>Ga0208960_1001482_pt1 | contig 12519 bp, 9 predicted proteins | sample GreLakmeON33MSRF_FD_187703 | JGI IMG/M metagenome (GOLD analysis project Ga0208960, IMG submission 187703) | Freshwater lentic microbial communities from great Laurentian Lakes, MI, USA - Great Lakes metaG ON33MSRF (SPAdes) | ecosystem: Environmental > Aquatic > Freshwater > Lake | place: Great...
CGCGCGGCCCTTGCCCGAACGACGTTCCTTCGACAGGCCGCTCCGCTTGCGCTTCGACGGGCGCACCGGGGGGCCGCCGGGTCGCTGCTTGAACTTCCTCAGTGGCTCGACGGTTCTCGGACGCGCCTTCGCGACGAGGACGACGGGGCAACCCTCGTAGCCGAAGGCCTTGCGCATCTCGCTCGCGAGATACTTGGTGTATTGCACGGAGAGCAGCTCGTCGCGGTTGACGAAGAGCAGGAACGTGGGCGGGGCTTGCCGGACTTGTGTGGCGTAGAAGAACTTCAGGTGATGGCCCACGGAGCTGACGGGCTGGCGGCGCTTGATGGCGTCGGTGAGCGTGCGATTCAGGATAGCCGTGGGCACCTGCTGCTGGAGCTGCGCGCCGACATAGCGGACGGACTCCAGCAAGCGGTCGAGCTGGAAGCCGGACTTGGCGGAGGTGAAGAGCACGGGCGCGTAATCGAGGAAGAAGAGCTTCTCCTGCACCCATGTGCCGAACTCGGCGAGCGTGGTGAGCACGCTGGCGACCGCGCCTTCACGGTGGTGCTTGCTCTGCTTTTCCTTGCGGACCAACTCCTCCTCGCGGGCCTCGCGGACGGCCTTGTCCATCAAGTCCCACTTGTTGATGACCACGATGCACGCACGCTTCGCCTCGACGATGAGGTCGGCAATTTTCTTGTCCTGCTCGACGATGCCGGTCTCCGCGTCAATGACGAGCACGACGATGTCGGCCCGCTGAATGGCCTCCTCGCTGCGCTGCACGCTGAAATACTCCACGGTGTTGTCCACGCGTCGCGCCTTGCGCAGGCCGGCCGTGTCAATGAGCACATACTGCTGCTTCACGCCTTCGGTCACGACCTCGAACGGAACGTCCACGGAATCGCGCGTGGTGCCGGGGATGGGGCTGACGATGACGCGCTCCGAGTTCGTGAGCGCGTTGATGATGGAAGATTTGCCGACGTTGGGCCGGCCAACGATGGCCAGCTTGAGCGGGCCGGTGCGCGGGCGAAAACCCTTCTTAACTGGGAGAGGTGCTCCGGCTTCTCCGGCGGCTGCGTCGGCTGCGACAGCGGCTTCCATTTCGGCGGCGGCATCTTCCTCGGACACGCCATAGGGCGCATCCCCCTCCGGGTTGTCGTCCGGCTTCGCCTCCGGCAAGTAATTGGCCGCCTTGTTCATCAGCCACTCGATGCCGCGTCCGTGGATCGCGGTGACGGGGAAAATCTGGTCGAAGCCCAGCTCCGCAAACTCCGTGATGCCGGCCTCGGACTTGTAGTTGTCCACCTTATTGACGGCCACGAGCACGGGCTTGCCGGACTTGCGCAAGCGGTCGGCCACTTCCTTGTCCAGCGGCACGATGCCCTCCTGCACGTTGACGACGAGGATGATGACGTGCGCGGACTCGACGGCGATCTGCACCTGTTCGAGCGCCGCGTTGGCGATGACATCCTCCACCTTCTCGCCGCGCAGCAGGCCGATGCCGCCCGTGTCCACCAGCGTGAAGGCCCGCCCGCGCCACTCGGCCTCGGCGGTCACGCGGTCGCGCGTGACGCCCGGCATGTCATGCACAATGGCGATGCGGCGACCGGCGATGCGGTTGAAAAGCGCGGATTTCCCGACGTTGGGGCGACCGACAATGGCGATAAGACCGGACATAGCGGCGGGCAGCGTGCCGTGCTGCACGCTTCATGGCGATACTTTTGAATCCCTCTCTTGAATGGCCGCGACCACCGCTCACCCCAAACGAAGTGTGAGACTCCTCAGGTCCCTCCCACAACCGGCTTCACGGCGGCGCGGCGAAGCTACCAGGCCCCGGAGGGTTGGGAGCGCATTGCTTCCGGCAGCAAGGCGCGGATGGCCTCGACGCGGCGGCGGTTCACGCCGAAGTCGCTGTGGCCGACGCGCGAGGCCGAGCGGATTTGAATGGTCTTCGTAGTCTCGTCGAGGTGGAACTCCACGTCGTCCACGAAACGGAAGAGGAAGCTGCGGAACTCGAAGCGCAGGTAGTTGTCCGACTCGGAGATGAGCTTCGCGCGCGGCAGTTTGGCGATGGCTTGTTTCAGCTCCTCCTTCGCCGCGCCGGGCGAACGGTCCAGCGCGAACCCCACGATGGCGTGGCGCGGGTCCGACGCGGTGCTGCTGACGCAATTAGGCGAGTCGGGGCAGGGGGCGAGCTTGCCACCGGTGAGGCCGAGTGGGTGGGGCGCAGAGCCAGTCATGGACAGCAACGCGAGCACGCCCACCACAATCAACCCCGCCCGCCCCAACCGCAGGGCAATGCGACGGCGCAGCGAAGGCTCGACGGGCGCAGGCATCAGCGCACCGGACGGTTGCGGTGGAGGCTCGGATAAAAGCGTTTGTGTATCTCCAGGAGGCGCGAAAGCTCGACGTTGGGGTCCGGGTGGTCGTCCACGCGCACGTCAATGTAACGGTCGGTGGCGCGGCCGTAGCCGCCCTTCTCTCGCACCACGAGCAGCGCGGCGGACTGGCGGCCCCGCACGTCACCGCCCTCGCCTTCGCCCGCGTGCAGTGCAGCGACGAGCCAGTCGGCCAGTTCGCTGCCTTCCACCTTCTGCGCCCTCTCGTAAGCGGCGGCCATTGCTTTTACGACAGCTTCGCCAGCGAGGATGTTGCCCTGCACAGCGAAGTTCGGGCGCACGATGTGGCCGGCCCACGCGTTGCACTTGGTGCCGGTGTGACTGGCGGCGCGGCCCTTTGCATCCACGATGCCAAGTTGGCGGCTGTCGCGGCCTTCGTCGGTCTCGGTGAGGAGGCGGACGGTTTGCTCGGGCGTGCTGCCGTTCGCAAGTAGGTCAAGTCCGCGCGGGCCGTAAGTGATGTTCGCCGAGGACTGAGTGGCGACGGCCCCGACTCCCGCGCGCGCCCACGGGACGACGGTGCCGACCCCGAAGAACTTGCTCTGCACGGCGACCCCGAGGTCGCCGCTCGCGGGGTCGAAGCCGACGATGGAGTAGGTGGCGATGACGGGTTCTGAGGGATTTGTTTCAGCGCTCATGACAGGTGGTGGCTACTTTCCCAGCACGCGCTTCAAGCCCGCGAGGAAGCGGGTGTTCTCCGCTGCGGTGCCGACGGACACGCGCAGCCACTCGGGCAATTGGTAGCCGGCCATCGGGCGCGTGATGATGCCGAGCTTCTGCAACTCGCTGAAGACCCGCGCGCCGTCGCCGACGCGCAGGAGGATGAAGTTCGCGGCGGTCGGGACGAACTCGATGCGGAGCTTCTCGAACTCCGTTTGCAGGTGGTGAACCCCAGCGAAGTTCGTTCCGCGCGTGCGCTGGACGTGCTCGTCGTCGTCGAGCGCGGCGAGGGCGGCGGCTTGGGCGAGGCTGTTCAGGTTGAACGGCTGGCGAATCTTCTCCAGCGCGGCAATCAGCTCCGGGTGGCCGATGCCGTAACCCACGCGCGTGCCGGCGAGGCCGTAGATTTTGGAGAACGTCCGCATCAGCAGGAGATTCGGCTTCGTGCCGGCGGTGATGAGCGGAATCAAGTTCACCGGGTCGTTGAGGAACTCGATGTAAGCCTCGTCCAGCACGAGCAGGACGTGCGGCGGGACTTCGTTGACCAGTTCGATGAGGTCGGCGCGCGCGGCGAGGGTGCCGGTGGGGTTGTTCGGGTTGGCGACGAACATCACGCGGGTCTGCGGTGTGATGGCGCGGAGCATCGCTGGCAGGTCGTGGCCGAGGTCGCGCGCGGGGACGGTGATGAGGTTCGCGCCGGCCATCTTCGTGATGATGGGGTAGATGGCGAAGCAGTATTGGGAGACGACCACGTCGGTGCCGGGGGCCATCAGCGCGTGGCCGATGAACTCGATGATTTCGTTCGAGCCGTTGCCGAAGATGAGGTGGCGGGTCTCGACGTTGAGTTTATCGGCGAGGCGGCGCTTGAAATCGAAGGCGTTGCCGTCGGGGTAGAGGTGGACGCTGGCTGCTGCAGCTTGAATCGCGGCGAGGGCTTTGGGCGAAGGGCCGAGTGGGTTTTCGTTCGACGCGAGTTTGATGATGTCGCTGGCGGGCAAGCCGACTTCCCGCGCGACTTCCTCAATGGGCCGGCCTGGCTGGTAGGTCGGGAGAGTGGCGAGCGTGGGGTTGAGGGGGAATGGCAATGACATGGGAGGCAATTTTAACGCTAAGACGCAAAGGCGCGGAGGCGCTGAAGAAGGGAAAGAAGAGACGCGCTCGGCTCCCTCTCCCTTTGCGGAGCAAGGGGAGAGGGTTGGGGTGAGGGGTCAGCCGTGTCGGCGTTGGTGGCCGCACCCCTCATCCGGCCTCCGGCCACCTTCTCCCCTCGCTTCGCGAAGGGAGAAGGACAGGCACGCGTCTTCGCGCCCTTGTGCCTTTGCGTTGAACTCGCTTGCCTCATTTCACAGCGCCCCCACCAGCTTCGCCACGTCCACATGCTGCGCGATCAGGTCGCGGATGACGGCGATTTTTTCGGCGTCGTCGGGGCGGGTTTTGACGATGATGTCGTGGACCTTGGAGGCGACTTCGTAGCTGTCCTCGGCGGCGAGGAGCACGGGGAAATCAAGCTTGCGAATCACTTCCATGGTCGCGGGGCTGGGGCGGAGATTGTCGGTGAGGACGAGGCCGCTGAGGGTCTCGGCGGGGTTGGCCTGTGCGGCGGCAGCGGCGGCCAGCACGATGTCTTCGCGGTCGCCGGGCGTGATGATGAGGGTGCCGCGCCGGAAGTGCTTGGCCACGTTGTCGGCGGTCATGGCTGCGACAACGATGTCCTCGACGAGCTGGGTTAGGCGCTTGCGCGCGCTCAAGTTCTCGGCGGCCAGCTCGTCGCGGATGGAGGCGAGCGTGGGCTTGACGAGGATGGGTTGGAGCGGGAGGACGCCGAGCAGTTCGAGGCCTTTTCGCTTCAGCCCTTTGCGGGTGAACTCGGCGATGTAATCCAGTTTGTCCGGCAGCACCTTGTTGATGATGACGCCGATAACCTCGACGCCGTGCTTCTCGAAGAGGGCTTGGTTCAGGGCGATTTCGTCCACCGGCTTGCCGATGCCGCCGCGCGTGACGATGACGACCTTTGCGCCGAGCACCTTGGCGACCTGCGCATTGGATAGATCAAACACCGCGCCGACGCCGGCGTGGCCGGAGCCTTCACAGAGCACGAAGTCTTTTTCCCACGCGACGCGGTCGAAGGATTTTTGGATGCGTCGCACAAGCGCGTCGTTGCTGGTTTCGGAGAGATACTTGCGGGTGAAGTCCGGCTCGACGGCGATGGGACTCATGTCCACGAGGGGGCAGTTGAGCTTGTAAACGGCGTCCATCAGCACCGTGTCCTCGTCAATCTTCTGCTCGGCGATTTCCACGAAACGCTGGCCCACGGGCTTGATGTAGCCGATGCGCGGGAACTGCTTTTGCAGCGCGGAAAGCAGGCCCAGCGAGGTGGTGGTCTTGCCGTCGTTCTGCCGCGTGGCGGCGATGAAGACGCGAGGCGTGAGGAGGTTCATGCGCAGGGAAAACTAAACACTCAGTCCTAAGCGACGTGCGCCCCGGCATCGGGATAGAGCAGGCGATACTCAATCGCCTGCAAGCCGACGATGGCGGCGACTCCCAGAATGTCGTGCGCGCTCGCACCCCGGGAAATCTCCGCCGCCGGCATGTCGAGACCGAGGAGAATCTGGCCGTAGGCGTTCGCGCGGGCGACGTGCTGGACGAGCTTGCTGGAGATGTTGCCGGAGTTGAGGTCGGGGAAGACAAGGACGTTCGCGCCGCCGGCCACATGGCTTTCAGGAAGCTTGCGCGAGGCGATTTCCGGCACGAGCGCGGCGTCCACCTGCAACTCGCCGTCGAAGTCCGCTTCGAGCGCGCGTTGCTCCGCGCGCTGGCGGGCGAGGACGGTCGCGGCCTCGACTTTCTGTGCGGAAGGATGCTTCGTGCTGCCCTTGGTCGAGAAGGAGAGCATCGCCACGCGCGGGCGGACGGCGAGGAGTTGCCGCGCGAGAAAGCCGCTGGCCACGGCGATGTCGGCGAGTTGGTCCACGGTCGGCTCGGGGATGACGCCGCAATCCGCCATGAGCATCGCGCCTTGGTGGCCGAAGCGCGTGTCCTCGACTTCCAGCACCATGCAGCTCGACGCCGAGCCGTAGCCGGGGGCGAGGCGGATGATTTGGAAGACGGGCCGCAGCACGCTGCCGGACGCCTCGCTCGCGCCGGACACGAGGCCGTCGGCCTGGCGCATCGCCACCATCATCGCGCCGAAGTAGTTCGGCTTGCGCATGGCGTCGAGTGCCTCGGCTTGCTGCACGCCCTTGGCGCGACGGAGGCGGGCGTAGATTTTCGCAAAGCCCTCCAGCTCCTCGCTCTCCTCCGGGTTGATGATGCGGATGCCTTGGAGGGAAAGGTTGAGTCCCTCGGCGGCGCGTTTGATGCGCGTGCGGTCGCCGAGGAGAATGGGGGCCCCAAGCTGGAGCGAGCAGAACTGCCGGGCCGCCTGCAACACGCGCGGCTCGGTGCCTTCGGGGAAGACCATCCGCTTCGGGTGCCGCTGCAGCCGTTCGATGACGCTGCCGATGAAACGCATGGCCTCTTGGTAGCCGACGCACTGGCGGACTGCAATCGGCAAGTCCGCTGGCACGGTCACTGTCCCGCGACTTGTCCCGCCGCTTGCTTGAGCCGCCGACTCTCGACTAAAACCTCCCGTCCGCGACACACAACATGAAAGCCCTTCAACTCGAACAACCCAAAGCCTGGCGACGCATCGACATCGCCGAACCCGCCGCGCCCACCGCCGGCGAAGTCCTCCTGCGCGTCCATCGCATCGGCATCTGCGGCACGGACATCTCCGGCTACCTCGGCAAGATGCCCTTCTTCAGCTACCCGCGCATCCCCGGCCACGAGCTGGGTGTCGAGGTGCTCGCCGTCGGCGCGGGCGTCACCAACGTCGCGCCCGGCGACCGCTGCTCCGTCGAGCCCTACATCAACTGCGGCCACTGCTACACCTGCCGACGCGGCTTCACCAATTGCTGCGAGACCAACAAAACCCTCGGCGTCATGTGCGACGGCGGCATGACGGAGCGCATCCTTCTGCCCGCGCGGAAAATGCACCCGTCCAAAAAACTTTCCTATGACCAGCTCGCGCTCGTCGAGACGCTCGCCATCGGCTGCCACGCGGTGAACCGCGGCGAGCCCAAGCCCGGCGAGGCCGTCCTCGTCATCGGCGCGGGCCCCATCGGCCTCTCCGTCGTCGAGTTCGCCAAGCTCTCCGGCGCGCGGACCATCGTGATGGACATGAACGAGCAGCGCCTCGCCTTCGTGCGCGACACGATGGGCGTGCCCGACACCATCCTCACCAAGGGCGACGGCGAAGAACTAAAACGCCTCGCCGAACTCACCAACGGCCAACTCGCCGACGTGGTGGTGGACGCCACCGGCAGCAACAAATCCATGGGCCAGGCCTTGAGCTACTGCGCCTTCAAGGGCCGGCTCATCTATGTCGGCATCACGCAGTCCGAGATCAGCTTCCTCCAGGCCCCCGCGCTGCACCGGCGCGAGCTGGACATTCGCGCCAGCCGCAACGCCCTGCCCGGCGACTTCACCCGCATCATCCGGCTCATCGAGGACGGCCAGATCAACACGGCCCCGTGGATCACGCACCAAGCCGCCTTCGAGGACATGATCGGCGTCTTCCCGAGCTGGACCCAGCCGGAGACCGGCGTGATTAAAGCCGTCGTGAGTGTCACCTAAATCTGGGGCCGCAGGCGTTCGCACCGTCGCTTCAGTTAAATCCGTGTTTGCTCCGGGTTCCGTCTGTGGCTAAAACTTTCGAACCATGAAGCCCAACGCACACACGCCTCGTCGTTCCTTCCTCAAGCAACTCGGCACCGCCGCCTTCGCCGCGCCGTTTGTCACGCGCGGTTTGCTCGCGGCGTCGCCGAATGAAATGGTTCGTCACGCCAGCTTTGGCGCGAGCGGCATGGCGGGCGCGGACTGGGGTGCCATCACCAGTCACAAGCAGGTGAAGTTTGTCGCGGTCGCCGAGGTGGATGTGTCGCGCGCGGAGGCGGCGAAGAAGAAGTTTCCCGAGCTGAAGGTGTATCAGGACTGGCGCGAGATGCTGGACAAGGAGCACAAGAACCTCGATTGCGTGAACGTCTCCACGCCCGATCACATGCACGCGCCGCAAGGCATGAGCGCGATGCAACTCGGCCTCCACGTCTATGGCCAGAAGCCGCTCACGCACGACGTGTATGAGTCGCGTCGGCTGACCGAGGTGGCGCGGGACGAGAAGCTCGTCACGCAGATGGGCATCCAGGTTCATTCGAGCTACGAGTATCGCGTGGCGGTGCAACTCGTGCAGAGCGGCGTGGTCGGCAAGATCAAGGAGGTCCACACGTGGAGCAGCAAGAAGTGGGGCGACCCCGCGCCGCGTCCCGACAACAACGACCCGGTGCCGGCGAACTTGAACTGGGACCAGTGGCTCGGCGTGGTGTCCGAGCGGCCCTTCATCGGTGGCGGTTACTACCATCCCGGCAACTGGCGCAAGCGGCTCGACTTTGGCACCGGCACGTTCGGCGACATGGGCTGTCACATCTACGACCCCGTCTTCAAGGCGCTCGGCGTCACCGCGCCGCTCACGGTGCGCAGCGAGGGGCCGCAGCCCAACGCGCACAACTGGGCCAACGACGCCATCGTCCACTACGTCTTCCCCGGCACGCCGTTCACGGACGGCCCGACGGTGAAGGTGACGTGGTATGACGGCAGCCAGCGCCCGCCGGCGGACATCATCGCGCTGCTCGGCAAGGTGAAGCAGCCGGACCAAGGCTCCATCTTCATCGGCACCAAGGGCGTGATGGTGCTGCCGCACGTGAGCAAACCCATTTTGTTGCCCGAGGAAAACTTCAGGGACTTCGTGCTGCCGAAACTTGACTCGGTCAACCACTGGCACTCGTTCGTCGAGGCCGTGCGCGGCAACGGCAAGACTTCCGCGAATTTCGACTACGCCGGCCCGCTCACGGAGACGATTCTGCTCGGCGGCATCGCGTCGCGCTTCCCGCAGACGACGCTGGAGTGGGATGCGAAGGCGCTGAAGTTCAAGAACGTGAAGGAGGCGAACCAGTTTGTGCGGCGCGCGTATCGCAAGGGGTGGGAAGTGAAGGGGCTGAGCTGATTCCCCGGGTTCCACCCTCTCCCCCACCGGGGGAGAGGGAGTCGCGCGCCGCCCACGTCGTCTCGGACTAGAACTGCGCGCCCAGCAGCCACGGGGCGAACTCGTCGTCTCCTAGACCCGCGAGTTCACTCTTGGTCTTCTTGCCGCTGGCGACGGCGATGATCTCTTCGAAGATGCGCTGGCCGACTTGCTCCACCGTTTCCGTGCCGTCGAGGATCGTGCCGGCGTTGAGGTCCATGTCCTCGATCATGTGGTTGTAGATCGCGGTGTTGGTGGAGACCTTGATGCACGGCGAGGGCTTGCAGCCATACACGCTGCCGCGGCCGGTGGTGAAGACGCCGATGTTGCAGCCGCCGCTGACGAGGCCGGTCATGCTCACGGGATCGTAGCCGGGCGTGTCCATGAAGCCGAAGCCCGGCGTGGTGATTTCCTGCGCGTAGGCATACACGGCGGCGAGCGGCGACTGCCCGCCCTTCGCGACCGCGCCGAGGCTCTTCTCGTGGATGGTCGTGAGGCCGCCCTCCTTGTTGCCATAGCTCGGGTTGTTATCAATCGAGCCGCCGTTTGCGCGCGCGTAGGCTTCCCACCAGTGGATGAGGTCCACGATCTTCTGGCCGACGGCGGCGGACACCGCGCGGCGCGTGAGCAAGTGCTCGGCACCGTAAATCTCCGGCGTCTCCGCGAGCACGCTGGTGCCGCCGTAGCGCACGAGTTCGTCGGAGGCGACGCCTAGCGCGGGGTTGGCGGTGATGCCGCTGTTGCCGTCGGAGCCGCCGCAGTTCTCGGCGAGGATGAGTTTGGAGATCGGCTGCGACGTGCGGCGCATCGCGTTGGCGGCGGGTAGGAGCTTGGCCACGGCTGCCGCTGCGGCCTCGATGGTTTTGCGGACCCCGCCGGAGTTTTGGATGGTGAGGAAGGTCGGTGCCTGCTCGCCGGGGCGGGTCAGGTCGAGCTTGTGGGCTTCGGCGATCAAGTGAACCTGGTTCACCTCGCAGCCGAGGCCGATCATCACGTAGCCCGCGATGTTCGGATGCCGCGCGATGCCGGCGGTAACGCGTTGGAGCAGCTCGTGCGGCGCACCGGGCTGGATGCCGCAGCCGATCTTGTGCGTGAAGGGCACGACGCCATCAATGCCCGGAAAGTCGCGTGCGAAGTCCGGCCCGCGAAAGCGGTCGGCGACGTAGCGGGAGACGCCGGCGGAGCAGTTCACGCTGGAGATGACGCCAATGTAGTTGCGCGTGCCGACCTTGCCGCCGGGCCGCGCGTAGCCGGGGAAGTGGCGCATCGCGGACGCGGGATGGTAGGCGACGGGCCGGGCATCCACCCCGAACGCATAGTCGCGGCCGAAGTCGCGCAGCTCGACGTTGTGCGTGTGGACGTGCTCACCCGGCGCGATGCGACCCTTCGCGAAGCCGATGGTCTGCCCGTATTTCGTGACCGCCGCGCCGTCGGGGATTTCGGTAATGGCGAGTTTGTGGCCGGGCGGGATGCCCTTGGCCATGACGAGGCGCAGCGAGCCGCTTTCCAGCTCCACGCCCGGCTTGAGCGGGCGCTTCACCACCACGACGTTGTCAGCCGGATGCAGCCGCAGCGTCAGGTCTTCGAGTTTCAACATGGGGCAAGGGTAACAGCGAGGGGCGGGGCTTCAAGCCGCTTGGCTGCCGCCGACTTCCGCCACGATGGCTGGCACGGCGTCGCGTTAATTGCTCCGCACCGGACGGAAGGGCCAGACCCAGCTCGCGAATGCGCCGAGCTTGCGCGTTTGAATCCAGACTTTGCCCTGTCCACGGAAGCGGCAGACGAAGCCCTCGCCGGAGAAGAACAGGGACTTGTAGCCGCCGATGCGCCCGACCTCGTATTGCAGGCCGTCGGTGAAGGCGACGATGTGCCCGGTGTCCACCACGTAGCTGCCCGTGACGTTCACGCAGAACATCGCGCCGTAGGTGTTGAACCAGAGGTCGCCCTTGCCCGCGCACTTGATGAGGAAAAGGCTTTCGCCGGAGAAGAAGCCTTTCAAGCCCTGCCATTTGCTGTCGAGCGTCACGCCCATGCCGCTGGCGACGAAGCCGCTGCTCTGCAAGTAAATCGTATCGCCGTCGAGATAGACGTGCTCCAAATCGCCGGGCGCGCCGGGCGCGATGCCGATGCTGCCGGGCGCGTTCGCGGCGGTGAACTCGTTGACGAAAATGCTCTCGCCCGTGAGCAGGCGCGAGAGGCCGCCGCGCATCTTGGTCTTCATCTCCATGTTCGTGTCCATCGTCGCCATCGCGGACGCCTCGACCTTCACGGTCTGGTTCGCGGGGACTTGCACGGTGAGGAAGGCGAAGTCGGGGCGGCCTTCAATCAAGTAGTCGAACTCGCGGCGCGGGTCCGTGCTGTAACCGGCGGTGAGCAGGCCGGCAGCGGCAGCACGCAGCGGCGGCGGGCCGGCTTTGGGAAGAGGGGGCGGTCCGCCGGCGACGGCGAGCGCGGGCGACTGCGCGGCCGTGACCCACTGGGTGAGGCCTTCGTGGAAGACATGGTCGGTGGGCTTGAGTTCGCCGGACGCGAGCATCCGGCGGACTTGCTCGACGGGGAACGGGCCTTCCGAAACGCCGGTGCGGGAGATGTGGATTTGCATGGGAAATCAGGAGTTGGCCCGCGGATGACGCGGATGGAGTGAACTGCCATCCGCGTCAATCCGCGTTATCCGCGGGCAAAAATGTTTTCTGCTCGGGCGCACGTTTGATTGAGAAGTCATCGCGGTTTCAGTTCGGGTCCCAGCTCCATGCCGAAGCCCTTTGCGTTGTGACTCTGGCACCAGACCGTGCCGCGACCGGAGAAGCGGCAGACCAAGCCCTCGCCGCCGAGGATGGCCGTCATCCAGCTTCCGCCGGCCTTGGTGATGCTGAAGTTCAGCGTCTCCTGGAACGCGACGATGTGGCCGGTGTCCACGATGTAGTCGCCGTCCACCTCGATGGGATAAATCGCGCCGAAGCTGGAGATGATGACCGGGCCGTTGCCGCTGAGTTGCAGCCAGAAGGCGCTCTCGCCCGAGAAGAACGATTTGAAGCCCTGCCAGCCGAGGTTGACGTTCACGCTGCTCTCGCACGCGACGAACGAGCCGGACTGCACGATGAGGTTTTCGCCGCGCAAATCGTAGCGCAGCATGTCGCCGGGGAGCGTGGCGGCGAGGAAGACTTCGCCACTGGCGGTGCTGGCGGAGTAGTGGTTCAGGAACAGCGACTCGCCCGCGAGCAAGCGCTTCGCGGCCGCGAAGAGCGAACCGGAGCCGCGCTTGTGCGTGCTCGTGGTGAGCTCGAGCGAGTCGCTCATCGCAATCATCGCGCCCGATTCCGTGGTGAGCTGCTCGCCGGGCGAGAGCACGACGCGCGCGGCGGC
>Ga0208960_1001486_pt1 | contig 12494 bp, 11 predicted proteins | sample GreLakmeON33MSRF_FD_187703 | JGI IMG/M metagenome (GOLD analysis project Ga0208960, IMG submission 187703) | Freshwater lentic microbial communities from great Laurentian Lakes, MI, USA - Great Lakes metaG ON33MSRF (SPAdes) | ecosystem: Environmental > Aquatic > Freshwater > Lake | place: Great...
GATGTCGTCATAATGCCAAAAATACTCTGCCAAAAAATTACTTAGGTCTTGCTGAAAAGGCAGGGACTAAGGTTTTTCCAGAACACACCGTTACCAAGATCGAGCAGATAGTAGATGGCAGTTGGAAAGTCACCGCCCGTAAAAGCTCAGCCTGGATTGGTGGCAAGCGAGTATTTACCGCCTCTCAAGTTGTGGTCGCCGCTGGGACATATAACACTCAAAAGTTATTGCACAAAATGAAATCAGATTCAGTACTACCTAATCTTTCAGATCAATTAGGTAAATTATCTAGAACCAATAGCGAAGCTTTAACAGGCAGCATCATGCCAAAAGGAGGAACAGACTTTTCTGCTGGCTCTGCCATCACTTCATCATTTTTTCCAGATGATCACACCCATGTTGAGCCAGTTAGATATGGCAAGGGCAGCAACTTTATGGGCCTATTGCAGACGGTAATGACAGATGGTACAAATATTAAAGATCGAAGAAGACAGTGGCTACGCCAAGTAATTACCAAGCCATCCTTAGTATTAAAAATTTTAGATGTTAGGCAATGGAGTCAGCGGACAGTAGTGGCATTAATAATGCAAAATGTTGACTCTGCAATTAGCGTGAAAGGTAAAAAAGGCTTACTTGGCTTTAGATTAACCTCAAAGAATGATTCTCTTACTCCCAATGCAACCTACATACCAGCTGCCAATGAGGTAGCAAGAAGAATTGCTGAAAATAATGGTGGCATTGCAGGTGGTCATATTGGAGATTTAATTAATGCTCCTTTCACTGCGCATTTTGTTGGCGGGTGTGTAATCGGTGACTCAAGTAAGAGTGGGGTTATTGATCCATATCATCGGGTTTATAACTATCCGACTATGCATATTGTTGATGGTGCCTCCGTTACTGCAAATCTTGGAGTAAACCCATCACTCACAATTACTGCTCAAGCTGAGCGAGCTTTTTCCTTTTGGCCCAATAAAGGTGAGGCAGATACCCGTCCTGCACAAAACACTACCTATATAAAACTCTCACCTGTCTTTCCAAATAAGCCATTTGTGCCAAAAGGAGCACCTGCGGAGTTAAGAGTTTCTTAAAATCTTTTCTTGTTGTTTGGCACGTCGATTAGGCATATAGGTAATTGGAAAACTTAATGACTTATAAAAATCTTTGATTACGACCTGCATTAACTTACTTTTTTCTTTAACTAAATTATGTGATGTTCCTGGGATGACTGCAAGTCTGCCATTTGGAATAGCTTCATACATCTTAAAAGTCATCTCACTCTTAAATGGTTCATCATCGGAGGCTAAAATCAAAACTGGACACTTAATTTTCTTTAATTGTGATAACTTTAATTTTGGCTCAGTCCGCCACACTTTAAATGCTTTTGCCTTAATCTCAAGAAGTAGTTGCCTATCCTGACCTGTCATCTTTTCAAAGTTTACAAACTCCTCTTCACTTGCCTCCACCGTATTTAAATCAAATGATAAACCTGCGTCATAGGTGTAGTTTGCACCGATCGCAACTAAGGATTTTACTAATTTTGGATACTTAATTGCTGCTAGTAACCCAATATTTCCGCCATCACTCCAGCCAATTATATGAACTGGTTTTTTTACCACAGTCTTAATAAATGCAATTAACTCTTTAACTTGAAAATCAAAGTGCATATACCCTGGTCTAACTTTGGTATAACCATGTGCGGTTCGATCATAGGCAAATGGTTCATGGGTGGTGGCAACTGCTGGCAGAATTTTCTTTTCCCACTTTGCAGTATGGCTAAGTCCGCCATGAAGTAATATCACCGGCTCACCATTTTTTTGCCACTTAACTGACCAGATTTGATGTCCATCTATCTTAATAAATTTACGATAAACAGCTTTTGCCATGAGACTTATTGAGAATCCATAATATGTCGATTACCTCGGTCAAAGGTCAGGTAATTCCAAGTCCAATCAGCAATTGTGGTAATTTTATTTCGCCCACCTAATAAATAAAATAGGTGAAGAGCCACCCAGATCAGCCACGCAATAGGTCCAGAAAGTTTAATTCCTTTCACCTCAACTACTGCTTTATTTCTACCGATAGTTGCCATTGAGCCTTTATCTAGGTACTTAAACTCTTTTAATTCTTTACTACTGCTTAATCGGGCAATTTGTTTTGCAATAAATTTTCCTTGCTGAATTGCAACAGGTGCCACCATTGGCAGTGGGCTTCCATCTTTAGCAAGGGCGCCTGCGATATCACCCAACGCCCAAATATTTGGGTAATTTTTTACCTGCATAGTTGGCTCTACCACCACTCGATTGCCAGCAATTGGCAGACTTAACTGCGTCATGGCATCAGAGCCTTTAACACCTGCAGCCCAAATTGTTATCTCTGATGGCAGTACCTGCTTATCTTTTAATGTAATTTTTCGATGTTCAACTCCAGCTACTGGTGATCGAACTAAAACTTTAACACCAAGTTTTTCTAAATCTTTTTTAGTGCGCTTTGATAGAGTTGGTGAGAATGTTGGCAGTAATCTCTCTCCTGCTTCGATAATTGTGATATCAATCTGGGCAGCAGCTTGCTTTTGATCAGATTTCAATGGTCCACGGATCAACTCTGCGATTGCACCAGCCATTTCAACTCCAGTTGGTCCGCCGCCAATCACAGTTATGGCAAGTCGAGTTTCATCTTCAAACCGACAAAGATCTTCAAACCTGCGCATGATTTCAGCCCTAATTGTTAGCGCCTCATGAACTGATTTCATACCTAGGGTGAATTCATTAACGCCAGGAATTCCAAAATCTGCTGTGGTAGAGCCCAATGCAACTATTAAATGATCAAACTGTAAAACTTCACTGCTATCTAATTTCACCTCTTTGTTTTTATGATCTATGGAAAGAGGTGATCCCATTCGAAATTTAACACTGGTTTTTCGCAGCGCACCACGTATGGGATAGGCCACATGGTCTGCCGCCAGTCCCGCTGTTGAGACTTGGTATAAAAGTGGCAGAAAGGTTTGGTAATTATGCCGATCAACCACGGTAACTTCGGCTGTTTTATACAAGGCTCGGGCAGCAGCTAATCCACCGAAGCCACCACCTAAGATCACAACTTTTGGTTTAATCACGGCTTAAGTCTACTGTTTCTACCATGGATGATGCGCGCAAAATACTTGTCACCGGAGCCTCTGGCTATGTTGGTGGCAGATTAGTTACATCACTTCTTGATGAAAAAATGAAGGTACGAGTCTTTGTTAGAGATATAAAAAAAGCACAAAGCCATGCTTGGTCTAGTGAAGTTGAGATTGCAGTCGGCAATGCCTCTGATTATCAATCAACTTTATCGGCCTTGTCTGGGATACACACCGCTTTTTATTTACTGCATTCAATTAATATGGGAAAGAACTTTGATGAGGTAGAGGCACAGATGGCTCGCAGCTTTGCAAAAGCTGCGCAAGAAGCTGGTGTTAAGCAGATTGTTTATTTAGGTGGAATTGCCAATGATGCGAAGACAAGTAAACATTTAAAATCAAGGGCAAATACCGGCAAAGAGTTGGCAACAACATCAGTTGCCGTTATGGAGTTGCGAGCTGGAATAATTATTGGTTCAGGCTCTGCCTCATTTGAGATGTTGCGCCACCTAACTCACCGGTTGCCAATTATGACCACGCCAAAGTGGGTTATGAATCGAACTCATCCGATTGCAATCAGAGATGTTCTTTGGTATTTAAAAAATGCCGCAAAACTAGAAAAACCAGTATCAGCTGTTTTTGATATTGGTGGACCTGAAATTTTGTCTTACGCAGATATGATGCAAAAATTCGCGGTGCTTTCAAGACTTAGAAGGCGAATAATTATAAAAATTCCAGTTCTCACCCCTAATCTTTCAAGTCTTTGGATTGGTCTAGTAACACCAGTGCCAACCGCACTTGCTCGTCCACTAGTTGGTTCATTAATAAGTGAGGTAGTTGCAGACCCCAATAAATCAATTGATAAGTTAATTCCACCACCACCAGAGGGATTAATTGATGTTGAAAATGCCATCAACCTAGCGTTGACAAAGGTTTCAGATAATCAGGTATTAACTAGATGGTCTGATGCATCATTACCTACGGCGCCATGGCAGAAAGCACAGAGTGATCCAGCGTGGGCAGGTGAAGCGTTGTATAAGGATATTAAGGTGCGAGTAAATGATGCGTCAATAAAAAATTTATGGGCAGCTATTGAGGAGATCGGTGGCGACAACGGTTGGTATGGCTCAGATTTTCTCTGGTACTTACGTGGCTTGTTAGACCGAATGATTGGTGGAGTTGGACTCAGGCGTGGCAGGCGCGATCCAATTCATTTAAGAGTTGGCGACTCACTTGATTTTTGGCGAGTGGAATCATTAGAGCCTGAAAAATCATTGAAACTCTACGCTGAAATGATTTTGCCAGGTAAAGCTTGGCTTGAATTTAAAATTAGGAAATTACCAAATGGTCAATCTGAGGTAATCCAAGAGGCATCATTTTCTCCCCGTGGATTAGGTGGCCAGCTTTACTGGTTTGCAGTTCTGCCATTTCACGGCATTGTTTTTCCAACCATGATTAGAAATCTCATCCGCAGCGCTAACCGGAAAGATTACGCAGAAAGCAATGCATCAATTCACAGCCGAGGTTGAGGAGTTAGCTAAGGAGGTTTTGGAGTACTCCTTAATCAGACTTCGAACCGACCCACCGTTGGATGGACCAAAAACTGCGCAAGAGTTGTATGACTTAGCTGGCAATACCATTACCGAAAAAGGATTAGGTGGGCATGAGGCACTTAAATTATTTAAAGATGTATTAGCAAAAGCATGTATTTCAACTGATCATCCAAGGTATCTAGCATTTATCCCATCAGCTCCTAGTGAGTATGCAAACCTTTTTGATTTAGTTGTTGGCGCTTCAGCGCTCTACGGTGGATCTTGGCTTGAGGGAGCAGGGGCGGTCTTTGCTGAAAATCAAGCGCTTAAATGGATTTCAGATTTAGCTGGCATGCCAAATACTGCAGGTGGGGTATTTGTACAAGGTGGAACTATCGGAAATTTATCTGCCCTAGTCACAGCTAGAAATACCTTTAGAAATAAACGAAAAGATGTCACCAGATGGGTAATTGCAGCAAGTGCGGATTCGCATTCATCAGTTAAATCTGCTGCTGAGGTTATGGATGTTGGAATTTTGTTAATTAAGCCAGATAAAGATGGAATTCTGCAAGGTAGTGCCTGCGAAGTGGCAATTGATAAATACCACCAAGAAAATCCAAGCCATCAAGTTTTTGCACTGGTAGCAACCGCTGGTACAACAAATCTGGGAATTATTGATAACTTAAAAAGTATTTCAGTTTGTGCCAAAGAACGAGGAATCTGGTTTCATGTCGATGGTGCTTATGGCCTAGCAGCACTTTGTGCGCCATCGGTGCGCCCATTATTTGATGGTGTAGAGATGGCTGATTCATTAATTGTTGATCCACACAAATGGTTATTTGCACCCTTTGACGCTTGTGCTTTGATATATCGAAATCCAAAACTAGCTAAAAAAGCCCATCTACAAAAAGCTGCCTATCTTGAAACCTTAGATGAGGATGATGAGTGGAATCCATCTGATTATGCGATTCATTTAACCAGGCGGGCCCGGGGATTACCATTTTGGTTTTCACTTGCCGCTCATGGCACCACAGAGTATGCAAAAGCAATGGAGCGAACTATGGAGGTTGCTAAAAATGCAGCTGAGCAGGTGCGCAATCATCCAAATTTAAAGTTATTAATGGAGCCAACACTTTCCATAGTTGCCTTTGAAAGAGTGGGATGGGCCGGTGATGATTATGAAAAATGGAGTGATAAATTATTAGTAGATCAAATTGGCTTTGTTACCCCATCTGCACATAAGGGCAAACCAATTCTGCGCTTTGCAATAGTTAATCCATGGACGAGTGAATCAGATATTTCAGAGATTCTCGCCACGCTCTAACTTAAATCCACCCTTTGTCACACCTTTCTTTTAAGATAGGGCAATGGCTGAAAATCTTGCCCCACTTAATGACCCGGCATCTACTGGGCTATCTGAGTTTGAGATAAAAATGTTGGATTTTGAACGCACCTGGTGGCGTCATGCTGGGGCGAAGGAGAGTTCTATTAAAGAGTTATTTAATCTGACCCCACCTGCCTACTATCAATTGCTCAATAACTTAATTGATAAGCCAGCTGCTTTAATGGCCGATCCAATATTGGTTGCCCGGCTTCTTCGACTTCGAGATAGCCGTAATCAGGGTCGCAGCAGCAGCAAACTGGGCTTTAACCTTTAACACCCAAACCATCCCTACCTGCCTTCATTCCGCCTTACCCGCACCCCATTTGGCGCATCTGGAATAAATCCTCTAGATTTGGCCTTAGCACTCAAGGGGTGTGAGTGATAAAAACACCTAGTAGTCCTTAAGAATCAAATAGAGGGAGAGAAAAAACAATGGCAAAGATGATTGCCTTTAATGAAGAGGCTCGTCGCGGCTTAGAGCGCGGCATGAATGTATTAGCAGATGCGGTCAAGGTAACCCTTGGGCCCCGCGGACGCAATGTTGTCTTAGAGAAGAAATGGGGAGCGCCAACAATTACCAATGATGGTGTCTCAATTGCCAAAGAGATTGAATTAGATGATCCATGGGAGAAGATCGGCGCTGATTTAGTAAAAGAGGTAGCAAAGAAGACTGATGATGTTGCCGGTGATGGCACTACAACTGCCACAGTCCTGGCACAAGCAATGGTGCGTGAAGGACTTCGAAATGTTGCTGCGGGATCAAATCCAATGTCATTAAAGCGTGGAATTGAAAAAGCGGTAGAGGCAATTTCAACTGAGTTATTAAAGATGGCAAAGCCAGTTGAAACCAAAGAGCAGATTTCAGCCACCGCTTCTATCTCAGCTGCGGACTCCACCATTGGTGAGATGATCGCAGAGGCGATGGATAAGGTTGGCAAAGAGGGCGTAATTACCGTTGAAGAGAGCAATACATTTGGTCTGGAGTTAGAGCTGACTGAAGGTATGAGATTTGATAAGGGATATATCTCAGCTTACTTTGTTACTGATACTGAGCGTATGGAAACAGTAATGGAAGATGCCTACATTCTGATCGCCAATGCCAAGATTACAAATATTAAAGATCTAGTACCAATCCTGGAGAAGGTAATGCAGACCGGTAAGCCGTTAGTGATTATTGCTGAAGATGTTGAGGGTGAAGCACTTTCTACTTTGGTAGTAAATAAGATCCGGGGCACATTTAAATCAGTTGCGGTTAAAGCACCTGGTTTTGGTGACCGTCGCAAAGCAATGTTGCAAGATATTGCAATACTAACTGGCGCCACTGTTATTTCAGAAGAGGTTGGATTAAAGCTTGATCAAACCACTGTTGAATTACTTGGTACTGCCCGCAAGATTGTTATCGCAAAGGAAGAGACAACAATTGTTGAAGGTGGCGGAGATGCTGATCAGATTAAGGGTCGGGTTAATCAGATCCGAAGTGAGATCGAAAAGAGTGATTCTGATTATGATCGTGAAAAACTTCAAGAGCGTTTAGCAAAACTTGCTGGCGGTGTTGCTGTTATTAAGGCAGGTGCTGCAACTGAGGTTGAGCTTAAAGAGCGTAAGCACCGAATTGAAGATGCAGTTCGCAACGCCAAGGCGGCGGTGGAAGAGGGAATTGTTGCGGGCGGTGGTGTGGCATTACTCCAAGCATCAAAGATTGCTTTTGCAAAACTTAAATTAGCTGGCGATGAAGCAACTGGTGCCAAGATTGTTGAGTACGCAGTTGAGTCACCACTAAAGCAGATTGCGATTAACGCTGGCCTTGAAGGTGGCGTAATTGTTGAAAAAGTTCGCAGTCTTGAGACAGGTTTTGGTTTAAATGCCATCACTGGTGAATATGTTGACATGATCAAGAGTGGAATTATTGATCCAGCAAAGGTAACTAGATCAGCGCTACAAAATGCAGCTTCAATTGCAGCTCTATTCTTAACAACTGAAGCGGTCATTGCAGATAAGCCAGAGCCAAAGTCAGCAGCACCAATGCCAGGTGGTGATGGCGGCGGAATGGATTTCTAAGAAATTAGAAAAGATAGATAAAGCCCCCGCTTAAATGTGGGGGCTTTTTCATTTTAATCATTTACAGAATACAATTTAGAGATGGCAAAGAAAAAATCATTATTTAAGAAGCTGCGCAAAAGCGCGAGCTCACTGGTGGCAGAGCCCGAGGCACCCGTTGATGAAGCGATCTTAGAAGCAATTGCCAAACCTAAAATTGAAGCACCGGTAGCTCCTGCCATTGTTAGAAAACCTTATATCGCACCTAAAAAAACCTATCCAGCAAAAATTGAGATTGAAGTAAATAAAACTGATCTCTTTGGTGTTTTATCAATCGCTAAGCAAGCTGCGATTGAAGACTCTGGCAAGAGTGAGTATGTCGGTGAGTTGTATTCAATTGATTCTGATGAAGAGCGAGTTGTTACTTACTTATTTCATGCAAAGTTACCAGGATATAACGGATGGTTGTGGGCGGTCACTGCAGCCAAAGTTGATGAGGTGAGTGCTGCCACAATTTGTGATGTTGTTTTATTGCCAGGTGCGAAAGCATTGCTGGCTCCTAATTGGGTGCCATACTCACAAAGAATTCAGCCAGGTGATATTGGAGTTGGCGATATTGTGCCAACTGCTCCAGATGATGAGCGATTAACTCCATCATATGCATCCCTTCCTGAGGATGAGGAGTTAGAGGTTTCACAATTATTTGAATTTGGTTTAGGAAGAGCGCGGGTGTTATCAATTATTGGTCGTGATGCTGCGAGCAAGCGATGGTATGAAGGTGATCGTGGACCACGCGCTGCAATTGCAAAAGCTGCGCCAAAACCATGCTCCTCTTGTGGATTCTTTATTCCAATTGCCGGTTCACTTCGTGGGGCATTTGGTGTTTGCTCTAACGCCATTTCACCTGAGGATGCACGGGTGGTCTCCTTTGATCATGGCTGTGGCGCACACTCAGAGGCGCTAATTAAGGCTGAATAACCACTAACGCCCACCTTGTTAAGTGGGTTAAACTACACACCTGTCCATCCATAGATGGCCTAAACGAATACTAAATTTTGAAGGGAGATACCAATGCCTAGTGGTCGCGTTAAATGGTTTAGTTTGGAAAAAGGTTTTGGTTTTATTTCCAATGATGAAGGTGAAGATGTTTATCTTGCAGCTGCTGCATTGCCTGAAGGAGTTGCAACTGTTAAGCCTGGAACAAAGTTAGAGTTTTCTATTGCAGATGGCAGACGTGGCCCACAAGCACTCTCAGTCTCAATTGTTGAAGCCCCACCAACTATGTCAACAGGTTCACGTGGGAAAAATGATGATTTAGCAGCAATGATTGAAGATACGATTAAAATTTTAGATCGCTATAGCAACTCACTTCGCAGTGGCCGAGCAAACTCAGCTGATGCTGAGCGGCTAGCAAAGGTTTTGCGCGGTATCGCCTCGCAAGTAGATGGTAATTAAAGCGCGTTTTTTCGACCGCGTTTGATTGTGTAGCGAAGGCCTACTACACCAAGTAATGCACCAATCAGGCAGATCCATAAAACAGTGGAGCTGGCATTCATTACGATGGCAAATACTAAGGCAATTATCCAAAGCACTATGCCCATAGCAATTACAAAAACTGCCTCTTTCATATCTTGATACTACTCCTAGAGTCCACTGATTAAAACCATGGTAACCATGCCAAATAAAATTGCAATTGTTACCAACCGGCGAAACTTTGCGCTCATCATTTGCTGATTGCCGCCACAACATAATCAATACATTTAGTAAGGGCATCAATATCATCTGGTTCAACGGCAGGAAACATACCAATTCGTAGTTGGTTCTTTCCAAGTTTGCGATAAGAGTCAGTATCAACAATGCCATTCGCACGTAATACTTTTGAAACCTCAAGTGCGTCAATTGAGTCAATTAAATTAATGGTGCCAACTACTTTAGATCGCATGGCAGGGTCGGTTACAAAGGGTGTGGTGTAGCTAGTTTTCTCTGCCCAGTTATAAAGTCGATTTGCTGAATCTTCACTTCGCCCGGCTGCAAACTTTAAGCCACCTTTATCATTCATCCATTTAATTTGTTCAGCTAATAAAATTAATGTAGCAAGGGCAGGTGTGTTATAGGTTTGATCAAGACGGGAGTTTTCAATAGCAATTGATAGATCAAAAAATGCTGGTACCCATCTACCACTTGCTTTTATTTTCTCAACCCGCGCTATTGCTGCTGGGCTCATAATTGCAATCCATAACCCGCCATCAGAGGCAAATGATTTTTGGGGTGCAAAGTAATAACAATCTGATTGTGAAATATCTAGTGATAATCCACCAGCAGCACTTGTGGCATCAACTAAAGTCAATGCGCCATCAGAGCCCTTTGCTCTGATGATTGGCATCATTACCCCAGTGCTAGTTTCATTATGAGTAAGTGCGTAAGCATCAATATCTGCCTCTATTTTTACAACTGGGTGAGATCCTGGCTCAGCGTTAATTACAGTGGGATCTTCAATCATTGGCGCAGCTTTTGCAGCGGCTGCAAATTTGGAGGAGAACTCACCAAAGACTAAGTGCTGTGATTTCTTTTCAATTAAGCCAAAGGTTGCAATATCCCAAAAGGCGGTTGAGCCACCATTTCCAAGTACTACTTCATAACCATCTGGTAATGAAAACAAAGAGCTCAAACCACTTCGTACTGCGCCCACTACCTCTTTGACTGGTTTTTGCCGGTGGCTTGTTCCTAAAACTTTTCCATAATTAGTAGCTAGATTTGCAAGTGAGTTGGGCAAAATTTTTGATGGGCCACAGCCAAATCTGCCATCGGATGGCTTTAGATTTTCTGGGATCTTTATTTCACTCATTGGTAGATATTAGGGGTTGAGTCGTTTAATCTGCCAATTATTATCTTTAATCCTCAAATATCGAATTCGATCATGCAGTCGTGAGTATCGGCCTTGCCAAAATTCAATTGATATTGGGTTGACCACATAACCTCCCCAAAAATCTGGTCGAGGAATTACCGAACCCTCTGGCCATTTGGTTTCAAACTCGGCATAGCGTTTTTCTAATTCAGCCCTTGATGATAATTCAGCAGATTGCGCACTTGCCCAGGCACCAATTTGTGAACCGCGTGGGCGAGAAGTGAAATAACTATCTGATTCAGCCTCACTTATTTTGCTCGCGCTACCAATCACAATCACTTGTCGCTCCATTGGATACCAGGGAAAAAGTAGGCAGACATTATTATTTTTTGTTATCTGTTTTGCCTTACGAGAGTCATAATTTGAAAAGAAAGTGAAACCCTGATCGGTTAAGTCTTTCAGCAAAACAGTTCTACTTGTTGGTTGATCATCAACCTCAGTTGATAAAACCATGGCATTTGCCTCCACCACAATCTCATTTTTTGCCGCCTCATTTAGCCAAGTATTAAAAAGCTCTATCGGATTCGCTGGTAGTTCGACCTCAATTAATCCATGCTCACCATACTGGCGACGCATTGCTGCAATATCTTCTCGGCTTGGCATATTGGGAAAATCTTACAACCCTTTCCAGTTTGGTTACTTTGCATTTAGGTAGCACAATAGGCACCATAAACTAGCTGGTGTAAGGGAGTTTTTCAGTGTCAGATGATTTCAAGCCCGGCCTTGAGGGCGTAATTGCTTTTGAATCAAAAATTGCTGAACCTGATAAAGAAGGTAGCGCACTTAGATACCGCGGCGTTGATATTGATGATTTAGTTGGCCGAGTCACCTTCGGAAACGTTTGGGGATTATTAGTAGATGATGAATTTAATCCTGGACTTCCACCGGCAGAGCCGTTTTTAATTCCAGTTCACACCGGTGATGTTCGAGTTGATGTGCAATCTGCAATTGCAATGCTCACTCCCGCTTGGGGATTAAAACCACTGCTTGATATTTCAGATGATGAGGCAAGAAGTAATTTAGCCAGAGTTTCAGTGATGGTCTTGTCATATGTGGCCCAATCAGCCCGTGGCACAATCGCGCAAGTTATTCCGCAATCAGAGATTGATAAAGCACACACGGTAGTTGAGCGAATGATGATTCGTTGGCGCGGTGAACCAGATCCAGTTCATATCCGAGCAATTGATGCCTACTTTGTCTCAGCTGCAGAGCACGGAATGAATGCATCTACCTTTACTGGTCGAGTAATTGCATCAACTGGTGCGGATGTTGCAGCATCTATTTCAGGTGCAATTGGTGCGATGAGTGGACCATTACATGGTGGGGCTCCTGCTCGAGTTCTTAACATGATTGAAGCGGTAGAAAAAACAGGTAATGCTGAACAATATGTAAAATCAATTTTAGATAAGGGTGAGCGGTTGATGGGATTTGGTCACCGGGTATATCGAGCAGAGGATCCACGCGCTCGCACCTTACGTCGCACTGCAAAAGAATTAAATGCACCAAGATATGAGGTGGCAT
>Ga0208960_1001489_pt1 | contig 12472 bp, 13 predicted proteins | sample GreLakmeON33MSRF_FD_187703 | JGI IMG/M metagenome (GOLD analysis project Ga0208960, IMG submission 187703) | Freshwater lentic microbial communities from great Laurentian Lakes, MI, USA - Great Lakes metaG ON33MSRF (SPAdes) | ecosystem: Environmental > Aquatic > Freshwater > Lake | place: Great...
GGATGCGAGGTTAAAACCACCCACTGCGTCTGAATTGTCCAGGCGCACCGTCATAGGCAAGTCGCTCACGCTGAGAACTGTCGCAGCAAGTGGTGGCATTCCCTCACGCTCTGCGTTGCGCGCGGCGATAAATACGCGGAGATCAGCATCCAATTCGATGCCCTCACCTAACGCCAGTTTGACATCAATGGCTGGGCCGGGCGGAGCTCCCTGACCATCCGCTAGCAGCGCCTGCGCGGCACTGATATTCGCGCGCAATGTCTGCGCTTGCTCGGAATTTGGATTGGACTGAATTAGCAAGCGCCAATAGTCGATGGCTGCACGGTAGTCTTGCTTCTGTTCCGCATCGGATGCCAATAATTGCAAGATGGAAATTTCATTTGGATTAATTGCCCGCGCCTGCTCCACCACCAACAGTATCTCCGGCGTCATGGTTAAATCCGCAATAATATATTTAGCGAGTGCTACCCGACCGAGCACCAGTGCCTTTTCCGGCGTATCTTCCAGGCGCGTCGCTGCTTGCCCATAGGCAATCTCCGCTTCATTGAACATGCCCAGACTGGCGAAATTTTCCCCAAGGAAATACCAGGCCCAGGGCAAGTCATCCTGTTCCTGTAAGATGCCACCCAATTCGACGATCAGAGCCTGCGCCTCTTCGGCATCACCGGTATTATTCACAGTACGCTGGAACAGCCCCATCAATGCCACGTCATCGAGATAGCCCCAGCGTGCATACAAGCTGTATGCAAGCAGCGGCATCAGCAAAATCAGCACCAGGGGAATCGCTGTGATTGATGACAGCTTTCGAGGCGGAGTTGTCACAACTGGTGCGACAGGTTGAAAGGCATTTGCTTCGTTTTGTGCAGCACCAACATCAGCTAACAGATTTTGCTGCAGCTCAATCAGTAGCGCATCAAACTGCGCCTGATCCAGATTACCGACTGCCAACTCGGCTTCCAGTTCACTGCAGCGCTCCTGGAACAGCGCAATATTGGCACCCTTGCGCAAGGCCACTTGTTCGAAGGCGCTGTTCTGCTTGTTACGCCACAATGGCGCCAGCACAAACATCGCGGCGAATATGAAAAGTACTGCTGAGAGAATCCAGAACAAAATTATTTACCGCCGCGTGTGGGGATTGCTTTTTTTGGGCAACTTGTTGGGTCAGGTGTTAGCACTATTTCTTGTGCAGCAATTCATGCAGCCGAGTCTGTTCGTCAGCGCTCAGCGGCGCACCATGTTCCGCATTCACGACTTTGGCACGGCGTGAAATTCCAAAAGCGACGCCACCACCAATGATCAGAAACAGTAGCGGACCGAACCAAAGCAAAATCGTTTCTGCGCGCAGACGTGGTCGGTAAAAAATGAAATCACCATAGCGTTCAAACATGAATTGTTCGATTTCCTGATTCGTCATACCGGCCATGATCATGCGATGAATCTCTCTGCGCAGGTCTTCCGCCACCCCACCGCTAGATCCAGTAAGATTAGTGTTTTGACACATGGGACAGCGCAGATCATTGGACAATTGTCGAAACCGCTGCTGTTGCTCAGGCGTATCGAAGGCGAAGGTATCTACCTGAGCAAACCCGATTGGCATCAAACTAATACCAGCTATTGCTATGGCAATAAGCATTATCTTTCGCAGCATCTGACCAGGGATTAAAAACATTAAGCGCACAGCTAGTTGCTCTCTCGCCGCAGTTCGGCAATTGCCGGAACAAATTTTTCAGCCCAGACCTGCTCATCAAGGACACTGACATGTCTGAATCGAATCACACCCTCGGCATCGACCAGATAAGTTTCGGGCGCACCATAGACTCCAAGGTCAATACCAAAGCGACCATCTTCATCGAGAATACTGAATGCAAACGGATTACCGTTGTCATCAAGCCAGCGCAGAGCCAGTTCCTGTTGGTCACGATAATTCACGCCAACTACTGGAATCTCGCCTGCTTCCGCAAGCCGCATGAGTGTGGGATGTTCAATCAGGCAAGGGAGGCAGTAACTGCCCCAGACGTTAAGCAAAAATACCTGCTGCGGCAAATCCTGCTGGGTAATTGCCGCACCTTCCACCGTTGTCAGGGCAAAAGCCGGCAGCGGCTTATCGATGAGCATGGAAGGTAGCTCTTTGGGGTCAAGATACAGACCACGCCACATCACCACGGCCAAAACCGCGAATACGCTTACCGGAATATAAAACCTGAGATTTTTCATTGCTTGCCAGTTAGGTCGCAGTGCGCAAGCCAGCGCGGCCGGAATTCACAGCCTTTTCTTCGCTGCGTGAGCGCAGGCGTCGATAGCGCTTGTCGGCGGCCGCCAACATGCCTCCGCATGCCATCAGAATTGCACCGAGCCACACCCAGCGAATGAAAGGTTTAATGTAGATGGTCATAGACCAGGCGCCGTTCTCTTTAACTTCACCCAGCGTGATAAAAATATCCCGCAGTATGCCGGCATCAATCGCCATCTCGGTAGAAGGTGTACCGCTCGCCAGATACAAGCGACGTTGCGGATGCAACTCGGTAACCGGATTACCAGCCTTGGTCACAATAAAAGTGGCTTCATCACCGATGTAATTTGGTCCAGACACCGGCAGCGTGCCATTGAACTGAAATTGGTAATCGCCCAGATCAATACTCTCGCCAGGCGCCAACAAGACACTCTTCTCGGCGCTGAAGCTACTGGTCAGTGCTACCCCAATCATCATCACTACCACGCCGATATGAGCGAGCTGCATACCATAATAACTGCCTGAGAGTGCTTTCAATCCAGAGCGCAAGTCCGGTTTATTCGCCGTCTTGTTCTTAATGTCGCGCAGCATACTCAACAGAATCCAGGCTGCCAGCACAATCGTAATGGTAGCGGCGAACGAGAATCGCAATACGATGACCAGTGGAATCACTACACCGAGCACGACACTTAGCATCGCGACCTTACTCAGCTGGCTCGTTAAAAATACCAAAGAAGTTTTCTTCCAGCGGGTAATCGGACCGATGCCGAGCAGCACGACAAGAATGCCCATCAGTGGCACGAAGATCGCGTTAAAGTAAGGCGGACCAATGGAAATCAAGTCATCTGTCAGCGCCTGGTAAACCATTGGAAACAGCGTCCCCAGAAATACCGAAGCGGCAGCGACTACGAGCAATACATTATTTGCCAACAGGAAAATTTCCCGGGAGAGCGGCTCAAAACCAAATTCGCTCTTCATCAGTGGCGCGCGCAACGCAAACAGCAACAAAGAGCCGCCGACGGAAATGCCAAGTATCGCCAGAATAAACACACCGCGACCGGGATCACTGGCGAATGCATGCACCGAAGTGAGCAGTCCGGAACGAGTGATAAACGTGCCCAACAGGCTGCCGGAAAATGCCAGAATCGCCAACAACACCGTCCAGCTCTTGAATACTCCGCGTTTCTCAGTTACTGCCAGGGAATGAATCAAGGCCGTGCCAAACAGCCAGGTAATTAATGGTGGGTTCTCCACCGGATCCCACGCCCACCAGCCACCCCAGCCAAGTTCGTAATAAGCCCACCAACTGCCGAGCGCGATACCGATAGTCAGAATCGCCCACGCGACATTGGCCCAAGGCCGCGACCATCTGGCCCAGGCGGCGTCAAGTCGACCGCTGAGCAAGGCGGCAATGGCGAACGCGAATACCACCGAGAAGCCGACATACCCCATATATAAAGTGGGAGGATGAATGATAAATCCAAAGTCCTGCAGCGCCGAGTTGAGATCGGCACCGTCAGCTGGCGGCAGGGGCACGATACGATCAAACGGATTGGATGTCGCCAACATGAACAGGATGTAGCCAACACAAAGCATTCCGAGCACTCCAAGTACGCGCGCTACAAAATCCAGCGGCATGCTCTTGCTGAAAATGGCCACAGCGAGCATCCAACCAGACAACATGAACGTCCATAGTAAAAATGAACCTTCATGCCCGCCCCACACCGCAGTCAGTTTGTAACGCGTCGGCAGTAATGAGTTGGAATGTTGCGCCACAAACTGCACCGAGAAATCATCTGTGGCAAACGCGTAGGTAAGTATCAGGATGCTGATAGCGAGGAACACAAAAATGCCTGCCGCCAAAGGTCGTGCAAGACTCATCCACAGCAGGTTGTTAGTGCTGGCGCCGACGATTGGCAGAGAGCCGAGTAGGATGCTCAGGCAGAACGCAAGGATGAGGGAAAATTGGCCCAATTCAGGCAGCATTATTGCTCCGACAAGCCGGAGTGATTTTGCGGTGATGCACCCGCGGCCTCCATGGCCGCCTTTACTTCCGGTGACATATAATTTTCATCGTGCTTGGCCAGCACCTTGGTTGCCACAAAAATGCCCTGCGCAGACAAGGCACCCTCCGCCACAACGCCCTGTCCTTCCCTGAACAGATCCGGAAGTATGCCTTCGTATTGAATCGGCACATCGTTCACAAAGTCAGTCGTCACAAAGTTGACTTTCAGGCTGTCCTGACTCTTCTCAACAGATCCAGCCTTCACCATTCCGCCAATGCGAAAATGCAAATCACTGGCAACTTCACCATTGGCGATCTGCGTAGGCGAGTAGAACATATTGATATTCTGGCTCAGGGCGAACAAGGTCAGGCCGGCAGCAGCGCTCATGCCCAGCGCGATAAAAGCAATAATCGCTAATTTTTTCTTTCGGTGTGGCTTCATCATTTATCTCCAGCAGGTGCTTGTGCATCATCTGCAGTTTCACTGAATAGCAGGCGTCGCTTCTGTTCTTTCAATATTTGTTGCTTCTTGCGCAGTGGGAAAAATAAATTGGCCATGATAAAGACTGCGAACAGACCATACACTGACCAGACATTAAACGCATATCCACCCATGTGCAGAAATTCACTGAAACTCGAAAATTGTATCGCGTCTAACATTTGTTCCTACTACTCCTGTCGCACCAGATCTTGAACCCATTGCGCCTGCCGTTCCCGCACCAATATTTCATTGCGCGTAGCAAGGATCAAACTTACGGCAAGAAACAGATATACCGCTAGTATCATGATTCCAGTAGCAATCCAGAACTCAGGCCCATTGGGGCTATCAGGAGAAAGTGAAACCGGGCTGGAAGGTTGATGCAATGTATTCCACCACTCGACCGAGTATTTGATAATTACCACATTGATACAACCGACGATCGATAACAAGGCGCAAGCCTTGGCCGCCTTATCAGAATCTTCCAGCGCTGAGCGTAGCGATATAACACCAAGTAACAGGAAAAATTGAAACAGCATTGAAACCAGCCTGCTGTCAGTCCATTCCCACCAGGTGCCCCAGCTGACACTGCCCCAGATCGAGCCCGTTGCCAATGTAATAAATGAAAACCATGCGCCCAATGGTGCTGCATTCTTGGCAACCATATCTGCCAGCTTCATGCGCCAAACCAGCGTGATGGTTCCAGCTACTGCCATCAACGGGAAGAACGCGAGCGACGTGCCGGCGACAGCGACATGCACGATGAGTATGCGCGACGTATAACCTTGCTGATAATCTGGCGGCAGGAACAGAAGACCCCAAATCACACCCACGCTCAATAAAATTGCCATCGCGCCAACCAACCATGGTAGCCACTTGCTGGACAACTCATAGAACCATTTCGGCGATCCTAATTTTGCAAACCATAACCACATTGTGCTTGGTACCCCACCCTTTTTCCTGAGGCAAATATAGCATGCCCGCCAATTGCGTCAGTGTTACGTATTGTAACTCATTGAGAAGTATCAGTAATGCCGCATTAAAGCCGGGTCAATCCACGCTGATTCGCAACGCCGCCGCTGACGCAAGCGGGCCCAGGCTTATAGCAGCCGCCAGCATCGCCAGCATTAGAGCAAGATAACCCGCTGGCGACATAGTGTTGACTGATGCCTGCACGGCCAACGTGCCAAAAATCAAAACCGGAACGCTCATGGGCAAGGTAATCACAGCGAGAATCAGCCCCCGACTCCCCAAGCCAACTGTTAGCGCCACGGCGATAGAACCGAGCAGACTCAGTATCGGCGTGCCGATGAGCAGAGATAGCAGCAGCGTAAAATACGCCGCCGCTGGCAGGTTTAACATGTAGGCCAGTATCGGTGAAATCAATACCACCGGCAGCCCACTCACTAACCAATGGGAGATATTCTTCGCCAGCACCATGAAATATAACGGGTGTGGACTGAGGAGTAGCTGCTCCAACGACCCGTCTTCAAAATCGGCGCGATACAGGCTGTCCATGGACAGCATCGACGCCAGCAATACCGCAATCCAGATTACGCCGGCAGCTATCTCCGCGAGCTTGACCGGGTCCGGGCTAATACCCACAGGAAACAACGATACTACGATAACGAAGAACATGAAGGGATTCACCACATCATGCTTCCTTTTATAGGCAATCAGAAAATCTCGGCGCAGGGTCGCGAGAAATGCCGCACTGGTAGACGTGGCAGGAGTGGGGTTCATCCCAGACTCAACCTTTGCAATTTCGGCACTTGCAATTGGTGATGCGTGGTCACCAGAACGGCGCCGCCACTATTGGCATGTTTGGACAGCAGACCCTCCAACTGCTCCACGCCGGAGGCATCCAGTGTGGTGAAGGGTTCATCAAGAATCCAGAGCCTGGCGTCACTGAGTAACAAGCGCGCCAGTGACACTCGTTGCTGTTGACCCGCGGACAAAGTAAAACACTGCGACTCCTCAAATCCGCGCAAGCCAACAGTGGCGAGTGCGGAGTAAATGGCAGCATCACCCCGCTGCCGCTGCAGACTGCAACTCCAACGCAGATTCTCCACTGGTGTCAGCACCTTGCTCACGCCGACGCGATGACCGATATAGAGCAGAGCACTGTAGAAATCCTCTATGTGCTCCACCACTTCAGTCCCCTGCCAGTAAATTGCGCCTTGGTAACTGTCGTTAAGACCGCAAATAATCCGCAGCAAGGTGGTCTTGCCACTGCCATTACTGCCATGCACCTGCAATACCTCACCGGCGCGGAGCTTGAAATTCAGATGTTGGAACAGGATGCGATCATCGCGTTCGCAAAACAAATCGCGGATATCGAGCAAGACCTCGCCGTCCGAGCTGTCTGCATTGGGAACATTGTGTGCTGACTCAATAGCTGCAGCGGACATGAGGGAGATCACCCGAATTCAAAAGCGCAAGAAGAAGCACGGGAAGATTATAGCCCAGAACTAACCGATGAATCCTGTTATTAGCGAGCGCTGGATGCGGATCAGCTTCAGTTCCAGTCAGTAAGGCGCCCACGCAGGCGCATAGCCGCCTGGCTATGAATCTGACTGACGCGTGATTCGCTGACACCGATGACTTCACCAATTTCCTTGAGGTTCAGTTCTTCATCATAGTAAAGCGCCAATACCAGTTTCTCTCGTTCTGGCAGGCCATCTATCGCGGCGGCCAAATGCGCCTTGAAGGTATCCCGTTGCAATCCGTCACAGGGACCTGGCAATTCACCGGCGGCCAATTCAATCGCTGAATCGTCGCCTTCCATAATGTCATCAAAACTGAATAAGCGGCTGCCCGTCGCATCCTGCAAAATAGCGTAGTAGGCATTGAGATCGATATCCAACTCACGTGCGATATCCTGATCCTTCGCATCCTTGCCAGTTCTTGCTTCGATCGTCTTGATCGCTTCTGCTACCTTGCGGGATTTGCGATGCACCGAGCGTGGCGCCCAGTCACCCTTGCGCACTTCATCCAACATAGAGCCGCGAATGCGGATACCCGCGTAGGTTTCGAAGCTGGCTCCCTTGGTGATGTCGTATTTCTTCGCTGCTTCCAGCAAACCAATCATACCGGATTGGATCAAGTCATCGATCTGCACACTTGCCGGCATGCGCAGCAATAGATGATGTGCAATACGCTTCACCAATGGTGCGTAGCGTATCACCACCTCGGTCATGTTGCCCTCTTCGGCGTCAATTGGCTTGAGAGGTTTGTTTTGTATGAAAGCCCCAGTTGCTGAAGTCATTATCTATCATCCCGTCTGGTTACTGTCGCTTGAGGCGCAATACATTCTGCAACAGCAGCGAACACATGACTCACGACAATGTGAGCAATGGTCCAGTCTGCTTGTTGGCAGAGCGAGGCAAGCGCAGTATTCGGATTATTGCAAAAGTATCTGCGCGAAGACGCAGGCCTGTTGGCAGGATTCCTAGAGTAAACAACGCCGGATTTCAGGGTAAAAGGACCAAGAAATTCGGGCAAGGTGCTGCGCATGTCTGTTATCCAACTGCCACTAACCAGCATGCCGTGGTCTACTCCCTATTTTTTTAACTGCTGTAATTCCAATTTACTGATCTGTTCTAAACTTAATTTTGATTCTGACGATCTACTCAATACCCGGACTACATCTTATAAATCTGGTTTTGATTAGCCGCTTCTATCCCCTGCAATGAACGCCCTGATAGCGTGAAAAGTTCTGGCGCAGAAGGTTCATCCGGAACCTGTTGCAGTCGAGCAAATCGCGTACCAATATTTCCCTTGGGCATTGCCAACCGCACGACGCAGCTACAACTGCTTATTCCTTGCAAAAAGTGTTCCATATCAGTAAGAAACCTGCAGATATATACAAACCCCGCGGAACACTTGGGCTTGCGAGGCAGTACGAAAGTTTGCGAGGATTTTTCGCAGCGGCAAAAGCGCCGGAAATTTGACGAAACCCGGCGCGAGCGCCAGGCGGACAACGGTTTATTGACTCGAGATCAGGCTTTGGGTGGCGTTACGCCGATTTGCCCCATGTATTTGCCACCCCGTTGTTTGTAGGTTACTTCACATTGTTCATCGGATTGATAGAACAGCACCTGTGCTACGCCTTCATTGGCATAGATCTTCGCGGGCAGCGGCGTGGTATTGGAAAATTCCAGAGTGACATGCCCTTCCCATTCGGGTTCGAGTGGCGTGACATTGACGATGATGCCGCAACGGGCATATGTCGACTTGCCGAGACAAATTGTGAGCACGTCTTTCGGGATCTTGAAATATTCCACTGTGCGCGCCAACGCGAAAGAATTTGGTGGAATCACACAGTAAGGTTCATCGATAGAAACAAAGCAGGACGGATCAAAGTTTTTGGGATCGACAACGCTGGTAGTATGCACGTTAGTAAAAATCTTGAACTCAGTGGCGCAGCGCACATCGTAGCCATAGCTGGAAGTACCATAAGAAATTACTTTCTCCCCATTAACAAAACGCACTTGCTCGGCAACGAATGGCGTGATCATGCCCTGCTCTCTGGCCATTTGCCGAATCCAGCGATCTGATTTTATGCTCATCTATTCATGTCTCTGTCAATGACGTGCGCCGATGGCGCAATAGTGGTAGCGGTGTATCCGCTTGAAGACGCGCATGATAAAACCAATCACCGCGTGATTCATCTGTTTTTTGACTCATCCCGTTTACTGCGCGCTCGCTACCTAGCTGGAGAAAGGAGCTGAATTGCTCAACTGATTCGCGTATTATCTGCGTACTGACCATGCTTTAGCGTCCAGCCCTGGCATAGCGGTACCCAGATCAACTGCATGATTTGATAGTTGGTTTGAAATTCGGAACTCTTCTGCTCGCCCCCAAGCCAATCCCCTGCACTATAATGCCCAGCGTGAGCAGGAACAGTTCCCAAACAGAGTCTCAGGAGCAAGCCGCAGTGAAACAATGGCAATGCATGGTGTGTGGCTTCATTTACGATGAAGCACAGGGTTTACCAGAAGATGGAATTGCGCCTGGCACGCCGTGGCACGAGATTCCGGATGACTGGATGTGCCCGGACTGCGGGATCGGTAAAGAAGATTTTGAAATGATCGAAATCTAATGGCAGGCTCTGCCAAATTTCGTTCCCAAGGACTGCACTTTGAAACCACGTAAGATGCTCGTTACGAGCGCGCTCCCCTATGCGAACGGCGCCATTCATCTCGGGCACATGCTGGAAGCCATCCAGACTGATATCTGGGTGCGCCTGCAAAAACTGCGCGGTCACGACTGCGTATACGTCTGCGCCGATGATGCACACGGCACGGCTATAATGCTGAGCGCGGAAAAGAAAGGCATCACTCCGGAGCAGTTGGTCGATGCCATAAACGCTGAACACCAGCGCGACTATCACGACTTTCATATCCGCTTCGATAATTTCTATTCCACGCACTCCGAGGAAAATAGGCTATTGTCCGAGCAGATCTATCAGGCCATGGACCGCAATGCCCATATCAACCGCCGCTCCATCAAACAATTGTTTGATCCCGAGAAGCAGCTATTCCTTGCCGATCGCTACATCAAAGGCACCTGCCCCAAGTGCAAAACCGAAGATCAGTATGGGGATAATTGCGAGGCCTGCGGATCCACTTACAGCCCCTCTGACCTGATCAATCCGCGCTCGACCATTTCCGGCGCCATACCGATTGAAAAACAATCAGAACATTTCTTCTTTGCGCTCCCGCAATTTCGCGACATGCTGAGAACGTGGACACGCAGCGGCACCTTGCAGGAAGCAGTAGCGAATAAATTGAGTGAATGGCTGGATGACGAGTTGCAGGAATGGGACATCAGTCGCGACGCGCCTTATTTCGGCTTCGAAATTCCGGGCGCACCCGGCAAGTATTTTTACGTCTGGGTAGACGCGCCCATCGGTTACATGGCGAGCTTCAAGAATTTTTGTGATCGCACCGATTACAATTTTGCCGATTACTGGAGCCCCGGAGCAGACACCGAGCTCTACCATTTCATTGGCAAGGACATCGTGAACTTCCACACACTGTTCTGGCCCGCCATGCTCACCAGCGCCGGACTGCGCACTCCCACTGCCGTCTACGTGCATGGCTTCCTGACCGTTGACGGCACCAAGATGTCGAAATCACGCGGCACATTTATTAATGCCCGCACCTATCTGCAATATCTGAATCCGGAATATCTGCGCTATTACCTGGCGGCCAAGCTTGGTGCCGGTATCGACGATCTCGACATGAATCTGGAAGACTTCGCGCAACGGGTCAACTCAGACCTGGTTGGCAAAGTCGTGAATATCGCCAGCCGCTGCGCCGGTTTTATCAGCAAGGGCTTCAACGGTCGCCTGGCGGCGGAACTCGACAACCCTGAGCTGCTCGCCGAGATGCAGAATGCCGCTGGTGAAATAACCGAATACTTCGAGCAGCGCGAATACAGCAAGGCCATCCGGCTAGTCATGGCCCTCGCTGATCGGGCCAATCAGTATATAAATGACAAACAGCCCTGGGTCATTGCCAAAACTGATCCGCAGTCGCTGCAATTGCAGCAGATCTGCAGCACTGGATTGAATGCCTTTCGTCTGTTGTTGTGCTATTTGAAACCGGTGTTGCCCGCGATGACCGCGCAGGCCGAGACTTTCCTCAACATCCAGCCACTGCGTTGGAACGATATCGATTCACTGCTGCTTGACCATACCATTAATAATTTTAAACCACTGCTGACACGGGTGGAGACAGACAAGGTACAGGCCATGATTGACACTACGAAAGCCGAGTTTGCCGCGCAGCAGGAAATGATTCCCGCGGCTGCAACCGACCAACCCAAGGCAGCTGTAAACAACCCGGTTATCGAACCTGAAATAGAGTTTGCTGATTTCGCCAAAATTGATTTGCGCGTTGCCCGCATCCTCAACGCCGAGCATGTAGAAGGTGCCGACAAGTTGCTGCGCCTCACGCTCGATCTCGGCGCAGATCCCGCCGGCGTCCCGCGTACGCGCACAGTATTCTCTGGCATCAAATCGGCCTACGAGCCCGCTGCACTGATAGGCAAGCTCACTGTCATCGTGGCGAATTTGCAACCGCGCAAAATGAAATTTGGAATGTCAGAAGGCATGGTCCTGGCGGCAGGTCCCGGGGGCAAGGAGATCTGGTTGCTGGAACCCCACCATGGCACGCAACCTGGCATGCGTATTACCTAAGCGTTGAACTGGCACTCATAGCAGCAACGTAATAAGCTTGATCTGCCATCACAGGAAGGAAGTGAGTTGCCCTATGAATCCCATATCCAATATCCGACGCCTGGCTAGATTCAGCACACTCAGCCTGCTGGGCATGCTCTGGCTGCCAGCAACACCCGCCGCTGCCCAGATCGAAGCACTGCGCGCTATCGAAGAATCCGTTATCAAGATTTACACAACTCAGGCCGAGCCTGACTATTTCACTCCCTGGCGCTTGCTCACTCCGCAACAAAGCAGTGGTTCCGGCTCCGTTATCGAAGGCAACCTGATCCTGACGAACGCCCATGTGGTCGCCAACGCGAGCTATGTGCAGGCGCAGAAGCACAATGACCCGCGCCGCTATCTGGCCCGGGTCGTTTTTGTTTCCCATGATGCCGACCTGGCCCTTATCACAGTGGATGAAGCGGAATTCTTCAGCGACCTGAAGGCACTCGCCATCGGCAAGCTGCCGGATCCGCTGGAAGAAGTGTCAGTGTACGGTTATCCGATTGGCGGCAAATCTCTCAGCATTAC
>Ga0208960_1001490_pt1 | contig 12467 bp, 15 predicted proteins | sample GreLakmeON33MSRF_FD_187703 | JGI IMG/M metagenome (GOLD analysis project Ga0208960, IMG submission 187703) | Freshwater lentic microbial communities from great Laurentian Lakes, MI, USA - Great Lakes metaG ON33MSRF (SPAdes) | ecosystem: Environmental > Aquatic > Freshwater > Lake | place: Great...
TTAACTGAGTAATCTCCTGGAAGGAACTTGAAGGTTTCGACATTCATGTAGATTTCATAGTTATTGTCAGAAGTGCCTTCGAGATCGATTTTATGAAAGTGAGATTCATCGACCTTTCGATTGCACATTTTAATCGAGTTCTTCTTTCCCTTTTTTCCCGTAAAGATAACATCAGTAGTCTTGAGAGCCGAAGATGCCTTGATGATCTGATTCATAACTGCCGCAGAGATATTAATGACAGTTTCAGAAGAAGGCACCTTATCGATCTCTTTATACTTTACAACATCTGGGCTGCAATAGTTGATCTTGGTAGAAGATTCTTTGCTCACGATAGTCACGAACGTATCGGAAAATTCCAACTCTGGATCAGAATGAAGAGAGCCCATTACATTAAGAAACTCTCCAAGGTCATAGAGATTTACTTCTTGTGGAAATGTCTCTGCAACAGATGCACGAGAAAGAACATTCTTTGCTGGAGCAACTGTATAGAGTTTATTAGAATCCTTCTTGATCTTAATATTAGAGTTAATCGAAGAATAGTTCTTTAGAATTTCAATGGTCTGGTCTGAAAGTTTCATTATATAAATCCTCTTACTGATAAGTTATATTTAAAGTATAGTTGTTTTAATGGATAGAATCAAGCGGTTTTTTGATTTAATTTTTTGTTTATCCTTTTAGCCTTTCTAAAGGCATTTTCTCTATGAAATATCGTTGCTCTACTTAGGAAGTTTACTCCCTCCATATGATCATATTCATGAAGAATGATACGTGCCGTCAGACCACTAAATTTATGAGTGTCAGTAAGTCCATTGTTATCTGTAACACGAACACGAATAGCACTTGGTCTCTTGATCTTTAAGAACAGACCAGGATATGTAAGGCAACCTTCTTCATAGTAAACATCTTCTCCAAGATCAGTCGATATAATTATTGGATTAAAGATGGGCATGATCTCGCCCTTCATATTGATGATGAATACTCTATAGGGTAGCCCAACCTGATTTGCCGAAATGGCAACTCCTTTATTTGCCATGCATGTTTCCATCAGTTTCGAACTTAGCTCATTTGGATCCATTGGCGGATCATCAAAATCAAATGGCTCGAGTTTTTGCTTTAGAATTGGGTCGAATTTATCAACTAAATTATACATCATATTGCCCTTGAAAAATTTTTGCTCTTGTCAAATCTAATAACATTCTTAAACTTGTCTGGTAGAATATCGGTTTTGTGAGAAATAACGAATAGATTCACATCCTTTGAAAGATCAAACATTATCTTTGTTAGATCATCTGTAGAGTTGATATCTAGTGAAGAATCAAAAATTTCATCCATGACTAAGAGATTAGAAGACATAGAGTTGTTCAATCTCGATACATCTCGCCAGGTAAAGAGTAAAGCAATATCAATCTTCTGCTTCTCTCCCTCAGAGAAATTTTCATAGGAGAATACATCCCTGAATCTAGACTTAATCGTTTCATTAAAGGTTTCGTCTAGGTTGAAGTTTACAAAGAAGTCCATGGCCGAGAGATACTTATTGATTAGAGTATTGATCACGGGAATGTACTTATTGATAATGATTGCCTTAATGCCATTATCCTTTAACAAGCCACTTGCTATACTATACTGAGTTTGATTAATAAGCAAGCGTTTTTTATCATTTATTAAAACTTCGAGATCTTCCTGATACTTGTTTAGGGTTTGATTCTCTTCTGAGAAATCTGTAAAGGTTTCTTGATTTTGTCTCATTAGATTAGAGATTCTATCCTCATAGAGCAAGATATCACTATTGAGCTTATTGATTTCTGTCAGCTTCTTCGTGAATCCATTGATAGTCTCTTCATGAGAAACGATCTTTACTTCCATCTCATTTATCTTAGTTTCTGCCCTATCGACAACCTCTACTATCTGACTTACTCTATTTGCATTCTTTTCTTTAATCGATGTCTTAATTTCTATTGTTATGGGCTGCGTACACGTATGGCAAGAATCGTTTTCCTCGAAGAATTTGGTTTGTTTATTGAGAATCTTTACTTTACTCTCTTGCTTTTCTTTTTCATTTATTAAGAATGATACTTGCTTCTTCAACTCTTTAAATGAGGAACTCACTTCGTCAATAGAAAGCGTTCCATCTCTAAGTGTATTGATATTCTCATTAATGTCATCTATAATTACTCTATACTCAGTTATATCTTTTATATTGTCTGCTCTTCTCTTTTCGATGTCAAAGTTATTCTTCTCTATGTGCCCCTCAGTAAGCTTTATTGCTTCCTGGACTCTACTTATTTCATAGGAATTTTTGTCTAGTTCTTTCTCGTTCTGATTATTCTTTTCTTTCATTAGAACATTCATCTTCGAGAAAATAGTAATATTGAGAAGGTCTTCGATAATTTCTCTTCTCTGATATGATGTAAGCTGCATGAAGGGAGTATGGCTTGCCGAGCCAAGAATAACAATCTGAGTAAATGATTTATATGAGAACTTTAAAATTGTCTCTTCGAGGTATTTTTGATAATCTCTCGAAGCAGCGTCCTGATTCAACATTACATTGTTCTTGTAAATCTCAAAGATTGTTGGCTTGATCCCTCTACTAATCTTATATTCATCTGGACCAATAGAAAACTCTATCTCGACAAGGAGTTCTTTATTGTTAAGAGTGTTAACCAGAGAAGGTTTAGTTATGTTTCTAAATGCCTTACCAAAGAGAGAAAAGCATAGAGCATCGAGCATTGTGCTCTTTCCCGAGCCATTCGATCCAACGATAAGAGTATGATTGTTTTTGGATAGTTCGATCTCGACGGGAATTTGTCCAGTCGAGAGGAAATTCATCCAAGTTATTTTCTTGAATACTATCATGTTAATCTGAGGTCAGTGCTTCATTATATAATTGGAAGAATAATTTCGTGACCGCTTTCTTATCGAGTTCTTCGAGTTTCATGCCCGAGATGTAACGATTTACGATCGTGAGAGTATCCTCTGCCTGTTCCATGATAGTAGTAGAATCCTGTGTACTCAAATTTAAATGATCCTCTACTACTGAAATATCATATGGTCCAGCCTTAATCAGTCTATCCATGAACTGATCGAACTTATATGGATCATTCTTTTGTACGACGACGACTTTGCATATCTTCTGATTAAAGGAATTCATGTCATAGTTTTCTTTGACAGAGTCGTCATAGAATATCTTATTGAACATTCTATTTGGATTTTCGATAAACTGTAACTCTCTTGTCGAGGTATCGAAGATATGGAAACCCTTTGGATCGCCATGATCATTCCAGGTCATCTCATAGGGACAACCAAAGTAGTGTATGTTTTCATTTGATGATCTGTGATGAAGATGACCCGATCCAACGAATTCAAACTTAGAGAAATGCTTGACATCGAATCCCTCATCATTTACATATCCAGGATACATCTCAAATCCAATGACTTCGAGGTGACCAAGAAGAATCTGCGCCTTGGTCTGCTCGATCATCTTCATTGCATGATCATGATTCTCGTCACAAATCCATGGAACCAGCAAAATCTTAGTTCCTTGCAATTCAATTTCCGTGGCCTGATCATATACTCTAATGTTACTATCAGTATTACCAAAGAACTCTGACATTGAATTGATCATGTTAGTGTTCTTATAGAAGCAATCATGATTACCAACGGCAATGATGATATCTATATTGGCTTCCTTGGCAGGAGTAAAGAACATCTTCTTCATTCTAAATGAAGTTAGATAGTTGATATACTTCCTACGATCTACGACGTCGCCCGTATGAATAATTGTGCTGATATTATTTTTAATTAAATAGGGAAAGAAGGTTTCTGAATAGAACTTCTCAAAGTAATCAGCAAATGCAGTATCGTCCGATCTCGCGCCAAAATGTGTATCTGTTACGATAGCAACCTTCATCCCAAGATACCCTTTCTCTTGATTGGTCTAGAACCAAAGGTTTTATTAATCGCGCTCTTCGAATCAAATTTATTAATCTGTAAAGAAAGATAATCATTGATTTTCTTGAGAGAATCCCTACAATTTTCTCGAGCATGTTTTGGTGATTTTACATCTGTCATATTTCTAATAAGATCAGAAAGAGCAGGTGGAATGAACATCGGAGGCTTAGTCTCATCATCTACAATATATGACATGGTAACTCCATAATTAAACACAATATAAATTATAACTTACTTTTTCTTTTTAGTCAAGGGTTTTTTTAATTTATCCTTTTTATCCTTTTTATCTTTGGCTTTCTGTTTCTTCACCTTATCATTATGTTCGATACTGGAAATCAAACTTCCCATGTAAGTTTCTCCACTTTCTTCCATGACAGAAATATGCCCATATGCATTAGATTGTCGTCCACTTATGTCAGCATATCCAGCATCAGTGGCAATGTACATATCTGAGATCTTACCCTTTGTATAGAGCTGGAGTTTTTCCTTTTGAATTCTTCTAAGAAATGCATAGTAAATAATTTGAGTAAAATATGCAAATGGATTCTTTGACTTTTTTGGATCGAAGTTATGCATGTATGTTAGACAATTTTCTACTCCATCTAAGACCATCTCCTCTCTAAAGGGATAGTCTCGAAAGTTGCCCTTTGATGAAAGGTTATTTGCAATCTTAAGAAGACACTCTCCAATATAGTTTGGAGCGATGGGTTTCTGGCTCTCTTTCTTCTTTGCCAACTTACATTTCTTATTATGGAATATAACTTCTTTGAGAAACTGTTCATTGTCTACATAATGATTTGTCATTAATTTTTTATATCCTTTGGTGTTAACATCAATATCAATCTCATAGCTTCTTTACTATTTTTTATATCATTTAACAGATCGCCTTTATTTAATTTTCCAGATAGAGGAGTTCTCTCAGATTTTAAAAAATGGCTCTCGGGAGTTTCTTCGTCAGATTCGTAAGCCCCATCATTAAGATCATTAACATTCTTCGAATTTAAATTTGGAAGGAATTCCTGGGGCCGAGACAATACTCTATCAAAGACTATCTTTAATTCAACAGAAAGAGTAGTTTGAGCGACGATCATATCTTTATATACAGTTATCTCATGATCGTTTGGGAAGGGAAACCATTTCGAGAGTTCACAAGTCCTAATGATAGAGTGTTCATAGTATCTTTCGAGTGTAACTACCTTATGAGCATTCTTGACCTCATAAGTAGAGTCTGTTTCTCTATTGATTGAAAAAATAATATCCTCGCCAGTGGCAAGTTTAACTAATATTGGTTCTGAATTCATTTTTATATGTCCAGGTTATAAAGTTTATAGTTGAAACCTTCTTGAGCATATAGCTGTATTCTATTCTGGAAGTGTTTGAATGTAAAGTTCACATGTTGCTTATGTCTAAAGTCATCACCAATGTCATAGAGAGTACATGTCTGTTTTGTCGAAGAAGTACGAAGCCCACGACCAATAGACTGTAAAACTCTAATTTTTGAGTTAGAGGGTGAAGCAAATACAATATTATTTAGGTTTTGAATATTTATACCAGTTGAAACGCAGCCATAACTACCTACAATTACAGATTTAATTTCTTTCTCGACAATGCCGCGAATCAGTTCACGCTCTTCTCCCTCGACTCCACCATAGATAAAGAATACTTTTCGATCGATGCACATATCTTTAATCTTCTGGTATAGCTCCTTTCCCTGCTTTTCTACAAACTGAAATAGAACAAGAGTATTTCCCTCGAGACTTTGTACGAGTCTACAAAGCTTATCATTTCTTTTCTGATGCATTACGAGAAACTCTATCTCTTCCTGATAAGTGCACTTTGATATATACTTTGCGTCAGTTTCAGTATGTTTAAAACAGAAACACTTGATCTCGAGTTCGGCAAGAACTTTAGAATCTATCAATTCAGTGGTACTAATTACCTTCTCTATGTTACCAAATAATCCCTGAAGAATAAGTTGATTACATTCTACATCATCGAGTGTTCCCGTAGTTCCGAACTTATATACACAGTTCTTGGTCTTTTCCATTAATGATTGAAGTGCCTTGGCCTTATACTGATGACACTCATCACCAATTACTACATCGAACTGTGAGAAGAAGTCACCTTCTATGTCATAGATGCTCTGCCATGTCGAAATAGTAAAGGGAACTTTGCTTTTCTTCTCTATTCCGCCATAGATACTCAATACCTTATTCTCTACCTTTGGATTATATGCAATAAAGTCAGAACGAAGCTGATGCACTAGATTAATGGTGGGAACAATGACTAATACTCTATGTCCAAACTGTGCATACCATTCACAAAGAAGATATATAATTAAAGACTTTCCCGAGCCAGTTGGAGAAAGTAGAACAAGTCTATTACTTTGAATTGCAGAAGTAAATGCTCGAAGCTGATACTCTCTTGGAAACTTAGTTAGAGGTAATGAATCAAAGAAATCTTTTAGATCCTCGGGAGAGATATTATTACTTACTCCTGAACATTCAGAATCAATGACCTCATAGTTATTAAATTCGCAGAATTGCTTGAGCTTCTCAAATAGCCCAATGTACATTAATTTATTCTTTGAGTTTAAGAGTCTAATCTTTCCATCCCAATATTTCTTTCGATATGATGGCATGAACTTAGCACCAGGCACCTCGAATGAAAAATGATTATGAGCCAATTGGAATATATCACTTTCACAATCGACTCTCATATATACTTCATTTATCTTGGTACAGGTTACTTGATTACTGTTGCCCATTTAGAAACTTATGCCAATTTATATGATTAGATATTTGGTAGTTTCTTCCATTGATCTGTTTGATTACTTCTTCGATGTACTCTACGACAAACTTCTGTTCAGCCAAAGCCTTATTGAGATTAACAAGATCAGCATCAGCTTCGGTATATATCGATAGATCTTGACGAAGAATCTTATATGTCATTGGTTCCCAATTGTACTTGACATACTCGGCCTTTTCAAAGAGACCAAGGTAATACCTATGCTTGATCTTGACCATTTTTGCGGACAAGATCTGAGCTTCGACTAACTGTCTCTTTGCTTCGATGAGCAGTCCATAATATCTCGAATGGACTTGGGGGATGTTTAGAGATTCTTTTCCTGCCTCGGTCTCGTCAATAACAGAATCCTTTTCCCAAAGGCTCTTTACATAATCTAGTGTAATCATTATGATATATTAAATTTCCTATAGTAAAACTCTGCTATACAAGTATTATATTCTATATCACTTCCGGTAGAATTAAAAGCGATTTCTGATAAAGAATGAGGAAAAATATCAATAAAAGTAATCTTTTTATTTGCAATAGAACTATTTGTAAGGGAATGTAGTATTGCATCTGAATATACATTAGAAGTTTGAATTTGTTCTTCTGTAGGATATCCATAATTTGTAACAAGGCTGCTCATCCAATTAAATATCTCGAGATAGTTTACGAGATCTTCATCTACTTTAAATTCTAAAGAAAGAGGAGAAAATGTGAATTGTGAACCAGGTAGGTAAATTTTCTCTGGAAGAGTGGCTACTGTTGTAGTTGATATTGCGACAGCAGGTATCGATATGGATTGACAAAAGAACGATATTGTTGGTGCTCTATTAATAGAGAATCTAAACTTATTCTTTTGTAGGAATGAATTGTTATCAATTTGTACCATATGTAACATATACCTATTAATATACTATTTACCATAAAACAGCTACAACGCTATTATACTGTGTTTATAGAATTAGTAAAGTGAAATCTCTAGATATATTTATAATGAAAAAAATAGGGAGATTTTACCTCCCTATTTAAGTCTAGTCATAGTTTCTTATTTTTAAGAGAAGAGGCTCTCAGAGTTTCCTCCGAGAGCCATCTTAGATTACATCAAGTTATCTACAGTGATACGACGATAGTACTTGTTCTTATCGTTGAACTGAACAACACCATCGGCAGAAGAAGTAGCGAACGGATTTGCTACGATGCCATAGCGAGTCTTAAATCCGATCTTAGGCTGGAAGTTATCTTGGCCTACTGCACGTACCATTTGTAGTGGGACGTATGGGCAATAGAAGAGACCGGCATCGAATGGAGACGTTCCCTTATATCCCATGGTTAGATAATGTCTGCCCGAAGATGCAGCGAAGTATGGGTCGATAAAGACCTTAATACGACCACCGATAGTACCAGCAAAGGTATTACCCGTGTCATCAGACACAACAGTAGACTGAAGAGCTGGGGTGTAATCTAGAACACCAGCCATAGATAGAGCAGAAGCAACGTCAGAAGAACAGATAACGACGTTACCCTTACCGCGACGTGTTGCACGAGCGATTTGGTTAGCTTCGCGTTCGAGCTGGAACACCAGACCCTTGAACTTTTCACCCATCCAACGACCGTTAGAATCTAGATCAAGATCGAATACACCAGCAGTAGCGACGTTTTCTTGTGCACCAATCGTAGCAGAGATATTGATCTGACGAACAACTTCGCGATTAATTTCTGCCAAGATTTCAGCAGAAAGGATGTTGCTTAGTTCAGTTTCAGCATCTAGACCGTGGACGGCTTTTAGATCCTGAGCCAATTCCATGGTGTATTCTGCCTTTAGAGCACGAGAAACGGCAGTCACTGTGACTTTCTCGATCGAGAATGCCATTTGATTAAATGAGTTTTGTCCAGTGTCGCCGAGCTTTTCAGAATCTGCCGTAGACATACCTTTAGCAGCAGTATATCCAGCATTATTAGTTGCACCAACTGGAGTAGATCCAGATTGAGTTGTAGATGATGCAGTGTTACCAGAGGCAGAGCTTGAAACGTCAGTATCAGCTTCGTTGAAGAGAGCTTCTGTTCCACCCTGTGTAGAGTAACGTGAGCGCATTGCAAAGATTAGACCTGTAGGACCAGTCATTGGCTGGACACCGCAGATGTCATATGCAATCAAGTTTGGCATAGAGCGACGGATTAGGCTGATCAATACTGGATCGAAGATGTCGACAGAGCCATCACCTGCCGTCGAAGACGACGCGCCCATGGCGTTTGCTGGCGAAGCTTCTCCGAGTAGAGATGGAGCGCGATAACCACCAGAGCCATAACCGGACTGACGAGCATCGATTTCCATATTTTCGAGAAGAGTTGCCATCGTTGACCGACGATGAGCATCCTTGATGGATGGTAGATCGGCATGGTCGAGGATGGGCTTCCACTTATTGATTAGAGATTCGGTATTGTACATTTTAGAACTCCCTTTGTTTACTTGTAATTATTTATAATAAGATACTTTTTAGACGGTCTTTTTGACAGCAGTACGAGAAATTGCATTAACATAGGCATTCATTGACGGTTCTAGTGGCAACTTCTTTTCTTCTTCAACAAGAACTACAGAAGTATCTTCGACAGAAGCCTTTTGAGCTTTGTCTTCAGTTACAGTAGCTGAAGATGGGAAGTATGTCTTCTTCAAATGGACAACCTTATCGCGGAAATCGCTCTCATCAATAAAATCAATCGAATCAACTAGAGAGAATAACTTCTCTACCTGTGACTCAGTAAGATCATCGACTAATTCGTCGACGACAGATACCTTAGAGAAATTTACGATCTCTTTTTTCATTTCTGCATTTTCTTGAATTTGATCAGAAAGAGCAGACTCTAGAGTAGAGACCTTTGTCGACAATTCCTCGACAACATTGACCTTATCTTCGGGAATGTCTAGGTTGTTTTCGACAAATAGATTGCGGAGACCAACCATGAAGTCCTCGACGATTTCAGAACGAATACCGCTTTCGACTGCTAGGGCATTTTCTTTCATCCACTCTTCGACAACATACTCAAGGTAGTTATCGAGCTTGGTAGAAAGTTCAGAGATTGTATTTTCATATTCAACCTGCGCTGATTCTTCGAGTTCGGCAGCGATTTCTTCGATCTTCTCATTGACCTTAGAGACCACGGCAGCTTCGAAGATTTGAGTTGCAGCAGATTTGAACTCTTCAGAAAGATCTGAACCAGAGAAAACTGCAGAGATATCAGTCGTAACGTCTAAATCTTCTTTAGTAATTTTCTTGAATGGCATGTTTTTAAAGGTCTGGGCATTTTTTGCATTCTTAGTTGGTCCCTTCGTGATCACTCCACCCTTGGATTTGTAACTGACCAATTCCGTATCAGAAAGCTCTGAAATATCTTCTTCATCGACAGATTCATCTTCCATGAAACTCATAATGGCTTCCATCTTTTCGGCCAACTTTTCTTTATTCTTGCCATTCATTACATTGATCATGGCAGAAATCATTCCTGCCTTGGTTTTTGGAGGAGTCATTTGAGGCTTTGCGCTCTTGCGAATGACATTGGCAGTGAATTCAGCGTCTCTTTTGCCATCAATCTCGGCTTCGGCTTCGTCTAGATCTTCTGCATCGATTTCCGAAGCAAGCTCAGCTGACAACTGCTCGTCGTCATCTAGTTGCTCAATATCTTTTTCCGACATAGTAATACTCCTTCTAATTAACTTACAAATATTTATAATATACTACAGCTTAAGAAAGAAATTTGACCAAGCCTTTAACTGAGCTTCCTCGAGATTTCTAGTCTTTGCTCCAGTATCGATAATTTTTCTAGTCTCTTCGATGTCCTGTTCCATAAATATACCATCGACATATATCCACTCCTTACCTTCCATGATGCCCTGAACAAAGGCATTTGGAGCCGAAGGATCGGCAACAATATCTGCGGCAGTGGCTAAACGATAGTCATCTTGAACTACATCAGATTCAGAACCATCGTGGCTCTTTCCTCTCTTTAGAGTGCCCATACCGCGAGAAGAAACTCCAAGCTGTGCGCCTTCTTTAATTAGATTCTTAACAATATTGCCATAGGGAGTATCTAGAATCTTAGCCTTTCCAATAAAGTTATTTCCATCTTCATAGAGCTCTTTAATTAGATGAGAGACTCTTTCGAGATTAATCGAGGGGCCAGAGGGATGTCCGAGCTCGCCATAGGCACGATTCTTTGATACGTTCTCAGAGATATATCGATTAACTTCATTTCTGAGAATTTTCATGGGATAGACTCTTCCGTTCCGATTCTTTTGCTCGGCTTGCATGAAGATGCCTTTGATGTAGTGATCTTTCGTACCAGAAGAATTGGCTTCTTCTATAAATTCGAGAGCCTCGTTGATTTCTACCATTAATTTCATGTTTTTATTCCAAACTAGTAATTAGAAATGGTTGAGTTCTTATGGAACCTGATCAAGACAGAAGCTCCGCCAGCACCAGTAGTTGTCACAACACAGTTAGCTGCTCTTTCAGTAGAGTCCTTCTCTAAAGAAGCATTATTTCTAGTAAATTCAAGATCATGAAACCCTGATCCCAAAGTCCAGACTTTAGTTGCTCCTCGAGATATAGTCACGTTAGCCGAAGCTCCAACAGAGGCCATGATTGAAGAAATAGTCATCGACGTAATTGTGCCTCCTCCGTCAGTATTGGCACTGTGAGCTGCGTTACCATTAAGCTTGATAAATCCGCCAGAGTCGACAAACGAAGCAATAACATATCCGTTAATTGTTCCTTTGGATATTAATCTTAATGCCATTTGATCTACCTATTATTTCTTTAGTGGATTGATAATTTTTGTTTCGCCCTCGATAGTATTATCGCCGCGACCCAATGGAGTCTTCTTAATATTGTTACTGAACTTATCATTATCAGTTACATCAAACTTTTTATCTGAAGAAGATGAAGCAGAACCTCGAGCTACGATAGGTTCTGGAGTCTTAATATTACCATGACCAGACTTCATTGCATTGAGAGACTTCTTTATTCTTGGGAAGTTGCCAATGTCATAGATATTTACATCAACTTCATAATTTGGATCGACTTTTCCATTCGTCTTAGTTCCATTTGACATAGGATCGGGCATAAGTCTTTTCTTCTCAGAAGAAGCCTCCTGGACACTGATTTCTCGCATTAGATCCTTAAATTTCTTTGGCATAATATGGTCCTCCACTGACCCTTCTTCTTTTACGCTATATTTCTTTTCCATATTATTATTCTTTGTCTTCTTCTGCATCTAACATTAGAGAAGATGCAACATCTACCTTTCGAACAGAAATAGCTTCCCGAGCATGAGATAATAGAGCACTATTAATAAGATTTTTTGCCTCGATTGGCTCGTTCGCCAAAACCTTGTAAATTACTTCTCTCATTGCTTCGCTCATAGGTATACTCCTGTTATTGTATAGTATTTATAATAAAAATTATGCAAAGTATGGCACCTTATATGTATTTCCACCGATAACTAGGGATAAGTAACCAGCGGGATTGGCTACGATTAAATCCTGAAGGTTTAGAGATCCACTTAGAGTGGAAACTGGAGTTGCATTGGCTGTGCGCGAAGCAGAGGTGATTCCTCCAGCGATGTAAGCATTGGTATTGGCCAGCTGAGACTTAATAAATGAGTTGGTATTAGCCAGAGCAGCTCGTTCAATAGACTTAGTCTGAAAAGTAGATACTGCATTGGCAACTTGTAGA
>Ga0208960_1001494_pt1 | contig 12458 bp, 10 predicted proteins | sample GreLakmeON33MSRF_FD_187703 | JGI IMG/M metagenome (GOLD analysis project Ga0208960, IMG submission 187703) | Freshwater lentic microbial communities from great Laurentian Lakes, MI, USA - Great Lakes metaG ON33MSRF (SPAdes) | ecosystem: Environmental > Aquatic > Freshwater > Lake | place: Great...
GGCTACCGAGAACTGCGACTTCAATTTCACGTCCAACAATTGCTTCTTCAAAAACAATCCACTCGTCGTACGTCACTGCAATATCGGTTGCCGCAACGAGTTCGTCAAAGTCGTGGGCTTTGCTCACTCCAACTGATGAGCCCATGTTGGCTGGTTTCACAAAGATTGGGTAGCGAAGTTCAACGGCAATTTGTTCAAGCCGAGATGGAGAAATGTCGCTGTCGCGTACGGCCACGTAATTCGGTTGGGCGATGCCGTGGCGTGTAAGTACATCTTTGGACATTGCTTTATCCATGCCAACTGCCGAAGCTAAAACTCCCGCACCGACGTATGGAACATCGAGTAATTCAAGAAGACCTTGCACTGTGCCGTCCTCGCCGAGAGGCCCGTGAAGTAACGGCATGACAACAGTTGGGCCGCTTGCCGACGCAGCACTTAAGGCGAGGGCTGATGACACCGATCGTCCCGAGGCTTCGAGTCGAGCGGGAATTGCGTCGGGGCCCTGATCGAGCGCGGCCATTGCTGATTCGGCTAGGTGCCATTGGCCGAATCGGTCGATACCGAGGGCGGTCACGGTGTAGCGGTCGGGATTGACTGCTTTCATCACATGAGCGGCGGTCGAACAACTCACATCGTGTTCGGCCGACTGGCCTCCAAAGATAATGACGAGATTGATGCGGTCGGTCTCGTTGCTCTCAAATTGGCCCACAGCAAGACGATAGTGCGCCATGGCGCCTAATAAAGGCAGGTAATAGATAGATAACCGATGAACCTGACGCACTAGATTTGACGGCGTATGGCACGGTCACAGTCAAATAGTTCAGATCCCAAGTTTCTCACCCATCACGCTTTGCGAATTAAGGGCTTTTCAAAGAGCGAGACCTTGTCCGAGATCGTGGCGCTCGATGTGGCCGTCGTCGATCAGCATTTGCACGAGTTGCAAGCCGAAGAGATGGCGATGTTCCGCGAAGCTCGTTCGCTGTGGCAACTCACTCCCGCTGGCCGTGCGGCCCACCCCGAAGCCCTAGCCAAAGATGTTGCTGGTCTTGATCTGGTGGCCTTGAAGCCGCATTATCACTCGTTTTTAGAAATCAATGACACGTTTAAGCATCTGTGTGGTGATTGGCAATTGCGCGATGGTGCACCGAATGATCACTCGGACGACAAGTACGACCAAGAAGTCATCAAGCGTTTGGTCACTCTTCATACTGCTGCTCAACCCGTGGTGACATCAATGGCCGCGGTGGTTCCACGTTTGTCGCCTTACTTGCCACGTCTTGAGTCGACATGCAAGTTGGTAGTAGGGGGAACGAACAATATGTTTACCGGTGTGATGTGTGGTTCATTCCACGATGTTTGGATGGAACTCCACGAAGATCTCATTTTGACGCAAGGCATTGACCGCGCAGCCGAGGGTTCATTCTGATGGCCCGCTTCGGACGGGTGATCACCGCAATGGTGACGCCATTTGACGCAAGCGGTGCGCTCGACCTAGATGGCGCACGCCGTTTGGCGCGTTGGCTGCAAGACAATGGCAATGATGCACTAGTGATCGCTGGCACCACGGGTGAAGCCCCAGTGCTCACCGACAACGAACGCTTAAGTCTGTTTGCTGCCGTCGCCGAAGCAGTGACGATTCCGGTGATCGCCGGAACCGGAACCAACGACACGTTGCATTCGATCCACATGACTAAAGAAGCCACCAAGTTGGGTGTCGCTGGATTGTTGGTCGTTGCGCCCTATTACAACCGTCCGCCGCAATCGGGTATTGAAGCCCATGTGCGCGCCGTTGCTGAATCTTCAAACCTGCCAGTCGTTGTCTACGACATTCCGATGCGTACAGGTCGCAAGATCAACACATCAACCTTGTTGAAGTTGGCTCGCGAAGTGAAGAATGTGGTGGCGTTAAAAGATGCTGCGGGCAATCCGGCTGAAACCGCGAATGTCATTGCTCAAGCACCTGCTGGTTTTGAGGTGTACAGCGGAGACGACGGATTGACTTTGCCGTTGATGGCTGTTGGTGCGGTGGGCGTTATCGGAGTCGCCACACACTGGGCTGCCGCCGATCATCAACGCATGTTTGATTGCTGGGAAGCCGGAGACACTGCGGGTGCAGTCGCGATTAACCAGACATTGCTCGAAAGCTTCTCGTACGAAACTGGTGATGAGTCGCCGAACCCGATCCCGAGCAAGGTCATGATGAACCTACTTGGGCTCAATGTGGGTCAGTGTCGTTTGCCGATGGGTCCGCCAGCAGACTTCGTTGCCGAAAAAGCCAAAACTGTTTTGGCTAACTTGCAAGCGTCTCGTCAGAGAGTTTCCTGATGGCCGCTCCGGTCCGCGTGGCCTTTCTAGGAGGCCTTGGCGAGATCGGTCGCAACTGCATGGTCATCGAACAAGATGACAAGTTGTTATTGATCGACTGCGGTTTGATGTTCCCTGATGCCGATATGCACGGCATCGATTTAGTTCTTCCCGACTTTACGTGGCTACGTGAAAATGCCGATCGCGTTGTTGCCTGCGTGGCAACGCATGGTCACGAAGACCATGTTGGGGGATTGCAGTATTTGCTTCGCGACCTGAGTTTTCCGGTCTACGGCTCGGACGTCACCCTTGGTCTCGCAAAGAATCGCATTGAAGAAGCAGGACTTCTCGGTAAAACCGAACTCATTGTTGTTCGCGATGGCGAACGGCGAATGATTGGTCCGTTTGATGTTGAATTCATTCCAGTCACGCACTCGGTGCCACACGCATTTGCCATTGCGGTGCACACGCCGCAAGGAGTCATCCTTCATTCGGGTGACTTCAAATTAGATCTGACACCGGTTGATGGTCGTCGCACCGATTTAGCACGTATCGGCGCAATCGCTTCAAATGAAGGAATTCGTTTGTTGTTGTGCGATTCAACGAACGCCGAAGAACATGGCCACGCACCTAGTGAAACATCAATTAGCGGAGTGCTGTGGTCGTTGTTTCACGAACATCGCGATCGTCGAATCATTACGGCAAGCTTCGCGAGTCATATCCATCGCATTCAACAGATCATTGATGCCGCTGTTGACACGGGTCGCAAAGTTGCAACGATGGGTCGATCAATGCAAAAGAATGTGCGCATGGCGCGCGATCTTGGCGTTTTACGAGTCCCCGATGACACTCTGATTGATATCGAGCAAGCCGATGACTACCCGCCGAGCAAGGTATGCATCATCTCGACAGGTAGCCAAGGCGAACCGATGTCGGCGCTGTCGTTGATGGCGCGCGGCGATAGCAAGTGGCTCAAAGTCGGAGAGCACGACGCCGTCATTTTGTCGAGTCACGCGATTCCCGGAAACGAAACCAATGTCACTCGCGTGATTGATGGCTTGTTGCGCCTCGGAGCCGAAGTCATCCATTCGGGAATCGCCGATGTTCACGCGACCGGGCACGCTCAAGCTGATGAACTGAAAACGTATCTGTCAATCGTCAAGCCTGAATTCTTTGTTCCGGTGCACGGCGAGTACCGACACCTCGTTGCTCATGCGAAGCTCGGTATCTTGATGGGTGTCGCCAAAGACAACGTTCTGTTATGCGAAGACGGCGATGTCGTTGAACTATCTGACGAGGGTCTCGACCACGCCGATCGAATTCCGGCTGGGTATCTCTATGTTGACGGGATCGTGGGAGACGTTGGCCAAGGAGTTTTGCGCGACCGTAAAGTGTTGGCCGAAGAAGGTGTCGTCGTTGTCGTCGTGACAGTCGATATTGGTTCGGGCAAAGTACTCACCGGGCCCGAGATCATTACGCGTGGTTGGGTGTATGCACCCGAGGCCGAAGATTTGCTAGACGAAGCGTGCGATGTCGTGGCAGCGGCGGTCGAAAAGGCACTCGCTGAAGGTGTACGTAGCCCAGAGGCTCTGGAAAAAGATGTGCGACGAGCTGCTGGTCGTTTTGTGAATGAACGCACGAAGCGTCGACCGATGATCGTGCCTGTTGTGATGGAGGCGTAGTTGTTGCGTCGAATTGGTGCGGTTGTTGCTCTGTGGAGCGTGTTGTTCATTGGTTCATCATGTGGAGACAGTTCTGCCTCATCAGATACCGCAGGCTTACGCCTTGATCTGATTGATGAAGCACTCGATGCAGTTGAACAAGAAGCTGGAAGCGACTTGAGATTCTTTGAGATCAATGCGACGACTGAACTCATCAATGTTTTTGCGGCCACCGATCTTGACGGAACGCCTAATGCCGACGGTCTGCCTGACGCGGTCGTGCGTTATGTGTTCACCCAAAAAGATGGATTAGAAACTGCTCCCGATGCTGTCGGAGCCAATGGACCGACATTTATGCGATCGGCGCTCGATTACGACCCAGCCACGATTTTGATCAAAGTTTTGAATGAATTGCCAGATTCAACGCCACAGATGTTCGTGTTGACCGCGGCAGGAACGGCTCAGAACTCATCGGGGACAGTTCAATATCGATTGCTGATGCAATCGACTCAAGGCGGACAGATGTCGGTTGTGTTGACGAACCGAGGCGAAATCGTCGGAACTGACGCCGAATAGTCGGTTTGTCGTTGTTTGGTTGCTATTCGGTGTAGGTAATTCGGGGGTATGCCCGAACGCATGCGCGCCCCATTGCTAGCGTTCGGGGTGATGGCCGCTAAGAAACCCGCAGGTAAAAAGCCTGCATCACGTACAAAATCTGCTTCAGAAGCTGAAGTCAGCAAGCCAACGAAGCGTGAACCGCGGTCGGGCGAAGTACGTCAAGCCATTGAGGGACGCCAAAGCGAGTTCTCGGCTATCGCGTTTATCTTGCTTGGCATCATCGTGGGACTCGCGGTCTATCTGCGTTTGGCGGGACCGGTAGGTCGTGGAACAGATACCGCCTTGGGTTGCCTGTTGGGTCTTGGTCGTTACGCCTTGCCGCCGATTTTTGTCGCCATTGGCATCGCCCATCTTCGCGCTGACGAGGCTCCGAATCGGATGAAGCTCGCCCTCGGATGGGGCGGTGTCGTTCTCGCCATTTTGGGAATCCTGCACGTCACCAAAGGTCCTGATGCTTTTACGGGTGTTGATGCACTCGGAGGAGCGGGCGGCTGGTTCGGTGCTTTGCTCGGACAAACTCTTGGCTCGGCACTGGGCTCAATCGCCGCAGTTCTGATTTTGGTTGCGATTGGTCTTGGTTGCAGTTTGCTCATCACTTCGCTGAGCCTGAAAGATGCCGCGACCAAAGTTGGCGAATTCTCAGTCAAGATTTTTGGAGGTGCGTCGTCGCGCATGCGATCGGCTGCAGAGAACTTGAGCACATTGTCGTCTGAAAAACAAGATGATCAAAGTGATGAAGAGATCTACGACAACGAGGCCGATCCGACGCCACCCATGTTCGTTGTTGAACCCGAAGATCGACGTGTTCCCGAGGTGGTCGAAGAAGAACCCGAAGCCCCCAAGCCAGAACGCAAGAAGCCGGCCCCAGAAGTTGTCGTTGATGAACCTCACACTCAAGGACAACTAGATACTGGTCCAGCGCCTAAGAAGGGCTCATGGAAATTGCCACCGGCTTCTTACCTGGTGCGTAGTAGTAAGCAAGCCATCGATCAGGCCGAGGTTGATCAGCGCGGAAGAGATTTAGAAGAAGCGCTACAGGCACATGGTGTAGACGTTCGTTTGGTCGATAAGACAGTCGGTCCAACCGTCACGCGCTTTGAACTTGAACTTGGATCAGGTGTCAAGGTTGCACGCGTGACCAGTCTGCAAAAAGACATTGCGTACGCGATGGCAGCTACTGATGTGCGAATTTTGGCGCCGATTCCTGGCAAGTCGGCAATTGGTATTGAGGTTCCTAATAAGACACGTCAACTGGTTTCACTCGGTGACCTCATGGCTTCAAATGAAGCGAAAGTTGCGAATCATCCACTTGATGTAGCCATGGGTAAAGACATTGCCGGTCGTTCGGTTTTCTTGAACTTGGCAACGACACCTCACCTACTAATTGCTGGCGCAACGGGCGCCGGTAAGTCAAGTGGTATTAACTGCATCATCACATCAATCTTGATGCGCGCCACGCCCGACCAAGTGAAATTGATTTTGATTGACCCGAAGCAAGTTGAAATGGGTCAATACGCGCGTCTGCCGCATTTGCTCACTCAGCCTGTGACGAATCCGAAGAAAGCAGCAAATGCCTTGGCCTGGGCTGTGAAAGAAATGGAAAAGCGTTATGACTTGCTTTTCGAAATGGGCTATCGCGATATCACTGGTTTCAACGCGGCTTTTGACCGAGGCGAGATCAAAGCCGAGATCGGTTCTGAACGCGAGTTTGAACGTATGCACTACATCGTGGTTGTGGTTGACGAATTAAACGACCTGATGATGGTTGCGGCGCGCGATGTTGAAGAAAGTATTACGCGTATTGCCCAGAAAGCTCGCGCCGTCGGTATTCACCTCATCGTTGCGACACAGCGTCCGTCGGTCAACGTGATCACGGGCGTTATTAAGGCCAACGTTCCAGCGCGAGCAGCGTTTGCGGTGTCGTCACAGATGGACAGCCGAGTCATCCTCGACCAGATCGGTGCCGAGAAGTTAGTCGGTAAAGGCGACATGTTGTTGTTGCCCGGTAACTCGTCGGTGGCTCAACGAATTCAAGGTTGCTGGGTAGATGAAGAAGAAGTCCGCAAAGTAGTTGCGTTCTGGCGCGATCAAGCCCCGACAGTGCAGTACGTCAGTGGCGTTGAAGGCGAAGAAGCCCCGTCGGGCGGTAGCGGTGGTCAATCCATTACCGATGGTGTTGGTAACGACGACAGCGATGAAGCGCTACTGAAGCGGGCCATGGAATTAGTTGTGCGAAGTCAGATGGGCTCGACATCAATGTTGCAGCGCAAGCTTGGCGTGGGCTTTGCCCGAGCCGGCCGATTGATGGACTTACTCGAACAAAATGGCATCGTCGGACCGAGTATTGGCAGCAAAGCCCGCGAAGTACTGATGACAGTCGAAGAGTTCGAAGCGCTTTAGTCTCCGTATTAGTGGGCTCTGAGTCCGTTGATTAGCATGAACTCATCAAGGCCTAGTTGGGCATGAACGGGGGAGTGTCATGGAACTCATTGAAGTCGCATCTGGTTTGAAGTTTCCCGAAGGTCCCATCGCAATGCGCGATGGCAGTGTGATCTTGGTTGAAATGTTCGGTCCGCGAATTACTCGTGTGCACCCTGATGGTTCAAAAGAAACAGTCGCCGAAATTAAGGGTGGACCAAACGGCGCGGCCATTGGTCCCGACGGTGCTTTGTACTTGTGTAATAACGGTGGTTGCTTCACTGAAATTGATTTTGGCGGACTGTGTTTCCCCGGACCGTTTGACAAGTCAAAGTACAGCGGTGGTCGCATTCAACGCGTCGACATCACAACAGGTGTCGTGACCGATTTGTACACCGAATGTGATGGACGTCCGCTTCGGGCGCCAAACGACTTGGTGTTTGACAACAATGGTGGTTTCTATTTCACTGATCACGGTATTCGCGACCTCGAGGCGCGCACCTCTGATTTCACGGCGATCTATTACGCCAAGGCCGATGGTTCGTCGATTCGTGAGATCGAATTCCCCGTTGAAGGTCCGAATGGGATTGGTCTGTCGCCTGATGGCAAGAAGATCTATTGGGCCGAGACTCATACCGGTCGCGTGTTCCAACGTGACATCGTCGAGCCCGGTGTGCTTGCGCCATCAATGCCCGGAGATTCAAGCGTCGTTTTGTACGGGCTTCCTGGTTATCAATTGCTCGACTCGCTCGGGGTTGACGGATCGGGCAATGTCTGTGTAGCGACGCTCGTGAATGGTGGTATCACTGTCATTTCACCTTCGGGTGAGATTCTTGAGCATGTTGCGACTGGCGACATGTTGACAACCAATATCTGCTTTGCGGCCGACGGAAGCGACACGGCCTATATCACTTTGTCTGGAACGGGCCGATTGATGAAGACCAAGTGGACCTACGGTGGGCTCAAGTTGGCCTATTCGGCTTGACGAGAACCTGAGCAGGTAGCCTCGGAGATCGTGACGAATCAAGGAAAGCGCTTCTACGTAGAAACTCTTGGTTGTCCCAAAAATCAGGTTGACTCTGACAAATTGATCGGCACTTTGTTGGCCGACGGTATGCAAGCAACCGACTCGGCTGAAGACGCCGACTTGGTCGTCGTGAACACCTGTGCGTTCATTGATGAAGCCCGTCGCGAGTCGATTGACACGATCCTTTCACTTGATGAGCAACGCAAGAAGTCGTCACGCCTGGTCGTGACTGGCTGCATGGCCGAACGTTACGGACAAGAACTCGCTGATGAATTGCCCGAAGTTGACTTGGTTGCAGGGTTTGGAATTCCAGTTCATACACCTGCTCCGAAGAAACTGATTCCGGTCGGTTCGGCACCGGTGCCAACTCTCGATCTCTTGAACTTGCCTCGCCCCAAGAGTTCGTCGCCGTGGGCGTACATCAAAATCGCCGAAGGCTGCGATCGCACGTGTGGCTTTTGTGCGATTCCTTCGTTCCGTGGTCCGCAACGTAGTCGTGACGTGCGGTCAATCCTCGATGAAGTTGAACAACTACAGGCTCGCGAAATTGTCCTGATCGCTCAAGACTTAGCGAGTTACGGAAAAGATCGTCCCGACGAATTAGGTGCCGGCAGCATTGTTCCGCTGGTGCGTCAAGTGTCGGCAATGGTTGATCGGACTCGCTTGTTGTATCTCTATCCGAGCGACTTGAGTGACGACCTGATTGATGCCATTTGCGATTCGGGTGTGCCGTATTTCGACTTGTCGTTGCAGCACGTGAGCAAGCCCTTGTTGCGGCGTATGCGACGTTGGGGAGACGGTCAACGTTTCTTAGATCGCATTGCCGATATTCGTCGTCGTGAACCCGATGCCGCGTTCCGGAGCAATTTCATTGTGGGGTATCCCGGTGAAACCGAAGAAGATCACGACCAGTTGTTGGATTTCGTTGAAAAGGCTCAACTCGACTGGTGTGGATTCTTTGCCTATTCGCCCGAAGACGGCACGTACGCCAAAGACCTAGATGGTCAAGTCGATCAAGGTCTGATGCGCGAGCGTTTATCAGAACTCAGCGAAATGCAAGATGGCATCACGTCACGCCGTCGCGATGATTTGGTGGGGCGAACGATGAACGTTCTCGTTGACGAAGAAGGTGTGGCTCGTAGTCATCGCGAAGCCCCCGAAATTGACGGCATTATTGAGGTTCCAGGCTCGCTCACAGTCGGACAGTTTTACGATGTCACGGTGAAGTCGGCCATGGGGCCTGATTTAGTCGCTGAATAGTCACGTCACAAGTTGTGTCGTATTCCGCTATGGATCAGATGAAGTTACGTTTCCTTCTCCCACTACTCGGCGCCAGTCTTTTGATTGCGTGTAGTGACGAGCCAAATTCAAAAGATTCCGTTTCATCAAGTCTTGTAGGCGTAGAGGCTTCAATAGCCCCTGAAACAACAACAACAACTACGTCACCAACAACTACGACAAGTGTTGCTCCCACCACGACCCAACCAGGGCCACGTGAGGTAACCATCGGCACGAGCTATTTAGGTCGTCCAATTGTGGCTGTGCAGATTCAGGACTCGCCTCATCGTCCAGTGATCGCGATCGGTTCGATCCATGGAGATGAGTCGATGGGGCTTGAAGTTGTGGAGCGACTGCGCAATAGTCCAGACATTCCCGAAGGTCTGAATCTCTGGATCATCCCTACAGTGAACCCAGATGGCTTGGCGGCTTCGGTGAGGGGGAATGCGCGTGGAGTAGATCTCAACCGAAATTTTGCGACCGATGATTGGCGATTTGTCGGTCAAGGCTCCGAGAAATACTCGGGCGATGCCGCAGCATCTGAAGTTGAAACGAAAGCCGTGCAGCAATTTGTCCTTGAGCAGCAACCGTTGTTGGTTGTGTGGTGGCACCAGTTCGGCTATTACGTCGACGAACAAAGAACTGTGGCCAATTTCGATCTCATTAGACGATTCTCTGAATTGACTGGTCTGCCCATTACTGACGTGGGCTGCGGGTCGACCCCTTGTGTTGGCAACGCCACGGTGTTCATCAATTCGAATATTGAGGGAGCCAGTTCATTCGTGGTGGAACTGCCACGTGATGTTTCGTCACGTGCCCTAGATGAGCAAGCTCAGGCATTTTTGGCAGTCGCCGAGATGGCGACCCAAAATATTTTTGCCCAGTAACAAAATGGAAGACATGAGACCAAGCCCAGTTTGTGGCAGGCTGAGAGGGTGCCGGTTGACCCTAATGCCATAGCGACTTGGGCCAATGCCGTGACCGTCGGGCGAATTCTTGTTTCGCCTTTGATGTTTGTGGTGATTCCTGATTACCCGGGTGGCTCGTGGGTCGCGTTCGTCTTGTGGTTCGTGCTGTGCTCAAGCGACGGAATAGATGGCTACTTGGCGAGGCGTCACGGCGCAACGCGATCTGGGGCATTCCTCGATCCGCTAGCCGACAAAGTTTTGGTGTTAGGTGCGATGTTTACGTTGGTTAGCCGCGATGTTTACTGGGCTTTACCGGTGTTGATCATCGCCGCTCGCGAAGTAGCGATCAGCATGTATCGCGTATTGGTCGGCGCAAAAGGAATCAGCGTGCCCGCGAGTCAATTAGCCAAGTGGAAAACGCTGTTCCAACAACTGAGCGTCGGGTTCGCCATCATCCCACTGACTGCTGATAAAGCCACATGGATCTGGCTATGGCTCTTGTGGATTGCGGTTGCATTTACAACCGTCAGCGGCTTGCAGTATCTATGGCGTGCGCAGAAGTTGCGTAAGACGACTCCTAATTTGATGGCCTGAGATGCGCTGTTCGGTTGTTGCTGTCGGAACCGAATTACTGCTTGGTCAGATTGTTGACACCAATTCGTCGTGGATTGGTGAACAGTTGGCTGCGAACGGAATTGACTCGCTGTTGCAGGTCAAAGTGGGGGACAATCATCAGCGAATTGTTGACGTGGTTCGCTCGGCTTTGGTTGAAGCTGACGCTGTCATTATGTGCGGCGGTCTGGGACCAACTCATGATGACCTCACGCGTGAGGCCATTGCCGAAGTCATGGGCGTTGATCTAGTCATGCACGACGATATTGCACAAGTCATTCGCAACATCTTTGAATCTCGTGGTCGACGCATGGCCGACAACAATCTGCAACAGGCGATGGTTCCCGTTGGGGCCACAGTGATTCACCAAACTCGCGGCACTGCGCCCGGATTGTTGTGCCCTGTTGGCGACAAAGTGATTTACGCCGTGCCGGGTGTGCCGCACGAAATGCAAGACATGATGGAGCGCGCGATCTTGCCCGATCTGCGTGCACGAAGTGGCGACACCAGCGTGATTGCCAGTCGAGTCATTCGCACATGGGGAGAAAGTGAAAGCGGCTTGAACGAGCGCTTAAATCCGATCATCGCCCAACTTGAAGAAATTGGTAATCCGACGCTGGCATTTCTGGCAAGTGGTTGGGAGGGCATCAAGGTTCGACTCACTGCCAAAGGTGCCGACAGCAAACAAGCTCACGCAGTTCTTGACGAATGGCAAGCGAAGGTTCTTGAAATTGTCGGTGACGTTGTCTTTGGGTTTGATGCCGACAACATGGAAACTGTTGTGTTGAATCTGTTGCGCGAACAAGGCCTCACCCTTGGTCTCGCTGAATCGGTGACAGGTGGCTTGGTGTCGGGACGTTTGACAGCGATTCCCGGTGCCAGCGACGTGCTGCGGGGGAGCGTGGTGTCGTATTCAAGTGAGGTCAAGTTTGATCTGCTTGGTGTTCCTCGTGGACCAGTTGTGAATGAGGCGGCCGCGGTGGCGATGGCTGAAGGCGCTCGTCGTGTGCTTGGTGCCGATGTTGCTCTGTCGTTGACCGGCGTTGCTGGCCCAGCCGAGCAAGATGGTCAGCCGGTTGGCACGTTGTGTATTGCCGTGGCGATGAATGGCCGTTCAACTGTTTCGACGACTCTTCGCATGCCTGGCCAGCGGGACCAGATGCGCCAGATGTCGGTGATTTCGTCGTTGGATTTCTTGCGCAAAATCCTTTTGTTTGCTCTTTAGACTTCTAGAAGTCTTTACAGTTGGTGTATCTTTTTATCGTGGCATCGGCCTTTCGTGGCCCGAATTATGTCTCTGACTGTTAGGGCGTTGAGATGTTTGCTGTTGAGGTGTGTTCGTTGCCAGTGACCGGTGGAGCGACTGGTGTTGCTGTCGCCGCGGCTTTTCTGTTGGTTCTTGGGGTCATTGTTGCTCGGTGGGTTCGAGCCTCTGCTGGTCGAATGTCGGTCGTTGCGGTCGTGCCGTTACTTCTTTTGGGTATCGGGGCAGCGTCGACGCAACCGTCTTTGACTTCTTGTAACAGTTCAGCGGTGACGACGACTGTTCCGTCTGTGACGACGACTGTTCCGTCTGTGACGACGACTGTTCCGTCTGTGACGACGACTGTTCCGTCTGTGACGACGACTGTT
>Ga0208960_1001496_pt1 | contig 12444 bp, 11 predicted proteins | sample GreLakmeON33MSRF_FD_187703 | JGI IMG/M metagenome (GOLD analysis project Ga0208960, IMG submission 187703) | Freshwater lentic microbial communities from great Laurentian Lakes, MI, USA - Great Lakes metaG ON33MSRF (SPAdes) | ecosystem: Environmental > Aquatic > Freshwater > Lake | place: Great...
CCAGCGTCAACACCCAGCCGCCGCTGGGCACGCGCACCCGGCTGCTGCGGCCCGGGTACTCGTAGATGTAGTCGCCCAAAAATACCACGCCGTCGGGATGCTCGGCACGCAGATGGCGCCAGGCACTGAAGAAACCATCCTCCCACTTCTGGCAGGAGGCGTAGGCCAGCCGCAGGCGCTGCACCTGGTCCTGCGGGCGCGGCAACGTCAGGGTACGCCCGACCGGGCTGACATGGTCGCCCACCATGAAGCGGTAAAAGTACCAACGCTCGGGCGCCAGGCCGGGCACCTCGAGGTGCACCGAATGGGCCAACTCGGCCGGGGCCAGCGTCTGCCCGCTGTGCACGATGCGCCGAAAGCCCTCGTCATCAGCCAGTTCCCAGCGTACCGTGATCGGGTCTGAACCCAGGCTGGCAGCGGCCATGCCCGGCAGGTGCAACCGGGTCCAGAGCAGCACTGAGCTGGGGGTGGCCGCACCGCTTGCCACACCCAGCGTGAACGGGTTGGCCGCCCAGCGCGGCTGACTCCAGGCACTGCGTGGCAGCCACAGCGTGGCCGCGCTGGCGCCGGCCGCCAGCAGCCAGCGCCGCCGGTTCTCGAAAGCCTGGTTTGCTTGCTGCTGCAAGGTCATGGCTGGCTGGAAATAAAAAATACGAACTTGCAACCAAGCGCAGCCCTACGCGCTACTGGCCTGGGGCGGGCTAGGGCTGCCCCTGGGTTTTGGCACACCGAGCCACTCGCCTCAACCCGGAGCGACCTGATGATCAGCCATGATTTCCAATGAACGAACCAGGGCCGAGTGGTCAAGGTCTTGCATGCCATTGGCACTGCAAACCTGCATCAGCTGCGCTGCGTTGGCGGTTTGCGGCAAGGCCACGCCCAAAGCACGGGCGCCCTGCAAGGCCAGGTTCAGGTCTTTTTGGTGCAGGCCAATGCGAAAGCCCGGGGCAAAGGTGCGCTTGATCATGCGCTCGCCGTGCACCTCGAGGATGCGCGAGGCGGCAAAGCCGCCCATCAAGGCTTGGCGTACCTTGGCCGGGTCAGCTCCGGCCTTGCTGGCAAACAGCAGGGCTTCGCCCACGGCAGCAATATTCAGGGCCACAATGATCTGGTTGGCCACCTTGCAGGTCTGACCGTCGCCATTGCCCCCGACCAGGGTGATGTTCTTGCCCATGAGCTCAAACAGGGGTCGCAAGCGCTCGAACGCGGCAAGCGGGCCGCCCACCATGATGGTCAGACTGGCGGCCTTGGCACCTACCTGGCCGCCCGAGACTGGCGCATCCAGGTAGTCGCAGCCCTGGGCATTGATCTTTTGGGCAAAGTCCTTGGTCTCCATGGGGGAGATGGAGCTCATATCGACCACGGTCTTGCCCGCGCTGAGGCCGGCGGCAAGGCCGGACTCACCAAACAGCACCCGCGCCACATCTGGCGTGTCGGGCAGCATCATGAAAATGATGTCGGCCTGCTGTGCGACCTGCTGCGCGCTGCTGCAAGCCAAGCCGCCTGCGTCCAGCAGGGTCGCCGGAACGCCGCTGCGGCTGTGCAAAAAAACCTGGTGCCCGGCTGCCAGCAGATGTTGGGCCATGGGCGCGCCCATGATGCCCAGGCCAATAAAACCCAATTTATGCATTGCATTTCTCCAAAAAAACCAAAAACGCCTGGCGCCCAGGTAGGGGGGTGCTAGTCACGGTAACGGTCGCACAGGGCCTGGCTGGCATTGCGAAAAAGACCCAGGTCGCTGCCCACGCCGACAAAGCTCGCACCCATGGCCAGGTAGCGGCGGGCGTCGGCCTCGGCCGGCGCCAAAATACCCAAGGGTTTGCCGGCAGCCTGGCCTGCAGCAAAAACTTCGGCGATTGCCGCCTGTACCTCGGGGTGGCCAGGGTTGCCCAGGTGGCCATAAGCAGCCGCCAGGTCCGACGGGCCAACAAACACACAGTCCACCCCCGGCACAGCGGCGATCTGGCTGGCTGCGGCTACGCCCAGCCGGCTTTCAATTTGTACCAGCACACAAATCTGCTCATTGATGCCCTTGAAGTAATCGGGCAGGGTGCCATAGCGGTTGTTACGCTGCGACACCGAAACACCGCGCACACCCTGGGGCGGATAACGGGTGGCGGCTACCGCGGCGCTGGCCTGCTCGGTAGTTTCAATGAAAGGCACTAAAAAGTTGTAAAAGCCGGCGTCAAGCAAGCGCTTGATTTCCACCACATTGTTGCTCGCAGGTCGCACGATAGGCGCGCTCACGCTGTCTTTGAGCGCCATGAGCTGCGGGATAAAGCTGATCACATCATTGGGCGAATGCTCGCCATCGAGCAGCAGCCAGTCAAAGCCGGCCAGGCCCAGCACCTCGGTGCTGATGGCGCTGGACAGCGAAGCCCAACAGCCAATCAGCCGTTTGCCGGCCAACAGATCACGCTTGAAGCTGTTGGGAAAAGCCTGGTAAGGGGTGGACGAGCTCATGGGTGTCTTTCGGTTTTAGGTGATCGGGGCAGGGTTGAACAGCACCAGCTGGTTGTGCAGCTTCCAGTGTTCAGCCCAGGTTTTTTTGCGGCCACTGGCCACCTCGAGCATCAGGTGGAACAACTCCCAGCCAAGCTCCTCGATGCTGGCCTCGCCGTCGGCAATGCGTCCGGCGTTGAGGTCCATCAGGTCATGCCAACGGCGGGCCAAATCAGTGCGGGTGGCGACCTTGATGACTGGCACCTCGGCCAGGCCGTAGGGCGTGCCGCGCCCGGTGGTGAACACATGCAGGTTCATGCCCGCGGCAAGTTGCAGGGTGCCGCAAATGAAATCGCTGGCCGGGCTGGCCGCAAAAACCAGGCCTTTTTGCCCGGCTGTGAGACGCTCGCCGGGCGCCAGCACGTGGGAGATCGCAAAGCTGCCGCTCTTGACGATCGAACCCATGGCTTTTTCAGCGATATTGGACAGGCCTCCGGCCTTGTTACCCGGTGTGGTGTTGGCGCTGCGGTCAACCTGCCCACGCGCCAGATAGCGGTCGTACCAGTCAAGCTCGCGCACAATGGCCTGCGCCACCTCGGGCGAGGCAGCGCGCTGGGTGAGTTGGTCCGCGGCGTCTCGCACCTCGGTGTTTTCGCTGAACATGATGGTCGCGCCGGCCCGCACCAGCAGGTCTGCTGCAAAGCCAACTGCCGGGTTGGCCGTGACACCCGAGAAGGCATCGCTGCCACCACATTGCACACCCACCACCAGGGCGCTGGCCGGCAGGGTTTGGCGGCGCCGGGCATTGAGCCGCTCCAGGTGCGGCCGGGCGCTTTGCACAATGCTGTCGAGCATGGACATGAATCCGACATGGTGCTCGTCTTGCAGGCAGACCGTATCGGCCGGGTCGCTGGCCGAGCCACCCTTGATGATGGGAAAACTGCCCGGCGGCAACAGGCGCGAGGGCTGCAGTTTTTCACAGCCCAGACTGACCACCATGATCTCGCCGCCAAAATTGGGGTTGAGGCTGATATTGCGCAGCGTGCGGATGGGAATAATGGCCTCAGGCGCATCAATGGCCACACCGCAGCCATACGTGTGCTCCAGGCCGACCACATCATCCACAAAGGGGTACAGGGGCATCAGCTCGGTTTTGATGCGGCTCACCGCCTGAGCAACCACGCCCGCCACGCACTGCACGGTGGTGGTAATGGCCAACAGGTTGCGCGTGCCAACCGAGCCATCGGCGTTCAAAAAGCCTTCAAAACTATAGCCCTCGAGGGGCAGCGGCTGGGGCACAGCCAAGCTGGCCATGGGCAATTGGCTGAGCTCTTGTGCCGCGGGCACTTGCAGCTGGCGCTCTTGCACCCAGGCGCCTGCAGCGATGTCTTGCAGCGCGTAGCCGATGGTCACGTTGTAGCGGCGCACTGCGGCGCCAGCAGCAATCATTTGCAAGGCCACCTTGTGGCCCTGGGGCACCCGCTGAGTCAGCACCAGGCCGCTTTCAAGCACTGCGCCGGCAGCCAGCCCGCCATCATTGACCACGATCGCGACGTTGTCGGCCGGGTTCATCCGGATGCTGCGGGCTTGCAGCTGCTGGGGCGGGGCGATGGTCATGCCCGAATCTCCACCCAGTTCGGGTTTTGCCCCACCGGCAGGCGCTGTTGTAAATCGAGTTGACCGGTGTGCGGGTCAATGCGCCAGCGGCCCAGGTGGTGCGATTGTTGGCCAACCACCAGCAGCTGCTGGCCGCTGGCGTCGATCGCAAAACCACGGGGTTGGGCCTCTACTGGCACATGGCCCAGGCTGCTTAAGAGCCCCGAGTCGGGCTGCACCTTGAAGATCGCCAGGGTGCTGGAGTTGCGCTCGCTGGTGTAGAGGTGACGCCCATCAGGCGTGATGTGAATATCTGCCGCCCAGGCCTTGCCGGAAAAACCGGACGGCAAGCTGCTGATGGTTTGCAGCGCCCTGAGCTGTCCGCTGTGGGCATCAAAGGCCAGCACATCCAGCCCGGCGTCGAGCTCATTGAGCAGGTAGACGAACCGCCCGCACGGCGAAAAGCAAAAATGCCGCGGACCCGCTCCCGGGCGGGCGATCCAATCTGCCGCCGGTTTGGGACTGAGTTGGCCGCTGGCCGGATCGAACTCGAAATTCATCAACCGGCCACCCCCCAGGCTGGTGACGAGCACATGCCGGTTCGACGGAGCGGCAAGAATCGCATGTGCGTTGGGGCCGGTGCCAAGGGTCTGTTGCACTGCGCCGACCCGCCCGTCAGGCCCGATGGGGCTGACCGTGATTTGGTGGCTAGGGTAGGAGGCAGCAAACAAAAACCTGCCGCTGCGGTCGGTTGACACATAGGCCATGCTGGCTGACAACCCAGTCTCACCCAACAAACTCAGGCGCCCGCTGTGGGGGTCAATGCGCAGGCTCAGCAGCGCCATCGGCTCGCTGCGCCGCGCCACATAAAGAAAGCCCTGGCAGGGGCTCAGGGCCAGAGGCATCAGGGAGCCACCGAGCGCCAAGGTGTCAACCGGCGTGAGCTCGCCCCCAGCCGCCAGGCTCAGTACAGAGATATCGCCACTGTCGGCGTTACTGACATAGACAAAGGTCATGCGCTTATTGTCCTTTCGAAAACCCGCCACTGCGGGCACTGGCCGAATCAGGCTGCGAAACCATACACGGCCTGCGGGTTGTCCACCAAAATGCGCCGCCAGTCTTGGGCATTGGCGCTCCAGTCTGAGAGCAGGCCCAAAAGAACCGCGTCTTGCGGCGGCACGGCCTGGTTCGGATGGGGCCAGTTGCTCGCCCACAAACAGCGCTGCGGGTAACGATTGGCAAGAGACCGGGCCAATAGGCCCACATCGCCATAGGTCGGCGCGCCTTGTCGTGAGGTTTCGTACGGCGCTGACAGTTTGATCCAGGTCCGACCCCGGTCTAGCAGATGGCACAGGGCTACAAAAGCCGGATCATCGGTGCTGGCAGGAGGGCTTAAAAACTTGCCGGTGTGGTCTAGCACCAGGGGCGTGCCCAGGGCCTGCAGGCGCGGCAGGTGCTGCAGCATGTCGCAGCCATTGAACTGCAGGTTGATGTGCCAGCCCAGCGCAGCGATCTTGCCAGCCAAAGGCTCCAAGGCATCCCAACCCAGCGGCCCGCCCGCCAACATCATCATGCGCACGCCTCGAATGCCCCCGGCGTGCAGGGCCTCGAGTTCGGCCTGCGTCACCTCGGGCCGAACCATCGCCACACCGCGCGCCTGCCCCGGCATTGCTGCCACCGCATTCAGGGTGCAGCGGTTGTCAAAGCCGTAAGCTGTGGGCTGCACCACCACCACCCGAGACAAACCGAGTTGTTTTTGCACAGTTTGATAAGCCGCCACAGACGCCTGCGGCGGCTTGAAGGTGGCCGTCGGCGCCAGGGGATAGGCTGGGTCGTAAACATGCATGTGGCAGTCGCAAGCACCTGGCGGCAGAAAAGCATCAGCAGCGGCGTGGGTCATGTGGCACTCCAGTTCGAGTCTGGGCCATCACCGGCCCGGCTGTGGACGGGAGCGTATCTTGCCATCAGGCGACTGGCCTGCGCTGCATTGACCGCCCCTGGCGGCAGCTCGCCGCGCAGAATTGCCGCGGTTTGCACCACGGTCTCGAGCGCTTGGTGGGCAATCGCCTCGGGCGTGAGCCCGCCCACGTGGGGGGTGGCGATCACCAGCGGATGCTGCGCCAAGGCCGGCGAGGGCATTTGATCTGCCGCCCGGCCCACATCGAGGCCAGCGCCGGCGAGCTGGCCCCTGTTGAGGGCTTGCAGCAGGGCGTCTTCGTCGACCAACTGCCCCCTTGCTGCGTTGATGAAATAAGCCTCTGGCTTCATCAGCGCCAAAGCCTGGGCATTGATCAGATTTTCGGTCTCAGGGGTCGCGGGGGCCAGGCAAACGACATAGTCTGACTGCTGCAACAAATCGGACAGCCCCAGCGGCTCGATGGTCGAGTACGCGGGGCGCACATAGGGGTCGTTGACGCACACCCGCATGCCAAAGGCCTGTGCCAAGTGGCAAAGTTGGCGACCGATTTCGCCATAACCAATGACCCCCAGACGGGCGCCCTTGAGTTGCCGGCCCATGCGGGGCTGCACCGCCAGGGCTGTGCGGTAGCCCAGGGCGGCAACAGTGATGTGGCGGCTCAGGTCAATCATCACGCCGAGCACCCATTCGGCCACCGAGGCAGCAAAGCCCGGGCTGGCACGCGTCACCAGCACGCCCTGGGCGCTGGCCGCCGCTAGGTCAATGGTTCGGATGTCAACCGCACAACGCACTACCGCCAACAAATTCGGCACGGCGGCAAAAAAAGCTGCATCCAGGGCGGTCTGACGGTAGGCAATCAGCACTTCGCAACCCTGGGCTGCGAGAACCAATTCTGGTGTGTCCCAGTCGTGGTCGCTCGGGTTGAGCTTGACCTGCGCCAGCAAGCGCAGCTTGGCCAGCGCCTGGTCGCCAAAGTAACTGCTCAGACGCCCGCTGGGATGGGTCAACAAAACCAGGGGCTTGACCACTTGTTCGCTCACAAACCCATGGAGCGGGGCAGCCAAAGCGAGATCTGCGGCACATAGGTGACCAACACCAGTACAAACAACAGGATCACAAAAAATGGCCCCATGGCTCGCACCACCTGCTCAATGCGTAACTTGGCGACCGCGCTCCCAACAAACAGCACTGCGCCGACCGGAGGCGTGATCAAGCCAATGCCCAAATTCACCATCATGATCATGCCGAAATGCACCGGGTCGATACCCAGCACCTTGATCACTGGCAACAAGATTGGCGTCAGGATCAGAATCAGGGGGGCCATGTCCATCAGGGTGCCCAGCGCCAACAGCATCAAATTGATCAGGCCCAGGATGACGTAGCGGTTGTCGCTCAGTGAGGTCATGGCAGCCGTGATCTTCAGGGGTATCTGCATCAGCGTCATGATGTAGCCGAAGCTGGCCGCAAAACCGATCAGAATCATGACGATGCACACGGTTTTGACCGTGCGGTGCATCAGCTTGGGCAGGTCCCGCCATTTGTAGTCACGGTACACAAACATGGTCACGAAAAACGCCCAAACCACGGCAATCGACGCCGACTCGGTGGCTGTGAAAACCCCAGACATGATGCCACCCAAAATGATGACCATGGTCATCAAGCCCCACAGGGCGTCACCGCAAATACGCAGAGCCTCGCGCAGCGGTATCACCCGCCCCTTGGGGAAATTACGCTTGCGGGCAACATACAAACAGTAAATGGCCAGGCACAGGCCCAGCAGCAGCCCCGGGAACACGCCGGCCATGAACAAAGCCGCCACCGACACCGTGCCGCCTGCGGCCATTGAATAAATCACCGCGTTATGGCTCGGCGGAATCAGGATGGCCTGCACCGAGCCGCTGACCGTGACCGCGGTGGAGAAATCCCGTGGGTAGCCCTGCTTTTCCATCTCCGGGATCAAGACCGAGCCAATCGAAGCGGTGTCGGCTACCGACGAGCCAGAGATAGCGCCGAAAAATGTCGACGCAAGAATATTCACCAAAGACAAGCCACCCCGGACAAAGCCAATCAACACACCGGCAAAAGCCACCAGTCGGCGCGCCATGCCGCCCTCTGCCATGATGGCCCCGGCCAAGACAAAGCAGGGTATTGCCAATAGGGAGAACTTGTTCACGCCGCTGGCAATTTGGATCATCACGCCATCGAGCGGCAGGTCAATCCAAATCGCGCCTACCAGCGCGGCCAGGCCCAGGGCATAGGCCACAGGCATACCGATGAGCATCAAAACAGCAAAACTGCCCAACAAAACTAAAGCATCCATCTCAAACCGCCTCGGTGCGGACTTCTGCCGCTTCATGTGAAAAAACCACCACGGCCCGCTCGGCCTGGCTGCCCCAAAAAGCTTTCTCCAAAACAAACAACAGGGTCAACAAGCTGCCTACCGGCAGAGGCAAATAAGTCCAACCCACCGGCAACCAGGGCAGGTCGGCCAGTGTTTGCTGCATGGTCTCGAGCACCAGTTTGCCGCCCCAGACCATGACAAACAGGCAAACACCCAGCATCAGCAGATCGACTACCCGCACGCACAGCAGCCGCAAGGCTGGCGGCATGCGATCGGTCAGCATGCCTACGGCAATGTGCGCACCGGCCCGATAACTTGCTGCAGCGCCCAGGAAGGTGAAGGTGACCATCAACAGCACGGCCACGGGCTCCGGCCAGTGCGAGCCGGTTCCGAGAACATAGCGCGCGAAGACCCCCCAGGGAATGATCAGACTCATCATGAAAATAGACAGGCCTGCTGCCCAGATACAGGCCAAATAAACGCGATCGAGAAAGCGGTGAGCGGTTTCAGCCATGAAGAGTCCCTGCAGGCAAAAAATGTTGGCACGCACCCCATAAGCAGTGCGTAAGGCCAGGCCAGGGCGGCTTGCTGCGCAAACCGCCCTGGCCAGTGGCACGCTTTACTTGACAGCTTCGATTCGCTTGATCAGGTCAGCATACGCGGCGCCGTGTTTGGCACGCACCGGTGCGGTGGCATCGTAGAAAGGCTTTTTGTCGACCGAGACAAACTGTATTCCTGCGGCCTTGAGTTTTTCGCTGTAATCAGAAACACTTTTGTCCCACAGTGCACGCTGTTCCAACTGCGCTTCGCGCGAAAACTTCATGAGCAAAGCTTGTTCGTCTTTGCTCATTTTGTCCCAGGTGACCTTGGACATCACGAAGATTTCAGGAATGATCAGGTGCGTGGTTTGGGCATAAAACTTCACGCCTGTGGTGTAGTGGTTGGCGGTAAACAGGGTCGGCGGGTTGTTCTCGGCACCGTCCACCACGCCAGTTTGCAATGCACTGAAGGTGTCGTTATGGCCCATGGTGATACCGTTGCCGCCCATGGCGTTCATGGTGTCAACAAACAGCGGGTTGCCCATCACCCGGATTTTCAGCCCTTTGAGGTCGGCTGGGGTCTTGACTTCTTTTTTGGTGTAGAGGCTGCGCGAGCCACTGTCCATCCAGCCCAGTGCCACCAGTTTGGCCGGGCTGGCCGTGATTTTGTCCATCAGTTCCTTGCCGATCGGGCCGTCGATGACCGCGCGCATGTGCGCCTCGTCGCGGAACACAAAAGGCATGTTGAACACGTTGACGTCAGGCACCACCGGACCCATCGGGCCCAGGGAAATACGGGCAATTTGCAGAGCGCCAATTTGCGCCTGTTCAATCATTTCTTTTTCACTGCCCAGCACGCCCGCAGGGAACATCTGGATTTTGTACTTGCCGTTGGTCGCTGCCTCGAGTTTTTTACCCAGGCTTTCAATCGCTACCACGTTAGGGTAGCCCGGCGGATGCACATCAGCCGCCTTGAGTACGGTTTGCGCGAAAACTGGCAGCGAGGCGGAAAACGCCAGCGCTATAACCGCGCTGGCGGCAGCAGAGATGAGGCTTCTACGAAAGGTCATGGTTGTCTCCTTGATAGACCGGTTTAAAAAACTGACACGAAAACAAAAAAAGGGGTGACGCTGCACAACTGTCGGCGCAGGTCTGCGCAGTTCGGGGCACAGGATGCTGGCAATGGCTTGATTTTTGTGGCTCACTGATGTATCCGCCGCTTTTTTGAACTTAAACGCTGGACTTGTGACGACTCAGGCTTTACAGTAGATCATGTATTTGCACATCAGTCATGTGTTGTCTGATATGTAGGCATTGTGCGAGCCCACACCGGTGAAGTCAAGAACAATTGATGCAATCAAGGAAAACCCCTAATACCGAGCCCGAGCGCCTGCGCCGGCCACGTGGCTTGGTGCAGGAGATCGTGGAAACCTTGGCCGCCAACCTGCGCGAAGGCATGATCAAGGCCGGCGACAAATTGCCCACCGAGTCCGAAATCATGCTGCGTTTTGATGTCAGCCGAACGGTTGTGCGCGAGGCTTTGTCACGCCTGCAGGCCTCGCATTTGGTAGAAACCCGGCACGGCATCGGCACTTTTGCGCTGGCGCCACAAGACAATGACAACTTCAGGATCACCCTCGAAGACGACTCTACTGTGGCCGATGTCATCGCTGTGCTGGAGCTGCGCATCAGCCTTGAAACCGAGGCCGCCGGGCTAGCCGCGCAGCGTCGCTCCGAGACCCATTTGCTGGCCATGCAAAGCGCCCTGCGCAGCTTTCAGGAATCGATCACCGCTGACTCGGACGCAGTGCCGCCCGACTTCCAGTTTCACATGGAAGTGGCGCGGGCCACCGGAAACCGCCATTTTGCTGATCTCATGACCTACCTGGGCAGCATGATTATTCCGCGCGCCCGCCTGAACACGCCGAGCTCTGCCCCGGAAGGGCGCCTGCCCTATTTGCAGCGGGTCAACCAGGAACACGAAAGCATTTTTGTCGCAATCCGCAACCAAGACGCCGAGGCCGCCCGCGCCGCCATGCGCACCCACCTGAGCAACAGCAAGGAGCGCCTGCGAGAAAGCCAGGCTCAGCGGCTTGGTCATACGATGACTGACTACGCACCAGGCCCGATCAGCGCCTAGCACCCTCCCCGCCCAACTTGAACGCCCTGCCCCTATGCCAAACCCAGCCCCATCCCACACCAGCCTGCACCAAACCGGCACGCCGCGCCTGACCCGGCTGCAGGTCATCCCGGTGGCGGGCTGCGACGGCATGCTGCTCAATCTGAGCGGAGCCCACAGCCCTTTTTTCACCCGCAACCTGGTGCTGCTGAGCGACAGTTCCGGGCGCACCGGTCTGGGCGAGGTGCCGGGTGGCGAACAAATCCGGCAAACCCTAGAGGGCGCTGGCGACCTGCTCCTGGGGAGAGAAATCGGCCACTACAACGCGATCCTGGGTGATGTCCGAAGCCGCTTTGCAGACCGCGACAGCGGCGGGCGCGGCAACCAGACCTTTGACCTGAGGGTCGCCATACACGCACTCACCGCAATCGAGAGCGCGCTGCTGGACCTGCTCGGGCAGCTGATGGGTGTGCCAGTGGCAGCGCTGCTGGGCGAGGGGCAGCAGCGCGACCGCGTGCCGGTGCTGGGCTATCTGTTTTACCTGGGCGACCGCACCCAAACCGACCTGCCCTACCGTTCAGAGCCCGACGCCGAAGACGACTGGCTGCGTCTGCGCCACGAAAAAGCCCTGGATGCGGCATCCATTGTTCGGCTCGCCGAAGCAGCGCAGGCCCGTTATGGCTTTCAAGACTTCAAGCTCAAAGGCGGCGTGCTGCGGGGCGAAGAAGAAATGGAGGCAGTGCTGGCGCTGCACGAACGCTTCCCCGAGGCTCGTATCACGCTCGACCCCAATGGAGGCTGGCTGCTCAAAGATGCCATACGCCTTTGCCGTGGCAAACACCAGCAGTTGGCCTACGCCGAAGACCCCTGCGGGGCAGAGGGAGTGTTTTCTGGTCGCGAGGTCATGGCCGAATTTCGCCGCGCCACGGGTCTGCCCACAGCGACCAATATGGTGGCCACCGACTGGCGCGAATTAGCCCACACCCTGTCGCTGCAATCGGTCGACATCCCACTGGCTGATCCGCATTTTTGGACCATGCAGGGCTCGGTGCGAGTGGCCCAGCTGTGCCAGATGTTTGACCTGACCTGGGGCTCGCACTCCAACAACCATTTCGATGTCTCGCTAGCCATGTTCACCCATGTTGCGGCTGCCGCACCCGGGCGGGTGACAGCCATCGACACCCACTGGATTTGGCAGGATGGGCAACGACTGACCCGGGAGCCGCTGCGCATTTCATCGGGCAGCCTGCAGCTGCCAGACAAACCCGGCCTGGGCATTGAAATAGACCTGGTCGAGGTCGGTAAAGCCCACCAGCTGTACCTGAGCCACGGCCTGGGCGCGCGCAATGACGCCATTGCCATGCAGTACCTGATGCCGGGCTGGGCCTTCAACCCGAAAATGCCCTGCCTGGTGCGCTGAACAAGCAAGCGTTCACCCAGCATCAACAGGTCGCAGGCAAAACAGCAGATAAAAATACCCGCCAAAATC
>Ga0208960_1001500_pt1 | contig 12411 bp, 12 predicted proteins | sample GreLakmeON33MSRF_FD_187703 | JGI IMG/M metagenome (GOLD analysis project Ga0208960, IMG submission 187703) | Freshwater lentic microbial communities from great Laurentian Lakes, MI, USA - Great Lakes metaG ON33MSRF (SPAdes) | ecosystem: Environmental > Aquatic > Freshwater > Lake | place: Great...
ATCTGCGGGACACCTACCACGGTTATCAAACACCCCCTGCTCAAATGTTTTAGTTGAAATCTGTTTTTGCCTTCTAATAAAAACTAAATTAGAGAGTAAATTCTCTACTATGCATCTCGATAAATTTAACTTACGCATTTACGGACTCCTCCTACACGATGGAAAAATATTGATTACCGATGAATTGCGTGGAGGAACGAAAATGACCAAATTTCCTGGTGGTGGATTAGAGTTTCATGAAGCTTTTGAAGAGTGTTTGTACCGCGAATTCATGGAAGAAATGGATCAGCCCATTAACGTTTTAGAGTACTTTTTTCACAACGAAAACATTCAACCCTCGGCCTTTAAAACCAATGAAAGATTAATATGTTTTTACTACTTCGTAGAGCTAAAAGGTCGTAAAAATTTTGAAACTGTAGAAGAACCTTTTCAGTTCAAGAATGACGAAGTACAATGTTTTCGTTGGTTGGAAATCGACAAAATGAGCGCCGATGATTTGACTTATCCTATCGATAAAAAAGTACTTCAACTATTAAAAGAGAAACAGCTATGAAAAAAGTTTTACTCTTAGCAAGTGCAGTGCTGCTGTTGTTTTCATGCTCTCCCAGTCATTATGTGGTGCCTTTAAATAGAAAAGATAAGGCAGTGAGTTTTAATTTGGGCGGACCGCTAATTTCTTATTCGGGAATGACCATTCCAGTTCCTTTTTCTAGTTTAACTTATGCTTATGGTTTAAAGAAAAACACAACGGTTTACGGTGGCGTGCACGCAACTTCACTGGTGTATGGCGTAATTCAAACCGAGTTGGGTTTAACGCATCAGTTGAAATATTGGAGTCATAGAAAAATGGGGTTAACTATTTCACCCAACATCAATTTCATGCTGGATAAATGGGAGTGGAATTACAAAGTTTATCCGCAACTCGATGCTAATTTATATTGGCATTTTAAAGGAGAGCCGCATCAGCATTGCGATTGTAAAGGCAAAGGAGAATCGGCGATGTATATTTATATAGGTTTAAGTAATTGGGTAGAATTGGCTACCAAAAGATACGATGGCGTTTCACAACCTACCAATTTGTTTTTGCTTCCTCAGTTGGGTATTAACATGGGAGGCGAACATTGGAAATACAATTTGGAAATGAAATACATGGGCTTGGGTGCTTCCAACAACAACACTGTTGTGTCTTATGTAAATCCTATTTCAGATAAAGGAGCCATTGGTGTTTATTTCACAGTAAGTAGAATTATAGCTGCAACAAAATGAAAAAAGTAATTTATTTATCGTTGATGATTCTGTCTTTGCATTCATGTTTAAGACTAGATTCGAACTTGTACAACAATTCTAAAATTGATGCTTACCAGTGGGATAATTATTATGGTGCGGTAGATTTTTATTTGCCCGAATCGTATAATATTCCCTTAGTTTATATGAATGAATTAAGTTTGATTTCTAACGTTACGGTGAGTGATACCAAACATACTATTAAGGGCTTGTACATTGGCAACATGGGCACTATTAATCAAGACACTGTGATTTTGTATTTGCATGGCAATCGCGATCACATGGATTTTTATTGGCCGCGTGCAAAATTGTTGGCCAATGTGGGTAGTAAAAATCGTTTTGGTGTAATGATGATAGATTACCGTGGTTTTGGCTTATCTGATGGCGACCCAACAGAAGAGGGAATGAATGAAGATGTTACTGCTGCCTTAGAATGGCTGAAAGGAAAAGGCGTTAGCAGCGAGCGATTGATTATGTACGGCTTTTCATTAGGTTCTGCGCCTGCTACCAAGTTATTGGCTCATCCAAGAAGCACATTAATTCCATCGAAATTAATTTTAGAAAACCCGTTTGCTTCTGCTGAGGTGATGGTGCAAGATGCATCGCGCTTGGCTATGCCGTCTTCTTTTTTTGTGAATGTTAAAGTAGATGTGGCCCAAGAAATAAAAGCGGTACAACAACCATTTTTGTTGCTTTCTAGCAAAGACGATAAATTTTTAAAGCCAGAAACAAATGCTGATTTGGTTGCCAAAAATTACAAAGGAGTTTATAAAGAAGTACATTCTGTGCCGGGTGCCGATCATGGTGCGTTGCAAAGCACTTGGGGTTTCGAGAATTATACCAAAACCATTGAAGCATTTATTGTGAAATAATATATGCTATTAAACCACCAACAAATTACAGCCTCTTAAATCACTATTGTCTAATCTCCCGCTAATTTCAAAAGATTTGTCGGGGTGCACTTGTCCGATATCATCTGTTGCAATAAAAGCACAAGAATGTATGTTGGCTAAATCGATGATATTGATGGCACCTTTACCTTGTGTTCTAATATCAAAAGGATCGTTGGCATCGCGCACTAAAACTTTCATCCAATTGGTTGCTGTGAAAGTCAATCCATTTTTATTGTAAGCTTGCGACAAAAGTTCTGTCATCCCATATTCAGAGTGAATTTCACATTTGAAGGATTCTTGTAGTTTTTCGTGCAAGGCCATTCGTGTTAATTCTTCGCCTCTTCCTTTCATGCCGCCTGTTTCAATGATGGTAGTGTTTTTTAAAGGAATGTTTTGCTCAGCAAAATCGAGTAAAGCGAAGGTCACACCAAAAAGTATTTTTTTGTCGTTGCTTTCGTGCAGGTAATTCACCAATTCTTTTTCGGGATGAAGATAAAAGCCGCTTTTTGGGTGTTTCGACAACTCAATGAGTTTTTGCACCATGTAAATGAGCGAAGAATTTTTTCTTTCCAAATAAGAAGGAAGGAGTCCGATGATGCAAGTGTCTTCAATATTTCCATAAAACTGCTCAAAGCCTTTCAAAAAGCTTTTCTCATATAGTTTTATATCGCTTACAAAATGTTTGCTGGCATTTACAGAAGTGGTGCCACTGCTTTGAAAAACAGTATAGTTTTCAGATAAAGTTGAAACAACCTCTTGCGTTTTAAAAAACTGAATGGGTAAGAATGGAAAATCTGTAATGGAGCGAATATTTTCTTCTTTGAAAGAGGGGAGATGCTCAATGAAATTCCTATAGATTTCATTATTTTTTCTCTGATATTGAAACAGTTCGAGGCAACACGAAAAAAAATCTTCGTCTGTTTGAATAGAAAATATTGTATTTTCAAGTTTTGAAAGCATGTTCAATCGATATTCAAATATAGCGGTAGTTTTTGTGATTCTTCTTTTTGCGTTGGCTTGCATGAAGAAAAAGGAATACGACAAGGTGCCCGCAATTAAAATGCTTGATTATAAGGTGTTTTCGCATCAAGGCATGGCCGATTCTGCTTACATTACTTTTTCTTTCACTGATGGTGATGGCGATTTGGGCTCTGCAGACAGTAATTCAATGTCGATGTTCTTAAAATACTATGAAGATCAAGGCAGCGGCTTTGTGTATTTGCCTCAATTCGACAGAAGTATTTACCTGCCAAAACTAGCGCCCGATGGAAATAACAAAGGCATTGAGGGCACCATTACTCAAATTATTAAGCCAGCGCCCATCTTTAATATTTTTACTGTTTATCCCTATAAATGGGAGGTGTATGTGGTAGATAGGTCGGGCAATACAAGTAATGCGGTGAAGACTGGGAGTCAAACGAAATAACATGACTTTTTTATGCGCTTTCTATGGTAGTATTTACAAGAGGGTTTTTTGAAAAGCATAGCTTTTTTTCTAAAAAGTTTTCGTCATGAGATTTTCAATTTTTTGAAGATAAGTATCATTTTCGGCATAATAATTTGCGTCAGCTACAGGGAAGTATTTTTCTCTTATTTCATCCATTGGAAGTTTATCAATCATTTTGTACATGAGTAGTTTGAAGGTTTGGCGATATTTTATGTCAAGTAAAATCTCATATTTATCTATAAATGTGGTGCTATAAAGTGCATTTAAAAATTGAAGCATTACTTGTAAATCGCTATTTAATGAAATGTTCTGAACTTTAACTAGCTTAATTAGCTTATCAATTTTATCAATAAAAATATCAAACTTTCTTAGAAGAAATATTGCAATAGCTTCAAATATTTTAGCCTCTACAAATTGATTCGACTTTTTGTATTTTCTAAATTGTTCATAGTATATATCGAGCTGATTGATTGTTCCAATGTAATCTTCTGTTATTAGTGTGAGTTCAATTAAAACTAAATTAATTCTGCTTAATGTTATTTCGTTGGTAACAAATCGTTCCTTTTTAACAAATTCAGATAGTTTAAATAGATTTTCTATGGAGTTGATATCTGCTCGAAATGCCAGCAAGAAGGAGTAATTCACGAAATAGATGTCATAATATTTTTCCATGAAAGCAGTATTTTTTTGCTTTTCACTGAGGCTGAAGAAAGATGTTTCAAGCAATCTTAAATAAGCTTCTAGTTCTTTTATTTTTCTTTCAATTTTAAGTTTTGTGAATACGTTACTTATTATGAGAAGGATAGAAGTTTTGTTGTTTTCTTTACCGGAGGTAGATAAACTAAGTAAAAGTTGTTCCCTCCTAATGTCGTGATGGCGATTAACATCCGATTTTAATAAATATTGCATCGCATTAATCTCTAATACAACAAACTTTTCTTTAGTGTTTTTAGCAACAAATTGATCTGCTTCCAAAAACATACTTGCTAATTCCTCTGTAAGCCGCTCGTTGTGATTAAAAAAGAAGAAATCATGAAAATATGAGGCTATTAACCTGTAAAAACTTTCAACCTTATCTAATGAATTTATTTTAATTGTGATAGCGTCTATCTCTTTATGAATTTTTTGAATTTCATCTACTTTTATTGTTCCTTTATTAAAATTAATTTCCCATAATTGTTTTAGCGCATCTCGCTGAATTGTAAATTCCTCCAGCTTTTCTGCCTTCATTATTAATTTTAAAGTTCTGCTTTCAGCCTCATTTAAAAAACCCTTTGAGAGCAATATTTTAATATCCGATAGAGAGTTGCGTAACTGTATTTCAACAAATTTATCTTCTACAGTGTAGCGAAGATCTTCTAGTATTATTTCATAAAGCAAGCCTGCATTCGCTTGTACTAATTTTAAAGATTGTCCAGTTTCTTTTATCAATTGCTCAACGCTGCTTCTTTTTTGCTTCGAAACGATGTCGTAGTGTACATTCAGTAAGGATGACTCTTTGTTATTTGCCAAGCGCAATTTTACGTGCCTTTTCTCTGCTTGCGTTAGGTTTTGTATTAAATCATACAACTTTCTCATCTTTTTTTTGCTTAAGTTAATGATTTTTATGAATTCTTGAAAAGCATTTTAATTATCATTAAGAACTAAAATTAAGGCATTAAAACAGTAATTAATACTTTAGCTTTGTTACGTTTTTCTTCTTTTATTGTGTGATGATAACTGTATTGCTTTTATCAAGCGACCTTTTTTTGAAATTTTCTTCTGTAATGAAATATTGGTCAATGGTAAGTCTAATTAGTAAATCAGCATACTGTACAATGAATTACTTATATTTAATCCGTTATTAGAATTTAGCAGCACTTTTAAAAAACAGTCAACATAGCCAAAACATGAACGATCATTTAGAGAAAATTAAAAAGGGTTGTGAACCTTTAAGACAACAAATTATTAATCATAAAGTTTATTCAGTATTGAAGGATATAGATGACTTGAAAGTTTTTATGCAATATCATATTTTTGCAGTTTGGGACTTTATGTCATTACTAAAGGCATTGCAAAATAATCTTACTTGCACTTCCATCCCTTGGTTTCCTAAAGGGTTGGCAGAAACCCGCCATCTTATTAATGAAATAGTTGTTGGTGAAGAAGCTGACCTTGATAGTTACGGCGAAAGGAAAAGTCATTTTGAGCTTTATATGGAAGCGATGCGTCAATGCGGAGCAGACACTTCTCAAATCGAAAAATTTATAGCGGTATTAAAAGACACCAAAAACTTTAATTTAGCATTTACAATTTCCGAGACGCCTAAGGAAGCGCGAGACTTTGTTGATTTTACATTCAAAATTATAGGAAGTAATAAAGATTATTTGCAATCGGCAATTTTTACTTTTGGCAGAGAAGACCTAATCCCAGAAATGTTTCTCTCCATCGTTAACGATATACATAAAAACTTCCCTAACAGCATTTCCATTTTCAAATATTATCTCGAAAGACACATTGAGATTGACGGCGACCACCATAGTCATCTCGCTTTGCAAATGTTATCGAATCTTTGTGGTAAAAACGACCAATTTTGGAAAGAAGCAGAAGAAGCGACTATTGAATCTCTGCAAAATCGTATTAACCTTTGGGATGCTGCATACAACCAAATAATAAAAAGAACAACTGCTGCTAACGCCTAAAGTTTCTTATTAGCTGCAAGCCTAACAATGAAGCTCCTGTTGAACGTAACCTTTTTTATAGACATATCGAACTTTGATTTTTATTTTTGCAATAATGATTTTTAGTGCTCTTTTTTTTGCTCGTTAATTCACCGGTTTTACAACGTTTATCTTCACTCAAGGTATATGCCTGCTGTAATAAACCGTTTACTTCTTTAAATTAAAGGTTAATCAATCTATTTTTTTAATATTAGTTGTTTTAAATACAGTTTAAATCAATTTTAAATAGCTGATAATTAGTTATATATTAAATAAAAACAATATCTTGTTTCCTTCTTTCCCATGATTTTCAATTTGCTTTAATCTTTTATTTTATCGTTTTTTATAATAGTGTTCAATGAATTTTTAAAAAGAAAGGCAATGAAAACGAAAAATATAAGAATGTGAATAGATGGCATTAGAAGCTGGTGTGATATAGAAACAGTAAAGATAGTGTGTTACATATTGTTTTTTGCACTTGCATGTATTTGCTCTTCCTAAGCTATTTTTTATAAGGGTTATTATTAAAAATTAATCATACTAGAAAATGAGATAAATATATTCTATCAATTTATAGTAAGAGGTTGTTCAGATTGTTCTTTTTGTATTAACGGCAGTAAAAATGTTAGAGATGAATGTAATGGCTAACCCTACTAATTTAAAAATATATAATTTGTAATAGTAGTGCCTAAATAATACTAACGAGTTGAGTTCACGCTTACTTCACTTAACAAACTCAAATAATATGTTAACAGCTATAAAAACGAATATAAAAATGGAAGAGCAGTTGAAAAACAGCGCTACTTGTCAGGTATTGTATGCAGATAAATTAGCTGATAAATTAATAAACATTACAATAAGTGAAAGCAGAGAAGGGGTTTTGGTTACAGGTGGTGCTGGCTTTATTGGTAGTTATGTTGCAGCAGCTTTATTGAAGCGCAGAAGAAAGGTGATTTTATTCGACATATTCAATCAAGAAACATCAGGCAGCGACGAGAAACACAACAATGTTTTGGTGTTAAAAAAAATTGCAAAGGAAGTAAATGAGAAATTAACCAGTATTGATATAAAAGCAGAGCTCTACGTTATCATTGGAGATATACGTGATCGTCATTCTATCGATGAAGTCATCAATAACCCTTTATTTAATGTTACTAGCGCTATTCACGCCGCCGCTATGGTAGATCATCGTCGTTCCATTTCCAGTTCTAAAGAATATTTTGATGTGAATATTAGTGGTACTGCTATTTTACTAGATATGCTTGGCAAATCGGGTAAAATTAAACGTGTAGTGCAAGCATCTTCTAGCAGTGTATTTGGAGAAGTGTATCATCAAAACACAAAATTAGATGAAGATAGTCCGCGAAGACCTTTAAATCCTTACGGCGTGTCACAAGTAGCCTCTGATGCTTTAGCCCATTGTTATAGTCATATTTATCAAATGCAAGTTTTTTTAATTAGAATCCCTTCATGTTTTGGGCATGGGGCTAGTCCAAATATGTGGATAAGAATTTTGATGGAGAAGATTGCAAACGGAGAGGTTATTAAAAAAATTGGTACTGGAGAAGCAACAAGAACTTGGTTGTATATAGATGATATTGTTGATTGTTTCATGAAAGCTTTTTTTTACGGTTTACGGGAAAGTAATTCTAGTGCTATAGTTTCAATGAACGCCCCCCCTTTATCGCTATACGAGGAATTCAATACTGGCTCTCAAGAAGGCCCTCTTACTCTTAATCGGGTTATCGAAACCGCAGAAAAAGTAATGGGCAAGAAAGCAAATATTCAAATGATAAAAGCGGTGCCAAAAGGTGATGCGAAATTTAGTGGTGTATACGATTACAGTAAAGCAAAAAGAGTATTGGGATGGCAACCTTTATATAATTTAGAACAAGGGATGACGGTCTTGAAAAAGCAGCACAGTGATGCCAATACTAATAAGCACCGCAGCTAAGTAGAAATCATTTTTAATTACAAGTTATATGCAAGCAAAAATATCCTTTATATCGCAATTAGAGAGTTTAGTCTTTGCAGAAAAATTCATTAAAGATTTACTCGCAAATGGTAAATATTCTAAAGAATTGAATAGCGACATACATATTGTCGTTGTAGAAGCAATTGTAAATGCAATTGTGCACGGTAATCGCATGAATCCTAAAAAGTTTGTATATGTGATTGGGAAAATCGAGCACAATGCCGCATTGTTTACAATTAGGGATGAAGGAAAAGGTTTCGATTTTATGGCTTTAGCAGATCCTACAACTAAAGAGAATATTGAATCGCCAAAAGGCAGAGGCCTGTTTTTGATGAACAAGCTTGCAAAGAAAGTCACTTTTTTAGATAAAGGAAGAATTGTCACTATTGAATTTGAACTTAAAAAAAGTAAAATTTAATATTATTCGCGATTGTATTATTAATTAAATGTTTAATAATTCTTACTAATTTGAATTGCAATAGTTGTATGATCAATATAACTGTCTTACATTTAATATTTAGTTAAAAAATACTGCGCTGTTATGAAAAATTACATTTTTCTTTTTTCTATGTTTATCAATCTTCTTTTAACTGCAAATGGCGTTCAAATAACAACACCTTCTCTTATAAATCGCGATATTACTGCCAATACTTACATGGTTCAATTTAGTATTTCGTGGCAAAATTCATGGAAGATTTCCACCGGTGCGGCCAACTATGATGCTTGTTGGGTTTTTGTGAAATTTCGCAAGAAAGCATCTGTATCGGCAACTTTTTCCGATTGGAAGCATGCCACTTTTAGCACTACAGGTAATTACGCTCCAACAACAGCAACGCTAAAGCCAACGGCAGATGGAAAAGGTTGTTTTATTTATGCTTCGGCTAATTTTGCGCAAGCAAACGTAAGTTATTCAAACATTCAGTTGAAATGGAAGTATGGTGCCGATTTGGTGGCAGATAATGACATTATTGATTTTCGTATTTACGCCATTGAAATGGTGTATGTGCCAAGTGGCGCTTTTTATGTTGGTGATGGCGGAACAACAAGTATTCAAGGTAATTTTGAAGTAGGGAAATCAAACACACCATTTCAAATTACTTCTGAATCTAGCATAACACTAGGAGGTGGAGGCTCAACCTCTTTGGGTAATAATAATGCGATTGGAATGGCCACTCCCGACGATTTTAATGATGCAACCGCAAAAACTTTACCCGCAGCTTTTCCTAAAGGTTTTGCAGCCTTTTACATGATGAAGTACGAAGTAACACAAGAGCAATATGTAGAATTTTTAAATAAACTAACACGAACTCAGCAAAGTAGCCGCATTGCTACTGCCATATCCACCAGTGCAACAAGTGTTACTAATCGTTTCGTAATGTCGTATACTACTGCAGTTTCTGCACGAAACGGTATAAGGTGTAATGCAAGTATTCCCAGTAACTCTCCTATAACCTTTTATTGTGATTTAAGCGCAGATGGAGTGTCTAATGAAACTGATGATGGTCAAAGTATTTCATGCAATTACCTTGGCGTTCCAGATATGTGTGCTTACTTAGATTGGTCGGCATTACGACCAATGACCGAGCTGGAGTTTGAGAAAGCTTGCAGAGGAAACCAAACTGCTGTGGCAAATGAGTTTGCGTGGGGAACCGCAACAGCAACTTTGTGCACTGGAATATCAAACGCTGGAACAGCTAATGAGGTGCCATCAAATGCCAGCGCAAACACAACAGCAATGAGCAATTTTAGTGGGCCAACGCGTGTAGGATGTTTTGGAAACACAGTTAATTCCAGAGTAAGTTCGGGAGCAAGCTATTATGGAATTATGGATTTATCTGGCAACAATTGGGAGCGACCAGTTTCTGTGGGTGACCCTACGGCCCGATTATTTACAGCGTTGAATGGAGATGGATGTTTAAGCGCTAGTGGAACACACAACGTTTTAAATTGGCCTGATGCAATTGCTACTGGCTGTGGCTATAAAGGAGGCCGATGGAGAGATTCAGGAGGTGGCTCAACCTATCAAGAGCACAGAGTTTCCAATCGACAATTTGCGGTAGATTGGGATGCGGCTAGAAGCGACAACGATGGAATACGAGGTGTAAGAAAGGCTGAATAATAAATAGATTGAAAATGAAAAAGTGTAATAGTAAATTATTTTTTGCCATAGTGATATTTGTATTGCAAATGCAAGGCAACCTATTGTTGGGGCAATATAAAACGGGAAGTGCTGATGGATTTTTTGTAGCTACTGGTTTTAACAATCCATTACCTGTTCAATTGCTTTTTTTTGAAGCAGAGTTAAGCGAGGAAAGTGCGATATTAACTTGGCAAACTGCATCTGAAATAAATAACGAAAAATTTATTTTAGAAAAGTCATTCGATTTGCAAAATTGGTTTCAAATTTATGAAGTAAAAGGTGCAGGAAATTCTTACAATATTTTGAATTATTCTTTTGCAGATAATGACTTGAAATCGGGCACACAATATTATAGATTAACTCAAATGGATTTCGATGGCCAGCAAGAAACTTTTAAAACGATAGAGGTGACTACTTCCCCTATTGCCTCTGTGAAAATTACAGTTTATCCCAATCCTATGAAGGATGAAGTTAAACTTAGTTTTATTGCTCGAAATAGTGGTTACGCCACTTTAAGAATTTATTCGGAATATGGGCATGAAATTTACAAGATGTCGATGCAGATTATACATGATGAAAATACTTTTCTCTTCAACTCTTCTTCTTTAGAGAATGGAATTTATTTTTTCAGCATAGAAACAGAAGATGGCGCTATATGCCACTCGAAAGTTGTGAAGTAAATTATTTATTAAATACCCCGCAATATACCCGATACTATAACTCCAAAGCATTATCTAGTGCCTAGCTTACGGGATTATAAATAAAATTGTTTCTTTAAAATAAAGATACTGATATTTTCATAAAAAAATACGCTATGCAATTGCACCGCCATAAATTGCAAGGAAAAATAGGTTTATTTAAAAAACAAAACTCTTTAAATATTTTGTCTGCGATAGGAAATCCTATAGTGAAAAGCTAAGTACTCAACTTTGATATGTTTCGCTCTGCGCCTGATTTAATGAAAGGAGGGCAAGCATGAAACTTATTGATTTTTTTGGTGTATAACAAATCGTGAGGACGGTATTAATTTACCTACTATTGCCAGTATACCAACAATAAAGTTATCGATATGAATAAGCTGTTAAACAAAATGAATTGTTTTAATAAGATTAAAACAACATTCGCTAATCGTAATAAATCAAATCAGCATGTATGTTTACTTGTTGGTATATTTTTAATTTCATTGTGTAATATTTCTTATTCACAGGTAGATTGCTCAGGTACACCTACTTATGTTACCTATTCTTATTGTGGAGGACCATCAAATGGTTGTTATTCTGCTGGATACCAAGTTCAATCTGGAGGTTCAAAATACCAATCAATTTACAATTATAATGGTAATCATCCAACAAATAGCGGTTGGTGGACCAATTTGGGCACATGTTGCACAAACCGCACTGTTGGTGCGGCATCATCATCACCTACGCTATCTATAAATACAGTGATGACCTCTATCACACACGCCACCACGCAGGTAACTGCTGTTGGTACTTCCTCTGGTTTGCCTGCGGGAGTAACAGCGTCCTATTCGGGTAACGTAATTACGATTAGTGGAACCCCAACCGCAAGTGGAACATTTAACTATACCATTACCCCAACTAGTACTTGTGGTTCTGCAACGGCAACAGGAACAATTACTGTTACAAGTGTAAATGTAAAAGCCAATAACACTACAAGCTTAAATGTGATAGGTAGCTGGTCTAGTGCAGTGCCCATTATATCAACCCTTGCTACATGGGAGTCTACGGTAACTGCGGCAAATACTACTTCATTAGGTGGTAACGTTTCGTGTTTAGGTGTTTCAATTACGAGTCCAGGAGGCTTAGTAACCATTAACTCTGGAAGTACTTTGACTATAGCAGCTAGTGGTATTAATATGAGCGCATCAACACAAAGTTTTACAATGAACAATTTGGTGGCTTTGGCAGCCAATCAATCATGGACAGTAAATACTAGTAAAACACTTACGGCAG
>Ga0208960_1001502_pt1 | contig 12408 bp, 7 predicted proteins | sample GreLakmeON33MSRF_FD_187703 | JGI IMG/M metagenome (GOLD analysis project Ga0208960, IMG submission 187703) | Freshwater lentic microbial communities from great Laurentian Lakes, MI, USA - Great Lakes metaG ON33MSRF (SPAdes) | ecosystem: Environmental > Aquatic > Freshwater > Lake | place: Great...
GGGTCGCCGCGCCGTGAATCTCGTCGACGACAAGGAGGTCACAAAGATGAGCATCTCGATGTTCGACGACATGAAGCGGCAGTATAAAATCTCCCGCGATCCGGCAATGAACGATCAACTTCGTCGCATTGGGGAGCGGCTTTCCAAGGTGGTGTTTTGGGACATGTCGGACGCGGACTGGGAGTTTGTTGTCTTCGATGTCCCGCAGATTAATGCCTTTGCCATGGCGGGCGGGAAGGTCGGCGTATTCTCGGGGCTCTTCAAAATCGCGCGCAATGAGGACCAAGTCGCCTCGGTCATCGCGCACGAGATTGCCCACGTGACCGGTCGCCACGGCATCCGCAATATCGTCGCCTCCGCCGGTCTCTACCTCGCGCTCTCCGCCGTCGCCGGCGATGCCAGCGGTCTCCTCGCGGTACTCGCCGACAACAGTGCCTTCTTGCTCGACCGGAAGTTCACGCGCGATTTCGAGCGCGAAGCGGACAACGGCGGTTGGGATTACCTCGTCAGCGGCGGAATTGACCCAGCCGGCATGGTTTCATTTTTTGAAACGATGGAGCGCGAAGAGCAGAAGGAGCTGGAAAAAATACCGATGGGCGGCGTAGCCAAAGCGCTCGAAATCGTCAGCACCCATCCCGCAACGCGTGAACGCATCGCGCGACTCGAAGAGAAACTTCACACCCGCGGGCCGGCCGCCAAACCGAGTAAAATCACTTTGGATTACACTGCCTTCAAGGCCACCGTCCGCGCCTCGCTGCACTCGCCCGACTCGCACCCAGCAAAGCAGTAATCAGCCGGGATGACCCACCGGTGTTGGCGCCTCGAACCGGAGCGTCACGCAGAGCTGCCAGCGGGCGAGAGCTTCGTCACCAATCCGAACCCTCACAGCTTCGTCCGAAAAACCGGTACCGGCCGCGGCGCGGTCGGCCCGGCCCCAGCCTCGTCGAACCGCGTCCAACCGGCATTGCCCAGGAAGAAAAATTGCCCGCCACTCGCGACACAACCGAGGGCCGGTGCCGCCATCGTCAGATGCGCCGCTTCCAGCACCGTCACGCTCATCACCGTGTCGCCGCCGCCGCCGAGCGCGATCCGCAGCACGCGATTCGGTCGCAGGCCATTCTGCACCGCGATCAAGTCGCCGTTCGGAGCCCGCACGAGTCCATCGATCCCAATCAACGTCGTGTTCTCGGGCGATTCCAGCCGCCGCACTTCACGCGAACCGAGGTCGACGCGGAGCAAGCCGTTGGCGTGATCGGCGACAAACAACGCGCCGGCCTCCGCAGCCACCACCACGCCTTGCAGCGACAAAAATTCCGCGCTCTCCACCCAAGCCTCCAGTGCGTTGGCCCCCGGCGCGAGCCGCCACACGATTGGCCCGCCGCTGTCCGGCAAATAAACGCTGCCGTCGGGACCGAGCGCGAGGTCGCCGAGGACGTGCGACTGTTGGTCTCCGGGCCGGCGGACGACCGGGATCACCCGCCGCACTGCACCCGTCGCGAGGTCGATCTCCGCGAGCCCCGCCGTGCCATCCATCGGCTGCGCGAAGCCACTCATCGCCGGCACCGCCGAAGTCGCCGCCCACAGCACACCATTCACTTCATCGACCGCGAGACCCAGCACGCCCCACAGATCCTCGCCTTCCGGAGTGAAGCGGCGCACTCCGCGCTCTCCGCGCTTGTCGTCCTTCGTCGCCCCCGCGCGCACCCACACGCACCGATTGTGCGCGTCGCCGAAAAAAAACTCGCCGGTCGTCTCGCGCCACGCGATGCCTTCGATCACTCCGGTCATGCTCGGCAACGAAAACGCGATCTCGCCATCGCCCTTGGGATAGAGATTCGCCGCGAGTTTTTTCACGATGGCCGAAAATTCTTTCTGTCCGCGCAGCGCCCCAAACTCCGCCGATTTCTCCACGGGCGAATGCGCGCCCAGCGCCGCGAGTTTCTCCAGAGTCGCGATCGCGTCATCCGCGCGATCATTGGCGAGCTGCGCCGCCGCGAGATTCACGAGCATGCGCGGAAAATCCGGTCGCAACGCCACCGCTGCTTCCATCTTCGCCAGATAACCCGCCTTGTCGTCCGCGTCGGCTGCCGTCGCCGCCTCGCGCGCCAGCGCCATGGCCTGGGCCGCGACGGGCGGTTCCGCGGCCCAGAGCGGCCAAGCGAGCAGACCGGCGGTCAGGCCCAGGAAAAATACCCGAAGAGTTGGGTTCGCGAACACCACGGCATAGAGCGCACGCGAAATCGCGCCGTTCGCAAGCCGCCTTCCGCGCTCGACGCCGCACCAGCTCACCGCTCTCTTCGCTACCTCCCCATGAACACTCCCAATACTCGCCGAGATTTCCTCCGCACCGTCGCCGGCGTCGGCGCCGGTCTCGCCCTCACCGCCTCCTCCCGTAGCGCCAACGCACCCGCACCGGGTGCCGGGGCCGTCGGCCTGCGCGCTCCCGCGATGGACCGCGTACGCGTCGGCATCATCGGGCTCGGCGCGCGTGGCGGCGGCCATCTGGGCACGCTGCTCACACTCGACGGCGTCGAGATCGTCGCCCTCTGCGACAATCACGCGCCCACCCTCGCGAAGGCCTTCGCCCGCGTCGAAAAAGCCAAGCGCCCGGTGCCCGCTTCCTACGGCAAAGACGACCAAGACTGGAAGCGGATGCTCGAGCGCAAGGACCTCGACATCGTCTTTGTCGTCACGCCATGGGAACTCCATGCGCCGATGGGCGTCGCGACCATGCTCGCGGGCAAACACGTTTTCATCGAGGTGCCGATCGCGCTGACCGTCGAAGAAAACTGGCAGCTCGTGGACACCGCCGAGAAGACGCAGCGCCACTGCATGATGCTCGAAAACACCTGCTACGGCCGCGAAGAGCTCCTCTGCCTCAATCTCTGCCGCCTCGGCGTCCTCGGTGAACTCCTGCACGCCGAGGGCGCCTATATCCACGAGCTGCGTTCGCAGATGAACAACGTCGAACACGGCACTGGCTCGTGGCGCACGCCGCACTATGCGAAACGCAACGGCAACCTCTACCCCACGCACGGCATCGGCCCGGTCGCCCAATATCTCGGCATCAACCGCGGCGACCGTTTCGATTACCTGTCTTCGGTCTCATCGCCGGCTCGCGGCCGCGAGCTTTACGCCAAGGCCAAATATCCCGCGAATCATCGCTGGAACACCGAGCTCACGAGCTGGGTCGGCGGCGACATCAATACCTCCATCATCAAGACCGTGCGCGGCCGTTCGCTCATGATGCAATGGGACGAAACCTCCCCGCGCCCCTACTCCCGCCTCAATCTCATCCAGGGCACCAAGGGGACGTTCGCGAGCTATCCGGGCCGACTCGTGATCGAAGGCGAGACGAAGAGCACCCACGCGTGGACCGAAGGCGCTACCCTCGAAACCCTTTTTAAGAAATACGAACACCCGCTCTGGAAAAAAATCGGTGATCTCGCCACGGCCAACGGCGGCCATGGCGGCATGGATTTTATTATGCTCTGGCGCGTCATCACGTGCCTGCGCCAAGGCGAACCGCTCGACCAAGACGTCTACGACGGCACCAGTTGGTCGGTGTTGATTCCGCTGACCGAGTGGTCCGTCGCGCACCGCAGCCAGTCTGTCGACGTGCCTGATTTCACGCGCGGTCGTTGGGAAAAGACCGCTCCGCTCGGCATCGTGACGTGAGGCGTCCGCAGTGGCATGGGCTTTCCAGCCCATGTCCGTCCGCTCGCCATCACGGGCTGGAAAGCCCATGTCCGTCCGCTCGCCATCACGGGCTTTCCAGCCCATGTCCGTCCGCTCGCCATCACGGGCTGGAAAGCCCGTGCCACTCACTTCGCCTTCGCCGCCGGCAGCAACAGCCCGATGCTCGCCACCACCGTGTCGGCGAGCTGCTCATAGCCGTCCTTCGTAAAGTGGACGTTTTTCGGCAGCTGAATCTTGTCCTGCCGTGCGGCGACGAACCGATGCAAGTCGTCCACCGCGACGCCGTTTTCTTTCATCACGCGGATCGCGGCCACATTGTAGGGGATCTCGCTGTGCTCAACGCGTCCGGCCGAACCAGCGGGGACCGGCGTGGTCGTGGCAAAAATAAGTTTCGCTCCGGTCTGCTTGAGCGACGCAACCAGTGCGCGGAGATTTCTCTCATACTCGGCCACGCTCGCGACCTGTTTCCCTTTTTCCGGTGAAACCAACGCACCTTTTTCATCGAGATACTTCACGTCGTGCAGCCCGAAGTTGAAATGGATCACGTCCCACTTTCCCGCGCCGAGCCACTTGTCGATGGTGCGGACGCCCGTCCCTGAGTCGCTGCAGTTTTCCGCCGGACGGTGGACGTTGGCTTTGCCGGCCAAACGCGCGCGGGTGGCCAGCGTATAACCGATCGAAATCGAATCGCCGAGCAGGAGGACCCGCGGTAGCCCGGCGACATCGGTGATCTGCGCGTAGGCGGGATCGGGCGCCTTTTTGGCCGGAGTCTTTTTTTCTGCGGCGGTAACGAACGGCAATAATCCTACCACCAGCACGAAGCGGAGCAGTGAGCGGAGTGATTTCATGGGAGTAGCATGCAGCGTGCGACGGGATCTGCGCGCTTCGCAACCGCAGAAAAAAAGCCCGGTGATGGGCACCGGGCTTTGGGACGTTGCTTAAAATCGGCGGCTGGGAAACCGCCCCTGCCGCTCCGTTACGGCAGATCGGTCGAACCCATCAAGAAGCGATCGCACTCGCGCGCCGCCCCGCGACCTTCGTTGATCGCCCAGACCACCAGGCTCTGTCCGCGGCGGCAGTCGCCGGCCGCAAAAATATTCGGAAGATTCGTCCGATATTTTTCGTGCTCGGCTTTGATGTTCGAGCGCGGGTCGGTCTCGAGTTTGAGGTCCTTAAGGATCGCCTGTTCGGGCCCGAGGAACCCCATCGCGAGCAAGACGAGTTGCGCGGGGCGCGTCTGTTCGGTGCCGGGTTGCTCCTTGGGAATGAACTGACCCTTGTCGTTTTTCTCCCACTTAATCTCCACGGTCACGAGCGACTGCACGTTACCGTGAGCGTCGCTGATGAACTTCTTCACCGTGGTGAGATAGATCCGGGGATCGGCACCGAATTTCGCGGCGGCCTCTTCCTGGCCGTAGTCCATCTTATAGGTCTTGGGCCACTCGGGCCACGGATTGTCAGCCGTGCGTTCGAGCGGGGGCTTCGGGAGAATTTCGATTTGGACGATGCTCTTGCAGCCGTGGCGCAGAGAGGTTCCGACGCAATCGGTACCGGTATCGCCGCCGCCGATCACGATCACGTCTTTGCCCTTGGCGTGGATCGGCGAGTGCTCGGCACCACCGTTGAGGACGGCCTTGGTGTTGGCCGTCAGGAGCTCCATCGCGAAGTGCACGCCCTTGAGGGCACGGCCTTCGATGGGGAGATCGCGCGGCAGGGTGGCACCGGTGCAGATGACGGTCGCGGCGTATTCCTTGAGGAAGATCTCGGCGTCCACGTTATCGCCGACGTTAGCATTGCAGATGAAGGTAATGCCGGAGTCTTCCATCAGCTTGATGCGCCGGAGGACGACTTCCTTCTTATCGAGCTTCATGTTGGGGATGCCATACATGAGGAGGCCGCCCGGGCGGTCGGCGCGCTCAAAGACGGTGACGGTGTGGCCGGCCTTGTTGAGCTGCTCGGCGGCGGAGAGGCCGGCGGGGCCGGAGCCGATGACGGCAACTTTTTTGCCGGTGCGAACTTTGGGCTGCTCGGGGAGCACCCAGCCCTCGTCCCAGCCGCGGTCAGTGATTTCGCACTCGATGTTCTTGATCGTGACAGGCGGGTTGTTGATGCCGAGGACGCAAGAGCCCTCGCACGGAGCGGGGCACACGCGGCCGGTGAACTCCGGGAAATTGTTGGTCTTGTGCAGACGATCGAGGGCTTCCTTCCAGAGGCCGCGATAGATGAGATCGTTCCACTCGGGGATCAGATTGTTGATCGGGCAGCCGCTGGCCATGCCGCTGATGACTTTGCCCGTATGGCAGAACGGGACGCCGCAGTTCATGCAGCGCGCGCCCTGATTGCGGAGTTTCTTCTCCTCCATGGGGACGTGGAATTCCTTCCAGTCTTTGGTGCGCTCAAGCGGTGAGCGGTCGACGGGAAGTTCGCGGAGATATTCGATGAAGCCGGTGGGTTTGCCCATGATCGGAAAAGTTGAGAGCTAGGAGTGGAGGGTGGAGAGCGGCGAACCGTCAGTTGCCGCCGACGCGGGAGAGGTCGCGGGCGTTTTCTTCGAAGGCGGCCATGATGGCTTCTTCGCCGGTGAGGCCTTGCGACTCAGCTTTCTCGATACAGGCGAGCATCCGCTTGTAGTCCTTCGGGAGGACTTTCACGAACTTCGGCAGAAAAGCGTCGAAGTTGGCGAGCACCTGCTGGCCACGCGCGCTCCGGGTGTAGTCGACGTGGCGTTGAATGATGGCGCGGAGCTCGGCGATCTCGGCGGGCTTCTCGACTTTTTCGAGACCGACCATCGAGACGTTGGCCTGCTGGGCGAAGTCGCCTTGGACATCGAGCACGTAGGCGACGCCACCGGACATCCCGGCGGCGAAGTTGCGGCCGGTGGGCCCCAGGACGACGACGCGGCCGCCGGTCATGTATTCGCAACCGTGGTCGCCGACGCCTTCCACGACGGCAGTGACGCCGGAATTGCGGACGCCGAAGCGCTCGCCAGCGCGGCCGTTGACGTAGACCTCGCCGGCCGTGGCACCATACATGGCGACGTTGCCGATGATGATGTTGTCCTCAGCTTTGAAGCCGGCGTTCGCAGGCGGGTGGACGACGAGTTTGCCGCCGGAGAGGCCCTTGCCGAAGTAGTCGTTGGCGTCGCCCTCGATGGAGAGCGTCATGCCGCGCGTGACGAAGGCGCCGAAGCTCTGACCGGCCGAACCCTTAAAGCGGATACGAATGGTGTCCTCCGGGAGACCCTTCGCGCCGTATTTCTTGGTGACTTCGTAGCTGGTGATCGTGCCGGTGACGCGGTTGACGTTCTTGATCGGCAGCTCGGCGATGACCTTCTCGCCGCGCTCGATGGCGGGTGCGCAGATGCCGAGGAGCGTCGTGAGGTCGAGGGACTTGTCGAGGCCGTGGTCCTGTTTGATGGAGCAGAAGCGACCGACCTCGGGGCCGACGTCCGGCGAGTAAAGGATCTTCGAGAAATCGAGACCTTTGGCTTTCCAGTGCGTGACGGCGCGCTGCGGTTCGAGGCGGTCGGTACGGCCGACCATCTCTTCGATGGTGCGGAAGCCGAGTTGGGCCATGAGCTCGCGCACTTCTGTGGCGATGAACGTCATGAAATTCACGACGTGCTCGGGCTTGCCGGCGAATTTGGCGCGGAGCCGCGGGTCCTGGGTCGCCACACCCGCGGGGCAGGTGTTGAGATGGCAGACGCGCATCATGATGCAGCCGGTGGCAACGAGCGGAGCGGTCGCGAAACCAAATTCTTCGGCGCCGAGCAACGCGGCCATAATCACGTCGCGGCCGGTCTTGAGCTGGCCGTCCGTCTCAACGGCGATGCGTGAGCGGAGGTTGTTCAAGACGAGGGTCTGGTGGGTTTCGGCGAGACCGAGTTCCCACGGAAGACCGGCGTGCGTGATGGAGGTTTGCGGCGAAGCGCCGGTGCCACCGTCGTATCCGGAAATCAAAACAACGTCCGCGTGTGCCTTGGCGACGCCGGCGGCGATGGTGCCGACGCCGACTTCGGAGACGAGCTTTACGCTGACGCGCGCATGGCGGTTGGAGTTTTTGAGATCGTGGATGAGCTCCGCGAGATCTTCGATGGAGTAGATATCGTGGTGCGGCGGGGGCGAGATGAGGCCGACGCCGGCGGTGGTGCCGCGGGTCTTGGCAATCGGCGGATATACTTTCGTGCCGGGCAACTGGCCGCCTTCGCCGGGCTTCGCACCCTGGGCCATCTTGATCTGGATTTCTTTCGCGCTCGCGAGGTATTCCGCCGTGACGCCGAAACGTCCGGAGGCGACCTGTTTGATCGCGGAATTTTTCGAATCGCCGTTGGCCATCGGGATGAAACGCGCGGGATCTTCGCCGCCTTCCCCGGTGTTGGAGCGACCGCCGATGCGGTTCATGGCGATCGCGAGCGTCTCGTGCGCCTCGGTGGAGATGGAGCCGTAGGACATGGCCCCCGTCTTGAAGCGCTTCATGATGACTTCGATGGACTCGACCTCCTCGAGCGGGATCGCGGTGGAGGCCTTGAACTCGAGCAAGCTGCGCAGGGTGCAGAGTTTCGAACCCTGATCGTTGACGATCTTCGAGTAGTCTTTGAAGGCGGCGTAACTCGTCGTGCGCACGGCCTTCTGGAGGCGGTGGATCGACTCGGGCGTGAAGAGGTGAGCTTCACCCTCGCTGCGCCATTGGTATTGTCCGCCGGAGGGCAGCACGGCCGCGTTGGCCGTGCGCTCGGGATAGGCGGCGCGATGGCGGGCGAGGACTTCCTGCGCGACGATATCGAGGCCGATGCCGCCGACGCGCGTGGCGGTCCACGTAAAGTAGTGGTCGACGACGGACTGGTTGAGACCGAGGGCTTCGAACACTTGGGCGCCGCGGTAACTCTGGATCGCGGAGATGCCCATCTTGGACATGACCTTGACGACACCCTTGGACGCAGCCTTCACCAAGTTCTTGCACGCGGTCTTGTGATCGATGCCGGTGAGCAACGCTTCCCGGATCATGTCATCGATCGTCTCGAACGCCACGTAGGGATTGATCGCGGAGGCGCCGTAGCCGATGAGCAGCGAGAAGTGGTGCACTTCACGCGCGTCACCGGTCTCGACGACGATGGAGACGCGGGTGCGGAGACCTTCGCGGATGAGATAGTGATGCAGGCCGGCGACGGCGAGCAGCGCAGGCACGGGTGCGAATTCCTTCGTCACGCCGCGGTCGGAGAGGATGAGGACGTTGGCCTCGTCTTCCTCGATGTGGCGGCGGGCCATCACGCACAATTCTTCCATCGACTTCGCGAGGCCCTTCTCGCCGCGGGCGACGCGGAAGAGGATGGGCAACACGGCGGTCTTGAGACCGGGCAAATCGGTGCGGCGGATCTTGGCGAACTCCTCGTTGGTGAGAATCGGATACTTCAACTCCACGCGACGGCAGGCGGTCGGCTGCGGGTTGAGGAGATTGCCTTCGGAGCCGAGACGGGTCTCGGAGGAAGTGACGATTTCTTCGCGGATACAGTCGATCGGCGGATTCGTGACCTGCGCGAAGAGCTGCTTGAAATAATCGTAGAGCAGGCGCGGTTTGTTCGAGAGCACAGCGAGGGCGGCGTCGTTGCCCATCGAGCCGGTGGCTTCGACGCCATCCTTGGCCATCGGCATGAGAATGATGCGCTCGTCTTCGTTGGTGTAACCGAAGGCGATCTGGCGCTGGAGCAGCGTGGCGTGGTCGGGTTGGTCGACCTTGGGCGCGTCGGGTAAATCGCTGAGGTGCACGAGATGCTCGTTGAGCCACTCGCGGTAGGGACGGGCGTTGCAGATCTCGTGCTTGAGTTCTTCGTCGGGGATGATCCGGCCCTGCGCAGTGTCCACGAGAAACATCTTGCCGGGTTGGACGCGGCCTTTTTCGACGATCTCTTCGGCGGGAATCGGCAACACGCCGGCCTCGGAAGCGACGACGACAAAACCGTCCTTGGTGACGTAGTAACGCGAAGGGCGCAGGCCGTTGCGGTCGAGGACGCCGCCGATTTGGATGCCGTCGGTGAACGCGATAGCGGCGGGGCCGTCCCACGGCTCCATCAGGCAGGAGTGATACTGGTAAAACGCGCGGCGGTCGTCGGCCATGGTCTCATGGTTGGACCAAGGCTCGGGGATCATCATCATCACGGCGTGCGCGAGCGGGCGGCCGGCGAGGACGAGGAGCTCGAGCGTATTGTCGAACATCGACGAATCGGAGCCGTTCGGGTTGATGATCGGCAGGATTTTCTTGATATCGTCGCCGAAGGCCGGGCTGTCGAAGAGCGCTTGGCGGGCGTGCATCCAATTGATGTTGCCGCGGAGGGTGTTGATTTCGCCGTTGTGGGCGATGTAGCGGTAAGGATGCGCGCGCTCCCAGCTGGGAAACGTGTTCGTCGAGAAACGCGAGTGGACGATCGCGAGGGCCGACTCCATCGCGGGGTGGACGAGGTCGGGAAAATACTGCGCGACCTGCTCGGTGAGGAGCATGCCTTTGTAGACGAGCGTCTTCATCGAGAGGCTCGCGACATACCACGCTTCGGCCCCGGGGATCGTGGAGGTGCGGATATCGTTATAGGCGCGCTTGCGGATCACGTAGAGCTTCCGCTCGAAATCGAGATCGGTGGTGATGTCTGCTCCGCGGCCGATGAAGACCTGGCGCATGAACGGCTCGCAGGAGATGGCGGTGTTGCCGAGGGTCTTGTTATCCGTCGGCACCGTACGCCAGCCGAGGAAGAGCTGCCCTTCGGATTGGACGACTTGCTCGAAGACTTCTTCCACCTTGCGGCGGATGGTGCGGTTCCGCGGGAGATAGACGAGACCTGCGCCGTAGTGGCCGGCTTCGGGGAGCGTGATGCGCGCGGTCTTGGAAACTTCGGCAAAAAACTTGTGCGGCATCTGGATGAGGATGCCCGCGCCGTCACCAGTATTGGGCTCGCTGCCGGCGGCTCCACGGTGGTCGAGGTTGGTGAGAACCTGGAGTGCATCGGCGACGATTTTATGCGATTTCCGACCCTTCATATCGACAACGAAGCCGACGCCGCAGGCATCGTGTTCGAACGCGGGATCATAGAGGCCCTGTTTTCCCGGGGCACGAGTGGCCGGAGCCTGGGACGCGTCGAGGGAGTCGGGGGAGGTGGTGGTGTCGATATTCACGGGCTTGAAAAAAGGGTTCGGGTGTCGGTGGTGGTGGTGATCGTCGTCGTCGGCGGCCTTGTGCCGGATGCGCATAAAAAAGGCCGTCTCGTCCTGTGCGAGAGCGGCCCGGTGTGCGTTATGTGCGGTGAGCTCTCAGTGTGGTCAAAAAAAGCGGATCGTTTTAGTGGCCATTTTAGCGTGCTCCTCATCGGAGCAGCCCGCATTGGTGGGCGCGCCGGCGGAGGCATCGCTGGATTTCACGAGATCGTTGCTGAGCAGATAATTTTCGACTTCCTCGCCCGAAATGTCGGCGAGCATGACGCCGTCGATCTCGACACAAGGGGAAAGGGGCTGACCGGACTTTTGCACCATCTCGGCGTAATTCGCGCGGTCGTTGATGATATCGATGTCCTCGAAAGGCAGATTATGCTTCCGCATAATCGCGCGGACACCATTGGACCAGCCACAGGAGGGCTTGAGGTAGGCTTTGATGATCATGTGGTGAGCGTGTGCGTGGACAGTAGCGGAGCAAGGTAAAGGGCGCGTTTTCCGGCAATCAAGCCCGCGTTTCGGATATTTTCGGAGGTTCCTTGTCATAGGAACCGCGCCATGAGACGCGGAACCCTCACCATTTAACCCCCACGCCGGGCCGTCAGTCGACGGACACGATAACCGCGACCCGCCTGCGCTAAGCCTCCCGCGAGGCCAGCGGCCTGCCGACGAGCAGCAACTCGCCACCTTGGAAAAAGTTTCCGCTAGCCGCGTCACGTGCGCTCGCGTATCACGCGCAGGATGAAAGTCCTCGTGACCGGCGCCGCCGGCTTCATCGGTTATCACGTCGCGCGCCGTTTGGCCGAGAGCAAACGCTGCGAAGTGCTCGGCGTGGACGTGATCGGCGACTACTATGATCCGGCGCTCAAACGTGCGCGGCTCGATCAGCTCGCAGCGAACACCACGACGGATGAGTTTCGTTTTGTGCAGGGAGATTTCGCCGACGCGGAGAAATTCTCCGCGCTCGTGGCGCACTTCAAACCGGCCTACGTCGTCCACCTCGGCGCGCAACCGGGCGTGCGCTATAGCATCGAAAAACCCGCCGCTTACACGCACAGCAACCTCGACGGTTTCGCCAGTGTGCTCGAAGCTTGCCGCCGCACGCCGCCGAAACACCTCGTGTTCGCCTCCAGCAGCAGCGTCTACGGCGCGGGGGCGAAGGCGCCGTTTCGCGAGGACGACAATACCGACCAGCCCGTCTCGTTCTACGGCGCGACGAAGAAGGCCAACGAGGTCATCGCACACAGTTACGCGCACGTGCACGGCCTCAACATCACTGGCCTGCGCTTTTTCACCGTCTACGGCCCGTGGGGTCGCCCCGACATGGCACCGACGCTTTTTGCGCGCGCAATCTGCGCAGGGCAGCCGCTGAAGCTTTTCAACGAGGGGAAAAATCTTCGCGATTTCACCTACATCGACGACATCGTCGATGGCGTCGTGAAGGTGCTGCTCTACCCGGCGGCCGAGCGCCTATCGCCGCCGTTCCGCCTCTTCAACCTCGGGCATCACCGTCCGGTCG
>Ga0208960_1001503_pt1 | contig 12403 bp, 11 predicted proteins | sample GreLakmeON33MSRF_FD_187703 | JGI IMG/M metagenome (GOLD analysis project Ga0208960, IMG submission 187703) | Freshwater lentic microbial communities from great Laurentian Lakes, MI, USA - Great Lakes metaG ON33MSRF (SPAdes) | ecosystem: Environmental > Aquatic > Freshwater > Lake | place: Great...
GCACTGATGCACGCGCTCGTCGACTGGGTGGCGAAAGACGCGCCGCCCCCGCCAAGCCGTTACCCGCGGCTGGACCGCGGCGATCTGGTGCCGCCGACGCAAGCGGCCCTGGGGTTTCCGCTCATTCCCGGGGTCTCTCTTCCTGACGGCGTGATCGTGCCCTTCTACGAGTACGACTTCGGACCCGGCTTCAAGAACGCCGACGTCTCCGGCGTCGTCTCGCTGCAGCCGCCCATCGTCCGGCAGACGCTGCCCATGCTCGTGCCCCGCGTGGATGCCGACGGCAACGAACTGGCCGGCGTTCGCAGCGTGTTGCTCGACGCGCCGCTTGGCACTTACACCGGATGGAATCCCATTGCGCGCGGGTTTTTCAAGGGCGACATCCAGGGGGGCGGCGGCGGCTACATTCCCTTCGCGAAGACCAAGGCGCAACGAGTTGCCTCGGGTGATCCACGTTTGTCACTGGAAGAGCGCTACGGCTCGCACGACGCGTACGTCGCGCGCGTCAAGGCTGCGGCGGCGCGAGCGGTGGCCGAGCGGTTCTTGCTGCCGGACGATGCGGAAAAACTGGTGGCGCAGGCGGAGAAGAGCAACGTCCTGCGATAAAACTGGTTGTGCCAGAATTCGACCAGTGAACTTCGGGGAGACGCTCGATCGGGTGAGCACCGTGCTGGCGGCGGGCAACTGGCAGTGGGCGGTCGCTGGTGGCGTGGCGCTGTCGGCTTATGGCAATCCGCGCATGACCCTGGCCCTCGACGTGGTCACCGAGGCGGCCGCGCAAGACACGGCGCGCCAGTTGTTTGCGTCCCTGCGATCGTTACCAGGTCCTCAAGGACAGTCTGTGTCGGTCCCCCGTGCGGAGCACTTGATTGCCATGAAGGTGCAAGCCATGAAGAACGCACCCGATCGCGCGCCCCAGGACCTGGCGGATATCGCCTACCTGCTGTCGCTCCCGGGGACGGACCTGGCCGAGGCGCGTGGCTACTTCGTGAAAGCGGACATGTCCGACCGATGGGAGCAGTTAACCCATGGCCGCTGAGCGGCTACTCGATCTCGATCGGGATCTGCCGGTGACCGCCGCCGACGTGGAGGCGCAGCGACGCCTGCGCGCCGACCTGCCGTCGTGGTTCGCGTTGGACTGGAAGCAGATTGCCGACATCGTCGGCCCGGGCGCGCTCGATCGGCGGCCTCTCGCTCAAGATCACTGGCGCCCGTTGTCCCTCGACATCCCGAAGCCTAATCCCTAAGCAACCGCGCCACCGCCAGGTTGAAGTGACTGCCGTCTCGCGTGAATCCGGCCGCCACGATCTTGCCGTCGGGCTGCAGCGCCAGCGACTTGATCTGGTCGTCGACGCCACGGCCGAACGCGAAGCTCATTAGTCCGCCCGTGCCGAATGCCGGGTCGAGCGCCCCAGACGAAGAGTAGCGAGCCAGTGCGAACTGGCCATCGGCCTGGCCGCCTAGCACGAGCTTGCCATCCGGCAGCAGCAACACCGCGTTCGCCTCGCTGCTGATTGGCGCCCGGCCCGGGAAGGTCGTGCTGACGATGCCATCGCCATCGAATGACGGATCCAGTCCGCCGCTGGTGGTGAACCGCATCATCATGAAGTCGCCGATGCGATTGCGCACGATGCTCCCCGCCAGCACGACCATGCCATCGTCTTGCCGCGCCAGCGAGTGACAGTAGTTCTTGTGGCCGCTGCCCACGGCGACGATGGTCACGCCGTTAGAGCCGAAGCTGGTGTCGGCGGTGCCGGTGGCGCGGTAGCGGGCAACGAAGCACGCCGAGTCATCGCCGTTGATTGACTCACCGACGTAACCGCCGACGGTGATGCTGCCGTCGGGAGCGATCACCAAAGCGTGGGTGCTGGTGGTCTCGCCGTATGACGTCTGGACCAGGCCCGCTGTGCCAAACGTGGTGTCGAGTGTGCCATCGGTTTTGAGGCGGGCCATGGCCAGCCGCGCCGAGTTCGTGCCGCCGTACGATTCGCCGACCACCACCAGCTTGCCGTCGGTTTGCAGGGCCATGGCATGGATGTGGCTGAGGCGGCCGAAGTCGACGCTGGCCCGGCCGTCGTTGCCGAAGCTGTCATCGACTGTGCCATCGGCCATGAATCGGATGACGCCGTGCTGGGCATAGTCGCCCGCGTTGCCTTCACCGCCCACCAGGAAGCGGCCATCAGGAAGCACCACCACCGACTTGGCGTCTTCGTTCTTGTTGCTGGCAAACGCCGCCGTGTTCATGCTGACGAGTCCGCCCGAGGGGTTGAGCCGCAGCACGGCGAAGTCGTCATCGAGACCGGTGAAGTGTTTGCCGGCCGCGACAATGACGCCATTGGGTTGCACCGCCACGCTGGGCCCGAACATCGACAGTCCGTATGCGGTCGACAGGTATTTGCCGCTGCTCCCGAACGTCGGATCAAGATCACCTGGCGTGGCGCCAGGCGATGCCGTGAGGGCCACGACTAGAAGGGCGACGGCAAGGAACCGGCGCGCGGGGGCATTGCCGCGAAAGCGAGAGCCAGCTGACAGCGTCATCGCCGGATTATACCGGCGGCGCGGCTACCGCCCGCACTTCTTGCCGGTCCACTGCTTGCTCAACTCACCGCACGACCAGTCTTCGCCATCGACCGATCCAATCGGCCAGGTCCAGCCCCGGGAGTAGGCGTTGATCTCAGCCCGGGGTGGTTGCCGCCGTCACGGCGTGGCTGTTGCGCATCGCCTGGCCGTTGCTGTTGCCACCGGGACACGGCTCCGGTCTCACGCATCGCCTGCTGCTCGTCGACTACATCGAGCGCGCGGGTCACCTGGTTCACGATCGCGCGCTTGAGGTCGCAATGGGCGAAATGGCGCACTACACGCCGGGCGTGGCCGGTCTTGATTGGACCGCCGCTGCCGGGCCCTGCTGGTGCGCACGAGTGGAGCAGTGCTTCAGCCGTCGCTGGCGGTGTTGGGGTGGGTGTTCCCGGTGTTGGCTGTGGTAGGCCTGGTCTGGGCGATCGCGACCCGCCGTACACAGGTGACGATCGCATTTCTGCTGGCGATTGTCGTGCAGACGATCACGCTGTGGGTCATGTCGAAGAGCATCGGCGCGGAGACTCCGTACATGGCCTACAAGATGGCCTATCTCGCGATCTACCCGCTGGCCATCTTCGGCGCACTGGCCCTTCACGCCGTGGTCTCGCGCTCGGTATTGCCGGTGCAGACGGCGGTTGGCTGCACCTCGCGGTGCTGGGCAACCCGCGCAGTTCCGAACGAACCGCCGAGATCGATCGCTTCGACTCGCGCCAGGCGATCGGCGAATGGGTGGCCTCGGGCGGACGCGGCTACGCCGTCGCCGACCGCCACCTGTTACCCGATGAAGTTCGCCGGAACGTGCAGGTCATAAAAGAGTTCGGTCAGGCGGCGGTGATCCGCCGGCCCGGTGGTACAATCAACGGTTGTGATTTCCGTTAATAACGTCTCCATGCGCTTCGGGTCGAAGGTTCTGTTCGACGAAGTAACCACCACCTTCCTGGCGGAACGCCGCTACGGCCTCTCCGGTCCCAACGGCTCGGGCAAGTCGACCTTCATGAAGCTGCTGACCGGCGAAAACCAGCCGCAGAAGGGCGACGTCGTGCGCCCCAAGAAGCTGGGCGTGCTGAAGCAGGACCAGTTCGCCTTCGACAAGCTGCGCGTAATCGACACGGTGATCATGGGCAACGGCCGGCTGTGGGGCGCGCTTGAAGAGCGTGAGTTGCTCTACGCCAAGCCCGAGATGACCGAGGCCGACGGCATGCGCCTGGGCGAGCTCGAGGGCATTGTCGGCGAAGAAGACGGCTACGAAGCTGAGAGCAACGCCGCCATTCTGCTGCAGGGCCTCGACATTCCAGACGAAGTGCACCAGCGGACGATGAGCGAGTTACAGGGCGGCCAGAAAGTGCGCGTGCTGCTGGCGCAGGCGCTGTTCGGGCATCCGCAAGCGCTGCTGCTCGACGAACCGACCAACCACCTCGACCTTGATTCGATCCACTGGCTGCGCGACTTCCTGATTCGCTACGACGGCACGCTGATCGTGATCTCGCACGACCGCCACTTCCTGAATGCGGTCTGCACGCACACCGCCGACATCGACTACCAGACCATCATCACCTATACCGGCGGCTATGACGACATGGTGATGGCGAAGACGCAGATTCGCTCGCGCCTCGAGACGCAGAACGAGCAGCGTGACAAGAAGATCGCGCAGTTACAGGACTTCATCCAGCGCTTCTCGGCCGGCACGCGCTCCAGCCAAGTGCAGTCGCGGCGCAAGGAAGTGGAGCGCCTGCAGACCACCGAGCTGGCGCGCTCGAACATTCAACGCCCGTACATCAAGTTCACCAGCCTCCGGCCGTCAGGCCGCACGGCGCTCGAGTTCGAGGGGATCTCGAAGGCGCACGGCTCGCTCGAGGTCATCTCCGACCTCACCGGCATCATCAACCGTGGCGAGAAAATCGTGCTGGTCGGTCGTAACGGCACCGGCAAGACCACCATGCTGAAGGCGTTGCTGTCGGATGCGCCGGGCAACGTCGGGTCGAAGAGCGACCTCGATGTCGGCAAGACCAAGTGGGGGCACGAGGTGTCGATCGGCTACTTCGCGCAGGACCATACCGGCGAAATCCAGAAAGGCCTGACCGCGGCGGCGTGGCTGCACCAGTTCGATCCCGACGCCTCGCGCCAGGACATTCACGGCCTGCTCGGGCAGATGTTGTTCACCGGCGAAGAAGGCCTCAAGCCAACCGAAGCCCTGTCGGGCGGCGAGACCGCGCGGCTGTTGTTTTGCCGGATCATGCTGCAGAAGCCAAACGTGCTGATTCTCGACGAGCCGACCAACCACTTGGACCTCGAAGCCATCAACGCGCTCAACGTCGCGCTGCAGAAGTTCGAAGGCACCGTGCTGCTCGTGACGCACGACCAGGACTTGATGGAAGAAGTCGGCACGCGCGTCTGGCACTTCGACCACGGCAAGATCACCGACTTCAAGGGCACCTACGAGGACTACGCCAGCGCGAACAGCCTGTCCTGACGAGCTCGAGTACCGCCTCATCGGTGGCTGTATGATTTGCAGCGATGATTGTCCACCTGCTGGCTATGCTTCTGGCCACGTTCGCCGGCTCGCAAGACCCTCGCGAGGTCATGGCCAAGGCCGTGGACGACTTCCGCGCCGGCCGCACTGAGCAGTCGGCGGCCGGGTTCGATCGGCTCGCCGCCCTGGTGCCCGGCCAGGCGCCAGAGTTGTGGCAGCGCGGCATCGCGCAGTTCTATGCCGGCCGCTTTCGCGACTGCCGCGACATGTTTATCTCGCACCGGACCGTGAACCCGGACGATGTGGAGAATGCGGCGTGGCATTTCTTGTGCGTGGCTCGCGCGGAATCACCCGAGGCGGCGCGCACGCAGATTCTGCCGGTAGGCCCCGATGCGCGCGTGCCGATGCGCGAGGTCTACCAGATGTTCCAGGGCCGGGCGACCCCGGCGCAGGTCTTGGCGGTCGCGGGCGCTGACTTGTCGGCGCAGTTCTTCGGCCGGCTCTACGTTGGCTTTTACCTCGAGGCGACTGGCGATCGGGTGAAGGGTCGCGAGTCCCTTGCGATTGCCGCCCAGGAGCGGTTTGCGAAGGTGGGCGGCTACATGCACGATGTGGCGCGTGTCCACATGATGGTCACCAAGTGAATCGGGAGCACAGCATGCGTCGACTGATGGTAGGACTAATACTGGTAAGCGCAACGGCGACGCTGTGGGCGCAGCAGAATCGCATTGATGTCGTGACGCCAAGTGCGCCGGAACTGGCGAGCTACGGCGCACTCAACATCGGCGTGCGGACCATCCAGGTCATTGACAGGAAGCGTCCCGACATCCTCAATACCAAGGAGGGCGGACTGGTTGCGGAGTACGACCGAACACTGACGCTCGAGGTGTGGTATCCGGCAGCGCTGGCGGACGGCCAGCCACCAGGCGGCGAGTACCGCGTGATCACGCGCGACCCCGCCATCACGGCGACCATGCTCGGCAAGGCCGTCCGCGATGCGGCGCCGCTGACGGGTAACTATCCGCTCGTGATCATCTCGCACGGCTATCCCGGCAATCGATACCTGATGAGTCACATCGGTGAGAACCTCGCGAGCAAGGGCTTCGTCACCGTCTCGATCGATCACAAGGACAGCACCTACGACGATCAGAAGGCGTTCGGTAGCACGCTCTACAACCGCTCGTTCGACCAGCTGTTCGTGCTCAACGAGATCGGTCGGCTCGGTCAGCCCGGCGCCGGCAGCTTCCTCAGCGGCATCGTCGACGCCGGCCGCACGGGCATCATCGGCTACTCGATGGGCGGCTATGGGGTCGTCAATGTGATTGGCGGCGGCTACAGCGACGCGAGTGTGTCTGGCGCGCAAGCACCGCCTAACAAGTTGTTGGCCGCCCGCGCCGCGTCGAATCCCGCCTACCAGCAGGCCCGCGATCCGCGCATCAAGGCCGCCATCGCCATTGGCCCGTGGGGCATGCAGGGCGGCTTCTGGGACCTCGACGGCCTGAAGGGCATTCGCACACCGGTGCTGTTCGTGGCAGGGAGCGCCGACGACGTGTCGGGTTACGAGAAGGGGACGCGTGCGATCTACCAGGGCGCCGTGAACGCGGATCGTTACCTGCTCACGTTCGTGAACGCGAATCACAACGCCGCGGCGCCGATGCCCGCACCAGCCGAGAGCTATCGGTCGTCTGGGGGCACCGCCGCGCCGGCGTTCTCACACTATGCCGATGCGGTGTGGGATACCGCGCGGATGAACAACATCTTTCATCACTTCGCGACGGCCTACTTCGACCGGTATCTCAAGGGCGAATCCGGCAAGCAGGCGTACTTCGAGGTGGCCACGCCCAACGGCAAAGACGGCGTGTTTGCGATGGATCGCGACGGCAAGCCAACGAAGACCCACACCTACTGGAAAGGGTTCAAGCGCGCGACGGCTGTGGGCCTGATCCTGGAACACGCGACGCCCTAAGCCAGGCGGGCCACGATGGCCTGAGCGACGCGCTCGGCTGAACCGGGCACGATGCTGAAGTAGAGCTCCGGCTCGATCAGCTCCAGTTCCATCAGCAACGGACCACGCGCGCTCTCGACGATGTCCACTCGCGCGTAGGCGCACGAGGCCGGCACCTGTGCCATCACCGCTTCACCAAACTCCAGCAGGCCGGCCGACGGCATCAACGGCTCGACCGCCCCGCCAAAATTCTTCTGCACCCGGAAGTCGCCATCCGCCGCGCGCTTCAGCACGGCGTGACTGAAAACGCGGCCGGCGTAAATCAGCGACACTTCTCCGCGATCGCGAATCTCCGGGATGAACTCCTGCACGAGGGCACCCGAGGTCCGCGCCGGGGCCAGGTCATCGTCTGATGGCCGCGCGTCGTTTGCGATAAATAGGGTGCCGTGGGCAGTGGCGCTGATCCGTGGCTTCAGCACCGCCTGTGCCCAGCCCTCGTCGCGCATGATGGCCGCGAGTGCCGAGGCGTCGGGTTGCTCCACCCAGCGACTGCGAGGGATGGCGATGCCGGCAGCCGAGAGGCCTTGCAGGTAGATCTTGTCGATGTTGCCGCGCGCCACGTCGGCGGGATTCAGCAGCGGGCGGCGCGAGTCGGCCATCGCCTCGAGCCACGCGGTGAACATCGTCGGGACGCGGTGATAGTCCCACGTCGACCGCAGCACCACCGGGTCAGAGACCAGCTGCGTCTCGGGATCGATGTCGGTCCACGGCTCGGGCTCGACCCGGTAGCCGAGCGCGCCGAGCGCATCCGCCAGCGGCTGGTCGTCGGCGGCGATGAAAGGCTGGTCGGCACAGGTGGCAAAGACAACCGTCACAAGAGAAGTCTACAGCCGGAACAGGCGATTGAACTTCACCACGAACGCCCGGTTGCGGAGCGAGGCCATATTGGGCTTGGCATCGGTATCGAAGTCGTCGGTATAGACGACGAACAGCTCGCTGCCGGGACGGTACTCCCAGCGGAACCGGACGTTGCTGCCGAACGAGTGGCCGGCCTGGCGCTGTCGCGCAGTTGGCCACAGTTCCGCCGCATGTCGGTGCGGCGCACGAAACCAATCTCGGGCAGGAAGTTCGGTTCGACGGCCAGGTGTTCAACCTGCACGCCGAACTTGTCAGCGTTGTAGTCGAAGTAGCCCCGGTAACTCAGGCCGTTGCCGGCGCGGCCCGCGCTGTTGGTGCCGGGCAGGCTCGCGGCTTGGACGGCGGGGAGCCTCGGGGTAAACTTGCAGCAAGTGTCACAGACTTATTTCCAGAAAGGCTTGGGCCTGAAAGCCGAGGTCCTGCCGATGCTGGAGCGGGCCTATCAGAGCCGGACGGTCGATCGTCTCAAGGCCCTGGGCTTCGACGCGTCCGCGGGTGGACTGCGCATCCGCCTGGCCAGGGAATTCGGCTTTTGTTACGGCGTGGATCGCGCCGTCGACTACGCCTACCAGGCGCGGCAGCGGTTTCCTGATCGGCGCGTGTTTCTGTCGGGCGAGATCATCCACAACCCCGACGTCAACCAGCGCATTCGCGATCTGGGTATCGAGATTCTCGAAGACTCGCTCAACCCCGAGACCCGTTTTGCCAAAGTCGGGGCGGCTGACGTCGTGATCCTGCCGGCGTTTGGGGTCAGCGTGCCCGAGCTCGATCACCTCAAGAGCAAGGGATGCGTGCTGGTCGACACCACCTGCGGCAGCGTGCTCAACGTCTGGAAGAAAGTGCACTTCTACGCCCGCGATGGCTACACCGTGATCATTCACGGCAAGCACTATCACGAGGAAACGCGCGCCACCGCCTCGCAGGCGCTGACCCACGCCGGTGGCCAGTACCTGTGCGTGCGCGACGTCGCTGAAACCGAACGGCTGTGCGAATTCATTCTCGGCCGGCGCTCGGCGGCCGCACTGATGGCTGAGTTCAGCGACGCCGCCAGCCCGGGTTTTGATCCAGATCGCGACCTGCAGCGCATGGGTCTCGCCAACCAGACGACCATGCTGATGACCGAGACACTCAAGGTGCAGGAAACCCTGCGCCGCGCGATTGTCGAACGGCATGGCCGCGACGACGTCGAATCGCACTACCGCGCGTTCGACACCATCTGCTCCGCGACACAGGAACGCCAGGACGCCGTGCTCGACCTGCTCAATGACGGCGGTCTCGACGTGATGATCGTGATCGGCGGCTACAACAGCAGTAATACGCAGGCGCTGGCGCGGATGTGCGCCCCGCGCGTGCGGACCTGTTACATCGACAACCCCGGGTGTATCGAGGACACTGCCATCCGCCACCGGCCGGCGGGCTCGAGCGTCGAGAGCCGCACCGAAGGGTGGTTGCCAGTCGGGTCCCAGACCCTGGGGATTACCGCCGGCGCCTCGACCCCTGACAGCGTAGTCGGTGACGTGCTGGACCGCATTCTCGGCCTAAGAGGATGCACGGCAGCCGACCTCGTGGCCCGGGATGGCGCCGCGGCCGGCGGGCACCCGATCTGAATGACGACACAGCCCACGGAACTGACCCTGACCCTCGCGCCGCAACGGCGCTTCGAGGCCATTGACGTCAACTCGCGCATCAATCAGGAGGCGGGCGACCTGCTGCGCAAGCACCGGCGCGCCCTCTATACCTCGTTCCACACCACGGCGGGCTATCTCGATCAAAGCCTGTCGGTGCGGATGCATCACAACCAGGACCTGGTGTCGCAGTTCTTCAGTGCCTTCCACGCGCTGTTTCCGCAGGGCGGCGAGTACCGGCACGACCAGATGGAACTGCGCTCTGAGCTGACCGACGAGCAGAAGGTGGTGGAGCCGCGCAACGGCGACTCGCACCTGACCTTCATCGGTGCCGGCATGCGCAACTGCGTGACCTACCGCACCCGGCCCGATGCCCCGGTCTACTTCATTGAGCTGGATGGCAAGAGCGACGCCGCCATGCGCAAGCGCAAGACCACCGTGGTGGGCTACGACCAGGAAACCGTGGTCGCGCGCACGACGCTGACCATTCCGATGTCGAAGCACCCGATCGATGCCGTCAACCTGGCTGACCCCCGACTGGGCGTGCTCGAACGCATCAACGAGCTGGTCGCGCAAGTCGGCATCGACCGCGCCCGCGTCGACCTGGTGGTGGACCCCAACGAGCGTAACGTCGGCATCACGGTCAACGAGTACGAGACGCTGCTGATGCAGCACGACCTGGTGGAGGTGTTGCGCGATCCGTTGCGCTTCGCCCGGGCCAAGGCCAGTCACATGGTAGCCGACCCGTTCTCGATTCCCGGCAAGACGCTGAATTACGCCAAGTACGACGCCGTCCGCGTGCTGAATTCACTGATGGAAGCCCTGCGGATCGATGCCGGCGCATTCGAACGGCTGATCGCCAAGGTGATGTCGCTGCCGGCGCGCCGCTTCCTGCGCTCGCGCCGGGTCAGCTTCCTGGCCGGGACCGATCCCGACACCGGCCTGCCGCGCGTGCTGCGCGGCACCTACCAGAGCCCGATCCTGGTCCAGTGGCAACCGGCTGACAAGCAGGAACGTCGCATCGACATCGTCGTGACGCAATTCTCGTAATTATTTCAACCCAACGACTACGGCGAAGCAGGTCTTGCGGAACGCGACCTCCACCTTGAAGCCGGCGCGCTTCAGGAGAGCCATCTCCTGCTCGAGCGTGAAGTAGACATCTTCCTTCGCCCACGCGCTGAGAAACCCTTCGGCCCTGGCGGGCGAGTAGTTCTGCCGCAAGTGTGCGAGCCACCCCGCGCGGTGGTTCTTCTGCAGGGCCGCCGTTGCTGCCAGGCAACAATCGGCGCTGACGATCAGGCCGCCGCGCGTGAGCGCCGCGTAGGCGCGCTGGTAGAGCGCCGCCTTGCGACGGCTGGCGCGGATGTGATGCAACGCGAACGAGGCCGAGACGACGTCGCAGCGCGGAATGGGCGTGGTCTCGAAGTTGCCGTGGATGGTCGTGATCCGTCCGCGCAGTCGCTTCGCCGCCATGGCCAGCATGCCGGCGTCTGCGTCAATACCGGTCAGGCGCGCCCGCGGCCGCGCCGTGAGAATGGCCTGCGCCAGCGCACCCGAGCCCGTCCCGAGATCGACCACCGCCGGTGCCGTTCGCGTCAGGGCGCCGACGGCGGCGCCGGCCGCGCCAATCAGTTCTTCATAGTGCGGAATCAGCGTCCGGATGACCGCATCGTAGTCGCCGAGGTTGATTCCTAAATGTGTTGCCGCGCCCATTCACAGTCCCAGTGCGTATGCTCGCTGTTGTTGCCACGCCGCGATCTCGCCGGCAGTGACGCGGTCCCCATGGTGCAACATCCAGTTCAAGGCCGCAATCACATCATCAGCCTCTTCCATTCCGATCGCCAGGCGGATCAGGCGATCGAAGCCGTTGCGCTTCAGTTGGTCCAGCGCCGTGAAGTACTCCGACACCGTGCGGTGATGATTGACCTTGGTGGTCAGGCCATCGAAAGACAGTGCGTAGCGCACGATGATGCAGGTCGCCAGCACGTCGGCCAGGTGCCGGGTGCGCGCCTCGTCGGCATCCTTCACCCTGAACGAGAGCAGGGACCCGGGCCGGAGGTACTGCGTGGCAATGGCGACGGCGTCAACGTGGGTGGGCAGTGACGGATGGAAGACCTCGCTGATCTTGGGGTGCGAGGCGAGGAACGCCGCGACCTTCGTCGCCGACGACGAGCGGCGGGCATGCGACTCGCCGGCGGCATCGAACGACGCGACAATGGCCGCGGCCCGCCGCCAGTCGAGCATGCCGCCACGCATGGCGATGAGATCCATTACCGCGTTGGCAAACGGCGAATCGTTGGTGGCGAGGTATCCCCACATGTCGCGGTCGTTGCCGCCAAGCGACTTGGTGCCGCTGGCAACGACGATGTCGACGCCGTTCTGCAGGGGCGGAACCGCAAACGCCCACGGCGAGGCGATCGTCGTGTCGAGGACCAGGCGGATGCCGGGCACACGCTCGCGCGCGGTGGTCATCACGGCGCGGAGCTGATCGAAGTCCTGGGCGCGGACCAGCGGGTTGGTGAACGTCTCAGCGAACACGAACCGCGTCTGCGGCGTGATCGCCGCCGCCAGCGCTGCGGTATCGCCATCGTCCACCACCGTGACCGAGCCGCCGATGCGAGCGGCCAGCCAGTCCAGGTAGCTGCGGGTCTTGTTGTAGACCTGTCGCATCAACACCGCGTGAGCGCCAGGTCTGCCCTGAGCATCGTCGCAGGGCTCCATCAGCACATCGAAAGCGAGCGCTGTCGCCTGCATACCTGAGTCGCACACCACGGCGCTAGTGGCATGCTCCAGGCTTTTCAACTTGCCGATCAGCGGCGCCGTGGCCGTGGTTCCGTAGCGGGCATACAGGTGGGGCAACTCCGACCA
>Ga0208960_1001504_pt1 | contig 12401 bp, 10 predicted proteins | sample GreLakmeON33MSRF_FD_187703 | JGI IMG/M metagenome (GOLD analysis project Ga0208960, IMG submission 187703) | Freshwater lentic microbial communities from great Laurentian Lakes, MI, USA - Great Lakes metaG ON33MSRF (SPAdes) | ecosystem: Environmental > Aquatic > Freshwater > Lake | place: Great...
CGCAGGAGCAGGTGATGCGGCGGGGCCCGCGCCGGCACAGGCGGCAAGGAGCATGGCGATAGGCAGGATGGAGGTGCGCACTGGATGGCTCGGCGAATAGGGTGATGATGACGATGGCGGCGGGACGCTCCAAGTGCCAATCTATTAGCTGCCTCCCAGCCATGACCAATCGGCTGAGTTCCGCGTCGTCAACGCGAGTTGCGGTTCCGATGTGCGTCACCTGTTACGCCTCATCCGTCGCGAGTTCGCCCTTCCCCCGTCGCCCGCCCCCTCGCCATGAATTGGTCCCAATCGTACGACCCGTTCAACTCGCCGGTACTCTCGACGCTCGTCGCGGTCCTGCCGATTGCCGTACTCCTCGGCGCGCTGGCATCGCACCGGATCCGAGCCCATTGGGCGGCGGTCGGCGGTTTGGCTGTGGCGATTCTCGTGGCGATCGTTGGTATCGGAATGCCAACCGGCCTCGCACTCCGGGCGGCGGCGTTCGGTGCGGCGTATGGTCTGTTTCCGCTCGGCTGGATTATTCTCAACACGATCTTCCTCTACCAGCTCGCGGTGGACAGCGGGACGTTCGTCACCGTGCAGCGGAGCCTCGCCTCGCTGTCGAGCGACCGACGCATCCAACTCGTCCTGGTGGCGTTCTCGTTCGGCGCCTTTTTTGAGGGGGCGGCGGGGTTCGGCACACCCGTGGCGGTCACCGGCGCCTTTCTGATCGGCCTTGGCTTCGCGCCACTCGAAGCCGCGGTCTACTCGCTCATCGCCAACACCGCCCCTGTCGCGTTTGGGGCGCTCGGCACGCCGCTGATCGCCTTGCAGGGCGTCACGGGACTCGACCTGCACGAACTCTCCGCGATGGTCGGCAAGCAGCTGCCGTTCTTCAGCGTGATCGTCCCTTTTTGGCTGATCGCCGCATACGCGGGGGTCAAGAAGATGGTCGAGGTCTGGCCGGCGCTCGCGACCGCCGGGCTCGCTTTCGCGATCCCACAGTTTTTGGTCTCCAACTACCACGGGCCTTGGCTCGTGGACATCATCGCATCGGTGGTCTCGATGGGGGCGCTGGCGCTGCTCCTCAAGTACTGGCAGCCGCCGGGACACGTCACCGCCGCGCACGACGCGAGCGCGCCCAAGCTGTCGCGCGCCGCCGTATGGCGCGCTTGGCTGCCCTGGATCATCCTCAGCCTGCTCGTCTTTGCTTGGGGTACCCCGCAGGTGAAGGGCTGGCTCAATACGATCTCGGCGCCGCAGATCAGGATCCCCGGTCTTCACGAGCTGATCCTGCGCACGCCGCCGGTGGTCGCCGTCCCCAAGGCCGAAGGCGCCGTGTTCTTGTTCAACTGGATCAGTGCCTCCGGCACGGCCATCCTGATCGCCGGTTTGCTCTCCGGATTCCTGCTTGGACTCCCCGCGCGCCACATCGGCAAGCGCTACGTCCAGACCGTCGGCCGTATCGCGCCGTCGCTGCTCACGATCGCCGCCATGCTCGCGCTCGGCTACGTGACGCGCTATTCGGGCACCGACGCGATTCTCGGGCTCGCGTTCGCGCACACCGGATCGCTCTACCCGTTCTTTGGCACGCTGCTGGGCTGGTTGGGCGTTGCGCTCACCGGATCGGACACCTCCAGCAACGTGCTCTTCGGCGGGCTGCAGGTGATCACCGCGCAACAGGTGGGTGTGGACCCCACACTGATGGCCGCCGCTAATAGCTCAGGCGGCGTCATGGGCAAGATGATCGACGCCCAGAGCATCGTCGTGGCGGGCACCGCTACGCAGACTCAGGGACAGGAAGGCACGATTCTCCGACGCGTCTTCTGGCACAGTTTGGCGCTCGCTTCCCTCGTCGGTCTTCTCGTCCTCGTGCAGGCGAATATTTTCGTACCGCCTTCGCCGCCGCGTTGATCTAGGCGGCCAGGGGCATCTTGCCCGCCGCCGTGACGCTGTACAGAATGCGCCCTATGACGTGGTACGTTCCGACGCTTGGTGACCAGGTGCCCCACCGTGGCAACGCGTGTTCGCGTTGGTTCGGCCGCACCTGCATGCGCCTCATCGGCTGGCGGTTCGCCGGCGAAATCCCGAACCTTCCCAAGTTCGTCATCATCGTCGCGCCGCACACGTCGAACTGGGATTTTCCGATCGGAATCTTCGCCCAATTCGCGCTTGGATTTCGTGGCACGTTTCTGGGAAAGGACACCCTCTTCCGCTGGCCGCTTGGCCTCGTGATGCGTTGGCTCGGCGGCATTCCGGTGTTCCGCCACGCCCCGGGAAACGTCGTGGAGCAGACCATCGATCATTTCAGGCGGCACGACCGAGTCCTGCTTGTTTTGTCTCCAGAAGGCACTCGCAAGAAGCGACCGGTCTGGCGCACGGGATTCCATTACGTGGCACGTGGCGCCGAGGTCCCGATTCTTCCCGTCGCCCTCGACTATTCGACGCGCACCGTCCGGTTCTTCCCGCTGCACCACACCGCGGCGACCGTGGCGGAAGATCTACAGGAGTTGGGCCGACACTTCAACGCGACCATGGCGTTTTACCCAGCGCAATATTGACCAGCCAATAGCGCGCGCGCCCAATATCGCGATTCCAGCGCAGCGCTGAGCGAGTCGTTAAGTTTGCTCTATGAGACTCATTCCGACCCGTATCAACGCCGCTTGGATTGGCACCCTCACCGATGACGACCTCCTCGACATTGAGGTGCGCCTGCACGAACGGTTCTCCGTCCTCGACCAGCGCCACCGGCGCGTGGCGAAGGAACGGTACAACCTGATGCAGGGTCCTGTGGAACTGATCGATGCGTGGGACCGCTGGAGCCGCGTGAACACCGCTGCCAAGGGCCGCGCCCTCGTTCCCCGCGTGATGCCCAAGGAGTAAACACCCGCGCGCGTCGCTGTTCGGTTGCGCCGCCGTCGCCGCCGCCGAAGGCACCGTTGCCGCCAGCAACGCCGCGATCAGTCACGAACGATCCCTCTCATCATGGGACGACTCCTCCTCGTGGTCCGGCAGGCAGGTGCGTCTTCAGATACGTTGTGAGCAAATTGTATACGTGCGCACTGGTGTTGCGTCCCTCAGAGATTCCATGTGTGCGATTCGGGTACGCCATCATCTGGAACGGCTTGTTGAGCGACACCAGCTTATTGATCAGCTGCTCGGTACCCTGAAAGTGCACATTGTCGTCGCCCGTCCCATGGACGAGCAGCAGGTTGCCCTTGAGTCCCTCGGCGAAGTTGATCGCCGAGGCGTCGTGGTAGGCGGCGCTGTCGGTCTGCGGGAGCCCGACGTACCGCTCCTGGTAGATCGTGTCGTAATTGCGAACGTCGGCCACCGGGGCCACGGACATCCCCACCTTATAGGTGTCCGCCGCGCGGAACATCAGGAGCAACGTGGACGAGCCGCCGCCGCTCCAGCCCCACACGCCCATTCGGGTTGAGTCCACATATGGACGGCGGCCAATGATCTTTGCCGCCGCGCTCTGTTCCTTCACGCGTAGCGCGCCGATCTGGTTCAACACCGCCTTGCGCCAGTCGCGACCCTTAGGGCTCGGGGTGCCGCGCTGATCCACACTCGCGACGATGTAGCCCTGCTGCGTGAGCGACGTGTGCCAGAGAAATTGCGATCCGCCCCACGCATCGCGCACCGTCTGATCCCACGGCTCGCCGTAGACGAAGAAGAGTACGGGGTACTGCTTCGTCGAGTCGAAGTCGGCAGGCTTCATCATCCACGCATCGAGCGGCGTTCCGACGCCGATGTCTACCTGAAAAAACTCCACCTGTGCCTGCGTTACGGCCGCGAGCCGCGTCTTGAGCGAATCGTTGGCGACGAGCCGCCGCGCGATCGTGTGCGCGGGAAGCCGCACCAGGTCCGTGACGGGCGGAACGCCCCACGACGAGTAGCGGTGGATCGCCCACTTCCCGCCGGGCGACACATCGTAATCGTGGTTGCCTCGCGCGGCGGCGGGCGTGAGCCGCTCCGCTTTGCCACTGCCGTCAATGCGCGTGCGCCAGAGAAACATCTGCGTGCCATTCGTCGGCGATGCGTTGAAGTAGAGCCAACCGCCTGTCATGTCTATGCGCACCACCTTCATCACGTCGTAGGCGCCTTTCGTGACGAGCTCCATCCTGCCCGCCCGATCCACCATCCACGCATGCCGCCAGCCGTCCTTCTCGGTCACCCAGATGAACTGGGATCGATCGGGCGTCCAGTGCAGCGACGGGCCGGGACCCCAGCCGGTGTGATCGTCGTAGATGTCGATCCAGGCGCTATCACGATCCACCAACACGCTGCGGGCTTTGCCGCTCCTGGCGTCGCCAAACCAGAGCGTGTTGACCGTCTGCCGGCGGTTGAGTTGCTGGATGGCGACATCGGTGCTGTTCGCCGCCCAGTCCATCCGCGCCAGGTAATTGTCGCGTGGGTGGCCCGGCACCTGAACCCAGATCGTCGAGCCGCCGCTCGCGCTCACAATGCCGACCCGCGCCGCCGAGTTCGTCGTGCCCGCTTTTGGATACTGCACCGGCGTGACAAACGAGTAGAGCGAATCGGTGTTGTTGATCAGCAGGAAGTCGCGCACACCCTTCGCGTCGAGCTGCCAATAGGCGATGCGCTGCCCGTCGGGACTCCAGCGAAAACCGTCGCGCATGCTGAGTTCTTCTTCGTAAACCCAGTCGAATGTGCCGTTGATGGTGGTCGGTGAGCCATCCGTGGTGAGCGCCAGCACCTGGCCGCCTCCGGCTGGCTCGACGTAGATGTTGTGGGCGCGCACGTACGCGACACGCTTGCCGTCAGGCGAGAACTTCGCGAACTGCAGCGTGGACGGCTTCGCCTTGGCGGCCGCGCCGCCCAGCTGATGTAACTTCTTGGTCGCGAGGTCCAGCATCCAGAAGTCGCCGCGTGTGTTTTCGCGCCAGACCCGTGCGCTGTTCGTGAAGATCAGGAGGCGCGAGTGATCGCCGCTCCACTCATAGTCCTCGATCTCGACGGTGTCCCTGCCACCCGCCAAGATCAGTGCGCTCACGGGAACGAGCGTGCTCTGGCGACCGCTGGCCGCGTCGACCTGCACCAGTTCGGTGCCCTTGCCGCCCGGACCTGGTTCGACGACGGTGTACGTGCTGTCATTGAGCCAGCGCACCGCGCCGAAGCCCTGGCTCCGGAAGTCTCGCGTATTGAAAATCCGCTCGACAGAGAGAAGGGCGGGGTCGGGACGCGGTGCGACCTGTGCGCTGGCGTCATCGGCGCCGACAAACGTGAGTGCCGTGATGGCTGCAGCGAACCACGATGCGTGCAGACGGCGGGCAAGAAATGTTCGATTGAGCGTCATTCCAATTCTCCTCACGGGGTGGCCGGGACGGGTTAACCATAAAGCCGCCCCCCCCCATCACTGGCGGGGGGCGGCTTTGATGAATCGCGGTGCAGGGGTCGTGTTCGTGCGCCGATTGACCCGGCGGCGCACCCCAACCTAAAGCGTGACTAGCAGACTGGGACGCTGTCGTTCGTGGACGTTCCGCCGACGGACACCGTACAGGTCTTGGTCGTTGACGGATGGGACGCCGTGGCGCTCCAACCCGTCACGACCACCGGGCCCATGGTAACCGTCACGCCGGCCGACGGCTGATAGCTCGTACCCAGCGCGGCCGTGCTCGGCGCGTAGGTGCTGTTGTTGTCAGAGAAATAGGCCTCCTGGGATACGATCAGGTTGCGCAGGTCCAACTTCATCGAGGCGATGTACGCCTTTTCCTTTGTCGCCGCGAACTTCGGGAGCGCGATCGCCGCCAGAATACCGATGATCACGACAACGATCAGAAGTTCGATCAGGGTGAAGCCCTTCTTTTGCGTTGCCACGTGTAGGCCTCTAAAAATGAGGGAGGCAGCCGATTAGGCGGGCTGCTGCGCCGAGCCAGATACTCAGTGAGGGCCATAATAGGCAAGAGGCTTGCCTCTGCACACATCGGCGTAAGTTGTTTGGCAGCAACATGTTGACTATCATGCATTCTCGCCGACGGCGACACCGGTGACGCAAAACGCGGACGAGGGCGCAGACTGCGGCATGGTCACTGATCAAACGGCAAGCAGCCTGCGCAGGTCATCGTCGCTGATTCGGTGGCGATCGAGGTAATCGCACCCCAAGCTTGCGTGTGCTCTCGCGGCGTGAATATTCCGGATTCCGGAAACGCTCCAGCTCCGCATCTGCCGAACGATCCCATTTGAGGAACTGCACATGAAACGCATTCTCGTCGCCGCTGCGCTGGTGGCCTCGTCGTCGGTAGCATCAGGACAGGCTGCGCAGTCGGTGGTCATCACGCTCACGGAGTTCAAGGTCGCAGTCCCAAAGGATACGGTGAAAGCCGGTCCGTTCACGTTCAGGGTGAAGAACGCGGGTTTGATGAACCACGCCATGTACGTCAGGGGCCCCGGAGTGGACAAGGGAACGCGGGACATTCAGGTCGGCCAGGAATCACCACTGGCGGTGACGCTGAAGCCCGGCACCTACGAAGTTTTCTGTCCCCTGTCCGACCTGTCCCACAAGGCGGCCGGCATGACGCACACCCTGGTCGTGACGGCTGCCGACACGCCCGCACCGGCAGCGGCGCCGGCCAAGAAGAAGCCCGGCAGCTGAGCGCGGCACACGCAGCGCACCACGGAAACTGGCGATACGAACAAGGGCACCTCGGATTCGAGGTGCCCTTCCCGTTTTCCACCAGCGACTTGCCAAGTTGCCCCTCTAGGTCTCGAACCTAGACTCTTCTGCTCCAGAGGCAGACGTGTTGCCAGTTACACCAAGGGGCAATGAAACCGGCCCAAATCGACTTCGGGACCGGAGCACAAAAGTACCTGCCGACGGACGCCCAATCAAGGCGGGATCTGCCCGATCGGGTCCCCGTATATGTTTTCAGGATGACTACCGACCCGCGCTACCCGGTGGGCAAGTTCCACCGCCTCGAGATGTACACCGACGCGACACGCGCCGCGGCCATCGCCACCCTCGCCGCCCTCCCGGTGGCTCTCCGAACCGCCGTCGCCGGCTTGAACGAAAGCCAGATCAGCACCCCCTACCGTGAGGGCGGCTGGACGGTGCGTCAGGTGATTCACCACCTCGCTGATTCGCACGCGAACGCGTACATCCGAACGCGGTTCACGTTGACGGCGGACAAACCGACGATCATGCCCTACCCGGAAAATGTCTGGGCCGAACTGGCCGACGCCAAGTCGGCGCCGATCGAAGGGTCGCTCGCCATGCTCGACGGCATGCACGCGCGCTGGGTGATCCTGCTCAACGCGCGCCCCACCGCCGACTTCGCGCGCGCCTTTGTGCACCCGGAACATGGCGAGCGCACGCTCGACTGGATGGTGGAGATGTATGGGTGGCACTCACGCCATCACACGGCACACATCACCGAACTGCGGAAAGCCAAGGGCTGGTAGGCGGCGCTCCGAATGCCGCTGTCGTCGGTAGCCGGACAATACCCCGCGACTGGTCAACCCGTGACGCATCCTTGACAGATCCACGCCGCTGGTACCTCTATTCACGGTTCGCCGACCACGGCAAACAAAGGGTTTGTGATTTCACTCCGGAGGAATTAATGTCGCCGTGTTTGCGCCGATACGCTGCCCGCACCCTACTGGCCTTGGCATTCGCCAGTGGCCTTACCGGAACTCTGCTCTCCGCGCAGGGCGCAACCGGTTCGGTCCGCGGCAAGGTCGCCGATGCCGCCACCGCTGCTCCGATTCGAGGCGCCCAGGTATTTATTGTGGGAACGCAACTCGGCTCGGTGACTACGGCCGACGGATCGTACACGTTTAGCGGCGTGCCATCGGGAACGCGCGTGGTGCGCGTGCGGACGATCGGCTACAAGCCGATGGACCAGACCGTCACAGTCACCGCCGGGGCCGCGACCGCGGTGGACTTCTCACTCGTGACGGCGCCGACCACGCTCGACGAAGTCGTCGTCACCGGGACCGCAGGCTCCGCCCGCAAACGCGAAGTCGGCAATTCGATCGGCCAACTGCAACTCAGTGACGCGCCGCGCGTGTCCACCGACGTCTCGTCTCTGCTCGCCGGCAGCCTTGCTGGCGTGAGCGTCGCGGGTGGCAACGGCAACGCCGGCAGCGGGTCGGCCATTCGCCTCCGCGGCACGACAAGCGTCGCCCTCACGAACCAGCCACTCATCTACATCGACGGCGTACGCACGCGCAGCGATGAGTACCCGCGCAACGGCATCTTTACCGGGACGACCCAGCGCGGCGCCAACGCCTATGCCAGCCCGCTCAGCGACATCAACCCCGAAGACATCGAACGGATCGAGGTCGTGAAGGGTGCCGCCGCGGCGACACTGTACGGCACGGACGCCGCCGCCGGCGTGATCCAGATCTTCACCAAACGCGGCTCGCAGGGCGCGGCCAAGTGGACGATGCAGATCAACACCGGCATCAGCAAACTCCAGAAGTTCGGCACCGACTCGGTCCCGCTCCTCTACATGGACCCGTTCGTCCGAAACGCGCAGCGGTATGGCGTGTCGGCCCAGGTGGCCGGCGGTACGCAAAACGATACCAAGTACCTCGTGTCGGTCGGCGCCGATAACACCGACGGCGTGCTACCGAACGACCGCGACAAAAAGTACAACCTCCGCGTGAACCTCGACTTCAGGCCGGCCAAGAACCTGAACATCAGCTGGAACAGCGCGTACACCGCCGACTTCATCGCGCAGACACCGGCCGGCAACAACGCCCAGGGCATCACGCTCAACGCGTTCCGGCGCGACCGCAACTATTTCGCCAACGCGCACCCGGACACCATCCGTCGCGTGCTCGAGCAGCAGCTCAACCAGAGCATCGACCGCACGACACTCGGCACAACAGCCACCTGGACACCGATCGTCCGCCTCTCGAGCCGGCTCACCGTCGGCTTCGATCGCGCGGCCCTCGAGAACCGAAACCTCCGGCCATACGGGTTCCCGGCCGTCCCGTTCGGCTTCATCCAGAACCAGCGCTGGTCGTCCACCACGCTGAGCACCGACTGGGTCAACAACTACGAATTCTCGCCGCGCACCGACCTCCGCATCACCGCATCGGCCGGTACGCAGTATGTGACATCGCAGGTCTCCGACGTCGTCGGACTCAGCGAAAACTTTCCGGCACCCACCGAAGCCACGGTCGCCAGCGGATCGCTCAAGAACGCCGATGAGAATCGCCAGACGATCGTCACCGGTGGTGTGTTCGGACAGACGCTGATCGGCTACAAGGACCGCTACTTCGTCACCATCGGCGCGCGCATTGACGGCAATAGCGCGTTCGGCAAGAACTTCGGGTTCCAGACCTACCCAAAAATCAGCGCGTCCTGGGTCGTCAGCGACGAGCCGTTCTGGAAGCCGTCGTTCGGTACGCTCAAGCTCCGCGTCGCCCGCGGCCAGGCCGGTCGCGCGCCCGGCGCCTTCGCGGCGGCGCAAACGTGGAACCCGGTGGGATGGGGCGGCCAGCCGGCCGTGCGGCCGAGCAACCTCGGCAACGCTGAACTCGGCCCCGAGCGCACGTCCGAGACCGAGGTTGGGTTTGACCACTCGGTGTTTGACGGCAGGATTTCGACCGACTTTACCTGGTACAAGGCGGTGACAACGGACGCGCTCTTTAGCGTGCGGAACGTTCCGTCGAACGGCTTCCTCTCCAGTTCGCTCAAAAACGCCGGCGAGATGGAGAAGTCGGGGATCGAGCTGTCGATCAACACGATCATCTTGGATCGGCCGTCGCTGGGCATCACCGCTGGTGTGAACATCAGCACCAACGCCAGTAAGGTCTTGAGTCTCGGCGGCGCGCCGTCGTTCTCGGTCGGCAACAATGGCTGGGTCGTTCTCGGGAAGGCCGCACCGGTGGTCCGCGGCCGCGTGATTCGCAATCCGGACGCCCGCGGTGCCGCACCGGACACCGCATCGAACTACGACTTCGGGCCAAGCCAACCGACGCATATCATCGGCGGATCGTTGAGCGTGCGCACCTGGCGCGACATCAGCATCTCCCTGCGCGGCGAATACCAGGGCGGTGCGTTCATGAACGAGGACGCATCGTATCAGGCCCTCACCCGCTCGGTCCTCTGGCCCACCTGCTTCGACGCCTACGCCAACATCGCGGCGAAGAAGCCGATCACGGTCCGCGAAACACTGACCTGCATCCCGGCCAATATCCGGGCCGACATGTTCATCTTCCCGGCCGACTTCTTCAAGCTCCGCGACATCACGATCAGCGTGCCGCTCGGCAAGCTCATCCCGGGAACAGCGAGCAGCTCGTTCCTCTTCTCGGCAAAAAACTTCTTCCGGCGAAACTACGGCATGCCAATGTTCGATCCGGAAATGTCCGGAAACGACGGATTCAACTCGACGGTACGCTACATCTCCGAGCACATCCCGGCGCCCGCCGTGTTCACGACCTCCCTCCGCATCTCGTTCTGAGGAATCCGACTATGACTTCATTCAAAATCCGGTCGTTCCGTGGCGGCATGTGGATAGTGGCTCCCGCGGCCGTCGCACTCACGCTGACCGCATGCGATGTGCAGGTCACGAACCCGGGGCCGATTCAGGCCTCATTCCTCGACAACAAGAATGCACTGGGCGCCATCGTGAACGGCGCCGGCCGCAACCTGGCCGAGGCCATGAACTGGACGTCGTACACTGGCGCTGCGATCGCGAGGGAGTTACACCCCGCAGGATCCACGGGATCGTTCGGGATCACCGTCCAGCAGCAAAGCGGCAAGCTCACGGTTGACGAAGGCGACACGTACTGGAACACGTCGCAGCTCGCCCGCTGGACGGCCGAGGATGCGGTCAGGCGCACCAAGGAAATCCTTGGCGCCGACGCGGCCAAGAGCGTGCAGGTGGCGCAGGCGCTTGTCTGGGCCGGCTACGCCAACCGCCACCTCGGCGAAAACTTCTGTGACGGCGTGATTGACGGGAGCGCCAAGCAGCCCTACACGGTGTATCTCAACCGTGCCGAAGCGAACTTCACCGAGGCGATCGCCGTGGCCACCGCGGCTGGGACGACGGGGGCGACACTCGTTACGGCCGCCACGGCGGGCCGGGCCGGTGTGCGCCTGCTCAAGAACAACCTGGCGGGCGCGGCGACCGACGCCGCCGGCGTCGCGAACACTTTCGCCTACCAGATGTCGTACTTCATCACGGAGCTGGACCAGTACAACCGCATCTTCTGGGCAGGTGCCAACCAGCCGTATCGCGCGCACACGGTGTGGAACACTTACTACGAGAGCTACCGCAAGACGACGCGGGATCCGCGGGTGCCGTTCGACAGCAGTGCCGCGCAGTTGCTCGGCGATGCGGCCGTCGGCAGCCTCGGTCGCGTCCGCTGGTACTTCCAGACCAAGTATCCGGCGCAGGCGTCGAAGATCAACTTGTCGACGGGCTGGGAGATGCGGTTGATCGAAGCCGAGGTCAAGCTGGTCGCGAATGACGTGGCGGGCGCGATGACGCTGGTCAACGCGCACCGTGTGGCGCTGGCACTCGTGCCGTGGACAGCCACCAACGCCACGGAGGCGTGGGTGGCGCTCAAGCGCGAGCGGGGTATCGAGCTCTGGCTCGAGAGCCGCCGGCTGGGCGACTTCCGCCGCTGGGCAGCACTCTCGCGACCTGGCGTGTCCGACGACATGACCGGGCGCGACCTCTGTTTCGTCACGCCGAAGTCGGAAACGGACACGAACAAGAACTTCGTACCCTAAGCGCAGATGGCGGATCCGGCCGCGACGCGGCGAGCCGGAACGCGTTAGTCCGTAACACAGAACCGGCCCGACGAATCGTCGGGCCGGTTCTGTGTTCAGGGGAGCCGGATTTCAGGAGGTGACCCGCCAAGCCGCCCCGGGTCGCCGGACGCGCGCGACCGGGCCTTCATCAGGGCGGTGACCACCGCACCCACGAATACACCCGCTACCGCACCCGCCGCGACCCACGACCGCTTGCGATCGAGTGTCCGAACGTCCACGCGGGCCACTCCGGCCCGCGGCACCAGCACCGGGCCGCGCCCGGCGTACAGGACGGCCAAGCCGTCCCACGAGGTGAGCTGCTCGACATCCACTGTGGCCGTCCCTGATGAATCGACGCCGCGGATATGGCCCTCGATGATGCGGATTCGCGGGCCGACGGCCGACTGCATTGCCGCACTGCCGTCCGCGGTCAGTTCGATCCGCGCGTCGCCTTGGGCGGGGACTCCAACACCCGTTGGAGGCAGGTAGCTGTAGCATGCGGTGTTCACGAGCAGGGCGGCGGCACCGACCACCGCGACGGCGGCACGTCGACGTGGAGCCATTAGCGGCACTCGAATTCCGAAGGCATGACCCGAAGATAGCGCGACTTCGCCGTGACCGGGGGCGCGGTCCTAGCGCGAAATCACGCAGCAGCCAGCTTAAACAAAAAAGCCGCCTGAGT
>Ga0208960_1001505_pt1 | contig 12398 bp, 10 predicted proteins | sample GreLakmeON33MSRF_FD_187703 | JGI IMG/M metagenome (GOLD analysis project Ga0208960, IMG submission 187703) | Freshwater lentic microbial communities from great Laurentian Lakes, MI, USA - Great Lakes metaG ON33MSRF (SPAdes) | ecosystem: Environmental > Aquatic > Freshwater > Lake | place: Great...
CACCGCGCCGTCGGTGCTCGCCACCGCCACCGCCGCCCTGCCGCAGGCCATCTTCTTTGCCGCGCGCGATACCGATGCCATCAATCTGCTCGCAGCATCAAGCGACTTCACCGGTATTAAGGTGGGAGGCAACGGCTACAACACGCCGACGGTCATCACCGCGTCGGGTGCCAGCGCCAACGGCCTCATCGTCAGTGCGTCATGGAACCCGGCCAAGAGGGATGCCGCGAGCCGGGCATTCGTAACGGCCTACGCACGCAGGTACCCGGGCGATCAGGCAGATGCCTTTGCCGCGCAGGCCTACGCGGGCGTTCAGGTGCTGCGCGCGGCGGTCGCCATCGGCAACGGCACATCTGCGCGGGCGGTGCAGCGCGGGCTTGTGCGAATGCACAGCGCGAAGACGGTGCTTGGCACCATCAGGTTTCCCGGCAACAGCCGTGAGGCCACGTACCCGGCCACCGTGCAGCAGGTATCGGCGGGGGTGCTGAAGCCGACTTCTGCCACCGGCTGACCCGCTAGGCGGAGATGCCTGCGGCCACGCGCCGCTTCACACGCGCGAGCATGCCCGACATTCCACGCATACGAAGCGGCGACACCAGGTCATCGAGTCCCATGGACAGGTAGAAGTCGTTGGGGGTGGAGAGGATCTCGTCGGGCGTGCCCCCGTCGAGCCCGGCATGCAGTACCGATGCGAACCCGCGTGATGTCGGGGCCTCGCGCGGTGCATCAAAGAACAGTCGCACCGGCTGGCCAGGCTCCACTTCCACTGCAAGAAACAGCGGAGCCGTGCACTCCTCCACCGGCTCCATTGCGTCGCGATCGTCGAGGAGGCGCTGAGGCAGCGCTGGCAGCGCGTCGGCGAACTGAAGGAGCAGCGGCAGGCGCAGCTCCTTGGGCGTGTCGGCGAACTCCTCGACGATCTCGTGCAGCGCGTCTCTCATCGTGGTGCGACGGGCTAGGGCTTCTCGATGGGCACGCGCACGGCGTTGCCCCACTCCACCCACGAGCCGTCGTAATTACGCACGTTTTCAAATCCCAGCAGGTGGGTGAGCACAAACCACGTGTGGCTGGACCGCTCGCCGATGCGGCAGTAGGCAATGACGTCATCCTGCGGGGTGAGGCCGATCTCGCCCTCGTAGATCGCTCTCAGCTGGTCCACGGGCAAGAACGTGCCGTCGGTCTCGTCGGCCGCACGGCGCCATGGCACGCTGTGCGCTGTGGGGATGTGTCCGCCCCGAATCGCGCCTTCCTGTGGGTAGTCGGCCATGTGCAGAAGCTCACCTGTGAACTCGGCGGGGGAGCGCACGTCAACCAGCGGCCCGTTGCCGATGTGTGCGAGCACCTGCTCGCGGTAGGCACGGATGACGCTGTCGTCGCGCTGGGTCACGGGGTAGTCGGTGTCAGCCGGTGCGGGGATGTCGGTGGTCATGGCACGGCCTTCGTCGACCCACTTCTTCCGACCTCCGTCGAGCAGGCGCACGTCGGCATGGCCGAATAGCGAGGTGACCCACAGGGCGTAGGCGGCCCACCAGTTGTTCTGGTCGCCGTAGAACACGATGGTGGTGTCGGAGGTGATGCCCTTGGCGCGCATGAGGGCGGCGAAGGCATCGGCGTCTACGTAGTCGCGCGTGAGCGGGTCATTCAGGTCGGTGTGCCAGTCGATCTTGACGGCGCCCGGGATGTGCCCGGTGTCGTACAGCAGCACGTCCTCGTCACTCTCGGCCACAACCAGGCCGGGCGTACCTAGGTTGGCCTCAAGCCACGCAGTGGTGACAAGGCGCTCGGGGTGCGCGTACTGCTGGATAGTGGTGGTTGCGTCGAACTCAGCGGGCATTGGCGTGCCTTCTTGATGTCGTGTCTGGGCCGGGATACCTGAAGTTACGATGACATCTCAACGATGTCATCCGCCCGGACATCGGCGGCAGCCGCCTTGGCCACCGGCTCGATGACGTATGAGATCGGCCTGTGGCGCACGGGTGGTGCGCCACAGGCCCCAGGCGCTACCCCGCCTTGGTGACGGCGATCGCGAAGCGCTTCTTGATGGGCTTGCCGTTCTTGCGTGTGGTCGTCAGCGTGCCCTTGCAGGTGCCGACCTTCAGGCCCTTGACCGACTGGCCGACGACCTTGCAGATTCTCGGTGTCGAGACCTTGGCCGAAATCTTCACGCCCTTGGTGCTCATCTTGAGGAAGCCAGCGATCTGTTTCAGGGTCGCCTTCTTCCCCACCTTAATTGCGGCTCCCCCCTTGACAGTGGTGCCCCCTCCGCCGGTACTACTGCTCTCGGACCCCCGGCGCTGCACAACGAACCTCGGCGCCGAGAACGAGATGTTTGAGATGGTCAGGAACTGACCGTCCATGCCATTTGCGCCCGCGGTCCACGACGTCCAGGCTGGCGTGAACGTACCGTCCCCGCCTGTGCGGGTGACGGAGAGGATGGCGGGGTCGAATCCGGCCACGGATGTGCCGAAGAGCGTCAGCACTGCCTGTGGCAGGAATGCATAGAAGGTGCCATTGCGGAGCGTGCCGTTTGCGAAGTTGTGCGGCGCGGCGACCCCGTATGTGAGCACAGGTGCCTGCCCCTGCACGATCTGTGCCTCAAGTGAACCGATGAACGCCGATGTCGTGCCGAACAGCGCTCCCGACAGCGACGCGTCAAGCGTGTTGTCCATCGAGAGCAGGAGCGCAGCCTCCAGTTGCTCGCTGTCAGCCTGCGCGATGTCGCAGGTATTCACCGGGATCTGCGAACAGCCGCCACCCCCGGTCATGAACGGCATTGTTTTGGGTGAGTACCTGATGCGGGCAACGCCATCTGCAGAGGGAGACACGGTGGTCTGCCAGTAGCTCGGCACACCGTTGACCCACGACCAGCGAAGCGTGGAGTACTCGGCGTGGAAGCCGACGGCCATATCGATGACGGAGTTCTCCGTGATGGCCGGGTTTGTCGACGCCCCGGTCGTGAAGTTCTGGTCCCACCCGACACCGGTGTAGCGCATCAGCGAAATACCGACGCGGTTCGGCTGTGCGTAGCAGGACCCGGCCGTGGGTGCTTGGCCTTGTCGGCACCCGTTCGTCGGGGTGATGAAGGCGTACACGTCACTGACCTGCCCATCGATGCTGGCAGCGGTCGGTGCCCAGCCGTTCCCCGCCGTTGCGGAGTCTGCGACGACGAGGTCGGTGAAGGTCACCCCGCCATCGTTCGAGACCGACAGCGCCTTGATGTATGGCCGACCTGCGACACCGAAGGTCGTGTTGCTCCAGCCCCAGCTGGTGCCGCTTGCCTGATCAAGGCCGCGGGAGGAGGTTGCCTGCTCGGTTTGACCGGCGGTGGCAGTGGGAATGGCGGCGGATGCACTCCCCGCAATCACCCCCAGCACCACGAGCGCGGTGGAGATGGCAACTGCGAAAGACCTGCGAAGCGGGGGCACGGCAACTCCTCATTTAAGGAATACCTTCACGGTGTCCGGGAAACCATAGCAACAGTGCGGGCCCCAGCCGGGTGCGGTGGGTATCGGAGACAGCCGGGCACCGCGAGGGGGGCCACCGCGCCCGGCTGCCCGCCAAGAAGTGCTGGAAGTCCTTCGTCCCGCTCCAGCGCCCACCCCGTCCCCACCCGGGCGCGTCGAAGCGACGCACCAGGCGTCGTGCGGTCATGTGGTCGAGGCTAGTGCGCCTTGTCGGACGTGCGACCAGCCCGGGCGAGCACGAGCGCCCCCAGAATGGCGGCGACCACCGACGCGCCCAATACCCCCGCCTTCACCGCCTCGCTCATCGACGGATCGGTGAACGCCAGATCGGTCACGAACATCGACACGGTGAACCCGATTCCGCCGAGCAGACCCACGCCCATCATCTGGCCCCAGCGCGCGCCCTCGGGCATGCGTCCGAGCCCCGTGCGAAGGGCGATGAATGCACCCAGGGGGATGCCGATCGCTTTGCCCACCACCAGTGCAAGCCCCACGCCCACCGCAGCACGTACGGAGAAGGGGGCCTCAAAGGTGGAAGCGCTCAGCACGATGCCGGCATTGGCCAGCGCGAACAGCGGAAGCACCACAAATGACGACCACGGCTGCAATGCGTGGATGAGCCGCGATGCAGGGGAGACCGCGCCGCGGCTGAGGTGGGCAAGTTCGGTCCAGGCCTTGTCGTCGGCATCGGGGGGCGATGGATCGTCGGATGTCTGATCGGCCACCTCGCGGGCTGCGCGCGACACCGCGGCCGGTCGCTGCATGGCGCGCGCGGGCATGAGCAGCCCGATTGCCACACCCGCAATGGTGGCGTGCACGCCCGACGCCGCGGTAAATGCCCACGCGAGAAGCGCGAGTATCAGGTAGGGGGGCAGGGCACGTACGTGGGCCGAGATCAGCACCCGCATCATCACAAGGGCGCCCGCCGCGGCAGCGAGCCACGCCAGGGAGATGCCGCTGGAATACGCGATGGCAATCACGATGATCGCGCCGATGTCGTCGATCACGGCGACGCCCAGGAGAAACGCCCAGATGGCCTGTGGCACCCTGCTTCGCAGTACCGACAGCACCGCAAGTGCGAAGGCGACATCAGTGGCCATCGGGATTCCCCAGCCCGACTCCACGGGCGTGCCGGCATTGATCGCCAGGTAGATGCCGGCGGGGAGGATCATGCCGCCCAGGGCAGCAGCCAATGGCAGTGCGGCTGCGCGGCGGTCAGACAACTCGCCGATCGCCAGCTCCCGTTTGATCTCCAGCCCGATGAGCAGGAAGAACAGGAACATGAGCGCGTCATTCACCACGGCCAGCAGGTTGGTGGTGAGTACGTGATCGCCCAGCCCCAGCGTGAATGACGTGGACCAGAACGACGTGTATGAGTCGCCCGCGGTGTTTGCCCAGATCAGTGCCACCACGGTGGCAACGAGCAGCGCCACGCCACCTGCCGCCTGCCACCGCATGAATGACCGGATGGGCCATGCGATGACACGGGCGGATGTGCGCGACGATCGCGACCAAGGCGCGATCAGGCGGTCGTCGGGATCCTTCTTCACATGGTGAGGCTAGCGGTGTGGCGTAAGCGCCGGGCAGCCCGGCAGTGATACACACTCATGACAATGCCGCGCGTGGTTCGACACATTCTGCTGTTCATCTCCGTTGGCCTGGTATTGGCCCCTGTTGCCATGGCGCAGCAGCCCACCGTGTTGCGCGGAACCATCGATTACGTGGTTGATGGCGACACCGTGCGCATCGTCTCGCGTGGCTTCCAGACCACCGTCCGCCTCATCGGAATCGACACGCCGGAGACCAAGCGCCCGGGGTACCCGGTGCAGTGCGGTGGTCCCGCGGCATCGGCCGAGACCACGCGCCTGCTGCCAGTGGGGCTCGCAGTGCGCGTGGTGTCAGATCCCTCACAGGACATGCGCGACAAGTACGACCGGTTTCTTGGCTACATCTATCGCGACGGACGGTCAGGGGCACGGGGCTCAGTCAACTACGCACTGGTGGCCAACGGGTTCGCGAAGGCCTACATCTACAGGCCATCCGGCCCATTTCGGTATGCCCCGCAGTTCCTCTCGGCCGAGGCAACCGCCCGCCGCATCACGCGGGGTATCTGGGGGTCGCCGTGCAACGGCGACATCACCAAGCCTGCATATTCAGCGACCGGCACGGCCGCGGGTACGCGCACGGGCTGTAACCCCAACTACTCGGGCGCCTGCATCCCAAATACGCCACCCGATCTGGACTGCTCCGACATCACGGCACGACGGTTCAGGGTGGTGGGTGTTGACGACCAGCGCTTTGACAGCGATGGCGACCGCGTCGCCTGCGAGGGCAGCCGGTAGGTCAGGTACCTGTGGCGCCGGCCCCAGCGCGATCGCGATCGCTGCTTCGTGCCCAGCGGGCATCGGCGGGGCGACCGCCCGCCAGGTTCCAGGCTGAGTTCACCATGCCCACGTGCGAGAACGCCTGCGGGAAGTTGCCCAGCATGCGCTGGCCATCGTTGTCCCACTGCTCGGCAAGCAGCCCCACGTCGTTGCGCAGCGACAGCAGGCGCTCAAAGAGTGCGGTGGCCTCATCGGTGCGACCCGCCATGGCCAGGTTGTCCACCAACCAGAACGTGCACAGCAGGAAGGCACCCTCACCAGCAGGGAGGCCGTCGATGGTCTCGTCGGCAACGGCGTCGTAGCGCATGACGAGGCCCTCGTACGTGAGGTCGCGCTTGATGGCCTCCATGGTGCCCACCACCCGTGGATCGGTAATGGGAAGGAACCCGACCAGCGGGATCATGAGCAGGCTCGCGTCGAGACGACGCACGTCGTACGCCTGCACGAACGACCCCATCTCCTCATCAAAGCCGTTGGCACATACCTCGGCGTGCACCTGCGTGCGCTGCTCCCGCCAACGGTCCACCGGGCCCTCCAGCCCAGAGTCCTCAACGGCACGGATGGCACGGTCGAATGCCACCCAGGCCATCACCTTTGAGTGCGTGAAGTGGCGCCGCGGTCCGCGCACCTCCCAGATGCCCTCATCGGGCTCGCGCCACCGGGCCTCAAGCGACTCCATGAGCGCAAGCTCGAGCGCCCACGTATCGGGGTCGGCTTCCACCCCGATGCGGCGCGCGACGTGCAGCGAGTCCATTACCTCGCCATAGACGTCAAGCTGAAACTGGTCGGATGCCGCATTGCCGATGCGCACAGGCTTTGCGCCGTCGTAGCCGTCGAGCCAGGGCACCTCCCACTCGGCCAGACGTCGCTCGCCGGCCGCCCCGTACATAATCTGCATGTCCTCGGGGTCACCCGCCACCGCGCGCAGCAGCCAGTCGCGCCAGGCCACTGCCTCGCGCGTGTATCCGCCCAGCATCATGGCGTACAGGGTGAAGGTGGCATCGCGCAGCCAGCCATACCGGTAGTCCCAGTTGCGCACGCCGCCGGGCTGCTCGGGCAGCGACGTGGTGGCCGCGGCCAGCATGGCACCGGTGGGTGCGTACGACAGCGCCTTGAGCGTGATGAGCGATCGCACCACGGGCTCACGCCACGGGCCCTCAAATGGGCAGCGCGAACTCCAGCTCTCCCACCACTCAAGCGCACTGGCGAGCGCCTGCTCGTGGTGTGGGCCCGCGGGCGCAGGCTCGTTGGACGCGTGGTGGTTGAGTGTGAATCCCACGCGCTCACCGGGGCGCGCCGTGAAGCAGAAGGTGATGTCGCCCTCCTGGCGGGCAACGGGCACGGGCGAGACGATGCGAAGCGCCTCCGGACCCGACACCAGGTCGGCACCTTGCGGCAGGTGGCGCACCCAGGGGCGGGTACGGCCATAGTCGAAGCGCGCGGCCACCACCGACTCCATGGGTACCTCGCCCTCAAGCCCCTCGACGATCCGCACGATGCAGGGTCCGCTGGGCTCGGGGGCCATCAGGTCGATCACCCGCACGCGACCCTCGGCGCAGGTCATGTCGGTCTCGAGCACCAGCGTCTCGCCCATATAGCGGCGAGACGAGCTGGTAACGCCCGAGGCGGGCGCCAGGCGCCACTCGCCGTTGTCGGGATTGCCGAGCAGCGAACAGAACACCGCCGGGCCGTCAAAGCGCGGGATGCAGAACCAGTCGATGGTTCCGTGGCTGGTGACGAGTGCGCAGGTGCGCTTGTCGCCGATAAGCGCATGGTCTTCGATCGGCGTTGCAGGGGTGCTCACGCGGCCACTATCCCAGATGGTTCGGTCACTCCGACCGGTCCCGGTCCCGCATGTCCGATCGATGCGACACCATTGGGTCCATGGACGTGAGATTCTCCGACAGCCCGACCGATCTTGTCACCTGGATCGCAGCCGACCCCGGCTTTATGCAGCGGGCGTCGCACGCCGTGGTGGTAGACGGTGGAACATGGCTCATAGACCCGGTGGATGCGCCGGCGGTGCGCGACCACCTTGCCACCATGCCCCCGGTCGTGGGCGTCATCCAGCTGCTCGACCGCCACAACCGCGACTGCGTGCTCCTGGCGCATCACTTCGGTGTACCGCTCCACCGGCTGCCCACCGATGCCATCCCCAACACGCCTTTCCAGGTCATCTCTGTGCGGTCGAGCCGCCGGTGGACCGAGCGTGCACTGTGGTGGGCCGATCGCAGGTGTCTGGTGGTGGCTGAGATGCTTGGCACGGCGTCGTACTTCCGGGCACCGGGGCAGCGCGTGGGCGTGCACCCGTTCGCACGGTTCTCCCCGCCGCAGGTGCTCCGTGGATTTGCGGCGCTGCACCTGCTGATGGGCCATGGCGATTCCGTGCACGATCCCGACGCGGGTGCCATGGCCGATGCCGCCATTGCCCACGCGCGATCATCGTCGGCACGGTGGGCGTGGTCAGTTGTCACGGGCTCGGTGCGGCGCACCGACCGCGCGCGCCCTATCCTCACCCGCTGATGGACGGGCACCCAGCGCCACCGCCACCCGTGCCCTCGCGGGCCACCGGCGGCATTCTCACGCGGCTCCACGCAATTCCCTGGTGGGGATGGCTCGGGGTGCCGCTTGCCGCATGGCTGGTGACCCGCGTGCTGATCACCGGACTCGCGGTCATCGCCAGCATCGTGCTCGGGCGCCCAGAGTTCGCGCTCGACCCGTCGGTGCCCGAGTCGTTCTCGCTGCTCGGCAGCTGGGACACCACGTGGTACCTCGACATCGCCCACCGTGGGTATGCCTTCGATGTGGGCCAGGTGGGCCAGGTATTCACCAACGTCGCCTTCTTCCCGTTGCTGCCCATGATCATGTGGGCGGCCATCTCGCTGGGGCTCAACCCGTTCTGGGTATCGCTGGTAGTGGGCAACGGGATGTTCCTTGTTGCGCTGGTCTCGCTCTTCGCCATCACCAAGGCGCGCTTTGGGCACGTGATGGCCGTGCGCAGCACGTGGGTACTGGCCCTCGCCCCGCCGGCAATCGCGGCATCCATGGCCTACACCGAGGGTATTGCGCTCGGGCTCGCCATCGGCGCCGCATATCTCGCGTGGCGCCAACGGTTTGTCTGGGCGGGATTCGTGGCGGCGTTTGCGGTGCTCATCCGCCCCACGGGAGTCATCGTTCTGGTGCCGGTGCTCATGCTCGCGTGGGCGGCAGGCTCAGAGGGCCGCTGGCGAAGGCTCATCACCGCCGCGATTCCCACCGCTGTCATTGGGGTGTCGTACCTCACGGTGATGCAGGTGCGCCAGGGCGGATGGGACCTGCCGCTCAAGGCGCAGGCGGCATGGGGCAGGGGTCAACTGGGCGTGGGCCTCTTGTCGCTCCTGCCCGACAAGCTCGGCAAGGCGGTGGGCGGCGTCTTTGGCGGCGAGATGCTTGGCAGCCGGGATCTGCTGGGTAAACAGACGTTGTCGCAGCTCTCGGGCCTTACGGCTGGCGACTGGTCGGCAGTGGTGCGCGATCTGCTGTTCGGCATTCTTTACGCGGTGCTGCTCTCGGCGCTATGGCGCAAGGAGGGCGGGCTCAAGTCGCCATGGGTGCTCTACTCGTTCCTCATGCTGATCGTGCCGCTGTCAAGCGGCACAGTCACGTCGCTGGCGCGCCTCGGGCTCATGGCCTGGCCGCTCGCATGGCCCATGGCCGAATGGCTGGGGCGCGGCACACCGAGCCGCCGCCGCTGGGCCATCATCGCGGCGCTCGTTGCAATCATGCTCATGGTGGCCCAGTTATCAGGCCAATCGCCCTAGCTGGTCAGTCGGCCAGCGCCTCGACGATGTAGTCGATGCAGGCGGTGAGCGCGCGGCAGTCATCGGGGGTGACGGCCGGGAATGTGGCCAGGCGCACCTGATTGCGACCGAGCTTGCGGTAGGCGTCGGTATCCACCACGCCATTCGCGCGCAGCACCTTCGACACCAGCGTGGCATCAACCGCGTCGGCGAGGTCGATCGTGGTCACCACCGTGCTGCGCTTGGCGACGTCGCTCACGAAGGGCGCCGCCCACTCCCGCGACTCGGCCCAGTCGTAGATAACCCCCGACGACTCCGCGGTACGCGCCTGCGCCCACTCCAGACCGCCCTGCCCATTGATCCACTCGATCTGATCGGCCAGCAGAAAGATGGTGGCAAGCGCCGGCGTGTTGTAGGTCTGGTCCTTCAGCGAGTTGTCGCGCGCAATGGTGAGGTCGAGCGACGCGGGGCACCAGCGCCCCGAGAGCTCATCAATGCGTGAGAGGGCGCGTGGCGAGCACGCCGCCAGCCACAAGCCTCCGTCGCTGGCGAACGCCTTCTGCGGCGACAGGTAGTAGACGTCAAACTCATTGGCATCGACCTCCATGCCGCCCGCGGCGGACGTGGCGTCCACCAGAACGAGGGCGTCGCTGTCGGCGCCCGCCGGGCGCACCACTGGCATTGCCACGCCCGTGGAGGTCTCATTGTGGGTAAGGCAGTAGGCGTCCACGCCCGGTGCTGCAGTCATCTCGGGGTGCGTGCCGGGCTCGGATTCCACGATGTCCACCTGCCCAACATGCGGGGCCTCAGTGAGTGCCTGTGCGAACTTCGACGAGAACTCCCCAAACACCGCATGACGGCTGTGGTCGCGCACGAGCCGGAACCCGGCGACATCCCAAAAGGCCGTGGCGCCGCCGTTACCCAGCAGCACCTCGTAGCCATCGGGAAGGCGGAGCAGGTCGGACAGCCCGCTTCGCACCCGGCCCACCACCGATTTGACGGTGGACTGCCGGTGCGAGGTGCCCATAAACGAGGTGCCGGTCTCGGCGAGGGCACGAAGCGCCTCCACGCGGACCTTGGATGGGCCACTCCCAAAGCGGCCGTCGGCCGGCAGCAGGTCGAGTGGGATGCGGATGTCGGAGTTCTGGGTTGTCATGCGCGGGACGATACCCGTCGCGCGCGGGAGGTTCTGCTGGCCCATCGCGGGGGGCAGGTGGCGCGGGCGGCAGCGGAGAATACGACCCCAGTACGAGAGGTCTCCCGGGGGTTGGGGAATGCGCAGAGGCGTGGCGTTGGCGATATCGGGTGGCGTGCTCGCGCTTGCCGGGCTTGGCCCCAGCGCGGCCATGGCCGTGCCCGAGGACATCACGTTCACTGCCGGTGGTGCTGAGCGTCATGCGGTGCTTGATGTGCAGGGTTCCACCAAACCGCTTCCGGTGGTGATGGTGTTCCCGCGCGAGGGAATGACCGCTGCCGATGCCATTACGCGTTTCCAGCCCGCTGTCACTCGCGCTGGGGCCGCCATCGTTGCCCTCGATGCCCTTCCCTGCTCGCGGCTGGGCGGTGCCCCGTGCTGGGCACCCATCGAGGCCGCCGGCCGTCAGGCGATGGACATCGCCGCGACAGCCGAGTTGATGAACGATCTGGACACACGCACGAATCTCGACACCACACGACTCATCGCCCTTGGCGAGTCAAGCGGTGCGGCGTTTGCCATTACGACCACACGCTCGCTGCCGTCGCGCGTTGACGGTGTGTTGGCCATCTCTGCATTCGACCCCACTCGCGTGGTCAGCACCGACGCCACCGGGCAGGTGGTGTTCCCGCTCGCGCTGACCGGCCCCAGCAAGATCAAGCAGCAGAGGACCATGCAGGCAATCACGGTGGTGCGCGGCTCGGCCGACACCTCCATCCCGCCGCAGCTGTCTCGCGAGGTGCAGGTACGTCTTGCCACGCATGGCTGGCAGTCGAAATCCACGCTCATCACGGTCGGTGGCGTTGGTGCGGGCGACCCCGCGCTGGCCGCCCCCGAACGCATCTCCCCGCGCATCAAGGCCTTAGTTCAGTCGGCACTCCACCTGGATACCCCGATGGGTGTGCAGAAGCGCCTCATTGAGCTGGGTTACCTCCCCGCCGGCACCACCAGCAGCGACTATGGAATCTCGCAGGCGATCATGGCGTTCCAGGGGTGGGAGGGTCTGCCGCGTGACGGTGTTGCCGATGCAGCAACGCAGACGGCCATGCTCACGGCCAAGCGCCCCACCGCCACACGGCCGGGCAAGGGCAAGCGCATTGAGGTGGACATCGGCAAGCAGGTGCTCTTGCTTGAAGACGGCAGCAAGGTGCTGCGCGTCATCCATGTGTCAACCGGAGCGACGGGCAATACGCCTCGCGGCAACTACTCGATTATCCGCAAGGAGAACCCGAGCTGGGTGCCCGAATTCAAGATCTGGCTGCAGTACACCTCATACTTCATAGGGGGCTTCGCCATGCACGAATACCCCGATGTGCCGGGGTACCCCGCATCGCACGGCTGCGTGCGAATTGGGTCGCCATTCTCGGCGGGCGTGTATGAGTTCGCCACCTCCGGAACGCCCGTCTACCTGCACTAGCGCCGCCGCGCGCGGCGGGGGTGTTCGAGTGCGATGGGGGTGGGGCTGACCTCCCCGCGGAATACCGGTGCAAAACGACGAAGGGCGGGTCCGAAGACCCGCCCTTCGCGTACTTCCAGACTGATCCGTGGATCAGACGCCCGGAGGCTTCGGGAAGCG
>Ga0208960_1001510_pt1 | contig 12375 bp, 5 predicted proteins | sample GreLakmeON33MSRF_FD_187703 | JGI IMG/M metagenome (GOLD analysis project Ga0208960, IMG submission 187703) | Freshwater lentic microbial communities from great Laurentian Lakes, MI, USA - Great Lakes metaG ON33MSRF (SPAdes) | ecosystem: Environmental > Aquatic > Freshwater > Lake | place: Great...
AAATCAGGACCGGCCACCGCGAAAAAATCTTCGGCCGCACCGTCTCGCTCCGGCACAATCGCGGAGACTCCGAGGAAATCACCGAGGAGACCTTCATCCGCGCGCACTGATGGGCTCGCCATATTTCGCGGCCACTCCTCGCTCGCGACGTCGCTGTCGATGGTTTCTCCCGCACCGCCCCGAGCTGGCCCGCAACATCCGTTCGGCCAGCGCCGACCCGACGCGTGGCCACGGCAAAACCATTCTCGCCATCCCGTCGCGCCAACCACTCACCCGGATGAGGGAGGTCTTGACCTCACTCCGCTCGCTCAGCGCTCCGCGCCACGGCCGAAACATTTTCCGTGCGCTTCCGGCCTGCCGTCGCCTATGTCCTACGCGCCATGCCCGCCGCCTCGCCCGATCTTGCCGCGCTCTTGAAGCGCACCTTCGGCTACTCGACATTTCGCCCGCTCCAACGCGACATCATCGACGCCACCCTCGCGGGCAAAGACGTGTTCGCGCTCCTGCCCACCGGCGGCGGAAAATCGCTGTGCTTCCAACTCCCCGCCCTCGCCCGCCCCGGTCTCACCGTCGTCGTCTCCCCTTTGATCGCCTTGATGAAAGATCAGGTCGACCAGCTTCAAGCCAGTGGTGTCGCCGCCACGTTTCTCAACTCCACCCTCAGCGAAAAGGAAGCCCGCGCGCGGCTCTCCGGCCTCCACCGCGGTCACTACAAGCTCCTCTACGCCGCCCCCGAGCGCCTCATGCTCGACGGCTGGGTCGAGAACTTAAAAACGTGGAATGTCACCTGCATCGCCATCGACGAGGCCCACTGCGTCTCCGAATGGGGCCACGATTTCCGCCCGGAGTATCGCCAACTCGCCAAACTCCGCACGGCTCTCCCCGGCATCCCGATGATGGCGCTCACCGCCACCGCCACCGGCCGCGTCCGCACCGACATCATCAAGCACCTGAAGCTCCACAATCCGCAGACCTTCGTGGCCAGCTTCAACCGCCCGAACCTCACCTACCGCGTCATCCCGAAGGATCAGCCCGCGAAACAAATCATCGATTTCGTCCGCAAACGCGAACACGAGAGCGGCATCATTTACTGCGCGAGCCGCGCCACCGCCGAACGCGTCGCCGAATCCCTCGCCGGCCGCGGTTTCTCCGCCCGCCCCTACCACGCCGGCCTCACCGCCACCGAACGCGGCGAAAATCAGGAGCAGTTTCTCCGCGACGATACGCGGATCATCTGCGCGACCATCGCCTTCGGCATGGGTATCAACAAACCCAATGTCCGCTGGGTCATCCACCACGACCTTCCTAAAAATATCGAGGGCTACTATCAGGAAACCGGTCGTGCCGGACGCGACGGCCTCCCCGGCGATTGCCTGCTCCTCTTCAGCGGCGGCGACATCGCGAAGCAGACGCACTTCCTCGATGAAATCACCAACCAACAGGAGCAGGACATTGCCCGCGCCCAGCTCCGGCAGATCGTCCACTACGCCGAGAGCGCCGGCTGCCGCCGCGTCGAACTCCTCGCCTACTTCGGCGAAAAATTCCCGGTTAATAACTGCGCCGCCTGCGACAACTGCTCCGAGCCCCGCGAGACCTACGACGGCACGCTCGTCGCGCAAAAATTTCTCTCCTGCGTTTTCCGCATCCGTCAAAACAGCCGCTTCGGCGTCGGCCTGAATCACGTCATCGAGGTCCTCGTCGGTGCCGACACCGAAAAGATCACCCGGTGGGGTCACCAGCAGCTCTCCACCTACGGTATCGGCAAAGATCTGCCGCGGCCCGCCTGGGCCTCCGTCGGCCGCGAGCTCATGCGCCTCGGCTACATCGGCATCGACGAGGGCGAATATGCCACCCTGAACGTCAGCGAATCCGGCATGGCCGTCCTCCGCGCCCGCACCCCCATCACCCTCACGAAGACCCTCGACCTCCCCAAAGCCAAACGCGTCACCCGCCGCGAGGGCGATGTCGAGTGCGACGAAATCCTCTTCGAGCGACTCCGCGCGCTTCGCCGTAAACTCGCCGACGAACGCAGCGTGCCCGCGTATATTATTTTTGGCGACACCACCCTCCGCGCGATGGCCCGCAGTTACCCCGACCGCGTCGAACGCATGGAAGGCATCCCCGGCATGGGCGAAAAGAAACGCGCCGAATTCGGAGAATTCTTCGCCAACGAAATCTTCCTCTTCCTCCAGACGAATTCAAAGCAGGCCTTCGACTAGGCCGGGATCGCCCGCCCCGGGCTCGGCGATCGCCTCCCTCGGCTTTTACTCTTACAAAAAAATCTGCCTGCGTAGTCTGCAACCGATCTGTGATTTACATCACCAGACGATGACACTCACTCCATCCCTGTTTCTGACCTCGGTCTCACGATCATTCCAACCCCTGCCACGTCCTATGCACACCTCCAAAAAAAACCTGTCACGCCCCGCCTGCGCAACGCTCGGCGCGCTCTGTCTGCTAGGCCTCCCGCACCTCCGCGCCCAAACCGCCCCCCCGGCGTCCACCGCCCAGCCCACCACCGCCGCCACAGGTGCGGACGAAGCCGTGAAGCTCACTCCTTTCGTGGTCTCTGAGTCTGAGGACCGCGGATACGCCGCGACCAGCACCCTCGCCGGCACGCGCCTCCGGACCGATCTCCGCGACGTCGGCGCCGCCATCTCCGTCGTGACTTCGCAGTTCATGATCGACACCGGCTCGACCAACCTCCGCGACATCCTCATTTACACGACCAACACCGAGGCCGGCGGCTTCGAGGGCAACTTCTCCGGCGTCAGCACCGGCAACGGTTTCTCCAGCGCCGAGGGCACGCTCCAAAGCCCCAGCGGCTCGACCCGCGTGCGCGGTCTCTCCGGCGCCGATCTCACCCGCGATTTCTTCCTGACGAATATTCCGATGGATTCCTACAACACGGAGCGCGTCGACATCTCGCGCGGCGCCAACGCCATCCTCTTCGGCCTCGGCAGCCCCGCCGGCATCATCAACAACCAGCTCAAAGCCGCAAATCTCCAGAAGAATTCCCTCAAGTTCGAGCAAACCATCGGACGTTTCGACTCCCACCGCGAAGTCCTCGACCTGAACCAATCCATCGCCCGGGGCCTCCTCGGCGTCCGCGTGATCGCGCTGAATAAAAAGGAGGGTTACCGCCAGCAACCCGCCTTCGAAGAGGACCGCCGCGTGTTCGCCTCCTTCAAATTCGAGCCGCGTCTCATCAAGACCGGTCTCACCCAACTGCAGGTCAACTACGAGGGCGGCACGCAAAACTCCAACCGCCCCCGCCCCAATCCCCCGCACGATGGCATCTCCGCGTGGTTTAACATTCTCAATAAGGTCGCCCTCGATCCCACCACGCCCGGCAACGTCACCAACAATCCTTTCCTCAACGCCCAGCTCGGCTCCCCCGGTCGCTGGTTCGGCGCCGTCGGGGCCGTCTTCACCGATCCCGCTTCCGCCGTGCAGGGCGGCAACGGCGTGCCTCCCTTCATGCGCAGCGGCGGCGGCACGCCCAACACCCAATGGTATGCGATCGGCAGTTACACCGCGCAGGGCAACAATCCCCTCTTTTTCCTCAACCAGCAGTTCGCGCCCGCTGGCGAGGCCTACCGCGGCCTGTGGCGTTACCAGGAGCTGCGCGATCCCTCGATTTTTAATTTCTACGACCAACTCCTCGACGGTCCCAACAAACGCGAACAGGCCGACTTCCGCGCGCTCAACGCCACGCTCCGCCAAACTTTTTTCCGCGACCTCATCGGCTTCGAGGTCTCCTATGATCGGCAGTCCCATCATCGCGACAACCTCGGCATGTTCGGCTTCGACGCCTACACGATCTACGTCGACATGAACACCAAGCTCGTCGACGGAAAACCCAACGCCAACTTCGGCCGCCCTTTCGTCTCGTCTGATTCTATCGGCAATAACCTCGTCGACGCCACCCGCGACGCCCTCCGCAGCACCGCCTACGCCACCCTCGATCTCCGCCAAAAATCCGGCCTGCTGCGCCACCTCGGCAAACACGTCTTCACCGGTTCCTGCACCGATCAGAGCGTGGACAACTTCAGCCGCAGCATTTCCGGCTACTCCTACGGCCTCGAGCTGAACGCCTACGCCAACAACCCCAACACCACCACCTACCCCGGCTACGCCGGCATCCACTACCTCGGCAGCTCGCTCGCCGGCGCCACCTCCGCCGCCAACGCCCACATCTCCGGTATCACCGCCGTTCATACGCCCGCCGCCTCCGGCACCGCCCTCCTCTTCGATAGCCGCATCAACCAATGGGTCTACGCTCCCGTCACCACCCTCAGCGCCGGTGAACGCGACCTCAGCAAACTCTACAACGGCGCTTCAAAAAATTCGAATAAGACCAAGAGCCAGTCCTTCGTCTGGCAGAGCTACGTGTTCAGCGACAAACTCGTCGGCCTCGTCGGCTGGCGCCACGACGAGTTCGCTCTCCGCGACGCCGGTCCCGCTCGCCAAGCGTCCCTCACCGGCGAAACCGATCCCTACAATCCGCTCTGGGTCCTCCCCGCCACGCCCACCATTTTTGCCGAAGACGAAACGCTGAGTTGGAGCGCCGTCCTCCACGCCCCACAGTTTGTGAAACGCGTCCTCCCGCGCGGCACCGACTTCAGTCTCGCCTACAACGAATCCCGCAACTTCCGCCCCAACTCCGCCCTCGCCGATGTCTACGGCCGCCCTTTCAGTCCGCCCGCCGGCCAAACCAAAGACCTCGGCGTCACGATCTCCGTCCTCGACCAAAAACTCACGTTGCGCGTCAACCGCTACCGCACCACGCAATCGAACGACGCCTCGACCTTCTACAACACCTTCTGGCCCGGCAACGACACCGTCCGCGCGATGAACGGTCTGCGCGGCACCCAAGTAAATGAGTCACTGATCAACAAGTGGTTTGGCTTCACCCCCGGTGATTCCCGCTACCTCTCACCTCGCGCGAGTCTCACCGATCCCGCGCAAGCCAACAACCTGAACCCCGTCCTCACTCCCGCCGAGACCACCGCGCGCAACCTCTGGTTCACCCAGCGCACTGCCGCCGAGTGGCTCCGCCCCGTCGATCCCGTGCTCGCGCAGACGTGGGCCTTCACCCAGCCCGTCGCCGGCGGCAATTGGACAGCCACCCGTCCACCCAACGTCGGCAACGTCGCCGACACCGTCTCCGAGGGCTGGGAATTCGAAGGCACGCTCAACCCCACGAAGAACTGGCGCATCTCCTTCAACGCCGCGATGCAAGAGGCGCGCAAGACCAACGTCGGCGCCGACTTCGCGGATTTCGTGAAGAAAAATCTCCCGCTCTGGACCGACGGCGACGGCATCCAAGCCACGAATACACGCGCGATGAACGGCTTTGAGGACATCCCCTACTTCGGCGGCTTCGGCAGCCAACTCGGCGTGCTCGCCATCAATAATATGTATGTCCCTTACCTCAACGCGCTCGCCGCCGACGGCTCGCCCGTGCAGGAGCTCCGCCGCTGGCGCTTCAACGTCGTCAACAATTACGATTTCCGCTCCGGCCCGCTCAAAGGCTTCAGCGTCGGCGGGGCCGTCCGCTGGCAGGACAAGGTCGCGACCGGTTTCCCCGTCAAGAAAAACGCCATCGGCGTCTGGGTCTACGACGTGACACGGCCCTACTACGGCAGCGACGAAATCAACTACGACGCCTGGTTCCGCTACAGCCGAAAGATCCTCAAGGACCGCATCAAGTGGAGTGTGCAGCTCAACGTCCGCGATCTCTTCGGCCCCGGCGAGCTGATCGCGGTCACGTCCCAGCCCAACGGCCAAACCGCCAGCGCCCGCATCCCCCAACCCGACAAGTGGACGCTCACGAACTCCTTCGAGTTCTGAGTGCCCTTCGTCGCGGCTGAACGTCGGGCTTCTCGGGTGTCAGAACCTCCACTCCGCTCCCGCAAACGCCCCCCAGCCCAGCGCCGGGTAACCGTTCACTTCCTCGTAGTTTTCGTTGAACAGATTCTCCACGCGAGCCTTCAGCGCGAGCCGCGCATTCACCTGCCATGCTCCGTAAATCCGCACGACCGTGTAGTCTTCCGCGTCGATCTGTCGAAACGTCTTCGCATCCACATCGCGGCGGTGCGCCGCAAACGCCACGCCCGCTCCCGCACTCACGCCGCCGCCCAACGCACGCCAGACGTTTACATTTCCGCTCTGCCGTGGACGCCGGAGGAGCCGAATGCCCGCCGTTAGATTCTGCGCTTCCAAATAAGTGTAGCTCGCCCGCACTTCCACCGCCCCCGGCAGCGTGATCTGCGCAGCTAACTCCACGCCCCGGGTGCGCGCCCGTTGAATATTTTCCACGCTCCGAAAATTTGCCGTGCTCGCTATCAAGTCAGTAAAGCCCGTCTCAAACCAGGTCCCACTCAACGTCCCGCGCTGGTTCGCCAAATACCAATCTGCCCCCGCGTCCCAGCCCCGCGCTTGCTCGGGCTGCAGCCCCGGATTGCCGACGTAGAACGCGCTCTGCCCATACAAATCCAAAAAACTCGGCGTGCGAAAGGCCGTGCCGTAGCTCGCCCGTAGTTTTACCGCGCGCTTCGCCACCAGCCACGCCCCCGTCACGCGCCCCGTCGTCGCTCGCCCAAACGTATCGAAATCATCGTTACGCAGACCACCGGTGAGATACACGTCATCCACGGGTGACCATTGGTCCTGCACAAACACCGCCAGCAGTCCTTGCTTCTTGTTGATGTCGCCAAAGCCCGTATTGCGCGTGTGGTTCGCCTCCGCGGTTACGCCGCCCGTGATGCGCTGACGCTCGAAACCCGTATAGGTCGTCTGCGTGTCGAGCACCGCGCGGCGATTCTTCACCACTGTAAACGCCGTCGCCCGACCCGCTCGCGGACTCTCCGCCACGAAGCGCCGATCTTGCCCGCCCACCACCGCGCGCCCCGTCCACGCGTCCGCGAACGTCATGTCGGCAAACGCCGTTACCAGCACGTTTTCCTCCCGCGTCTCATTATCCGGATCGTTCGTGTAACGGTCTCCCGGGTCACCATACACGCCATGAAACCAGCGCGCGGTTCCGCCCACCGAGACGCGTTGATTCACCGTGCGGTCGAGCCGCAGCGTCGTCGTCGCCGATTCAAACGCGTTGTTCGTCCGGTCGTTGTTGGTCCGCCCACCCGCCGTCGCAAACGTGTAGCTATTCACTCCCGACGCACCTTGCGCGGCGACCGAGCCTTGCACCGTCCCAAAACTTCCCGCCTCCGCCGACACCCGCGCACTCGGCGCACCGGTGCCGCGCTGCGCTCGCAGGGAGACGACGCCACCCACGGCTTCACCACCATAGAGCGTGCTCTGCGGCCCGTGCGCGATTTCCAGACTGTCGCACGCGCTCACGCACGCGCCACCAAGGAAGACCTGATAGTCGGTGTTGGGATCGTTGAGCCGAATGCCATCGACCAAAAATAGCGTCTGGTTCGAGTTCGCCCCGCGCAAAAACAGCGAGTTGATCGCCCCGCTCGCTCCCGAAGAAAAATGCGGCGCACTGGTCGCGAGCCCCAGGGCCGACGCCAACGACGTCGCCTGCCGTCGCGCGAGGTCCGCCGCCGTGATGATGTCCACCGCCGACCCAATAGTCTGCGGAGCCGTCGGCGTGCGCGTGGCCGTCGAAAAGACCGGATCGAGTTGGGAAACGGGCGCACTCTGCGCCACCGCCCTCGCCGTCAAAGCCATCGCCAACATCCCGACGCGTAGGGCCGGCGCTTGTCGCCGCGCCGTCGCGCTAAAAAAAAATCGACCTGCACCCGCCATGGGCTCCGTGACTGCGCGCGCCACGAGCGCCCGCATAGTGAGAAAAGGGAAGTGAAGGATTTTCATAGATGACTGGTCTGCTGGATCGACGCGGCAAGAGCAGAACCACTAGCCGCCGCCGGCCGGGGTCACCACTCTCACGCTTCATGGTTTGCGATGAAGTTTTCGCGACCGGGGGGCGCAATCCACCCCGGACGCGTGAGTCTCTCGGGAGCAGATATTCGGACTCCGCATGTGTGCCGCGACGTTTCCGTCTCGACGCCTCGCCCCTCGCCTTCACCCGCGACCGAAGTCCCGGATTGGCTTTGCCCGCGTCGCCCGAGGATTTCGTAGCGGAAACCGTGAGGTTTTCGTCATGTCATCCTGAACGCGGTGGGGGTCTGTGATGCGATACCGCAGCGCAACTGTGGCCGGTTCTCACGGCCTTTCCTGTTTCCCGAAAGTGAAAAAGAACGTCAGGCACGCGCACCACACGCCGCCACGCCGCAACCCGCAAGATCAATCTGGTTATAAACGCATCAACGCATAGCGATGTATCGATATGTAGCCTTGCTAACCCCGTGTCCCCACTCCTACGGTTTCGCTTCATGTCGACTCCCGTCCAGTCCCCAGCCACGCCCGCCGCCGCTCACGCCGCCCGCGCCGCCGCGTTTCGCGCGCTCTTTGCCGAGCGCATCGTCATCCTCGATGGCGCGATGGGTTCGATGATCCAAACCTACACTTTGGAGGAAGCCGATTTCCGCGGCACCCGCTTCGCTGACTTCCCCCACGACCTCAAGGGCAACAACGATCTCCTCTGCCTCACGCGTCCGGACATCGTCGAAAAAATTCACGCCGACTATTTTTCTGCCGGTGCCGACATCATTGAAACCAATACCTTCAGTTCCACGTCCATCGGCCAGGCTGACTACAGACTCGAGCCCATCGTCACCGACCTGAACCTCGCCGCCGTCGCCTGCGCCCGCCGCGCCGCCCTCGCGGCCGAAGCCGCCACGTCCGGCCGCCACTGTTTCGTCGCCGGTGCCATCGGCCCGCTTAACCGCACGCTCTCGATGTCGCCCGACGTCAACCGCCCCGACTACCGCGCCGTCACTTGGGACCAAGTCGTCACCGCCTACTCCGAACAAATCCGCGCTCTCCTCGATGCCGGCGTCGACGCCCTCCTCGTCGAGACCATTTTCGACACCCTCAACTCCAAAGCCGCGCTCTTCGCCATCGAGAGCATCTTCGACGAACGCGGTGAATCCTCACGCGTGCCCGTGATGATTTCCGTGACCATCACCGACGCCTCCGGCCGCACCCTCTCCGGCCAAACCATCGGCGCGTTTTACCACAGCATCCGCCACGCGAAGCCGTTCTCCGTCGGCATCAACTGCGCCCTCGGTGGCCAAGCCATGCGCCCCTACGTCGAGGAACTCGCCAAAATCGCGGAGTGCTACGTGACCTGCTACCCGAACGCCGGCCTGCCCAACGCCTTTGGCGGCTACGACGAGACGCCCGCCGACATGGCCGCCGTCCTCGGCGAATTCGCGGCGAGCGGCTTCGTCAATATGGTCGGCGGCTGCTGCGGCTCCACGCCGCCACACATCGCGGCGATCGCGCAAGCCGTGCGCTCCTTGCCCGCGCGTCGCCTCCACGTCCCACCGCGAGCCCTCCGCCTCAGCGGCCTCGAACCGCTCCTCGTCGCCTGAGTCCGTCTCGCCCGCGCCCCGACATCCGTGTCCTTCCGTGTCCAGCCGTGGTTAAAAAATTCACCGCCTTCCCTTTCGCGTGTTACGTGTGTGTTGTGATTAACTAATTTCTCCCGCTCTTCCGCCTTCGCCACTCGTGTCCTCCACCGCCTCCACCGCTCCGGCTAACGCCGCCTCCAGTTTCCTCGTCGTCGGCGAGCGCACCAATATCACCGGCTCCCCGAAATTCGCCAAGGCCCTCAAAGCCGGCGATTGGGATGCCTGCCTCGCCATCGCGAAACAGCAGGTCGAGAGCGGCGCCAACATCATCGACATCAATGTCGACGAGGCGCTCATCGAGGGTGAGCCCACGATGGTGAAGTTCCTCAATCTCATCGCTGCCGAGCCCGATATCTGCCGCGTGCCCGTGATGGTTGACTCCTCGAAATGGACCGTCCTCGAGGCCGGCCTCCAGTGCCTTCAGGGCAAGGGCATCGTCAACTCCATCTCGCTCAAAGATGGCGAGACCGAGTTCCTCCGTCGCGCCAAACTCATTATGCGCTACGGCGCCGCGGCCGTCGTCATGGCCTTCGATGAACAGGGCCAAGCCGCCACGCGCGACGAAAAAGTCCGCATCTGCACCCGCGCGTATCGGCTCCTTGTGGACACCCTCGGCTTCCCCCCCGAGGACATTATTTTCGATCCCAACATCCTCACCGTCGCCACCGGCATCGAGGAGCATAACAACTACGCCGTCGATTTCTTCGAGGCCACGCGGATCATCAAAGCAACCCTCCCCGGCGCGAAGGTCTCCGGCGGCGTCTCCAACGTCTCATTCTCGTTCCGCGGCAATAACCCCGTCCGCGAGGCGATTCACACCGCGTTCCTCTACCACGCCATTCGCGAGGGCATGGACATGGGCATCGTCAACGCCGGCATGTTGGGCAACTACGACGAGATTGAGCCCACCCTCCGCCATCACGTCGAGGACGTCCTCCTCAACCGCCGCCCCGACGCCACCGACCGCCTCGTCAAACTCGCCGACGAGCTCAAAGCCTCCCAAGGCGGCGCCTCTAAGACCGAACTCAAAGAAGACCTCGCCTGGCGCAACACCCCCGTCGAAGCCCGCCTCGCTCACGCCCTCGTCAAAGGCATCGACCAGTTTGTCGAGCAGGACACGGAGGAGTGCCGTCAAAAATTTGCGCGCCCACTCGAGATCATCGAAGGCCCGCTCATGGATGGCATGAGGATCGTCGGCGACCTCTTCGGCGCCGGTAAAATGTTTCTCCCCCAGGTCGTGAAATCCGCCCGCGTGATGAAGCGCTCCGTCGCCTACCTCACGCCCTTCATGGAAGCGGAAAAAGCCCGCGCCTTCGCCGCCGGCGAAGCCACGCGCGCCCAAGGAAAATTTCTTATCGCGACCGTTAAGGGCGACGTCCACGACATCGGCAAGAACATCGTCGGCGTCGTGCTCGCCTGTAACAATTACGAGGTCACCGACCTCGGCGTTATGGTCTCCTGCGACAAGATTCTCGCGAAGGCCAAAGAGCTCAACGTCGACCTCATCGGTCTCTCCGGCCTCATCACCCCCTCGCTCGACGAGATGGTTTACGTCGCGAAAGAAATGAAACGCGGCGGTTTCACCATCCCGCTGCTCATCGGTGGCGCCACCACCAGCCCCGCCCACGCTGCCGTCAAAATCGCGCCCGAGTATCCAGGCGGTGTCGTCCACGTCCTCGACGCCTCGCGCGTCGTTAACGTCGTCAGCTCCCTGCTCTCTCCCGAACAGAAGCCCGCCTTCATCGCTGAAAATATCGCGAAGCAAGAGCGCCAACGCGAAGAATTCAACGCCCGCCGCAACAAACGCCCGCTCCTCACTCTCGAGCAGGCCCGCTCCCGCAAACCGACCTACGACTGGCCAACCATCGACATCCCCCGCCCCGCCTTCCTCGGCACCCGCGTCTACTCTTCCGAAAGTGGCACCGGCTTCCCACCCGTGGGTTCACCCGCTTCCGTTCCGTCGCTCAACGCTGAACCCTCAACGCTCAACTTAGGCGACATCGTCCCCTATATCGACTGGTCGCCCTTCTTCAGCGCTTGGGAACTCCACGGCCGCTTTCCGCAAATCCTCGACGACGTCGTCGTCGGCGTCGAAGCGAAGAAGCTCTTCGCCGACGCGCAAAAACTCCTCGCGCAAATCGTCACCGAAAAACGTTTCACCGCCAAAGCCATCATCGGCTTCTGGCCCGGCAACGCCGTCGGCGACGACATCGAGATCTACGCCGACGAGTCCCGCACCGCCGTCGTCACCCGCTTCCACCAGCTCCGACAGCAGATGGACAAACCCGCCGACCAATTTAACCACTGCCTCGCCGATTACCTCGCGCCGCGCGACAGCGGCCGCCTCGACTACTGCGGCGGCTTCGTGGTCACCGCCGGCCACGGCGTCGAGGAATTCGCCGCCGAGTTCCGCGCGAAACACGACGACTACAACGCGATCATGGCCCAAGCCCTCGGCGACCGCCTCGCCGAAGCGCTCGCCGAGCTGATGCACAAAAAGGCGCGCGACTTCTGCGGCTACGGCCAAACCGAAAACCTCCCGATGGAGGACCTCATCCGCGAAAAATACCGCGGCGTCCGCCCCGCCCCCGGTTATCCCGCGTGCCCCGACCACACCGAAAAACCGATCCTCTTCAGCCTCCTCGGCGTGGAAGCCGCCACCGGCATCACGCTCACCGAAAGCTGCGCGATGTCGCCCGCGTCCTCCGTGAGCGGCTGGTATTTTAACCACCCCGACTCAAAATATTTCGGGGTCGGCAAACTCGGCAAAGACCAGGTCACCGACTACGCCGCCCGCAAGAGTCAGACCGTGACGGAAGCCGAAAAATGGCTCGGGCCGTATCTCGATTACGATCCGAGCTAAGAC
>Ga0208960_1001511_pt1 | contig 12369 bp, 10 predicted proteins | sample GreLakmeON33MSRF_FD_187703 | JGI IMG/M metagenome (GOLD analysis project Ga0208960, IMG submission 187703) | Freshwater lentic microbial communities from great Laurentian Lakes, MI, USA - Great Lakes metaG ON33MSRF (SPAdes) | ecosystem: Environmental > Aquatic > Freshwater > Lake | place: Great...
TTGCGGACCACTCCATCCACCGAAAGGAATGAAGCCAGTCGTTATAGATGAGGTTGATTTTACTTGTCAGAATCACGATAAATGTTACGATGAATATGGGTATTTTAACAAGAGTTGTGACTTAAAAATTATTGAAGATTTGAAATCAGTAATTCCGCAAAGTGAGTCAGAAGTGCTCGCAAGAAAATTGTTAATTTTTTATTTTCAAAAAACCAAAAAAATATAAAAAAAATCTGTGTTTAAAATCCTTATTACCGTAATTTTCACATACTTTTTTGCTAAATTCATGAGCATTCTTTATTCCGACGAATATTCGGGATTTACCAAAAAAGCTATAGTAACTTATACCGTTAAAACAAAGGAGGGCGCTATCGCATGCGCCACCGAAGAAATTTATAAGAACATTCAAAATCTTTATCTAAAAAACGATTTAAAAGCAATTCAATCTCAAATTAATAATAAAAATTGTATTCTTTTAGAGAGCGGTGAAAAGCTTGAAGCGCATGAGGGAATTTGTAATATTGCTGATAAAAATTCCGTAAAATTATTTAAATCTAAAAAAGTTTTTTTACAAAAAATTTATGTCCCATGTTTTGCAGTTGAGATGGAGGGAATTATCAAAGATTCTTAAGGCGACTTGCGGGAAAAAGGGCTCAAGCAAGATTTGTCAAAAGAAAAAATCTTTCTTGCATTCTTTTGCACTAAAATTAAATTTATTTTTTAAGCATTAATAAAAATTAAATTTATTTTTTAAGCATTAATAAAAATTAAATTTATTTTTTAAACATTAATAAAAATCAAATTATGAGAAATCCTCCGGAGCCAGATTTAACTTTTCCGCTTAAGTTAAAAATGCATACAAATCTTTTATCTTCTTTGCTAAAAAAAAATAAAGGTATTGATGCGATTATTTGCCCCAATTACGATCCATCAAAAATTGAAGATGGATATTATTTATACATATTAAAGAATAATCCCAATAATAATCCCAATTTAAAGAAAGATTTTACCGATTTTATTTTAAAAATGTGTGAAAAAAAGATAAATATCAAATATGCTTTTAATAAAAGTCAGGAAAAGATGATAACTCAAATTGCTAAAGAAATTAAATTAAAAGATGTAGAATCTTTTTTTGATTTTGAGTTAGAAAGATTGCAAAGAGAGGTTAAACCCGACGATATAAAAAAAGAAAACGAAATTCAACTTGATAAAAGCCAGCGCCATGAGAATAAAGTAAATGATATAATAAAATTGTTCGAAGATAATCCCTCTAACCCAATCAATTTAAAACTAGAAATTTTTTTTATGCTAATCAGAGAATATTGTCATGCTACGGACATTCTAAGGGAGTCTAAATATTCAGATGAGAAAGAACAACAAGAAAAACAACGATTACATAAAATCTCGAAATTAATTTATGAAAACCGTGATAGCGTAAATTTTTTTAAAGATTCATATGTCGTAAATCAACCAAAATTAAAAAATGATATTATAATATATATGCACGCGCTGTGTTTCAATGGACATATTGATAATTTAGAAACCTTAATGAAAAACCATCTTAGTAAAGAAGATTTATTATCTGTTATTAATGCAATTGAACCAAAAAGCGATTTTTCTGGCGAAGTAACTATATCAGGATTGAGCAACATAATTGACAAAAGAATTCAATTACAACGAAAAGATGGTTCTGGCCCTCAAAAAGATACTTCAAGATGGGCTGAGGTGAGTAAAATATTTAAAAATGGATTGAAACAAAGATATGAGGCTGAAGTCGCTGAATTTAAAAAATGGCAAGAAGGAAAAGGATCTGATAAAGCTTTGAACAAAAAATGTGAGGCTGAAGTCGCTGAATCTGATGAAGATCGCCGTGAAAAATCTGAAAATCCTGAGCCTGGAAGAAGTTTGCAAGTTAGAGTATGGAGAGCGTTAGCACTTGGTTCAGTAACAGCATTACGGGAATGATAAAAATCTTTAGAAAAATAAATTCGTATTTTAAGACAACCTAGATTTTAATTCAAAAAAAATGAATTTGATGATTAAAAATTTTATAAAAAATTAAGAATAACTGGATAATAATATATAATTTCATTTTTTAAATTATGTCTAAAAAAATTATTTTTAGGTTTAATTTTTACTTTATTATTCCGTAATTAAATATTCTAGTTCAAGCCATCTCTCTTCAAGTTTCTCTAGTTCATATTGACGATTAGCAATTTCCATATTTATCAAAGCTAAATTTGATGGATTGCGATCTTCGCCATCTTCAAATTCATTATTTAACTCTTCGATTTTCTTTTGAATTTCTGCAATTTTTTGCGGGATTTTATTATGTTCAGTTTTTATTTTGTTGCTAATTTTTATTGAATTTTTTTGAGTTTTTGCAGAATCTTGTTCGTTTATTTTTGTAGTTTTATCCACAATATTTTTAAGATTCTTTTCATTTAAAATTAACTGATTTTTATTTGGATATTGAGCAATATAATCACTATATCCGCCCATATTATAATTAATGACGCCATCTCCTTCAAAGCCCAGAATCGTTGTGCAGACATTATCTAAAAAATCACGATCATGCGAAACTACCACCAAAGTTCCCTGATATTTTTCCAAATAATCTTCGAGAATATCGAGCGAATCCATATCTAAATCGTTGGTCGGCTCATCAAGAATTAAAAAATTTCCCGGATTAGCTAAAGTTTTTGCCAAAAGCAAACGATTTTGTTGCCCGCCCGACAAGGTTCCAGCGATAGTTTGAGTTTCCTTCGGATCGAATAAAAAATCGCGTAAATAACCACAAATATGTTTAGTTTTTCCGTTGGCAAGTTTTACATAATCCGAACCACTTTCGCAGAGAATTTCTTGAATAGTCGAAGTTGGCCTGATGGCACTTCGTGATTGATCAAAATAAGCAAAATCAATAGTCTTCGCCATTTTTACCGTACCTTGATTTGGCGAAATTTCGCCAATCATCATTTTTAAAAGAGTTGATTTGCCAACGCCGTTGCGCCCAATAATGCCAATGCGTTCGCCTCGTAAAATTTTGTAATTAAAATTTGAAATTAACAAATTTTCTTCATCAATTTTATAAGAAACATTATTGAAACTCATGATTACTTGTGGCGAATCTTCATCGAGTTTTTGCACTTCAATTTTCATTTTATTTTGATTGGCAAAAACAACTTTTTGTTGCGCTTCAAGTTTGGATTTTAATTCGAGAAGATGATGCAAACGACCAATGTTACGCTTGCGTCTTCCAGTTACTCCTGTTTGAAGCCAGCCACTTTCAAGATTAACTTTTTTTTGTAAATTTTCGACTTCACGACTTTCATGATCGACAATATTTTGTGACCATTCATCAAAATTTTTATAACCATCATTATTAATTTTTACATTTCCGGCGCGAATCCAAAAAACTTTATTCGAAACTTTTTCTAAAAATTTTCTATCGTGAGAGATTATGATTAAAGAGCCGGGGAAGTTTTTTAAATAATTTTCAAGCCACTCAATAATTTCTAAATCAAGATGATTCGTGGGCTCATCTAATAATAAAATATCGGGCTGAATCACTAAAGATTTTGCTAAATTAACTCGCCTTTTTTGCCCACCCGACAGCTCGCTCGTAAGGCGCTCTTTATCAATTTTTAAATTTTCACAAACAATATCAATCAAATATTCCTTACGCTCATCTATCTCGATACCCTCTTTTATGTAATCGCTTACTTTGACATTTTCTCGAATTTTTTCACTTTGAGTTAAATATCCCAAAACAGAATTTGGAGCGACCCAGCGCTCTCCTGAATCAAACTCAAATACATTCGCAATTGAATTCATTAAAGTTGATTTCCCTACGCCGTTCTTGCCGATTAAGCACACTCGATCGTTTGGAAATAAATTTAAATTTAAATTTTCAAAAAGAATTTTCTTGGCAAAAGAAATTGTAATATTGCGTAGCGATAAAATTGGAGGCTTGTTCATGAAAAAAGCTTTTATTATTTAAAAATCAAAATGTAATATAATTGAATCTTAACAATATATTCAAAATCTAATTATGTCAAAACCTCAAATTACAACATTAAAAAATGGCTTACGCATTGCCACAGATGAGATGAAAGATGCTGAAACTGTCTCAATTGGAGTTTTTGTTAAAACTGGAAGTCGCAATGAAGATATTAAAATTAACGGAATTTCGCATTTTCTCGAACATATGGCGTTCAAAGGGACTAAAAAAAGAAGTGCCAAACAAATCGCCGAAGAATTCGAGGGAATAGGGGGCTATATTAACGCTTATACCTCGCGCGAAAAAACTGTTTATTATGTTAAAGTTTTAAAAGAATATGGTGAATTTGCCGTTGAATTTCTTGCCGATATTTTACAAAATTCTTTGTTTGATAAACAAGAAATTAACAAAGAATGCGAGGTGATTTTACAAGAATTGGCAATGACAATTGATACTCCCGATGACATTATTTTCGATCATTTTCAAGAAACTGCTTACCCAGATCAGGCCTTGGGAAGAAGCATTATAGGCTTAGAAAAAAATATTAAAAAATTTTCTCGTCCGGATTTTTTAAAGTATATTGATAAGCAATATAATTACAAAAATATTGTGGTGAGCGCTTGCGGAAATATTAAACAAGAAGATTTAAATAAATGGGTAAAAAAATATTTTACGAATTTATCAGATGGCTCTTTAAAATCGATTGAAAAATCTCAATATCATGGAGGCTTTTTTAAAAAAGAAAAAAAGCTTGAGCAAGTAAATTATTTATTAGGATTTGAAGGCATATCGCATCATGATAAAAAATATTATGAAGCACAAATTTTAGCGATGATTTTGGGTGGCGGAATGTCCTCAAGATTATTCCAAGAATTGCGTGAGAATCATGGTTTAGCATACTCAGTTTATGCTTTTAATAGTTGTTTTGATGATTCAGGAGTTTTTGGAATTTATGGCGGAACAACTCCCGAAAAATGCGAAAAAATGATAGGTTGTATTTCTAGCGAAATTAAGAAAATTTGCGATAAGGTTGACGACGCCGAACTTCAAAGAGTTAAAACACAATTTTGTGCAAGTTTAAAAATGGCAAAAGAAAGCACTAGCTCAAGAATGCAAAGGCTCGGATCGGATATTTTGTTATTTAATAAAACTTATAGCGACAATGATATTATAGAAAAATTTGAACATATAACCAAGAAGGATATTGTAAAAATGGCGCAACAAATCTTTAGTTCAAAACCTACTACCGCAATGATTGGCAAGGTCAAAAAAATTCAAGAAACTGTTAATTTTATTTAATTTTTTTAAGAATTTTTTGTAAAGAATCGGTATTTTTTTGATTCGCCAAGCCATCACAGCGCCACAAAATTTTGCCGTCTTTATCAAGCAATAAAACATAAATTCTATCACCTTTCATATCCATAATTTCAAAAAATTTATCACGATTTGTATAAACAGTTATAGTTCTTTTGCGAGCTATTTCATTTTGAATTCCGAGACGCATGCCATTATTAATCCAAGTTCGCGAAAAGGTTCCCAATTCATAAATTAAAGGCAATTCATAGAATTTAATTTTTGGATTTTTTTCAATAAGCTCATCAGCAACTTTAATCCATGTATTGATGGCTTCTTGATGCTCTCTTTCAAATCCAATTGCCACAAGATTTAATTCACCGATAAAATCTTTCGGTAAATCATGTTTTTTGCCCTCCAAGTTAATGCCCGTAAGCAACGGAAATTTATCCATATTAGCTTTAACTGAAGAATTTTCACCAGAACCGATCATGCACGAAGTAAGAGAGATTGTTAATAAAAGTAAATAGATTTTTTTCATATTGTTTTAAATTTTTCTTTGAGTGAAATTATGCTTAAACAAGCTTCAACAGCGAATCCGCCCTTGTCGAGTTTTTTTGCATCCGCTCTTTCTAGAGCTTGATCTTCATTTTCAACGGTAATAATGCCATTGCCGATTGCTAATTGATAATTTATTGCCAAATCATTTAAGCCTCGAGCACTTTCTTGGCACACCGTATCATAATGCGTTGTTTCGCCTCGAATTACGCATCCAAGCGCCACAAATCCCGCATATTTTTGAGTTTCTTTGGCAATCGAAATTGCGCAAGGAATTTCCAGAGCGCCCTTTAAGGACAGCACTTCATATTCAAAATTATTTTTAATAATTTTGTTAATCGCGCCTTCCAAAAGCATTCTCGAAATATCTTCGTAAAAAATTGCCTGAACAATTAAAATTTTTTTCATTGTTTTTTTTAAAAAAAATTGAAATATAGATTTATAATAATTTTTTAAATTAAAAATAGCATTAAACGGCAATGTTAAATATTTTCAACCTGTTTTTATTTTTATTAACTCTGTGGTTCGTTTTCATGTTCGTTGGGCATGATTTTTCAATCCCATTTTTAATATTTGGAATAATTTCTTCATTGGTGATTTCAATAATTTCTTATCAATTAAAATTGATAAACAATAAAAGTGAATTACTTTATCTCAGCCTTGGATTTTATCATCATTTTTTTGGAATATATTTTAAAAATTTTTTTAAATCGATGAATTTAGTTTTTGATTTAGCGATTAATCGAAAATCCCTTCATCCCACGATTCATCGCATAAAATTTCATGATCATTATCGATTTAATTCCGCCTTATTAATTTCTAGTTTTAATATGAGTGCAGGCTTATTTTCTATCGGCATCGATGGCGATGAAATATTGATTCACGCTATTCACGAAGAGTATTTTTATGAGTTTGATTTATTGAAAAATATCATAAATTTAAATAATGTTAACGATGATAATTTAGTTTAATTTATGACAGAAATTTTTGATAAAATACATCAATTAAAAGCTCAAATAACTAAGCATGACGAAGATTATCATCGCAATGATAATCCCACAATTTCTGATGCAGAATATGATGAATTAAGAAAAAAATTATTGGAATATCAAAAAGATTATCCACATTTTTTTTCACCGGATGAAGAAAAAGTTGGTGCAAAATCTCTCGATATTTTCAATAAAATTAAACATTCCAAGCCAATGCTGTCGCTTGCTAACGGCTTTAGCGAAGAAGATATTATGGATTTTATTGAAAAAATTGAACGCTTTCTTGGATTTGAAAAAAATAATCAACAATCTTTAAATTTAAATTTACAAATCGATTTATTTTCACCAAATATTTCATCATCTTCTCCAAAAAATAATTTAATTTTTTTTAGCGAAACCAAAATCGATGGATTGTCATTTAGTGCAAGATATGAAAACGGCATTTTAAAGCATTGCGCTACTAGAGGAGATGGCTATGAAGGCGAAGATGTGACGGCAAATGTTAAAATGATAAAAAATTTTCCACAAATTTTAAAAACTCAAAATCCACCAAAAATATTAGAAGTTCGCGGTGAAATTTATATGGGCAAAAAAGATTTTTTAGAGTTAAATAAATCACAAGAACAGAAATCTGAAAAAATTTTTGCTAACCCCCGCAATGCTTCTGCTGGTTCTTTGCGACAACTCGATCCACAAATTACCGCTCAAAGAAATTTAAGTTATTTTACTTATTCTTTGGGTGATTTTTCCGATGATTTTATTTGTGATTCACAAAATCAATTACACCAAAAATTACAAGAATTAGGCTTTTTAAGCGAGCCAAATTCTAAATTATGTAAAAATATTCAAGAGTTGATTACGCATTATAAGGCAATAGTCGATAACCGTTTTGAACTCGATTATGATTTAGATGGAATGGTGTATAAAGTTAATGATTTTACACTTCAAGATCGCTTAGGTTTTATAGCGCGCAGTCCAAGATTTGCGATTGCTCACAAATTTCCATCGATGAAAGCTAAAACTAAAATTAACGATATTGTTATACAAATTGGTAGAACTGGCGCACTTACTCCCGTAGCTATTCTTGAAAGTATAAATATTGGTGGAGTTGTTGTTTCTAGAGCAACTCTTCATAATCAAGATGAAATTTTACGCAAAGATATTCGAATTGGCGATATCGTTGTTATTCAAAGGGCAGGGGATGTTATTCCGCAAGTTTTAGAAGTTGATTTTGCCAAAAGAAATGGTCAAGAAAAGAAATTTGAATTTCCAAATCTTTGCCCAATTTGCTCAGCTAAAATCATTAAAAATAATGATGATGTAGTTCTGCGTTGCAGTGGCGGATTATCTTGTGAAGCTCAACTAATTGAAGCCCTCAAACATTTTGTCTCAAAAGACGCCTTCGATATTTCTGGGCTCGGCAAAAAACAAATTGAAAACTTTTTTAAAGAAGGGCGCATTAGTTCTTTTGCAGATATCTTTACTCTCGAAGAAAAAGAAAAATCCAACCCTCAACCCTTAATTGAAAAGAATGGTTGGGGCGAAAAATCGGTTGAAAATTTATTCTTTGCAATAAACCAAAAACGCAATATTGAATTAGAAAAATTCATTTATGCGATCGGCATTCGTCATGTTGGAGAAACTACAGCCAAAACTCTTGCGAATCATTTCTTAAATTCCGAAAACTTTATTAAATTTGTAAAAAAATTTTCTAAAATTTCAAATTTAGAATTGGAAAAATCGAATTCTCAACCTGAATTTATTGAATATTTTGAATTTATTTCGATTGATGGCATTGGTGAAAAAATGGCGCAAGCGATTTTAGATTTTTTCCGCGATGAAAAAAATATAAAAATGATTGATGATCTCATTATTCATCTTAATATAAATTCAACAAAACCAAAAATTAACAATTCACCATTAGCTGGAAAATCGATAGTTTTTACGGGTGGCTTACAAAAAATGAGTCGCGCCGAAGCTAAAAAAATCGCCGAAGATTTATCGATGAAAGTTTTGGGCGCAGTTTCGAGTAAAACAGATTATATTGTTGCTGGAGAAGATTCTGGCTCTAAACTAAAAAAGGCTCAAGAGCTAGGAATAAAAATATTAAATGAGGAAGAATGGCTAAATTTAATTTCTTAATTAAAATATTAAAAAAATTGGCAATTTTGTTAATAAAATTCTATCAAAGATTTTTAACTTTTTTTCTCGGATCTTATAATTGTAGATTCGCTCCATCATGCTCAAATTACATGATTGAAGCAATTGAAAAAAAGGGCTTAATAAAAGGAATTTATTTGGGATTTTTAAGAATTTTAAAGTGTCATCCATTATCTAAAAAATCAGGCTTTGATCCTGTGAAATAAAATATTAACCGTTTTCGATTTGTAAAAATTCTGATGATAAAATTTTTTATATTTCTAATTTCAATTATTGTTTGCTATCAACAGTCGCAAGCTCAGAATAATATTTCTGGTATAGAAAAATTAATTCAAACAAATGTTGATTTAGAATCTTTAGGCCTAGATAATATTGAAAAACCAACTCTTGAACCAAAGAAAGATATTCCAAAATCTAATTTAATTGACACCATAACTAAAGTTGAAGAAAAAAATACTCAAGATTTAAAAATTTCAAGGGAAGCTCCAATAGAAGTTATTTTAAAAACCGAAGAAAATATTAAAAAAATAGCGAAGAAAAACACAATAAAATTACCAAAAAAAACCGTTAAGAAGCCTGTTAAAAAAAGGCAAATTGTTAAAAATAAATCCAAAAAAATAAACAAAAAAATTACTCCAACAAAGTTAAATGAAGATGAGGTTGATAAGGATGATGTTGATGCTTTTCAAGAAATAGAAGATCAAGATGACTTAGAAAATGAACCTAAATTAGAATCTCCATCTAATGCAAAAAATAAAATCAAAAAAAGCATCTTGCGATCAGAGCTGGAAAGGAAAGAAAAAATTGCTTTTAACGCTAAAAAGCAACAAGAAAAAATAAAAAAATTTGAAGAATTAAAAAAATTTTATCTGGCGGATTTAATTGCGAACGAAGATTCTGCGGTAGAAGATTTTGATAATGAAGAAAAAATTATTCCAAAAAGAAAAGAATTAGCGCCTTTTGCAATTGAAGAATTACCGCCTTTACCAATTTTAAATCGAACGCGAACTCCTGATAATTTTCATATTCCTTTTGTTTATACTCCAAAAGAATATATCGATGTGATGTTTTCAGCCATATCGATGGGAAGCATTTCTTATTTTAACGAGGCTTTCAAATATGTTTTAAATCCCAATATTAAAAACGATCAAGGCGACACAATTTTAACATATGCAATTTTTTTAAAAAAATATTCAGTTATTTCGTCGGTTTTATCTAAGGGTGCCGACCCGAATCTTGAGAATAAACTTGGCCATACTCCAGTTTCAATTGCTATCGAATTAGTTGATTTTCAAGCGCTAGAATTACTAGAAAAAAATAATGTAGATTTAAAATATAAAGATGCTTTTGGAAGAAATTATTTAATGCATGCTTCGCGAGTTGGCTTTTTGCCGGCGGTAGATTTATTGGTAAAGAACAATTTAAACATAAATGATATGGATGATGATGGCTTTACGGCCTTATCAATTGCATACCGCCATCGTAAAGAATTAGTAGTACAATATTTGCTGAAAAATGGCGCTAAAACCTGGATTGAAAAAACTTACAATCCTAAAAAAAGATATTATATAGACGATTTGAATAATCGCTGGAAATAAAGCGATTTTAAATTAAAATAAAATAATAATTTTTCTAAATAAAATATTTAGAAATTATTTTGAGACAATGTAAAACTTTTTACTGATTAATAATTTTAATACTTTATTTTTTAGGTATATAATTTTTAAAAAAATAATGAGAACAGAAAACATAAAAATTCAAAATTCATTGCAAGATACTCATCTAGAACCTGAAAGCCAATCTTCTTTTGATATTTTTAGAAAAAAACTAATAATTGCTTTGGTTATAATTTTATTATTTTTTGCATATAGTGATAAAATTTGGGCTCAAATGGAAAGCCTTTACAACTCTTCTACTGAACAGTTTGCTGGAATCTCAACGCTAATGTCTGCAACTGCCAACAACGATGTTGATGGCGTAAAATTTTTTAGCAAAGGAGGTGCTTTAGTTGTTAATCAGCGCAATAAAGGTGGCGCCACATCTCTTCACATCGCTTGTCGCGAAGGAAATTTTGAAATCGTAAAAACATTAATTGACAATGGCGCGAATGTTAACATTACTGATAACGAAGGCTGGACCCCACTGATGAGAGCCTCCTTATCTGGTAACCAAGAAATAGTTGAAATTCTTTTAAAAAATGGCGCTAAAGCTAACTTACTTAACTCGTTAAATGAAAGTGCTTTAATTCATGCTACCACATCAAAATGTATAAAATGCATAGAGCAAATAATCGAGAATGGTGATTTAATAAAAAAAATGGATATCTTGGTTTTAAAAAGCCAAATTGCTGATGCATTTTTAATTGCTCGAAGCCAAGAAAATAAAGGTTCTCAAGGTGTTTTAGAATCATTTTTAGATTATGCCTCAAGAATGGCTCCATTGGTTGCAAGAAACCCTTCTATAGATGATCAAGAACCCTTGCCACTATCTTTAAATCAAAATAAAATTAGCAATTCAAAATTAAATAAATTCTCAAAAAATTTTATATTAAAAAATCAAGATAATGAAAAGTTAACACCGGAACAACAAAGCGTTTATTCGGTTCTTGAAGATCCAAATCTTCCGCCATTATCAAATAAATATACTGATAAAAAAGAACCGGTTTATCAATTACCCCAAATTGCTCAACAAGATATCCCGCTTTTAGAGACAAAAGAGCCAAAAACAAAATATAAACTTAAGTCAACTTACAATAACGATATAGCAAAACAAAATGATCTTGCGCCAGCATTGACCGTCAATAATCCCAATAATAAAAAACCTATATATAATACTCCGATTCAAGAAAAAACTCTTACTAATCAACAAATATCAAAACCTGAAACTAAGAAATTTAAATTTAAAGCTGGGCAACAAAGTTTAATATCCAAAAATTTAAATTCCTCCGATGTAAAAGATTTGGAAAGTAATGATTTAAACGCTGTTGCGGTTCAAGATTTAACAAGTGAACCAAAATCCTTACCAAGCATTGAGAGTCAATCTCCAAGCGCCGTTGAATTAAAGAAAAATAAGATAACTTTTATTCCAATTTCTAAGAAAAAAATTCAAGAAGTTGAGCCTCAAGAAACTATTTTCTTGATTAAAAAAAAATCAAATAAACATGATAAGCATTCTGTAAATGAAGAACCTATTGCAGACCTTAAAAATGAAGAAGTTAATGAACAAATAAATCAAGATTCTAAGGGATTAGAGCTACCAAACGAAGTCGCAAAAAAACCAAATAAAGTTTTTAAATTTAAAAAATCTTCAAGCCCTCAAATTAATAATTCAAACTTAGAAAGTGATCCAATAAAATTAGCACCTCTTGAA
>Ga0208960_1001513_pt1 | contig 12361 bp, 7 predicted proteins | sample GreLakmeON33MSRF_FD_187703 | JGI IMG/M metagenome (GOLD analysis project Ga0208960, IMG submission 187703) | Freshwater lentic microbial communities from great Laurentian Lakes, MI, USA - Great Lakes metaG ON33MSRF (SPAdes) | ecosystem: Environmental > Aquatic > Freshwater > Lake | place: Great...
AACAGGGTTTTTTACGAATAATAATTTCTATTTTCGGGGGTACAAGCGAGGTGAAATTCATAAAATGAAAAAAATAATCTGGGGAATCATTGGCTGCGGTAACGTGAATGAAGTAAAAAGCGGCCCCGCATTCAATAAAGTTCCAAACTCCAGTTTGGCAGCTGTTATGCGTCGCGACAAGCTTAAGGCTGAAGATTATGCCAACAGACACCATGTTGGAAAATGGTATTCAGATGCTCAATCATTGATACAAGACGCTGAGGTCAATGCAATCTATATTGCTACACCTCCAGATTCACATGAAGCCTATACACTGGCTGCATTCATGGCCGGAAAGCCAGTCTACGTAGAAAAACCAATGGCATTAAACTCAATCGAATCTCAAAAAATGCAGGAGGCAGCTGAAAAATTTAAATGCAAACTAAGTGTAGCCCATTACCGAAGAGCACAACCAAGATTCATTGAAATTAAACGAATCATTGATGAAAAAATACTTGGTGAAATAATCTCAGTAGACATGCAAATGGCAATGACCCCTTCTCCTGATTTAGCTGAAACATGGAGAGTAAATCCTGCCATTTCTGGTGGAGGTCTTTTCCATGATCTTGCACCCCATCAGCTTGACCTGATGCTTTTCTTTTTTGGAGAACCCACTAGCATACATGGTCAGGCACTAAACAAAAGCAAAAATTATCATGCCGACGATTATGTAAGTGCTGAAATTGGATTCAAAAACAATGTATTGTTTAAAGGATTATGGGATTTTGACGTAAAAAAAGAAAATGAAGAAGATCTCTGTGAGATTAAAGGCAAGAAAGGCATATTACGCTTTGGTGTTTTCAGCGACTTCTGTGAACTTAGCCTGAACGAAGAAACTAAATCGCTTACATTTGAGCATTTAACACATGTTCAGCAGCCTATGATAGAGCAAGTAGTTAATTATTTTCTGGATAAGGGGCCAAATCCATGTTCGGGAACTGATGCTCTTATCGTAATGAAGATGATGGATAAAATTGTAGCAAAATAGCAATAATCGTTAAATTAAATCAGCTTCTTCAACACCTGACCACCTCAAGGTGGGGAGATTCATTAATCACTACAGATCATTGCCAAACCAGCAGATCTGTTCAGAAAAAATAAATAAAATTAACTATTGAATATCCCATAGGTAATTAACAACAAATCCCGCTCCGGTTTCCGGAGCGGGATTTGTACAAATTTAAAAAAATCAGCTTTTAATATGTTAAAAGATGATTTTTCAGAAATTATTGATTTAAGGTAAATCCTACATAGTACATTCCACCCATCTCAGGATTTCCATAAGAGGTTACATAGTATTTATTAAAAATATCTGAAGCACCGATCTTAATCATTCCCTTAACAGAAGGAATTTTTAAGTTGATCTGTGCATCAACAGTTCCGAATGAAGGAACTGCGCCTGCTGCAAATGATGAATTCCAGTAGAATGAATCCTGCCAGCGGTAAGAAACGTTCATACCAACATTCTTAACAATGTTGCGATTGCTGATACCTAAATTATAGCGAACTTTTGGAGTATTGAAATCATTCACATAAGTAATAGGGATATCACCTATATTATTGTAAGAAATATTTCCAGTTAGGTTATATTTTCCCATCAAATAATCAATTCCAAGAGCTGTACCATAAGAAGTTACATTACCCTCTGCATTAACCGGAACACCAAACTTTGTAAAAGAAGTTCCACTTTGCTGGAATACCTCTACAGCGGTAATGAAATTGCTGTAGGTGTTATAATATCCATAGGCATCAAGCAAAACTTTGCTACCCAATAACCCTTTATAACCCAATTCATAAGCTTTTACGCTCTCTGGCTTTACTCCATCTGCAGTGAATGAATACGGTTTAAGTAAAGCAGGATTTGCCGCTCCTGCTGATGCAGAAGCTAAGAAATTACGGTAACTAACATCAGTAAATGGTTTGTTTCCATATAAATTATATTTCACCAAACTTGAGGGCAAGCCGCCAATTAAACGTGTTGAACCACCACCAACTGAAAGGTCGATAAATTGATTCTGCGTGGTTGGATTACGATAACCTGTTTGATACGATAATCTGATATTATTATTTGGCGCTACTGTGTAAACCCCTGCAATTCTTGGAGTAAAACGACCATCAAAATTCTGATTTTTATCATAACGTCCAGAGAAACTCAACTTAAATGCATCAGACAGTTTTTTACCCATTTGAACAAAAGCACCATATTCATCGATATCAATTTCACGGTTAAGGTCATCGAAAATAGTTCCTCCAGAATTTAAATCATATCTTCTATATGAAGCTCCAACCTGAAGTTCAAGGGCTTCTTTTAAAGCACTAGTGAAATTATACATCCCCTCATAATGGTAAAGGTTTGTTTTATCATTGAATCGTGCTCCTAAACCAGAGGTGATATTAGTACTCATAATAGTTTTTTTCGCAGCTTCAAACTCGGTACTTCCAGGCAGAAATCTTCCAACATCCGCTGCTGTACGAGCCATTGAATGAGCTTGAGCATCAGGAGCACCTGCAGCGCGAGCACCTACATAATTACCAATGTATTGAGGAAACCAGGTAGTACTTGCTTTCGAGGCTTCATTGATGTAACTACCAAGTATGGAAGAAATATAAGAATCTCCTGAACGCTCCTGAGTAGTGTAACCACGTACCATGAAGTCTTGTCCCTTCACTTCAAGTTTATATTGCCCTATACTGAAATTACGTATAGAATAACGGTCAGATCCAGTGTAAACGGTGGTACCAGTACCCCAGTTTGCTTGCAAAACAGCCTGAACGGTATTACTAAGTTTATAATGTAATGAAGTAGAAGTTTTTATAGACTTGGAATCATAATCAACTAAATTTTGTTCATTATAACCTGTACGAGAAACCATTTGATCAGGTATTAATCCAGCTCTTAAACCAAAGTTAAAAGGCAAAACATTTTGAATTGTAGGCCTCAAGGCTGCAGGAAAATTACCTAAAAATCCGCCGATCTGAGCTGGTGTGGCGTTTGGAGGAAGGGAAGCATTGATCATTCCAATCACATTCGGAATTGCTCCACCTGTTGCTGCTGCTACTCCCGCATTTGTTGCTGATTGAACTGAGTTAGCTACGTTACGCATATTTGAATTTACTTCGTCACCATATACGTTTACACCATCAAAATTCGGATCAGAATTTCTGTAACCTGATTTCACAGTACGTGAAGTACGGTCGAAATTAGAGTAATTTGCTGCCTGCCAGTCATCTGCCTCTAAAAAAGAGAGCGTGGTTTTGAAGGCAAATTTATTCCATGATTTTGCAATCCTAATTCCTGCTTCTTTAAAAGGAGCTGCAGATTGCAATGGATCACTCACATGATTTAGTCCGCTTCTAAGTGAGACACTAATTCCTTGTGTAGTGTAAGGATTTTTTGAACTCATCAGCATAGTACCGTTAATACCTCCAGCACCATATAAAGCAGATGAAGCACCTGGCAATAGCTCTACATTATCAAGGTCAAGTTCTGAGATACCAATAATATTTCCAACAGAAAAGTTCAAGCCCGGTGCCTGATTATCCATACCGTCTATGTATTGATTAAATCTGGTATTACCATTTGAATTGAAACCTCTTGTATTAATAGATTTGAATGTCAAACTTTGAGCACTCATTTCAACACCCTTTAAATTGTTAAGTGCATCATAAAATGATACAGCGGCTGTTTCACGAATTGCTGCAAGTCCGAAACGTTCAATGGATACCGGCGATTCCAATATACGCTCTGGAGTACGTGAAGCAGCTACTACCACTTCCTGACCAAGGATGGACTGAGATTCCATTTTGATCTCCAAATTAGATACTGAACCGGCAACCTCCTGCTCAATGGTCTTGTAACCAATATAAGTGATCACAATTGTAAATGGTGTTTTTTCTGAAATACTTAGATTGAATCTACCTCCAGAATTTGTAGATGTTCCAATTGTTTTGCCCTTCACTGTGATGGCTACGCCTGGGAGTGTTTCATTTGTTAATTTATCGGTTACTATTCCGGATATGCTTGAAGTTTGAGCAAATCCCATGTTCATAGCGCCAATAAGTACTAACAAAATACAGGCTAAACGAGTAAATGTTTTATTCATAATTCTCGGTTTTATTTTTGGTTATTTTTTAATTAATTAATAAAATTAACGTAATATTTTAATTGAAACAAGATGATTTTAATATTATTTATGCATGCATAGTAAAATTATGGCATTAAATACCTTTAATAGACGAAAATTACTCCTGACTTAATTATTGACTAACTAACAATAGTTAGAAAAACCTATTATTTTTTAGGATATTTGGAGCTTATTAAGTTTTATGAAACTAATTAAATCAGTCATAACCGCACTTTTTACACTTGTATTGGTTATTGTTTTGAATACTAAATTTGGCGATATACCTCCTCTGGCCAAATTCCTCGACCCTTTTCAAGGATTCTGGGCAAATGCTGAAGGCAAAAAACAAAATCTAGAAAAGGAATTAACTATTGAGGGCTTAAAGGGTACTGTTGAGATTCGGTTCGATGACCAGATGATTCCGCATATTTTCGCAGATAATAATCATGACCTCTATTTTGCCCAGGGTTATATTACCGCAAAAGACAGATTATGGCAAATGGATTTTCAAACACGCTTTGCATCCGGACGCCTTTCGGAGGTTGTTGGCCCTAAAGCAATTGAACTAGACCGCTATCAACGCAGAATGGGAATGACTTTCGGCGCTGAAAATATGATAAATACCATGATGAATGATCTGCAGATCAAAGAAATAACGGATGCGTATACTGCTGGTATCAATGCATATATCCACTCCCTTAAGCCTGCTGATTATCCATTTGAATTTAAACTGTTGGATTATGCCCCAGAAGACTGGAAGCCACTAAATTCAGCACTCTTGTTAAAATTAATGTCTGCTACTCTTGCAGGTGGATCAAATGAATTTTACATGAATAATATTCTGAATAAGTATGGTCCTGAAATAACAAAAAATCTATTTCCAGATTATCCTTTCAGAGAAGACCCAATCATTCCTGCTGGAACCAAATGGAACTTTGACCCGATAAAAATTCCGGATATCCCTAAAGTTAACTTATCAGATAAAACTGCATTCAATATAAAAACAAAAGAAATAGAAGAAGGAATAGGTAGTAATAATTGGGCAGTTAGCGGTAAAAAATCTGCTAGTGGTTATCCAATTCTTGCAAACGACCCACATCTTGACCTCACTCTGCCTTCTATTTGGTATCAAATACAATTAGCCTCTTCAGATATGAATTCTTGTGGAGTTTCCATTCCTGGTGCTGCGGGTATTATCATTGGATTTAATCAGGATGTAGCCTGGGGAGTTACCAATGTTGGAGCAGATGTTTTAGACTGGTATACTATTAAATTTAAGGACGATACAAAAAAAGAATACTGGTATAATAATAAATGGAATACCGTAAAATTAAGAATAGAAACAATTAAGGTTAAGGGAGGCAGCACACTAACTGATACCGTATTGTACACTCATCATGGCCCGGTAGTGTATACCAGCCAACAGCGTCCAGATAATTTTTCGAAAATCAAAAACATTCCCACCGGACATGCACTCAGGTGGGTAGCACATGATGGGTCAAATGATAACCGAACATTTTACATGCTTAATCGCGCAAAAAATTATAGTGATTACAGAAAGGCACTAACTTATTACTCAGCTCCTGCACAAAATTTCATATTTGCCAGCGTCGAAAATGATATTGCTATTACTCCAAATGGCTATCTGCCGCTTAAATGGCGTGGCCAAGGTAAATTCTTGCTTGATGGAACAGATCCGGCCAATGACTGGCAAGGAAGAATTCCAGCAGAACACAATCCTACAATAAAGAATCCTTCAAGAAATTTTGTAAGTTCTGCCAACCAATTTCCAAATGATCCGAGTTACCCTTATTATATCAACTGGGAGTATTCAGGTTATGAACGCGCGCACAGAATAAATAAGCGGCTTTCTGTAATGACTCAGGCAAATATTGATAGTATTCAGAATTTGCAGAATGACAATTATAGCATTCTTGCCGAGAATATTATGCCAACATTAATACGTCTGGTAGATACTGAGAAATTAAATGTAAGCGAACGCAAAGCATTTAATATCGTCAGTAAATGGAATAAGTTTTTCAATGCCGATGAAATTGGTGCCAGTATATTTGAACTATGGCATAAAAATTTGGCCATGCAAATTTGGCAGGATGATTTTGGAGATCCAAAAACTCCAATGAGATTCCCCTCTCGCGACAGAAATGTAGAGATGCTTCTTAATGAGCCAGATGCCGTATGGTATGATAACATCAAAACAGCTAAAAAAGAAACCCGTTCGGATGTTGTCAATGCCGCGTTTAAATTTGCCGTCGATAGTTTAAACCGTAAGTTTGGTTTGATGGATAAAGATTGGGCATGGGGTAATTTAAAGCATACCAATGTTCCACATCTTGCTAAAATAGCTGGATTCGGATCCAAATTCTTAAATAATGGCGGATCAAAAACTTCAGTGAATGCTGTTAGCGAAAATAATGGTCCTTCATGGAGAATGATCGTTGCCCTGGGTAAGAATGTTAAAGCCTATGGCGTTTTCCCGGGTGGAGAATCGGGGAATCCCGGAAGTTATTATTATGATGACATGGTAGACACCTGGTCGGAAGGTAAATTGAACGAATTAGTTTTCCTAAAGGCAAAAAATGAAAAATCTGACCGGATTATATCTACCTGGAAATTCACTCATCACTAAATTTATTCAATAGCTTTAAATAAATTTAAATTACAATTAAACGCTTAATAATTAAATCATGTTATTCCTACTTATTGCAGTAATCTCGCTGATCTTACAACTATTCTTACCCTGGTGGATCATTGCTCCGCTTGCATTTGGGTTGGCGGCGTGGAAAGCAAGCTCCGGAAAGAATGCTTTTGGCTCGGCCTTCTTTGCCATCTTTCTAGTTTGGATTGTGGCTGGTTTAATTCAAACTATCCCTAATGAAAATATTTTAGCTAACCGCGTTGGAACCATGTTAAATTTTCCTGATAGTTCAATGAACTGGATAATCGTTTTATTACTAACTGGAATAATTGGGGGTCTTGCTTCTGGATTTTCTGCCTTAGCAGGATTCTTTGCAAAGGATGCAATTGGAGGAAAAACGGAAATCAAGTAATTATACTAGTATTGTTTTAGGATACCTGTAAATTTGAAAGCGAAAATCTCCATTAGAATTCAACTTTTTATAACCGTATTCTTTATTCCAAATAACCTAAAATAGACCCCCTAAAAAAGGATTCGTATCTTTAAGCGTGGATTATATAGACACCAATCGTATTTTTTCTATTTCTGATGATCAGGAATTTGAAGCAATATCACTTGAGGTTTTTAACTATCAGGTACAACATTGCCAAGTTTATGGCCGGTTTGTTGCCAATCTTGGCATTAACCTAGACCTGGTAAAAGACCATAAGAGTATCCCCTATTTACCCATTGAATTTTTCAAAAGTCAGAAAATATGTTGCGGTAAAGCACTTGCTGATGAGATCTTCAGCAGTTCCGGCACAAGCGGAATGGCACAAAGTCAACATCTGGTAAAAGATATCTCCGTTTACATGGAAAGCTATAGAAAAGCATTTCAACTATTTTACGGAGATATTAGTAAATACGCTATTCTGGCTCTACTCCCATCCTATCAGGAACGGGAGGGTTCATCGCTTATTTATATGGTTGATGATTTTATTGGACTTAGCAATCAGTTAAAGAGTGGATATTTTTTATACAATCATCAATCATTACAGCTTACACTTACTGAGCTGAATGAAAGTAAAATACCTACTCTTCTTATAGGTGCTAGCCATGCATTGCTTGATTTTGCAGAGAGCAATTGCATAGAATTCCCTGAACTAATTGTCATGGAAACCGGAGGAATGAAAGGTAAAAGAAAGGAAATACTTAGAACAGAACTCCATGAAATACTCTGCCAAGGATTTGGGGTGCCCGTGATACATTCTGAATATGGAATGACCGAACTATTATCGCAGGCCTACTCAAAGGGTGGAGGCATCTTTCATTGTCCGCCTTGGATGAAGGTTATTACCCGAGACACGAATGATCCGCTAAGCTTATTAGCTCATGAGCAAACAGGAGGTATCAATATCATTGACCTGGCAAATATCAATTCCTGCTCTTTTTTAGCCAGCCAGGATCTTGGCCGAACATTTCAGGATGGCAGCTTTGAAATTTTGGGGAGATTTGATAATAGCGATATAAGAGGATGTAATTTATTGGTGCAGGGTTAATATCATTTCTCAAGACTGATTTAGTGGTGAAAAAGCACTTGGGTTAAAATTATTTAGCTAGACATTTTTAAGCTAACAAGCTTAAACTAAACATCCGATGAATAGCCAGACTTTACAACCAGGTATATCATCGGATGAATATAATTATCAGCTATCTTATAGTGCTGATTTCTGCTAAGCAATAACAGCAGAATAAATACAAATTAAAACTACATTCCTAATGTCCAACCAGAGCGGTACTCTCTTTTCACAAACTGGTTCGCTTCATCAAAATTAGTAATTTTCATATTTGGTCCGTCCCATAGTAGTTTTTTATATCTGCCAGGATAGGTAAACCCATTCCCAGAAGCATTAGCTTTTCTGATATCAAAACCACGGATCGCAAGGTTTCCCATCAATAAGGCTTCAGTTAGAGGCCCTGCAACAGAGAAATCAGAACTCACTTCCATTTTTCCATATCCTGCAATGGCAGCATCTACCCATTGAGTATAATGTCCGGATTCCTGGCCAGGCACCAATGGAATAGTGGAAGGAACATTAACCTCGGCATTTTTAGAAAGCGGCAATAACCTTGGATTTTTACCATAGGTATCACACAGCATTTTTCCTTTTGTGCCAATAAATAATACTCCATTACCTCCATCACCAAAAATCTCATCCGGACCTAGTTCCTGTGGACGTTCCGGTTGAATTCCACCATCCATCCAATGCATTCTTACTGGTGCATTATTCTGTTTTGATGAATTAAAATTCATAATAACATGCGAAGATGGAGGGCAACTTTCAGGGAAATATCCACGTTTAAATGAATCAACATAAACACTTCCAACACTGCACTCAACATCTGTAGGATAATTTAACCCCAAGACTCTGAAAGGTGCATCAACCAAGTGGCAGCCCATATCGCCAAGTGCACCTGTTCCATAATCCCACCATCCGCGCCAGTTAAATGGAACGAGCTTATCGATATAATTTATTTGCGGTGCTGTCCCCAACCACAGGTCAAAGTCGAGTTCCTTTGGAATATCGGCTTTTGTAGATGGCCATGGAACACCCTGTGGCCATACTGGCCTGTCAGTCCAGCAATAAACGGTATGTACATCACCGATTATTCCGGCATTGTACCATTCCATGAGTTTACGGGAACCATCACTTGAAGATCCCTGGTTTCCCATTTGGGTTACAACTTTATATCTAACCGCCGCTTCTGTTAAAATTCGTGCCTCATAAATATCATGAGTCAGGGGTTTTTGAACATAAACATGCTTTTTTAACTGCATGGCCGAAAGAGTAACTATAGCATGGTTATGATCTGGAGTTGATACAGATACCGCATCAAAGTTTTTCGATTCCTTATCAAACATCTCACGCCAGTCTTTATAATACTTGGCTTTTGGGAACCGTTGTATAGATTTTGCAGCGCGAATATCGTCAACATCGCATAAATATCCGATATCAGCTTTGCCACCACTTACAAAACCTGTAAGATCACTTTCACCCTTTCCACCTGCACCGACACCGGCAACAATCAAGCGATCACTGGGTGCAATAAATCCTTTACCTCCCAACACATGGCGTGGCACGATCATAAAACCAGCCGCTGCAAGTGAAGCAGTTTTAACAAAATCTCTTCTTGAATTAATTTTTTCCTTCATACAAGTTTTTCTTTGAATATTAAACAATAAGTTTTTAAGCATTTGCCCAGGCACGATCACCTTTTTTATAAGGAACATCACCATCAAAACTTCCCGGTGTTTCCACATAACGGAGCGCTTTTGTAGATCCAATTTCTGAAGTAAAGAATCCCAGAAGTGTAAGCTCCTTCATCATTCTGAAATAATGAGGCGGCTCTTCTACCTTCTTAGTATCCATATAGGCCTTTTGCTGCGTATCGAGTACTGTCAGGAAGCTTGTTCGCTCCTGAACATTACTATCCATAAATGCTTTACCGGTTTTAGTTTTACATTCCCTATCCAGAGATTTAATTCCCTCTAAAAAGATCTCCTGATGCTCCTTGGTATAGCAATCCTTGACCATAATATCCATAAATTGACCAACCTTTGCCTCTTTAGCACCAGGAGTACTTGTTTGAGGTAAAATGGTTTCGCCTATCTCATTGAGCAGATCGATTGTCTTTTGATCAAAAAATAGTGATCTCTGTTCAGGGCTTGATTGACATCCATACTCAAGAAAAATACTTGAACCTATAATGGTACCACCCAGTATCCAGCTAACCTGTGCTATTGCTTCTCTTCTGTTCATAAAATCGAATTAAATAGTTCCTTTTTTCAACTCGGTAAAGGCATGATCTACAGCACGGGCAGTCATTGCCATATAGGTCAATGATGGATTTTGACATGCTGCCGAGGTCATAGCTGATCCATCTGTAACGTATACATTGGTAGCATCCCAAACCTGATTAAACTTATTAAGTACAGATGTTTTTGGATCCAGACCCATACGTGCTGTACCCATTTCATGAATTCCCATACCAAGTGTATAATCATTGTCGAATGTTTTTACATCCTTTAAGCCAGCCATTTCAAGCATTTCTTGTCCGTCTGCCATCATATCCTTTCTCATATTGATTTCATTCTGCTTGATCTCTGCATCAATTGAAAGGATATTTAGCCCCCATTTATCTTTCTTAGTTTTATCGAGCGTGACTTTATTTTCGTGGTAAGGAAGAGTTTCACCAAAAGCGGTAATTCCCATTGTCCAGCCTCCCGGTTCGCATAAAGCATCCTTAAAGTCGCCACCGATACTTAGTTCTGCGACATTACGGCCCCAGCCTTCTCTGCTTGCTCCACCCTGATAACCAAACCCACGAAGATAATCGCGCTTTTCATTACCCAGATTTCTGAAACGGGGGATATAAATTCCATTTGGCCTACGACCAAAAACATATTTATCATCAAACCCTTCCATCCTTCCAGATGCCCCTAATCGGAAGTGATGATCCATTAGGTTATGGCCTAATTCACCACTACTGCTACCTAGTCCAGCTTCCCAAACATCAGTTGCTGAGTTCATCAAAACCCATGTTGAGTTTAAAGTAGAGGCATTCAGAAAAATAACTTTAGCAAAATATTCATAAGTTTGGTTGGTTTCTGCATCCAGAACCTCTACTCCAGTAGCTTTTTTAGTGTCCTTGTTATAAAGAATCTTGGTCACAATTGAAAAAGGACGAAGTGTTAAATTTCCAGTGGCAACAGCTGCCGGAAGCGTTGAAGACTGAGTACTGAAATAACCTCCAAAAGGACAACCCAACCAGCATTTACTACGAAACTGGCAATTTGTTCGGCCTTGAATAGCTTTGGTAAGATTCGCTACCCGTCCGATGAGCATATGTCTACTTTCTTTATAATGATCTTTGATACGAGCAGCAACTGCTTTTTCAACCACGTTCATTTCCATAGGTGGAAGAAAATCACCGTCAGGCAATTGCGGCAGTCCGTTTCTAGATCCACTTATCCCTGCAAATCGCTCCACATGTCCATACCATTTTTCAAGATCTTTATACCTAATTGGCCAGTCAACGGCTATTCCTTCTTTGGCATTTGCCTCGAAATCCATTTCACTTAATCGATAACTCTGACGACCCCACATTAATGACCGCCCACCAACTTGGTAGCCTCTGTACCAATCAAAACGTTTGACCTCTGAATAGGGGCTATCTTTTTCATTAGCCCAAAAATCAAGGTTTTTTTCATTTAGAGGGTAGTCTCTCTTTAAAACCGGGTAATTGCCAATCATCTCTTGCGTACGACCGCCTCGATGAGGAAACTCCCAAGGATTTTTCGTAGCACTTACATAATCCTTAATATGCTCAATGTTTTTGCCACGCTCAAGCATAATAGTTTTCAATCCCTTTTCAGTTAACTCTTTAGCAGCCCAACCACCACTAATTCCTGAACCGATGACTATTGCATCATAAATATTATCAGCCATATATTTTATCTCTAGTCATTCTTAAATCTTAAACATCACAAATCAGTACAGCT
>Ga0208960_1001515_pt1 | contig 12356 bp, 23 predicted proteins | sample GreLakmeON33MSRF_FD_187703 | JGI IMG/M metagenome (GOLD analysis project Ga0208960, IMG submission 187703) | Freshwater lentic microbial communities from great Laurentian Lakes, MI, USA - Great Lakes metaG ON33MSRF (SPAdes) | ecosystem: Environmental > Aquatic > Freshwater > Lake | place: Great...
TCTGCTACTGCGTTTGCATTTTTTCTTGGAAACATATGAAAGTAATCATCTGCGCCACCAACGGCACCACCAGGAAATATTAACATATCCACATCAGAAAATGTTTCTACTTTACATTGTTCTTTTTTAAAGATTTTAATATTATAATGTGGAGATAATACTTGAAGAAAGCCATCACTCATTGATATTGCACTTTTGGTGCGGTCATCTTGAAATAACGCTATAGTTTTCATGCTAATACTTTTCGCTTTCTTAAAATCATACCAACATATGTTCCAAGAAATGCACCAATACCAGCAGGAATTAATAACCAATGATTAGTTGTATAATTTATAACCACAGTACAAGCAGCAATAAAAACTATAACCGCCCATAGGCTGGCTTTTATTTTATGTTCTTCTTGTACCGACTTCAAGTAGTAAGTATAAAATACATCAGTAAAAAACATAGCAAAAAATGTTGTAACATATTCCAACATAATTATCCCTCACAGGCAATACAATCATTCCCTTGTGCTACTTGAACCATATCTAATTCTTTAATTACCTGACGTTCAATTTTCTTAGAGACCTTGTCAGCTTTACCAATCTTTTCTGAACGGCAATAGTAAAGTGTTTTCAATCCTTTTTTCCATGCCATAAAATGGATGGCGTGAATGTATTTGATGTGTGCATCTGGACGGAAGAACAAATTCAATGATTGAGCTTGGTCAATATATTGTTGACGGTCAGCAGCCAATTCAATAACCCAACGTTGGTCAATTTCCATAGATGTTTTGAATACTGCTTTTAGATTTTCATCCAACCATTCTAAATGTTGAACAGAACCATCATTTGCAATAATAGATGACCAAATCTCATCATATTCCATTCCCAACTTATTACCAACAGGAGGTGAATCACAATATTTTTTAATGACCTTATCCAACCAACGATTTTTGTTTAGAAAAGCGCCCGATAGAGTGTCTTGCCTGTAAGCGTTAGCACGATAAGGCTCTACAGAAGGGCTAGTATTTCCCATGATGATAGAAGAAGAAGCATTTGGAGCAATAGCCATAAGGTGGCTGAAGCGCTGGCCAGAGCTAGCAGCATCAGGAGCGGGACCTCGTATTTGACCAAGAATTTGGTTAGCATCATTCAATCCTTCTCTAATATGTTTAAAAATTTGATTGTTCGTAACTTTTGCCATCACACCTTCAAATGCAATACCTTTTCGTTGTAGATAAGCGTGAAAACCTAAGGCACCAATGCCAATACTACGCTCACGGCTAGCAGAGTATATAGCCCTGGAAATGGTATCAGGTGCATGAGTAATAAAAAACTCCAGAACGTTATCGAGCATTTCAGCAACATCCCTAAGGAACAAAGGTTCATTTTTCCATTCATCATAGTACTCCAAGTTTAGTGATGACAAACAACATACTGCTGTACGGTCTTTGTCCGTTGGAAGAATAATTTCAGAACAAAGATTTGATTGGTGAATCTTTAGTCCTAAGTCTTTTAGAAACTGAGGCATCATTCTGTTACTTGTATCAATGAAGTGAATGTAAGGTTCACCTGTATGCATACGTAATTCTAAGATTTGTTGCCATAGATGTTTGGCCGACACAATCTCTCTTGCTTCACCAGAATGTGGATCTCTTAATTGCCAATCATCATTCGCTTCTGGATCCAACATACAGTTTTCAATCAACTGCATAAAGTCATCTGTGATATTAACACCGTGGTGTAGATTCATACACCGAACATTAGGATCACCGGTGGGTTTACGCATCTCTAAAAATGATATAATGTCGGGATGACTGATATCAAGATAAGCAGCATAACTTCCACGGCGAGTACGACCCTGACGGTAAGCAAGAGATGAAGCATCGTAAATTTTGAGGTGCGGCATAACACCAGTACTCTTGTCGTCTGTACTGCGTATACCAAAGCCAATACCAACACCACCACCAAGCATAGAAAGCCAATTAGTTTCGCTAAGATTATCAACTAGACCCTCCGCTGTATCTTCAATATAGTTGAGAAAACACGAAATAGGCATACCACGCTTAGAACGGCCATAGCTAAGAATTGGAGTACTAAAACTGAGCCAATGATTAGAGGCGTAATCGTAAATGCGCTGAGCGTGTTCTGGATTACTTCCAAATGACGATGATACATATGCAAACCTTTGTTGTGGTGATGTTTCATCATCACGCATGTAAGATTCTTTCAACCTTAACTTACCTAATTCATCAAATAGTTTATCTTTTTCCAAGTCTATTTTGACACCCATGTATTCCATATTGTTTACTTTCTTATAATTGTTTTAATATCAGGTGGTGTCCAACCTTCTGGTTTTAGTACCTTACCATCTTCTCTTTTTAATACTTTACCACCTTCAGAAATTTTGGCCAAATTGCTACGTGCAACTTCGTTCCAAACTTCTTGTTGTGGTATATTGAGTGTGTGTTCTAAACCCTCAATTACCCATTTCAAATCAGCACAAGCATCAGCAATCTCTACGGGGTCTCTGTTGCCATATGCTGTAATAAGTTCCCTAAATTCTTCCATTATCAGGTCTACATACAGTTCAGATTGTGGTCCAAAATCTCTTGCCTTTTGGTCACATGCATCCATAAAAACTCTTACATCATTCTTACTGTCCATTGGTGTACTCCTTAATCATGGGGAAAATTGGCTCAATGGCATCAGCACAGGCCAATGCAACATCTTGATGTTCTTTCTGTGTCCCGTTTGCGCTTCGGAGTTGTATATAGTGAACCCAAGAACGAAGTGTTCCATTCATATACAAACGTGAACCTGTCATACCTTCTGGTAATACTGCTCTCGCCTGTTCTTTTGCAATACCATTTTTTAATGCCCATTCGTAAGCTTCTGTTACATGAGAAAGTACTACAGTTTGAATCATTGCCCATTTCCCTTGCAACACTTCATTATCAGTTTCAATACTATTCTGACGATTCTTTGTATCCTGTAACCGACAGTCCCTTAATTCAAATCCTAACTGGGACGCATCAGCATACCGCTGACTAAATTCCTGGAAGGAAAATGAACGATGCCTTAAAATTTGTCTTGCTATATCTCGTGTGGTGTCTATTTCCAAACATACGTTCACCATTTCTAGTGGCGACCAATGTTGGTTTTTGATAAGATAACGAACCAACTTTTCAGAAGTTTCGTTACTATTTTGATTGGCAGGATTTGAGACTCTGGCCGCAAAAGCAACCTGTTCTAACAAATTCTTACCGTCTATACCCTGTGTGTATGATATCAATTTTACATTCATAACAAAATCTCCAATTCAAGTTTTTTTCCAATTAATAAATTCCATCTTTGCTCTAAGATTTACAAAGGTATGTTTACTTATGATATCTTGTATTTCATCTGGTGAGAAACCATTCAAAACCATATCATTAATATCTTTTTCGACAATCATTTCTGGCCATATTACCACGTTATAGTGTTCTTCAATGGCTTTGTCCATCTGCTTATGTAGTTCTTTGTTTCTTGGTTCATTGTCATATATCAAGACAATCTTAGATTTGTCAAAATGCTTAGATGCAGCCATTAGATTTGAATCGGCAGTCGCTACCGCATTCTCTAGGAACATGGAGTCAATAGGACCTTCCACGACATATATCATCTCTTCCTTGTTGATCCTATCAGTGCCAAACAACTTGTGGTTATCCTTGTCTGTCTTTACGGTAATATACCTTAGTTTGGATTCACCCAATGCACGGCCCTGAAATGCCACAAGGTTCTTATCTTCATCATAGAATGGTATTACCAGTCTTGGGTCATCTTCTTTGAGTCCTTCTTTTTCAATCTGGAGTGAATCCACGAAACTCTTGAAATCTTCTGCAAAGTATAAATCCGAATGAAATCCCTCGGGTATTTTTCGTGACTTAACATACACTTTAGCATAATGTTCTTCTGGTAGAGACTGGACCGATGGGATGCCCAAAGACCTCTTAAATTTAGGTACTTCCGTGTGAAGTTCCTCGAAAGTTGGTTTGACGTAGTTATCACGGCCTTGCTCACCATTTTTATACCTCTCAAGTGCATATTCTTTAACTAGGGTTGAATCTACCTTTTCCAGGAAATTGTAAAAGGAAGTGGATGCACCACAATTGTGGCACATATAAAAGTAATTGTTCTTTTTTTCATAAACATAACCACGGGCTTTGGTTTTGTTTTTTGTTGAGTCGCCACAAAGAGGACACCTGAAATTATACAGGTTATCCTTCTTTTGTGTGAATTTTTGAAGCTTCGGGGATACCCTTAGCAGAAAGGTTCTATCAATGAAAACGGACATAACAAAGGCTTGCGGAGTTTACGAGAAACTTGATTATACAGTATTATTTACAAAAAGGCGAGTATCTTTTCAAAATGACCAGAAAGTATGCCGACTGCTGCAACAGCACCGGCAACCATCCACACCACCTTCATACGAACTTTTTCCAGGTCACCTATCTTTGAGGCCAGTTCGGCATGTTGGTTACAGGATGCATCATACATCTCTTCCAGTTTTTCCACTAAACTGTCACGGGTTTTATCCAGGCAATCATGCATCTCTCTAACATCGACTTTTAGGTCATCCATTTTTTCACTAAGGTTCTCCACCTTGGTTTCAACGATGCCGATTCTTTCTACTGTGGTTGCCATTTGATTCTTTCTTATACGCTGAAACTACTGCCGCAACCACAAGTGGATTTGGCATTTGGATTGGTTATAACAAACTGAGAACCTTGGATATCTTCTTTGTAGTCCACAGTTGCTCCTTGCAGATATTGCATACTCATGGCATCTATTAGTATCTTAGTTTTTTCAAGAGGTATTTCAAAATCATCTTCGTTCATTATCTCATCGAATGTAAATCCGTAATTCATTCCACTACAGCCGCCGCCTTCAACGAATGTTCTTAAACATAAGTCTGGATTATCCTCTTCTGCGAAAAGGTCTAGAATTTTTGTTCTTGCTGATTCTGTTATTGTTATCATATTCTGAAACTTTCTCCGCATCCACAGCGGTCACGTTCATTGGGGTTTTTAAAATCGAATCCTTCATTGAGTCCACTTCGAACCCAATCCATTGTTAATCCTTTTAGATATACATCACTTTTTGCATCTACTAAAACTACAAAATCATTTTGTGCGTAATTAATTACACCACTATGCACCTCATACTTATCAACATACTCAATTGTATATGCCAATCCGCTGCAACCAGTAGTTTTTACGCCGAGTTTAATTCCAACACCTTTACCACGTTTATGCAGTTGTGAGTTAATTTGGTCACATGCTTTTTTAGTTAATGAGATCATGATTTAATAACCATTCTTTTCTTTTGAAGTCTGCCACAGCTGCCTTAATCGCATCTTCCGCAAGTATAGAGCAGTGAATCTTAACTGGTGGCAAGGCAAGTTCAGAAGCAATTTCGCTATTTTTAATTTGTCCCGCTTGGTCGGGTGTTTTCCCTTTGACCCATTCAGTAATAAGTGAACTTGATGCAATAGCCGAACCACAACCATACGTCTTGAATTTAGCATCTGTAATAATTCCTTCCTTCACTTTAATTTGAAGCTTCATTACATCACCACATGCTGGTGCACCAACCATGCCGGTGCCAACTGTTGGATCGTCTTTATCTAGGGATCCAACATTTCGTGGGTTCTCATAGTGGTCGATTACCTTATCGGAATATGCCATTATTTTTTCACAGGAACTGGAGTGCCTTCTAGTTTTTTGTGTACTTTCATTTCTTTACAATTCTGTTTTGGTTTGCCAGCTTTGTCTTTAACAACTTGGCCTGCTTTGTCTTTAACATCAACACACACTTTAGTTGTTTCTGCTTGTACAAACATTGATAGGCATAGGCCTGTAACTAATAGTAATTTTTTCATTTTTCGTCCTTTTTAGTAAATTTCTCAGATGCTGTAAAACCTAAACCTGCAATTACAATGTACATCATTGAATCGTAAATTTTAGAATCTACGGTATGTCCATATAACATAGTGATGAAACCGGATGCACACATTACGAATGCTAATAGTGTGACAACTCTTTTACTGGAGATGGTGCCATTGACACCATCCGTTAACATACTTTTTAAGAATTCCATTTATTTAGATTTCTGGTTGGAAGGCTGGTGCTGGGGCAGGTTTGCCGCCAAATCCTGTGACAACTTGTGCTGCTGGTGCAAATGTTGATGGTGTTGTTGCACTTGACGTTGGTGTGCCAAATGTTGCATTGTTGCTTGGTGTAAATGTTGAAGGCGCATTTGGTGGTGGTCCTGAAACGGTTGGTGGTTTGTTTGCTGCATCTAGTGCCTTTGATCTAAGGTCTTTATCGTTACCCGCTAGCATGATGCCAGATAGAGTACCAGTTAAGAAGGTTGCAATAGGAATAATCAACTCAAAAAACTTCTGGTCAATCGGTGAGATTGCGTTCAATGGTTGTGTTACAAAGATAATTGAATAGAGAACAACAAAGACAATACCCGTCAATGTTAAAGCCAAACAAATACCGATGAAGAATTTCAGACGAGCCATTAATTGCTCTTCTGTGTACATGTTATTATTTTCCACAGTTAGCTCCTTGAGTTGGTGTAGTGCATTGTGTTGATGATGGTGTCGAAATTTTAGGTGTATCTGGACCTAATCTTGGATCACGTTGTCCTTTAAAGATATGTTCAGGACAAGTTCTTGTCACATCACATTTAGGCATCTTACAAAAGTCTTTATCCCAATTGTCGGGGTCTTGACAAGGATAACGGAATCTATCACCACCAAAGAAGGCTAATGATAGTGGTAGAATAAGTAGTGCAAATCCTATGTATAATAGTTTTTTATCATTCATATTTTTTCCTTAATTACACCAGCTTTGTTTGGCATCACCATAATATTCACGAGCAAAGCCGTTGGCAATCAATGCTGCACGTAAACTCTGGCCGTTTAGAATGATATCGCCCAATACACGACCACCAAATTTATCCCAACCATATAAAATGACTTGTCGCTGTTGGCTGGCGTTAATGAGACCTTTAGTGAAAACGCTAGCGGCTTCACCACGTTGCTTTTCGCTGTCGCATTGACCTCTAAATCCTTTTTCCGGAGTATCGACTCCGTAGACTCGTACTGCAAGTTCAGGTTTAAGTGGTAAGGGTAGAAAGGGTGCGGCGATAACAACTGTATCGCCATCCGTTACTCTGATAATTTGTGCGTCATAAGTAACGCCTTGTGGTGTCTTTTGAGCAAACACCAAACAAGGTATTAGTGCGAGTACTAATAAAAACTTTTTCATATTATACTCCGAAAACGTGTAGTGCATGTTCATAATGTTTGATGCGGTCATCTAGGCCAATTGTTCCGCCATTAATCTTTTTGGTTAAGGTTAATATATCACCTTTGTCTGCCCACTTATTTAAATCGTTTGTTTCCCAGAACCAACAGGCTGACTGTGCAGCACCTTCAAAGGTAGCAAGATAATCGGATGCTTCTTCTACTGTGATACCAAGACTGCCTGCAAAGAACGTATAGTTATCACGGCCGGTCAATTGAATTAGTCCACGACCACAAAACTTGTACCCATCACCAGAAGCTTCATTTCCATTACCCATACGTGATGCATAGATACGATTTGCAATTGCTTCCTGTTTGTTTGGTTTGTTTGCATACTCATTTGCAATATCATCATTTGGAAAGTACTTACCAAACAACTTGCGTAATGATGGAGCCTTATAATTCAAATTCTCTTTAAGGAATATAAAACCACCAGACTCATGTGAGCATTGTGCTATGAAAGCCGCCATTCTCTGAGGTGTATTGATTTCGTAATCAGGTAATAAAACTGACAAGGCGTCATGCCAATGGTCAATGTATAGGTTCTTAGGAAGTAATTGTTTTAATTGTTCTTTTGTTAGTTCCATTTTCAGTCCTTATAATGTTATAGGTAACCATAATAAAGCACCTTGAGTCATCAATAGTACCGCTAGCAGGCCTAGGCCAATGCCAATCCAATACATTCGTTTATTTAATGTCAACATAGATGCAGCTAATATAACAATTGCAATTTGATAAAGTGCATTTGAATAAGTATACCAAGGACTACGCATTTGAGCAACTGCTCTTTCTGCTTCAATTCCTCTAGCCTTGGCCATTAAATCTTTTTTACCTTCTTTTGGTTCATTTTCATAACGATCAATCTTTGCTTTCATCACTTCCGCTTTTCTGGTGTCACGAGCTCTTACCGCATTATCATAAGCCATTTCAGCTAGTGATTGTTTAATACTTTTTGCTTGGTAGAATGACCAGACATTATTTGCTTCAATAGTATTTTCTAGAATTTGTGATGAATTGCCACCATCAAGTAATGAGGTGATGGCCAAAAATGCAGCCAAGAATGTGATAATCCAACCAGTGCGTTCTTTTGTAATTTCTTGTTCTTCGGTCATTTTACACTTTCAAATATAATTTTTTGTTTTTGATACCATTCAATCCATGCATCAGTCTTAACTGCACATTCATAATAGGTGCCATAGTTCACGGTTATAGTTTTTGTAATGTCACTTAGCTTAGCATCATCTTCTATCTTTTGTAGTTGTGGACAAGTAGTCATTGCAACAACACCTGGTGATTCGGGAAACTTCATCGTAACAGGAACAGTAGTTGAACAACCAGTTGCTAAAAAAGCAAGTAGTATGAAAATTGCTAGTATGAATATTTTAATCAGATTCATTTTTCTTCAGAAAGTTTATTTACTTTAGTAACATAATTAATTGTATCTTTTGAAGGCGTTGATCCGGGTTTTCTCATTAAACCTTTTTCTTTTTCTTCACGTTTTTTGGCTTTTGCAATCTTATCCAATGTATCTTGTGATATTTTACCCCAAGGACCGTAACCTTCTCGGTGCATAACAAATTTAGTACTACCAGTCTTCTGTGTTGGAGTTGATTGTGCTGATGCTGCACGAATAGCAGCATAGTCAAGTGGCTTCTTTTTTTCTTCTGGTGATTTATGTGAAATGAACTGTTTGAATGTTTTCATTTTGGTGCCTCTGCTGCATTATTGATTGATTTTATAAACTCTTTCGGTATTTCACATATATCACCTGGAGCAAACTTTGTGTCATACTTAACGACTTCTCTATCAACGTATCTAACAATGTCTTGGCCACGGGTCTTAATCAATTGTGTTTTTGTAACAACTTTCTCCACAATCTTTATATTTTCTTCTTTTGATTGTGTTTCAGCAATTGCAACTTTTTCTTCCATTTCTTTGACTCTTGCTTCCCATGCATCATTATCATATATTGCACCAGACATGAATGTACCTATGACTATTGCTGCAATAGAACCAAGTTGTATTGGTGTCTTATAGACATATAGAAATGGAATGAAACTAAGGAATCTAATTAGATATGAAGCGGCCAAACCAAAAACGCCGGATATTAACACGGCGTAGAAAATCCAATTAGGTAACCATTGCAATATCCACATATTACATATTTGGTTGTTTGCGTTTAACGAATGACATTACTGGATTTCTTTTTTTAGAAACACCAGGTTCTCCACCTGCACCACCAGAGCCGGCAATGTTTCCACCACCAACACTATTGGCTGGTGCGGCGGCCATGCCATCTTCTTGTAATTCAAGTTCTTCTTTTTTACAACTGCCTGGAGAAAAAGGTGCTTTGCCAGGAACAGGTTTGTGACCTGGCCAGCATCTTCCTTTTTCGTCTAAGTATTCTTTGAATTTTTTCATATGTTTCTTAATATCTCTGCGACATTCATATCTAGTGGTAAATCGGATGATAATATAGTTTTTCCATTGATACCATAAACAAAATCAGGCATAATATCAAGATAGTCTAAAAAGGTCTTTAGAATATCATAATCACGTTCATCAGTCTTATAGAACAATATTCTTGCTGTAGCTTCAGGACCAAAAACATTATTCAATAAAATGATATGGTTTAGAATTAATCGTTCTTTGAGGGATTTAGTTACCTTGTATCTACGGAACAACCTTTTCAGGTATTTTGTTCTTTTGATATCTCCCTCAAATTCCGACATAATACAATGTGGTGACGTATAGCATTTCATAGCATACATCATAAAATTGTCTTCATTCAAATCATCAAACATATTAAAGAGGGGCCGAAGCCCCTTTTGTTAAGCGTCAGGTAAAGTAATATCGTCTGAACCATCACCTTTAACTTCGGAAATGGCAACTAACGTTTCATACTGAACACGACCTGCACGGCCGCCAGAACCAACTGTCTTTACGTTCCAACCAATGTGTGTTGCGTGTTCTGCACCATCTTGTGATTGACTCAATCCACGACTTGCAATCGCTGTTGCACGTACACCAGCAACAATATCAAAGTATTGAGTTGCAGCACCTTGTGTTGTAAGGTCAATAACAACGTTGTTAGCTGCATCAGCGGCAGTTGCTGCTAATGAGAAACGATTGGCATCAACAGGCACAACATAATATGTGTTTGCGTTTGTAATACCACCAATGTTTGCAGAACCATTCCAGTTATAAACTAGAGCAGCACTATTTGCTTGGCCGTGTGCAGTATACATAACTACGTTATTTGCAACAATAACTGCAGCTATTGGAATAGTTAAAACTGGTTGTGCAACTGTAACTGCTGGAGTTGATGTGTAACCAACACCTGTGTTTGCAACTGTAATATTACTTACCAGACCAGCAGCAATAGTAGCGGTGGCACTTGCACTATATGCACCAGCACTAGCTACAATAGAAACACCAGGTGCTTCAACATATCCAGAACCTTGATTTGACAATGAGATATCTACTACATTATCACCACCAGCAGTGGTTTCTGTAGCATCTACCATGAACAATCCAACAGTCATACCTTGTGTATATGCCTGGAATTGTGTATTACCATACAACAGTGCAACGTTTGCAGCTGTTGGTGCGGATGCAACTGGCGCATTTGTTGTTTGTACTGTCTCAACAGCCCAATATGGTGCATTAGCTGCGTTATCGTTATTTCCCCAAGATGACATGTTATTCTCCTTTTAACCGTGGGTTATATTTACTATTTATCTTTTTCCAGAAATTGGTTTACGCATCTTCATCATAGGGTCGATTTCGATGGTATCTCGTTTTTCACCAGTCAAGGTGGTACCGCCTGTTAAGACTGCTGCGGCTTTAGGTTCCTCTAAATCTGCACTGACGTTTTGCATCTTTGGTTTCTTACCATAAGCTTCCTCTTTCACACCCTTCTTTTTGTAGATGGATTTAATGATACGAGCAGACTTAGACATTTGAATTAATTTCTTATTCTTATCTTTTGGTGCAACATCATCAGGATTATTTGCACCGTCATTAGGCATTGATGATGCGGCCTTTGGATCCTGATAGTTCTCATTTTTAGGCGTCAAAGCACGTTTAGCATTCTCTGCATTTCTTGCTGTTTCTTCTTCACGTTTTTTCTTGGCATTTTCTAATGCTCTCTGGAAACGGACCGCAGCTGATTGTGCTTCCGTCACACTTTCTTTTGGTTCTGGTAAGCGTAAAATTTTACGCCTTTCGGGGCTTATACCTCTTAAGCGTTCCTGTTGTTCTTTATCTTTTTTTGCCAGTACTTCTGGACTATTGTTACGCTGTTCTTGACGGTCGCTGCTTGGTGTACGATTATCCATCTCTACTACAACTTCATCATCATGTTCAACAGAATCACCCATGTAACGACCTTGACCATATCCACGGTCATTTCCATCATGAGTTGATGGTATTGGTTTTTGTGGACCAGAATTGGCTTTCTTCATTTCAGATGATGTTCTAACACCAAGTCTTTTCAGGCCAGCATTACGAGCATTAAGTTTTGTCTTTGCTTGTTTGTCTTGCCCCATACTAGACATTACTTTGACAGCAGCATCTTGTCTACTCTTAACAGCAGCTTTGTGGTATCCGTCTGTTGATACTTCATCTAATTCAACTTCTTCTTTGTTGTGTTTCTTTTTCAAATACTTGTCAACCTTACGGGCATATTCATCTTTTACTTCTTCGGCCACATTATGGTCTCTTTTCCATTTCAGGAATTGTCCCATCTTGGAATGTGCAACCATTTGATTTTTGGTAACATATTTTGGATTGATACCTCTAGAGGTCAAATATTGTTTCAAAGCAGCATCTTCCGAAAGATTGGCTTTAACTACAGATTTTAATGTTTGTGCTTTGCTCATTATTGTGCCTTATTTGTTCATCATTTCTTTTTGAACTCTATCTAAAGATTTTTTAGCCAAGTACCTTGCGTGGTTCAATGGCTTTAAATCGTGTGTATCATTAATACTAGAGACAAAAGGTCCGTCTTC
>Ga0208960_1001516_pt1 | contig 12348 bp, 11 predicted proteins | sample GreLakmeON33MSRF_FD_187703 | JGI IMG/M metagenome (GOLD analysis project Ga0208960, IMG submission 187703) | Freshwater lentic microbial communities from great Laurentian Lakes, MI, USA - Great Lakes metaG ON33MSRF (SPAdes) | ecosystem: Environmental > Aquatic > Freshwater > Lake | place: Great...
CCTAAATCCGGCAGTTGAATTTTAACGCCAAGACGCAAAGACGCGGGGCCGCAAAGAAAACCGACTGGGCGAGCTTCGCTCCCGACCTCACCGCGCAGGGGAAAGCGTTTCCGCTTGGTAACTCAATCCAATTCCTTCCTCCCTGCGCCTTTGCGTCTTTGCGCCTTTGCGTTAACTGCTGTTTCTAGGGTGATGCGGACATAGCCGCTGAAGACTCGCTCCACGCCTTGCTCTGGGAGAAGACCCGTGACGCGCGACGCCGTCTGCCCGCTGAAGCCGGCAAACCACACCTCGAACACTTCCGCCCCGGCAAGCCTCAGCCGACGCATCGCGACGCGTAGCCGCCGAAGTGAGGAGGCGGGCGGGTGCGATGACCGAAGGAATCCGCCTCCTGACCTCGGCGGCTATGAGGCCAGCCGCGCTTTCACTGCGGCCAGCAATTCCTCCACCTGCTGAAGCTGCCCGCGCAGTTTCGGCCAGTCCGGGTCTTCCAGATCGAAGCCGGGGTAGCGGTCGGTGAAGTAGGCTTGCGCGAGTTCCAGACACGCGGGCGCGGCCAGCGGTTCCAGTTCCGACTGCCATTCGACCATGCGGTCGTGCAGGCGAACGAGGTCATGCGTCTTCTCCAACGGCCAGCCGAGGCGAATGAGTTCGGCTTTGATGATTTTCTCCAGCACCTCGGCGAGCTTGCTGCGACACATGGCAAAGCTCTACTCATGAGCAGCGCCTTGGCGCAGCAACTCCATGTCGGACTCGACGATGAGCAGCCAGTCCGCCGGATTGTTGCTGTCAGTTTTCCGCTGCAATCATGACTCCTTCCTGGAGGATGGTCTGGAAAAAGTGATCGCCGATAGCCTGCTTTTCCCGCAGGCGCTCGGGGGTGACGGGAATGAGGGTGAAGGACGGCTTGGGGCGAAGGTTCCAGACGGCGCGGAGCCAAGTCGTCGCGGTGTCGTATTGCTGTTCCGCCCCGTCCGCCACGAGGCACAAGTCCACGTCGCTCTCCGGCCGGGCCTCGCCGCGCGCGTGGGAGCCGAACAGAATGACCTGTCGCAGCGGGTGGGCGGCATGCATGGCCTCCAGGCAGCGCGTGAGCGTCTCGCGTTGCGGGACGAGCGAGGACGGCAGATTTTCCAAATGCAGTTTCACACCAGTTAAGCTAAGGAGGAAAAGGCTGGGGAGCAAGGTGCCTTTCCCGCCCGCCGTGCTCTCGGAAATCGGGCCAGCAACACCCGCAGCTCTTCCTCCGCTTGGAACGCTCGAACACTTCTGCCCCGGCAAGCCCCAGCCGACGCACCGGGATGCGTAGTGAGTCGAGCGAGAGAAAGTTCGCGAGGACAATGCCCCGCGGAGTTACGCGGGAAGCTCGAAGAGGTGCACGGGCGAGGTGTTGCCGGGGTAGGCGCCGTCGGCGGTCTTCGGGCGGCCGTTGCCGTTGCTGGCCTTGCTCATCGCGGTGACGGCGAAGCGTTTGCCGTCGGGATGCAGCGTGACGGAATGGCAGTTGGCCACGCCGGTGTGCGTGAAGAACGGTTCCTTCTCGCCGGGGCGCAGGAACAGGATTTTGCCGCTGCCGGGCTGCCCGCTCGTCACCAGCAGCAAGTAGCCGTCGGGGTGCGCCGCGACATCCAGCACGAAGCCGTCCTTCGCCGCGCCGAATTTCCACTCGCTCTGCTTCTTGCCGGTGGCGGTGTCGAACTTCACCAGCACGGGCGCGCCCTCGAGGAAGCCGCCGCCGGCCGGTTCGCAGCCGCCGACGAGCAGCGACTTGCCGCCATCAATGAAGGTCACCACGCGCAGGCCGCACACATCTTGCAGGCGCGAAACGGAGAACAGCACCGAGGCATCGAAGTCGCGCACGAGCTTCTTCGTGCCGAAATCCCACGTCTTCACGCGGCCCTTCAGGTCGCCGAACGCGATGACCTTGCCCTCGGGCGCAAAGGCCACGGCGAAGACTTCCTCCTCCGCGCGGTGCTCGGCGACGAGCTTGCCCGCCGTGGTCCAGATGCGAACGAACTGGTCGCGCCCGCAGGTCGCGAGATGCTGGCCGTCGGCGGAAATGGCGAGGCGGCGAATCCAGCCGTCGTGCGCGGTGGGGTTCTCCCAAGTCGGCTTGGGTGCGTCGGCTTCGTAGGCAACGGCGGAGAGCTTGCCCCACGTGTCGGCGGCGTAGAGGACTTTGTCCTTGGGATGGAAAGCGATGTTCTGCACCCAGCCATTGAAGCCGCTGAGATGCGGCAGCGGCACCAACTCGACGGGAGATTCCGCGGGCTGCTTGGCGTTCTTGGGCGCGGGCTTTTTCTTCGGCTCGTCAGGGATTTCGACATCCACCGCCGCCTTGGGTTTCTCGACGACCTTCCAGCGGCGCACGGTGCCTTCCATCGCGCCGGCGGCGAGGAAGTGGCCGCACGGGCTGAAGCGCGCGACGCAGAGCTGGCGGTCGTTTTGGAACGCCTTGAGTTCCTTGGGCGGGATGAAAGCGGCGGCGGGTTTCGGATCACTCATACCAAGGCCTCCTTGATGGCTTCCATGTCGTCGTGGGCGAGCGGCAGCGGTTGGCTGTTGTTGTCGTATTCCACTTTTTTCGAGTCAATGCCCAGCGCCTTGAACCACGTGTGGAAGACTGCGCCGATGTCGTGGCCCTTGTCTTTCACGTCGGTGCCGAGGGCGTTCGTCGCGCCGACGACCGCGCCGGCCTTCACACCGCAGCCGGCCATCGCGATGCTCCACGCCTCGGGCCAATGGTCGCGCCCGACGTGGCCGTTGATGCGCGGCGTGCGCCCGAACTCGCTCATCGCGATGACGAGCGTGTGGTCGAGCAATCCGGTGGCCGCGAGGTCTTCAATGATGGCGGCGAAGGCGCGGTCGAACTTCGGCACGAGCGAAGCGCTGGCGTTGAAGTTGTCGCCGTGCGTGTCCCAGCCGTAGCTCCCGACCTTCACGAAGCGCACGCCGGCCTCGAGCATATTGCGCGCGACCATCATGTGCTGGCCAATCTCCGTGCGGCCGTAGCGGTCGAGTTCCTTCGCGGGGAGCTTGGTCGTGTCGAAGACATCGGCGCGTTTCATCAGCTCGCGTGCGCTGTCGAAGACGAAGCTGCTCGCCTCGGTGAAGGTCGGGCGGCGCTGCGCGGTGTAACGCTGGTTGAGCAGCTCGCGGAGTTCGTTGCGCTCCTCGTCCTCCTCCACCGTCAGCGACGCGTGGCGAAGCAAATCCTCGGGCGGCTTGCCGTCGCCGAACGCGAGCGAGCCGTATTTCGGACCGAGGAAACCGGCGTCCTCGGCCTTGAAGCCGCCGCTGCCGGGCTTCACCCAGACGTAGGCGGGCAGCTTCGAGGCGGTCGGCCCCATGAGCTTCGCGATGGACGAGCCGAAGAACGGATAGGCCACGCCGCGATTCTTCGGATCACCGCGCTGGATGCGCGCGACGCCGGAGGAGTGGGCGTTGTCCTTCGTGGCGATGTTCCGCACGACGCAGAGGCGATGCGCCTGCTTCGCGCACTGCGGCATCAGCTCGGAGAAATGCGTGCCGGGCACGCTCGTCTTGATGGTGCGGAAGGGGCCGCCGAACTCGGTGTTCGGCTTCGGGTCCCAGCTTTCGAGCTGGCTCATCCCGCCGTCGAGCCAGACGAAGAGCACCTGCTTCTCCTGCTTGCGCATCGCCTCGGCGGCCTGCGGTGAAATCATGCCGCCGAGCGCGCCAAACGCCAGCGCACCGGCGGACGCGCCGAGGAACTGGCGGCGGGACGTGGCGTGTTCCCAGGGTTTGCAGAGTGGGTTCATGTCAGTGGTTCGTGAAAAACTCCATCGAGGACAACATCGCCCACGCGTAATGCCCGAGTGCCTTCTCGCGGGTGGCGGCGTGCTTCGTGAGATACTTCTCCAGCTCGGCTTTCTCCTCGGCCACCGGTGGACGAGAGAGAATGGCGAGATACAACTCGTCAGCGACTTTTCCCGCGTCCGTCAGCGCGGCGACACGGTCAAGGAGGTTCCCCTTCCGGCGCTGGAGCGACCAGAGCACGAGGTCGTTGTTCCGCAGGAAGAGCGCGGCGCGGAGAGTCGGGTTGACGTTCAGCTCCGGCTCCTTGGCTGCGTTGGCGAAGGCGGCGAGGAAGGCTTTCTCAAAATCCTTCTGCGTATGTTTCTTGCCCTCGACGCCTTCCCAAGCCTTGCCGCCCACGACGCGCTCCTGCTCGCCGGTGGCGGCAAGAAAAGCGCGGGCGAGTTGCTCGGCAGAGAGCGGACGCTCCTTCGCGACGGTGAAGAGTTCCTCCGGCGGCGACTTCGCACCGACGGGCAGCAGGCTCGCCCGCTGGTAAGTCTGCGTAAGCGCGAGTTCGCGGATGAGCCAGCGCAGGTCAAATTTGTGGTCGGTCAGTTCCTTCGCGAGCAGATCGAGCAACTCGGGGTGCGACGCGGGGTTGTCGCTGTGGTTGAGGTCGAGCGGCTCGACGAAGCCGCGGCCCATGAGCTGCCACCAGACGCGGTTGGCGATGTTGCGGGCGAAGAGCGGGTTCTCCGGCGAGGCGAGGCGCGCGGCGAGTTCCTTCAGCGGACTGAACTTCGGCACGCCAGGCTTGCGGGTCTTCGGGTCCGGCGGCACCAGCCAGATTTCGTCCTTCGCGGGATCGGGCAGCGGCACTTCGACACCGAGCGGCACGCGCGGGCCGGTCGCGCCCTTTACGTTGCTGAGGACGGACACGAACTCATATTTGTTCGTCATCATCGCCTCCTGCACCCAGGCCGTCTTGTAGTCGCCAGACGCGGCCTGGAGCTTCGTGTTCTGGAACGTGACGAAGAGGCCGTTGAAATCCACCTGCTTGTAATCTTTCACCGTGAGGTGCTTGTGGCACTGGCAGCATTGGAGATCCACGCCCATGAAAAGCCGGCCCGCGTCGCGCGTGAGACCGGGATAATCGGTGTCCTGCTGCCCGACCTTGTCCAGCCGGCGCGTCATGAACCACCCCGCGCCACGCAGCTTCTCGTCCTTGAAATCAGGGCTGAGAATCTCGCGCGTCATCTGGTCCCACGGCTTGTTCGCGCGGAAAGATTCAGTCAGGTAGCTGCGCCATTCGTCGTTGCTGCCGTTGCGCTCCATGAGTTGGATGTTGAACGCCTCGGCCATCTGCTCGGCGAAGCGCGGCGCGGCGACGAGTTGTTCAATCAGCTTGGCGCGTTTGTCAGCAGTCTTGTCGGCGAGAAACTTCTTCGTCTCCTCCGCGCTGGGAATGCCGCCGTTGAAGTCGAACCACGCGCGCCGCAGGAACTCCGCGTCGTCCGCCGGTGCGGCGAAGGGCTGCTTCGCGGCCTTCGCGACGATGAGCTTGTCCACTTGCAGCTGCAGCGGCTCGGCGGCAAACGCGCCATGGCTGGCCATCAGCGCGGCCAATAGCAGCCAGCGAGTCAGGGTTGCGCTTGGGCGAAGCAGTTGCATCGCGTTAGTTGACGCAGCCGGTCGGCTGGGCATTGAACTTGGTTGCCTTTCCCGGACGATTCCCCGGCGCGAAGGAATGCTGGCAACCCGCAAACTCGTTTGCCACGCTTCGTGCGCGCTGAACCGACCTGCCACCAAATGAAACTTCACCTCGCCCTCGCCACTTTGCTCATCGCCAGCCTCGTCCCCGCCGTCGCCCAGACCGTCAAGACGCAGGACGTTCCCAAGCCCAAGGCCGCGAAGAAAGACCCCGCGATGGAGGCGGTCACCGACCTGCCCGGCCTGCCGCGCGTGCTGCTCATCGGGGACTCCATCTCCATCGGCTACACCGTCCCCGTGCGCGACCTGCTCAAGGGCAAGGCAAACGTCCACCGTATCCTCGAGAACGGCGGTCCCACCAGCAACGGCACGGCGAAGCTCGCGAAGTGGCTCGGCACGGGCAAGTGGGACGTCATCCACTTCAACTGGGGCCTGCACGATTTGAAGTCCATGGAGACGGGCAAGGCGCAGGTCAGCCTCGCTGATTACGAATCGAACCTCCGCGAGTTGGTGAAGCAGATGAAGGCGACGAACGCCAAACTCATCTGGTGCGCCACGACCCCCGTGCCGGACGCGAAGCTCTCGCCGCCGCGCAAGGACAGCGACGTGCAGGCCTACAACGCCCTCGCCAAGAAGGTCATGGACGAACACAAAATCCCGACGAACGACCTCTACGCCTACACCGTGCCCAAGCTCGCGGACGTGCAGCTCCCCGCCAATGTCCACTTCAAGAAGGAAGGCTCCGAGTTCCTCGCAAAGAAGGTGGCCAAGAGCATCGAAGAAGCATTGGCGAAGCGCTGAGTCCCGTGGCGGCGACTGCAAGTCGCCGGCACGCTCTCTTGCGGCGCGCAGCGCGGTTCCGTAGGATTCGGCCATGCACCACTCCGTCGCTCCTTCTCGTCGTGATTTTCTCGCCGCGTCCATCGCCGCCGGCACCGCGTTGCTCTCTACTTCGCCCGCAGTCGCCGCACCAACGAGCACGCGCAAGCATCTCATCCAACTCGCGATTTCGAGCTACTCCTACTGGCACTTCCGGACCGCGAAGGTGCCCATCGAGACCGTCATTGAGAAGACCGCCGCGCTGGGCGTGGCGGGCGTGGACATTCTTCACCGGCAGATGGACATCCCGGAGAAGGAACCGCTGACGGCCGCGCATCGAAGCTACCTCCAACGACTCAAACGCCACGCGTTCCGCAATGGCGTGAGCCTCGTCTGCCTTTCCATTCATCAGGACTTCGTGGACCCCAGCGCGGACTACCGGCGGGCGCAAGTCGAGCACACGCTCAAGTGCATCGAAATCGCCGCCACGCTCGGCATCCCGTCCATCCGGTTAAACTCCGGGCGCTGGAACACCATCGCGTCCTTCGACGATCTCATGAAGGCGCGCGGCGAGGAGCCAATCCTCCCCGGCCACACCGAGGACGAAGGCTTCAAGTGGTGCCAGGACTGTATCGAGCAATGTCTGCCTCGCGCCGCGGAGTTGGGCGTGGTGCTGGCGCTGGAAAATCACTGGGGGCTCACGCGCACACCGGCGGGCTTGCTGCGCTTGCTCAATAGCGTGCAATCGCCGTGGCTCGGCGGCTTGATGGACACTGGAAATTTCCTCGAAGACCCCTACCCGAAGCTCGCCGCCATCGCGCCCAAGACCGTCTTCGTGCAGGCCAAGACCTACTTCGGCGGGGGCGAGTGGTATACGCTCGACCTCGACTACGCGCGCATCGCGAAGATTCTGGCCGACGTGAACTACACCGGCTGGGTCTCGCTGGAAATGGAAGGGAAGGAACACGCTGACACCGCCGTGCCGAAGAGCATCGAGGTGCTTCGCAAGGCGTTCGGCGCGTAGGTTCCGTGCCGCCGATTTGCAATCGCCGACACGTCACTCCGCCATAAGCTTCTTCCGCAGCTTCCCGTTGCTCACGCAAATCTCCACCGCGTAATCGCCCTCCACCGGCTGCCACCAAAACTCCCCGCCTGCGCACTCGACGATGAGGCCGCCCGCCGCCACGTCCCAGAGCCGCACGCCGTTCTCGATGTAGGCGTCCAGCCGGCCGTTCGCCGTCCACGTCATTGAGAGCGCCGCCGCGCCGAGCAGGCGGACCTTGCGCACGCGATGCACGAGGCGGTTGAACACCGGCAGCATGAGCGCCAGCGTCTTCGTGTATTTGGCGAAGCCCATCGCCACGATGGCTTCGTCGAGCCGCGCGCGGTTGCTCACTTGGATTGGCTTTCCGTTCAACTTCGACTTCTGTCCGCGCACGGCTGTCCACATCTCGTCGAGGAACGGGTCATACACCACGCCCACGAGCGTCGTGTAGCCGCGCAGCGGGCAACCCGCGTGCGGCGACTTGTCATCGCGCACTTGCAGCGCGATGGATACGCACGCGTGCGGGATCCCGTAGGTGAAGTTCACCGTCCCATCAATCGGGTCCACCACCCAGCGCGCCGCGGACGCCGGGTCGCCGAGGATGCCCTCCTCGCCAAGAATCGCGATGGTCGGAAACGCCCGTCGCAGCGCGCGCTCGATGAGCTTCTGGCAACGCACGTCCAGCTCCAACTTGATGTCGTGCTGCGTGGCCTCGTTGATGCGCTTGGGCCGCGAAAGGTTTTGCCGCATGAGCTTCCCGGCCGCGCGGGCTGCCTGCGTGGCGGTGGTCAAGGCGCGCTTCAAGGCGCGGGGATTTCGTTCCATGCGCCGAGTCTAAATGCACGGGCAGGACAAAGGAAGCGGGCGCTTGGCAGAGCACTATTACGGCAAAGCGGCATTGGCATCCCGGTCGGCCCGGTGTTCAATTCGCCCTTGGCAAACAGCGTGCATCCACCATCCACATCCGACCTCGCAGCCCGCGCGCGTCACGTTCGCGACGCGCTCCCGCCCGGTGGCCTCTTCGCCGACCAGCAGTGGCGTGTCTCGCCCCAGCCCTTCGCACTCGGCCCGGAGTTGGCGCAGGAACTCGACACGCTCGGGCGCGTGCTGCTCCAGTTCTATCGCGCGGTCAACCTGCTCTATCGCAAGAGCGTCGAGGGCAAGCAGCCGGAGTGGATTGCCCGCTGGCTGGACCAGGGGAAGCCCGCGTGGCTGGTGGAACTTCAGCGCCACCCGGCGCTCAAGAACGAGCTGCCGCGCGTCATCCGCCCGGACATCCTGCTCACAGAGGACGGTTTCGCCATCACGGAGCTGGACAGCGTGCCCGGCGGCATCGGGCTGACGGCGTGGCTGGGCGGCGTGTATTCAGAAGTCAGAAGTCAGGAGTCAGGAGTCATCGGCGGCGCAGAGGGGATGCTCAAAGGCTTCGCCTCCATCTTCGGAGACGCGCAGCGAGTGCACATCGTCGTCTCGGAGGAGTCGGCCAGTTACCGCCCGGAGATGGAATGGCTCGCCAACCAACTGAACGCAGCCAGCGGCCGCTCGTTCCACCTTCAACCCTCCACCTTCAACTCCCCCTCCCCCGGCGACGCCGTCTATCGCTTCTTTGAACTCTTCGACGTGGCGAACGTGGCGGGCGCGCGCCGGGTCTTCGAGCTGGCGACGGAGAAACAAATCCGCCTCACGCCGCCGCCGCGTCCGATGTTCGAGGAGAAGCTGCTCTTCGCCCTCTTGTGGAATCGTAACCTGCGCGCCTTCTGGCGACAGGAACTCGGCGAAAGCTTTCTCACCCAGCTGCAAAAGGCCGTCCCCTACACGTGGGTCGTGGACCCGACGCCGCTGCCGCCGCACGCCGCGTTCCCTGAGCTGAACCTCACGGACTGGCGGCAGCTCATGACGCTCTCGCAACGCGAGCGCGAGCTGATTCTGAAAATCTCCGGCTACTCCGAGGAGGCGTGGGGGGCGCGCGGCGTTTACCTCGGCAGCGATCTCTCGGCCGAGGAATGGAGCGGGGCCGTGACCAAGGCTCTCTGCGACTTCGACCGCTCCCCTTACGTGCTCCAGCGCTACCACAAGCCCCGCCTCGTCGAGGCGAGCTGGTTCGATTTCGACCGCGACGAACTCATGCCGATGCCGGGGCGCGTGCGCTTGTGTCCGTATTACTTCGTCGGTGGTGAAGGCGACGCCGCGCGGGCGAATCTCGGCGGAGTGCTGGCAACGATTTGCCCGGCGGACAAGAAAATTATCCACGGGATGAAGGACGCCGTGCTCGTGCCGTGCGCGGTGTGAATGCGCGCTGACCGTGTGGGCCGCCAGGCCAAACTCACACCATCTCCGGCGCGTGAAAGTTCTCCGACGGCTTGAAGCGCGGGTTGCCGTCCGCGCCCTCGATATACTCAAAGACCTTGCCCTCGAAGTTGCGCAGGACCACGCGGTCGGCGTTGCGGCTCAGGACGTAGTCGGGGTTCACGGGCACCTTGCCGCCGCCGCCGGGGGCATCAATGACATACTGCGGCACGGCGTAGCCCGTCGTGTGGCCGCGCAGGGATTTCATGATTTCCAACCCCTTGCGCACGCTCGCGCGTAGGTGCGCGCTGCCGGCGATGAGGTCGCATTGATAGACGTAGTAGGGGCGCACGCGGCAGATGAGGAGCTTCTGCACGAGCGCCTTCATCACGAGGGGGTCGTCGTTGACGTGCTTGAGGAGGACGGACTGGTTGCCCAGCGGGATGCCGGCGTCGGCGAGGCGACCGAGGGCATCGCGGACCTCGGTGGTCAACTCGCGCGGGTGGTTCGCGTGGATGCTTATGAAAAGCGGGTGGAATTGCCGCAGCATCGCGCACAGCTCGGGCGTGATGCGTTGCGGGAGGAAGAGTGGGATGCGCGTGCCGATGCGGAGGAACTCGATGTGCTTGATGGCCCGCAACCGGGTGAGGAGATACTCGAGCTTCTCGTCGCTGAAGAGCAGCGGGTCGCCGCCGGAGAGGAGCACGTCGCGGATTTCCGGGTGCGTGGCGATGTAATCAATCTGCCGGTCGAACTCCGGGTGGAAGTCATAGCCGCTGGCGTTGCTCACGAGCCGCGAGCGCGTGCAATAGCGGCAGTAGGCGGCGCAGCGGTCCGTGACGAGGAACAGCACGCGGTCGGGGTAGCGATGGACGAGCCCGGGCACCGGCGAGTGCGCGTCTTCGCCGCAGGGGTCGGACATTTCCCACGACGCGGTGTTCGTCTCCTCCAAGCGGGGAATCATCTGCCAGCGGATGGGACAGTTCTCGTCCTCGGGGTCAATGAGGTTGAAGAAGTGCGGCGTGATGGCCATCGCCAGCTTGGTGCGGCAGAGGATGGCTCCGGCGCGTTCCGTGGGCGTGAGGGTGGGGAGGAACTTCTCGAGCTGCTCGACGGTCGTGACGCGATTCTTGAGCTGCCACTTCCAGTCGTTCCACTCCGCGTCGGGGATGTGCGCCCACGCGCCGCGCCCGGCGGGGTGGAACTGTTTGAGTGCTTGGAGGTGCTGGTCTGAAGGCGGCTCCTCGCCGTCCGCCGCTACGAAGTCCCGTGACATGATGAGCGGACTATAAAAGCCGAGGCGGGCGAGTCAAGTGAGCGGCCCGTGCCAGTTGACGGCGCGGCAGCAGCACCGCTTGAAAGAATACCTCTCGCTCCTCCCTGCTTCTCTGTTAGTCTCCGCGAGTCGTTTCGACAATCGCATGACACCCAAACTGTTCTCCGAGCTCGGCCTGTCCCCCGAACTCCTCAAAGCCATAGCCAAACTTGGCTTCGAGCAGGCCGCGCCCATCCAGGCCGCCGCCATCCCCGTTTTGATGGCCGGCAAGGACGTCGTCGGCCAGTCCCAGACCGGTTCCGGCAAGACCGCCGCCTTCGCCATCCCGGCCATTGAGAAGACCGACCCCCAGCTCCGCGCCGTCCAAGTCCTCATCCTCTGCCCCACCCGCGAGCTCGCCGTCCAGGTCTGCGAAGAGGTCCACAAACTCGCCTTCTTCAAGCGCGGCATCCACGCCCTCCCCATCTACGGCGGCCAATCCTACGACCGCCAGCTCATCGGCCTCCGCCAAGGCGCGCAGATTGTCATCGGCACCCCCGGCCGCGTCATGGACCACATGGAGCGCGGCACCTTGCGCCTCGACCAGCTCAAGATGCTCATCCTCGACGAGGCCGACGTCATGCTGAACATGGGCTTCCGCGACGACATCGAGCACATCCTCAAGTCCACTCCCCCCACGCGCCAGACCGTCTTCTTCAGCGCCACCATGCCGCGGCCCATCCGCGACCTCATCGAGCGCCACTCCAAGACCCCGGAGAACGTCCGCGTGGAGCAAGCGGCCATGACCGTCCCCACCGTCGAGCAAATCTACTTCGAGGTGGACCGCCGCTGGAAAATCGAAGTCCTCACCCGCCTCATCGACGTTCACGACCTCAAGCTCGGCATCGTCTTCTGCAACACCAAGCGCATGGTGGACGAACTCGTCGAACACCTGAACACGCAAGGCTACTCCGCCGAAGGTCTGCACGGCGACATGAACCAAGCCCAGCGCGACCGCGTGATGAACAAGTTCCGCAAGTCCGGCCTCGAATTCCTCGTCGCCACCGACGTGGCCGCGCGCGGCATCGACGTGGACGACATCCAAGCCGTCTTCAACTACGACCTCCCCTACGACGTCGAGGACTACGTCCACCGCATCGGCCGCACCGGCCGCGCGGGTCGCAGCGGCATGGCCTTCTCCTTCGTCGCGGGCCGCGAGCTGTTCCAAATCCGCAACATCGAGCGCTTCACCAACATGCGCATCCAGCGCGGCCGCGTCCCTTCCGTGGAAGAAGTCGAGGAAGCCCGCGCCAACCTCATGCTCGACAAGGTCCGCCTCACCCTCCAAGTCGGCAAATTCAACCGCCAGGACCACGCCGTCGAACGCCTCCTCGAAGAAGGCTTCGACAGCACCGACATCATCTCCGCCATGCTGCACCTCCTCGAAGGCGGCTCCCCCGGCGAGCCAGAC
>Ga0208960_1001517_pt1 | contig 12337 bp, 8 predicted proteins | sample GreLakmeON33MSRF_FD_187703 | JGI IMG/M metagenome (GOLD analysis project Ga0208960, IMG submission 187703) | Freshwater lentic microbial communities from great Laurentian Lakes, MI, USA - Great Lakes metaG ON33MSRF (SPAdes) | ecosystem: Environmental > Aquatic > Freshwater > Lake | place: Great...
TTACATTTTAGTGTAAACCTATTTCAGGACGAGACAGAGGCAATGCAATTGCCAGAGTAGATAGACACTCGTTTGGAAACGAGCGCCAGAAAACAAAAACCTTTTATATCTTTACAAGGTTCTTTGAAAAACAGCAAGAATTATTGCCCCAAAGGACTGACGATGGTAATCAATTTCAAGCTGTTTTTTACAATTTTCACGAAGATTTAGAACATAATTTTATAAGACGCCACAGGAAAAAATCCCAACTGGTATTCTGTTTTTACATCCTTATTTACGTTGTCGTAAACTTGCTGAAACACATTCTTGGTGTTTAAAATATTCTGCACGTTGAAAGAGATTTCTTGTGTTATTTTTTTGGAGTTGATACGAATACCTGCTTTTAAATCGGCGCGAAAATAATCGTAAAAACGATGATTGTAAATGTCGGTCTCGTCGAACACAGCTTTACCCGCCAATTGCGATTTCGCCAAATCAATTGGAATATATCTTTTGCCTCCTGCATAAGTTATTTTGGCATCAATTTGCAATACCATTTTTTTACTCAAATTAAATTCTGCTCCACCCAATAAATTAGCAGCATAATTTCCGTTAAACGCAGTGCTGTGCTCTATACCATCGCCACCTACATATTTAGAATCATACAAAGAGCCGCTAAACAAGTAATAATATCCTTTGTTAAAATTACGCTCTAAAGTTAACTCCACGCCTATGTTTTTACCGGTGCCATTATTTTGCAAACTGTCTACACGAGGAAAAGTAAAATCACTGCCAAAATTGGCCAAGCTGAAATACGAGTTTTGTAACACTGGCAAGCCCGACACTTGCTGATAATATCCTTCTACTTTTACACGCGAATGTGCAGTGAAAGAATGGTTGTAGCCCAACACCAAATGATTGCTTCGCGATAAATCTAAATTTTGATTGGTACGCACCATTGTATTGCCCACAGTTGTTTCAAGCAAATAAACACTAAAGGGTTGTATTTGCGAATGCATACCAACGCCTGCAGAAATAGTGTTGTTTTTTGCCAAATCCCAAGAGATACCTCCACGAGGTTCTATAGCATAAGAATTGTTGAGCGTTAGGTGTTGATAATGCAAGCCAATATTGGCTCTTAGCTTGTCGCTAAATTTATGTTGCCATTGTGAATACGCTTGCAACAAATAAGTATTCCCCGTAAAATCATAGCCTGTAAACCATTGGTAATTGGAACGAAATTTCTCGTAATATCTTACAGAATACAAATCTACAATCACTCCGCTTTTCCAAGTATTTCGTGCATTAAATTTAGTGTTGACATACCAATTGAAAGAGTATTTAATTTCTGCCGTGTTGTTGTCGTAAATTAAACCCGGGTTGTTGTAATCTTTATCCAAAGAATCGCTATGTACCGTTTGCGAAATTCCTGAAGCAGCAAACACTGATTTCATGGATGTTTTTTCTGTGAAGTAGTAGGTATGGCCAATGCCCCACACACCCATTTGCGAAATCAAATAAGTATTGGTGCCTTGTTGTGTGTAAGAAACATCGTCATCTTTTTTTGCTCTATCGGCCAAAATAGAAATGTTGCTGTAGCCTCCTACAGCAAACATTTCGAGTTTTCCGTATTTTTTATTCATAGGAATATCGATGTTGAAAGTTAAATCTTGGTATTGAGGAATGGCAGATACACCAAAGGAAATGCCCACGGCATTAAATATTCCCAAAGTAGAATAACGATAATTTGCCATGTAAGAAGCCTTGCTTTTTTTGCTAAACGGACCTTCAACGCCCAGCTCAGCGCCATTGAAACCAAACATACCCGTTCCTTCAAATTTTTCGTTGTTACCATGCCGCAGTTTTAAATCGAAAGCCCCCGCCAAAGCATTACCGTAATCGGCCGGAAAAGCACCCGTCATAAAATCTGATTTCGCCAGGTTATTGTTGTTGAGAATGGTGATGGCCCCGCCTGTGCTACCCAGCGACCCAAAGTGATTGGGATTAGGAATATTAATGCCATTCAAGCGCCACAATATACCCGCTGGGGAGTTACCGCGAATGATAATGTCGTTGCGGTTATCAGAAGCAGAAATTACGCCGGCATAATTCATCGCCATTCGCGATACATCACTCAAACTACCCGCAAAACGCTCGGTTTGTTTAGGCGACATACTTACGTTGCTGGTGGTAATCATTTCGTTCTCTGCCTTGTTGTCTTTTTTAGCCGAAATTTTTATCTCATTTATCGTAGTTACTTTCTCATCCATTTCTATTTCGAGGTACAGTTCTTTACCCGATTTCACCTCTTGATTTTCAAGAAAAATGGGGTGATGTGCAATAGAGGAAATAGAAATTGTTTGCCGACCTACAGGCACTTTTTGCAATTTAAAAAATCCTTGCTCGTCGGTAGCTGTAGCAATTTCTGGGTCGCTGTTTTCTACTTTGACTGTAGCGCCAGCAATAGGCGATTTCGAGTTTTTATCGATTATTTGTCCGCGCACCGCTTGTGTTAACTGTGCCTGCATTTGCAAAGCACAAAAAGCAAAAATCATCAAAAGAAAATTTTTCACAGCCTAGATTTTAGGCTGCGAAAATACAGATATCCATTTATTAAAAATATCTTTATAGCTTAATTTAACAAAATGAGGATCATTTTACTAGCAGTTATTACGCTGCTTTTTTTTAGCGCCACCGCACAAGAATTAACTACCGATACCCTCACGCATAAAGGCAAATTATGTTATGTGTATCCTTATAAATTTGAGTGGAAAAAGCCCTATAGAGGAAGAAGATTCTATCAAGAAAACACTGAGATTCCACCCATATTCGATTCGTTACCTAGCGGCAATTATGTAATGCTTCATGCCTTTAAACCTACTTTTAAAAACAAAAGAAAAAACAAACACGGTAAGCTAAAGCGTAATGTAGGCGCCGAATTTAGTGTTGAAAAGGGTAAATTGAATGGCAAAGTGATTTACTATTATTACGATGGTCAGAAGCGAAAAGAGGGCTATTTTAAAAATGGTTTGAAAGATGGTGAATGGCTATTTATTTCTACCTATTACAGCCGAGAAAAAAAGAAAGCAGTGCCGTACTTGTCGGGAATTTACACCTATAAAGATGGTGTAGAAGACGGTTTGCAAAAGAAACTCAATGCCAACGAAAAAGCTGCTGAAGAGTACATTAAAAAAGGCAAGGGATTTATTGATTATTATAAAGTGTATTATCAAAACGGACAAGCATTTATTGACCTTCGGGCTGATTCGGTGACCGAACTTAATAAAGGTAGTTTGTGGCCCTTACAATTTGGGGGTAGCTTGGTTTACGACACTGCTGTTGCTGTGATCGATTTCAGTAGAATGACACCCAAGCAGATAAAAAAATATCGAAAATTGTACGGGTATATTAGCTATTATGAAAATTACGATAACGATTACTACATTAGTGATTACGGAAGTGGCTATCAATTTCCCACAAATATTCCCTTTGTTGCTTACCATGAAAATGGCGAAGTGTTGGGAAGATTTTCTGGCTTTTCGGCCTCGGATAAATGGAGTTTGCAGTTCGATACCATTTACAATCCTATTAAAAAACCTGCATTAATAAAAGTACCTCTTCCCGATTCTAACGACCATGTTCGTTTTCGCTTAGATTATTATAAGCCAACAGGCGCTTTGGTGAAGCAAACGTACTATGTTTTAGATAGCACTGGCGAATACAAAAACTACAGAAGAGATAAAGTGATAGATGGGAAAATGCAAACTCTTAGAGCTGATTTTTCTTATTTCTACAGCAGCGATTGGAGCGGTAAAAAATTAGATTCTTTGTATTTACTTTCGGTTGAAAAATCGGCTTATGAGAGTACCACCGCTTCTACGTATATGTCGCCCAATATTCCTTCCAAAAAATTTGAAAATGAAATAGATAGCGCCACTGGTTTTCAAACGTATTATACTATTTTAAACTACGACACAGCTGCATTTCAATACAAAATAACTGCCGATTTAGGTAGAGTTTCTGTGCATGGCTTTTACCATTGTGATACAGGCAAGTTGGCCGTTCTTGCACTTGAAGATGTGCTGAATAGATTTCTTTCTTATAGTGAAGAAGAATATTATGAAGAAGAAGAAGAAACTGAGCAATACAAAACAGTTTTAGATTCGATGCAACTTTTCGCAGATGGAAAACCATTTACAGGAAATGTAATAGCAAGCTGCGGCAAAGGTGAAGAGGCCTTTACTTTTAAAGATGGAAACCTATTGTTTGATGTAAGTGCCCGAATTTGCTTTTTTAACTTTGGCGTGTATGGTGCCGATTTTAAATTAACCATCGCCTTTAAAAATGGCCGAATCCAATCGCTTAGCGACAAAGGGAAAAAGTTTGCAACGAACTTTACTTTCAGCAACAATATGGCCGATGGTAAATCTACAGGCTATATTAAAAAAGGAGGCAAAAAACGTTTGGCCTTTGAAATTAACACCATTGATGGTGTTTATCACGGGACAGCAAAATCATACGCTTACCTTAGAAAAAAGCATCAAAAAGACGATCAGAAATATTATCTATCTCAATTACAACATTTTAATAAAGGCATAGCGGTTGATACACATGCTTACTACTACCCAAATGGCAGCGTCGAAAGATTTAGTGTGTACAATCAAAAAGGAGAATTAAACGGCAATAATGTTCAATATTACAGAGATGGTAGCATTTCGAGTTTTAGCAATTCGGTAAATGATAAGCTGGAAGGCATTCTTTATGAGATAAATGGATTGGGCGATACTATCGCTAAAGGGTATTTCATTCATGGAAAAGAAGAAGGTAAATACTATCAGGAACATTACGATTACGAGCAAGAAATTTACGATTTCCGTTTGGTTTCTACTTACAGCAGCGGAAAATTAAATGGCGATTTAACCCTTAAAGATAGCTACAACACGGTGCGTTTAGCATTAAAAATTGATAGTGGTTATTCCAACGGTGGAAACTACAATTACATTAATGAGCAAACTATATTGAACGATTGGCGAGCAGATTTGGCTTTTACTGGGGAAGTAAATGTGTATCATCCAAATGGTAAAAAATATTTTAACGGAAGAATGCAAATGACTACTGATACATTGCCTGGCGGTGCTTTTAGTTACGGAATGAATAAAGTAGACACATGGACCTACCGCAACAACGCGGAAAGAATAGTGGCAGAGTTGAACTTTGTAAACGACGCCAAACTTACTTTTGGCGCCGATACTTTACTTGGAATTGCCCATTATAAAGCTTTTTATCCTAACGGTGCCATCAAATACATTGGCGTTTTAAATTACGAAGACACCCGCTTGAATTGTGCTTCCGATATTCAAGAAGTCGATTTTGTAGCCACCTACAGCACCTTCTTTTCTGCCGAAGGAGATACTCTGGTGAAAAATGGAACGGGTATTTTGAAATTATACAACATAGATGGCAATGTGCTTTCTGAAGGTGATCTTAAAAACGGAAAGAAAAATGGCTGGTGGAAAACCTACAACGATGAAGATAAATTGATTGAAGTGGGCCAATATATTGATGACGAAAAAGACGGAAGGTGGTTGAGTGGCGACTTATCGGGGATCAATTACCTCGACTCCCAATGTTTTGAAAACGAAGAAAGTAAAGAAGAAAAACAAGAACTCGAGAAATATAAAATTGAAATTGAGGAAATCATTTACAACAAAGGCGAAGAGCTTAGTTTACAAAGCTATGAGTTCACCAGAACAAGGTAATTAACAAGATGCTTTTAACAATTTTCCATCGCCAATTTTGTGAAAAACAACATAAATTCGGTATGTTTGATAAAATCAACTTAGGGTTAATATGTTAAGCAAAAAAGTACAAGAGACATTGAATAAGCAAATTCAATTGGAAGCAGATTCATCTAATTTATACTTGGCTATGGCTTCGTGGGCCGAAAACCAAGGCTTAAGTGGCACTGCAGAATTTTTGTACCGACACAGCGATGAGGAAAGGAAACACATGTTGAAATTGGTGAGATATGTGAACGAGAGAGGCGGACAAGCAAAAATACCAGCTATTAAACAACCAACATCAAATTTTAATTCATTAACTGCTTTATTTCAAGGTTTATTTAAACACGAAGTATTCGTGTCTGAAGAAATCAACAATGTGATAGATATCTGCTTGAAAGAAAAAGATTTTACAACACACAACTTTATGCAATGGTACGTAGCAGAGCAAATTGAAGAAGAATCTACCGCACGTAAAGTATTAGATAAAATCAATTTGATTGGCAATGATAAAGGAGGGTTGTATTTATTTGATAGAGATCTAGAAAGTTTAACAGGCGAGTCGGTTTCTGCGGGGGCTAAAGGGCAATAATATTTACTCAACCTAGAACTTATTGTTTTGAATCGCTTTTTACTCTATCTATTTATATTATTTACAGCATCCTTTGCAAGCTGCAGCGAAAGATATTACGATGATTCAGTGCGCACACCTCGTGGTGGTGGCAACTACAAAGACAGTTACAGTTCTTATGAATACAACAAAAAGAAACAAAAGTATTTAGACAGTTATTCTTCAAAGCGTGTTGAAAAAGGCGGAACCTACAAAGATTCCTACTCTACAAAATCGAAAAGTAGAGGCAAAAAAGATTACAAAGACTCTTATTCAACAAATAATGGTGGTAAAAGAAAAATTAAATTTTACGACAGCTTCTCTTCTAAAAAGAGAAAGAAAAAAGGATCTCTTTATAAGTAATTACCTTAACAAGTTTTCAATCTGCTCGGCTAACTTATAGTCTTTCTCGGTAATTTTTTCTTCACTATGCGTGGTTAAATTAATAATTACCATGTTGTAAGAATTAGACCAATCAGGATGATGATTCGCCTTTTCTGAAATCATCGCTACTTCAGTCATAAAGGCAAAAGCCTCAATGAAATTTTTGAATTTAAAAGTAGCTTCTAATGAGTTATTTTTTTCTTTGAAATAATTCATGTCATTTGTTTTACGCGCTCAAGATAAACAATTATCCTTGATGAAGCCATTTTAAGGCCGCCTCATTGGGAAAAAAAACTTTAATGGAGAAAGTATCAGATTTATTAGCGTTGTCGGCACATAGCATATATAGCGCTGGTTCTATTAGTGTATTCGCTGCAAAAGAACCCCGTATTTTCACAAAATCGGGACTCATTTAGGCGACCAAAGTGAACACAGATTTCATGTCCTGTGCTTTTAACTCGCTAGTAATATTCTCAAAAACACTCTTCACCTTAATGGCTGTTGCGGTCGCCCCTGCAGTTTTTCTGATAGCAAACGTCTTGCGTTACCACGACTGTTACTGCCGCCCAAATTACGCGGTGGCTGCGTCAACATAAGCTTGAACCATGTAAGTGTTTTAAGCACTTTGAAAGTAAAGCCGCTCTCAAAAACAAGTAAAATCAGTGCGTCATTGCGAGGTACCCCGAAGCAAACTTATCAAGGAATACCAACTAAAACATACAATGAGTTTGTTTCCGCGTAACTCCATTAGTGTTCGGAACATTATAAATTAGACACCCAGTGCGTCATTGCGAAAATTTTGTACCCAAAATTAAAGCAATCTTATCATGATAATCACACTAATTAATCAGCTTATTTCAGCAAAACCAAATACAAAAACTAAAATTTTTACGATGTGATTGCTTTAATTTTGGGTACAAAATTTTCGCAATGACGCACTGCGCAAAGTATTCCTAGGGTTCCGAACACTAATGGGGTACCTCGCAATGACGTGCTGGATAAAAAAACCTCCGTTCTGATGAACGGAGGAATTACACATCAATTTCATCTTTCCTATTTCACCTTAACTACACTTGAATAAGCACTCGTTGCAGTGCTTTGAATTTGCACATAATACAGTCCTTCTTGCAAATGATTTCCGAAACGGATATTCGCATTCGTGCTTCTTAATTGCTCTACCAAAGCGCCTTTTGCATCAAATACTTTGATGTTTAACAGCTCGTTTTGAACATTACTCAAAGTGAATTCGTTAGCGCTCGGATTTGGGTAAACTGCAAATCTTTTGTCTGCATTTTCGTTCACTGAAGTAATAAAGCAATTAAGATCATTGGCATCAATGGTAACACTGATTGGCACACGCGCACAAGCCGAACCGGCGGTAACTTTTAAGTTGGTAAAATTACCATAATTAGTGCTGGCTTGGTAAGCATTACCGTATGGTGAACTCCAATCTTCGTAGCAATGTCTAACTACTGAAATAACGCTTGGCACCGAATAGTCAGAACCAGGAGGTGTAGGGTCGACAAACAGTGTATTCGTTGTTCCTACAGCATTTAAGTAGTAAGTTCCCGCTGGAATATTAAATCCTAAATTCAATACTTGTGTGCCTGCTACACTAAATGATTTTGTGGCCACCACTGTGATTCCGTCCGACTGTACCACATTAATAACAACTGTGCCGCTGGCAGCATCCACGGTAACTTGGTCGATAGTGATATCAACCAATGCTGTAAATTTTGTTGCGTAAACTTGTCCGCCAGCTTGCCACCCGCCAGCAAATGCTGTTTTCATAGTAGTATAGCTCGTGCTAGAACTCCCTGTACCTTCAATATAATAAGTGCTGTTGCTATTTACCGTTGGAGAATAGGTAATGCCCGTTGCTAGAATGGTTGAAGAATTTGAAGTTGCATACCAATTTACCGATTCAGATGCTGTAAGATCGGCCGAGCCTGCCGCACAAATCACCACATCATCGGCACTTGGCACAGAGGAAGTAACTGTTGCGCTTCCATTTACAGAACTACAACCTATTGCTGCTACTGTTACTTGATAGGTTCCAGCTTTTTTAGCTTCATAAGTGGCTGCCGTAGCGCCCGAAATAGTAACATTGTCTTTTTTCCAAGTAATGGTTTTACCGCTGGCATTAACTCCTGCATCTAAGGTAACGCTCACCGGGTCGCACAAGTCGTAGGGTCCGCCCAAATTGATAGCAGGCAAAGTTCCGCTAATCACAATTTCATCTGATTTTGAACAAGAGTTTTCCCATACCTCAACAGTATAAGTGCCTGCCGAAGTTATTTGGTAAGTATTGGCACTAGTGCTTTGATTCACCACAGTAGTAATGCCTTGTTTCCAAGTAAAAGTTCTTCCGCTGGCTGCTGCTACACCTGAGTTTAAAGTAATATTGCTTAGTCCGCATATACTTTGATCGGCACCTAATGTGGGTTCGGCGGCGGCACATTGGTAAGGCAACATTGCAGTAGCCAAGGCGCCTAAAAGCGAATACTGCGCATCAGCTAAGTAATCGTAAGTCACTTCCCAAATCATTACGCCTGCGCCACCCATACCCATAATTAAATCAACTTTATTTTGGCAAGTGGTTTTTCCATTGTAGTAATAAGAACCAACGTTATCGGCATTGTAACCAGCAGATGGACTGCTTGCTATTAAATCGCCATAGGTATGGGTGTATACATCGGCCCATCTGCTGGTGTTGTGTCGGCCATAGAATGGAATACCCAAAACTATTTTGCCAATTGGGCAACCTTTCGTAACCCAGTCGTTGATGTTGTTTTGTGCGTCGGCGTAAGATGAGTGATTGTTGTCGTTACCAGATATGCTAGAGCCAATATCATACGACATGATATTTAAAAAATCTAGGTACTGAAAAGCATTAACGCTGCAATAATCGGTGTGATATACACCTTGTGCACCAACACTAGGTGTTTCACCACCTACAGCTGTTGCGATAGTCCATTCACTTCGTTTACCTCGCGATACAAATTCATCGTTGATAGCTTTCAAAATATTTACTTGATAGGTTTGGTAAGTGCCGCTGGTGGGGAACTCCCAATCTAAATCGAAGCCTGTTAAGCCATAAGTATCTAAAATATCTGCAATTTCTTTTGCGAAATTTGCGGTGGCAGTCGGACTAGCACCAATGTTTGCGAATACGCCTGAATATGTTGCTCCACCCGATGAAAATTGCATTTTCACTCCGTTGTTCGTGCAATAAGTTTTACAAGTATTGAAATGACTTAAAGTAGTTGGGTCGGGTAAATTACCGCTATTATCAGGTTGAATAAAACCGTAAATAAAATCGGTCATTTTACTCCACTGTAAATTGGGTAAACGTGCACCAGCTTGATTTAAACTGGCATCGAAATAACCAGTTACTTGTTGTGCTTCAGCCACTAAAAAGCCCACAGATAATAGAATAGATAAAAAACTCTTTTTGAAAAGGAATTTCATAGCAATAAATAAAATAAGTTAATAGCAAACGGATTCCCTTCCGCTTTGCCCCTAATGTACAACACGAAAAAGAAATATCAAAAAAACTTCTCTTAAAATTAGGGTTCATTCAAACAAAAAAAAAGCCAGATGTTGATTGAAACCTCTGGCTTTTAATTATACGAATGTTATGATTAAAACATTTTAAATCTTGTTCCTTTGTGGCAATTAGAGCCTTTAGCCAAATAACCAAAATCGAAATTGACTTCTAAAGTAACCGTTGCGCTAAGGTTGTGCACCGCTTGATATTTAAAAGTGCTAGACGATTCTGCTGAAGTGGGCGCATACACAGCATTTCCTGTGGAAGTTCTAAAGCCTGCATCAACAATATCATTCAAAGTGTAAGCCAAGCGAAAACCTAAATTCAATCCAAATACATTTCCACCACCAATGTATTGGCCAAAACCAAAGAGTACATCATAATTTGTTTTTACAAATTGCGATTTCACGTCGGCGTCCTTAAATTCTCCAGCCCTAATCATAGAAAATTGCGGACCAATTTCAACGTATCCTCCATTTTCACTATTGTTACGATACATTACAGGTATTTGAAAATATTTTAAACGCAACTCATTTGGATTTCCCTTAACGTGATAAGCATGAGTAAAATTATTGATAAGGAATTCGCCCATAATACCGTGGCTCTGATTAAAATTTATGCCCAATTTTCCTCCATAAAGAAGAGCTCCTGCATATTTATAACTGTAATCTATATTTTCTAAACTATTGGTGGTAAAACTCATTGATGGCCCGTAACCAACCTTTGCCCCCAAGTCAAACCAAATTTGCGCTTTCCCCAAAAAAGCACTTAAAATAAATAGAAGTGTAATCGATTTTTTCATAAAATAAAATTAGCAGTTAAAAATTCCTAGACGCATGCTCAAACAAAATCAGCATTGATTAGTTACATGTACTGAAAAATAATTACTTTTCCTTCTTATTAAAAAATTGTGCTATGTCAGAATTTCCTGCTTGTCCGAAATGCAAATCTCCCTTCACTTACGATTCAGGATTGTTGCTGACTTGTCCGGAATGTGCATACGAATGGGCTACCGAAGAAGCAAAAGTTGAGGAAAGTGCAAACTATGGTACTTTGGAGGTGAAAGACAGCAACGGCGTTATTTTGGAAGATGGTGATACGGTTACTATCATTAAAGATTTGCCAGTAAAAGGATTTCCTAGAAGCATTAAAGCGGGCACCAAAGTAAAAAATATTAGATTGGTAGAAGGCGATCACAATATAGATTGCAAGGTTGACGGGTTTGGCGCTATGGCTTTAAAATCCATTTTCGTAAAAAAGGTGTAATGGTAAATTCAGAAAACAAATATGATTATATCCCAGGCACCTGTAATATCGGTCCCAAAGAAATAAGTATAAGAAAAAAGGCAACTATTTTAGTGGCAATAATATGTGTTGCATTCGTGATTTTAATGCTGATGTTTCATGTAAATAAAACTTGGCGCCTAGTTTTGTTTTTTCCCGCCGCTGCTTTTGGTGTTACCTTTCAGCAGTGGTACTACAAATTTTGTGTGGCCTTTGGTATAAAGGGCATTTTTAATTTCGGAGAGCTAGGCAAATCGTTTACTGTTGTACAAAAGGAGGACTATAAAAAAGACAGAATTAAAGCAGCCAAGATGATGATGGCAGCTATTTTATTCGGATTAATCACTAGTATTTTATTTTATCTTTGGCCTTGAATCAACTACTACACAATGATATAATGACCAATTTTTTCCATCTAACTTTTGAATAATTTTGTACAAAATTTCTTCCCTCTCAGCATCATTAAATTTTTCTACTTCGAATCCATTCTCGATTTCAATATTGCACTGATTTTCCAGATCATCGACTTCTTTTTGTTTTAGTTCAAGAGTAAGTATTACCCCGTAATTGCAAATAGTGATTTCAAATGATGCGAGCTAAATTTGAAAATACTGGATTAAATACATTTATGCCTTCCATTTATTCAATACACATCCTGTAGGGGCAAAAAATCTTTTGCCCAATCATGCACATAATTCATTTAAAAATGTAAAGAAAAAACGGGCGAAAAATTTTTCGCCCCTACGGATG
>Ga0208960_1001518_pt1 | contig 12327 bp, 9 predicted proteins | sample GreLakmeON33MSRF_FD_187703 | JGI IMG/M metagenome (GOLD analysis project Ga0208960, IMG submission 187703) | Freshwater lentic microbial communities from great Laurentian Lakes, MI, USA - Great Lakes metaG ON33MSRF (SPAdes) | ecosystem: Environmental > Aquatic > Freshwater > Lake | place: Great...
TCCAAAAAGCAATTTCCTATCAGTAATTTGCCGCAGGGTAAGGTTACCGCAAGCGATGGGCCAAAGAGCGTCGCGTGACTGAACTCTGAACACTGCCTAGTGAACACTTTCCCCATGCGTCTCCCCGCCCTCCTGTCGTTCGTCGCCGCCTGCGCCACCGCTGCCACGCCGGACACTTCGGGCTTCGCAAAAATCGCCCAGCCGTTCCTCACCGAGCATTGCCTGCGCTGCCACGGGCCGGAGAAGCAGAAGGGCGAACTGCGCGTGGACACGATGCTAACGGCGGATTTCGCGTCACCGGCGGCGCGGGAGAAGTGGGCGGAGGTCGTGAACGTGCTCAACAGTCACGAGATGCCGCCCAAGAAGGAGCCGCAACCCAAGCCCGCCGACACGGCGCGCGTCGTGGATTGGGCCACGACGGAACTCGCCCGAGCCGAGTTGGCCCGCCGGGCGAACACCGTCGTGCTCCGCCGCATGAACCGCGCGGAATACAACAACACCATCCGCGACCTGTTCGGCTTCGACGGCGTGCCGTTCCTGCCCGCGAGCAAGTTCCCCGAGGACCCGCCCGCCGGGGGCTTCGACAACATCGGGGCGGCGCTCACGCTCTCGCCCTTGCAGACCGAGCTGTATTATCAGGCCGCCCGCCAGATTCTGGACCGCGCGCTCGTCGAGGGGCCGCAGCCACCGGCCATTTCGTGGCGCTTCGAGCCGGAGGAGAACACGCTCGGCCTGGACCGCGTGCGCGTGCGGCGCGACGGCAACAACATACTGCTCAACGACGGGGACAACGAGTCGCAGGCCGGCTTCACCGTCGTGCATAACAACCCGTGGAACAAAGCCATCAGCTTCCGAGATTTCAAACTCAAGGCCGAAGGCGATTACCTCATTCGCATCCGCGCCGCCGGACGCGTGCCGAAGCGCGAGCAGGTCGTCGCCAGCGCGGAGAAGCTTCTCGCCGACCGCCGGGACAAGCAGGACGCGAAGAACCCAGCCGGGAAGAAGTTCACGCAGCAGCAGATGGACAACGACCTCGCGCACTACAAGACGCATCGGATGTATGACTACGGCCCGCCCCGCCTGAAGGTTTCCGTCACGCTCGGCGGCCAGCCGCAGGTCGTCGCCGAGATGGACGTGGACGCGCCGGAGTCCGCGCCGAAGGTTTACGAAATCCCCGCGCGCTTCACCAAGGAGTCCGCTGGCGTGGGCCTCGAATACGCTTACGACATTCCCATCTCGTTGGTGAATTTAGGGATGCAAAACGCCGACGCTTTCGCGCGGCCCGAGCTGCTGGTGGACTGGATTGAACTCGTCGGCCCCATCCATCCCGTGTGGCCGCCCGCGAGCCATCGCCGCGCGCTCGGCGAGTTGCTCGTCGGGAAGGTGGATGAAGCCGCGCAAGCACGCGAAGTCCTCACGCAGTTCATGCGCCGTGCGTTCCGCCGCCCGGTGACGGCGGAGGAAGTGGCGGCGAAGGTCGCGCTGTTCGAGAAGACCCGCGCGGGCAAGCCGTCCTTCACCGAAGCCATCAAGGCTCCGCTCGCCGCCGTGCTGGCCTCGCCGCACTTCCTCTTCCTCGTCGAGCCCGCGCCCGCCGCCACTGCGCCGCGTCCGCTCAACGCCCACGAACTGGCCTCGCGCCTGTCCTATTTCCTCTGGTCCTCGATGCCGGACGAGGAGCTGTTCCGCTTCGCGGACAAAGGCGATTTAACCAAGCCCGCCGTGCTCCGCGCGCAGGTAAACCGGATGCTGAAGGACGTGCGCAGCGACGCCTTCGTGCAGAACTTCACCGGCCAATGGCTCGGCACGCGGAAGGTCGGTGCGAACCCGCCCTCGAAGAGGCTTTACCCAGATTACGACCGCCACCTCGAAGTCAGCATGGTGCGCGAGACGGAAAGTTTCTTCGCCGAAATCCTCCGGCACGACCTCGACGCGCGGAACCTCATCCGCAGCGACTTCGTGACGGTGAACGAGCGGCTCGCGCGCTTCTACGGGATCCCCGGCGTGCGCGGCGATGCGTTCCGTCGCGTGCCCGCGCCACCGGAGAGTCATCGCGGCGGCCTCGTCACGCAGGCGAGCATCCACGCCATCACGAGCAACGGCACGCGCACCTCGCCCGTCACGCGCGGCGTCTGGGTGCTGCGCACGCTGCTCGGCACGGACCCCGGATTGCCCGTGGCGAACGCCGGTGAAATCGCGCCGAAAGTTCCCGGCATCGGCAAGGCCACCGTGCGCCAGCGCCTGCAAATCCACCGCGAACTTTCGCTCTGCGCGCGCTGCCACGATAAGATTGACCCGCTCGGTTTCGCGCTCGAAAACTTCAACGCCACCGGCGAATGGCGCGACCAGGAAGGCCACGGCTACAACGGCCGCATTGACTGGAACGACCCGAAGATTGACGCGCGCGCGACGATGCCGGATGGCACGGAGTTCGTGGGCGTGGAGGGTTTGCAGGCGGAGTTGCTGAAGAAGGAAGACCTGTTCCTCACCGCGCTGGCGAAGCAACTCCACACCTACGCGCTCGGCCGCGAGTTGGGCTTCGCCGACCAAGCCATGCTCCGCGTCGCCGTCGCCGAGATGAAACGGGAGAACTACACGCTTCGTTCGCTGACGCAGGCGGTGGTGGCAGCGGAGGCGTTTCGGACGAAGTGAACAATGAAAGAACTCGCCACACTGCTGCGTGAACTGACCGAGGCCGGAGTGATAACCGGCCACGCGGTCTTCGGCGCGATGGCGCAGATGCGCTACACGGAACCGGTGGCGACGTTCGATGTGGATGTGCTGGTGGAAGTGCCGGAGCCAAACCGGCTCGATGTGTTGTCCCCAATTTACGAGTTCTGCCGCAGTCGTGGCTTCACCACGGAAGGCGAGTGCATCCGTGTCGGCGCTTGGCCGGTGCAGTTCATACCCGTGTTCAGCCCGCTGACCACGGAGGCGCTGCGGCAAGCGCGCGAGACGACTTTTGAGGGCGCACCCATCCGGGTCGTCGGCGCAGACCATCTGGCGGCCATCGCCCTGAGTGTTGGGCGTGGCAAGGATTCTGAGCGAGTGCTGGCGCTGTTGAAAAATGGCAGCGCGACGCGCCAAGCGGTGGAAGACTTGGTAGCGAAACACGGATTGGCCACCGCCTGGCATCGGTTCCAAACGCGATTCCTGAATGACTGACATCCAACAACTCTTCGCCCGGCAAGCCGCGTGGCAGCGTTCACGGGAGAACCTCTCGTGGGAGGAGAAGGTGCGTCTCGCTGAGGCAGCCCTGCCCGGTTTGCGCGAATGGCGGAGTGGTATCGGTCCAACCCCTGCGCGAACGGACACGACACTTTCAACGAAGCCGAACCCAGCCCCGTCCAACCCGCCGCCACTGAAAACTGATTACTAATCACTAACCACTTTCCCCGCCATGATTCCCCTCCTCCACCAACCCCTCCCGCGCCGCACCGTGCTGCGCGGCCTCGGCGCAACGCTCGCGCTTCCGATGCTCGAAGCCATGCTGCCGCGCTCGGTCTTCGCCGCGCCATCGCAGTTCAAGCCGCTCGCCCGCTCCAGCGTGAAGCCGCAGCCGCGCGTCCTCTTCTGCTACGTGCCCAATGGCGTGAACGTCCTCCAGTGGATGCCCAAGGACGCCGGCGCGAACTACACCCTCTCGCCCACGCTCGAAGCCTTACGCGAACACAAATCCCGCTTCTCCGTCCTCACCGGCCTCGGCCATCCGAACTCCAAGGGCGGCCACTCCGGCGCGGACACCTGGCTCACCGGCGCAGACTTGAAGGCCGTGGCCGGCAAGGATTACACGAACACCATCTCCGCCGACCAAGTCATCGCCGAGGCCATCGGACGGCAGACGCGGTTCCCCTCGCTCGAACTTTCCGACGGCTCCGGCACCGGCGGCGCGGGCCACAGCTTCACGCTCGCCTTCGACCGCAACGGCACGCCGCTCCCCGCCGAGAACAGCCCGCGCCGCCTCTTCGAGCGCCTGTTCGTGCCCGATGACGCCTCCTCCCGTGAAGCCACGCTCCGCCGCTACGTCGAGAAGCGCAGCATCCTCGACGACGTTGCCGCCGAGGCCAAGGCCTTGGAGAAAAAGCTGGGGCGCGCCGACCAGCAGAAAGTTGCCGAATACCTCACCTCCGTCCGCGAGACCGAGCTGCGCGTCCAGCGTCAGGAAGCATGGCTGGACGTGCCGAAGCCGAAGGTGGACGGCGCGCTCCTGCAACTCGCCAGCCTACCCGGCAACGGCCACGACCGCCCGATGTGGGTGGACGTGATGAACGAGATTGCCTACCTCGCCTTCGCCACGGACGCCACGCGCGTGATCACCTTCGAGTGGAGCCGCGAGGCCGGCGGCTCCGGCGGCGGCGGCGAGAATCACCACGAGCTTTCCCACCACGGCGGCGACGCCGGGATGCTCGAAAAGCTGGCGAAGATTGACCGCTTCCACCTCGAACGCCTCGGTCGCCTGCTCACCTTCCTGCAAGCCACCGAGGAAGGCGGCCGCACGATGCTCGACCACACGATGGTCGTCTTCGGCTCCGGCATGAACAGCGGTGAGCGCGGCGACCATTCGCCGAAGAACCTCCCGCTCCTCGTCGCCGGCGGCTCCGCCTGGGGCTTGAAACACGGCCAGCACCTCGCTCACGACGCGAAGACCCCGCCGCCCCTCGCCAACGTCCTGCTCACGCTCATCCAGAAAATGGGCGTCGAGACCGGCAAGTTCCAAGACGCCAAAGGCACGCTGACCGGCTTGGTCTGACCGCCGCCACTAAGCACTAATTACTAATCACTTTCCCCATGTCCCTCACCACCGCCGCCACCCTCCGCGTCGACCTCTACGAAGGCACCGAATCCCCGCCGCTCGCCAGCACCGACCGCTTCTCCGCGCTCACCGCGCTGCTGGAGAAAGGCTTCGCCGTCACCCGCGCCGCATGAGCGCGGGTCCTTGCTGAACCGCGGAGCGTCCAGAAAGCAAATTCCTATCAGTATTTCCGACCGTTTGCTTCCTGCGGGCAGCGGTCGCACGGCAAAACCCACGCAAGCTTGCAACAGCCACCAAAACGATGCTTGCCGTGCGCTCATGAACGGACAAAATCATGGTTAATGAACCCGAGGCAAAAGCAATTTTCCCTGAACCTCGGAGCATCCAGAAAGCAAATTCCTATCAGTAAATAATAGCCCCTATCGCTTTTATCGATTTCCCATAAGGCGTGATTAAAGCTAAGATATTAGCGTGAAAATCAAACACCTTACCTACGGTCTAACCGCCGTCTTCGCGCTCATCGGCCCGGCCTTATTCCTGCGCAACGTCAACCTCTCGGATTGGGGAATGCTGCCCGTCGAGCTGGGCTTTGCGCTCTGGTTCGTCTCGCCCTTCGTCCTAATCGCACTGGCGATCCGCTCCGACAGATTTTCGGCCATCGGCGCCCTCATCGCCACGATACTTGCGGGCCTCTTGGGGGCCTGGTTTTACACCGAACTGACCTTCCACTTCTACACGAAGTCCGGCAACCATGATGCCATCGCGATGCTCTTCGTCGCTGCCTACCAGCATGCGATTATCATCCTGACCCTGGGCCTGTCTTTCGTCGTCGGCCGGCTTCAGGCCCGCTGCAAATAAAAAGGCGCGGATTGCTCCGCGCCTTCGTGAACCTCTCGCGCCTTCTGCTTAAAGGAAGAGCGGCTGAACCGCGGAGCGTCCAGAAAGCAAATTCCTATCAGTTCGCCGGCAAACTCAACATACCTTCCCTATGCAGCCACTGAAAGTAGCGAGGAACCAGAATACATCACTCTATCCATGACACTCCGCCGCACACTCCTCGCCCTTCTTCTCGTGCCGCTGTCCGCCAGTGCGGTCGATGTCACCACGGACCTGGGAAAACTGGGAGAGGTCGCCACATGGCTGATCATTCGGACGCCGGTGGCGGCGATGGAGGTGGATCCTTTTCAGCGGATGGGCGGGGAGGCCAAATATGCGGCTATGGGTGACCAGAAACTTTTCCCGCAGGGTGATAAGCCGCTGGCGATCCCGGTGGTGGCGGACGCGGCGAAACCGGGCGAGGTGCTGCGGATCGGCGAGGGCGTTTGGGAGGGCACGCGGATGGTCCTGCCGGATATGCCGGGCCTTTGGAATGAGTTTCCCCGGTTGGTCGTGCCGGATGGTGGCTATCAATATGCCTACTGCCGCTTGGACAGCCCGCGCGACATGAAGGCGAATCTCATGGCGGGGGCGAATCGCGGTAAGCACCGGCTGTATCTCAATGGGCGCGACCTGGGCACATTTGATCGCGAGTTTGCTTTCGAGTTCGCCCGTGAGCTGCCGATTGAGCTGAAAAAGGGACCGAACCATCTGCTGGTCCGCTTTTCCGGTGGCACCAGCTTTGCCTGCCGACTGTTGGGGGAAAATGCGGAGCCGTTGCGCGAGGTGAAAGTGACCGTGCAGGGGCCGAATGCGCAATTTGTCAAAACACCCGCGCCGCTGCCGATGCCGGACAAGGACAAGCTGGTGGCGCGCACGAAGGAAATCCCGCCGCTCGCCGCGCCGGAGCATCCTGAGTGGCTTGGGGCGAATCTGGCGCGAACGATGTCGCTGCTGGAGTCGGGCAAATACACGCATCGTCCCGTGCGCATCCTTTTCGACGGTCAATCGATTGAATCCGGCTGGCCGGAGTTGCTCATTCAGCGCCTGCGCGAACGCTATCCCGAGACCACCATCATCGCCGAGAACCGCGCCATCGGCGGCTGGTTCGTCTGGCGGATGCAGAAGCTGCTGAAGCACGACATCCTCCGCTCGCAACCCGACCTCGTGCTTTTCAGCGCCTACCAAGGCACAGCGGAGGTGTGGGAGCGCTTCCTCAGCGAGCTGCGCAGCGAGACGACGGCGGATATTGTTATCCGCACCCAGCACATCGACGGGCACGAGGCACCCGAGCAGCCGCGCGAGGGAGCCGAGACGGTTTTGCTGCGCCGACTGGCGCGGAAATACGGCGTGGAATTGGTCGAGGCCCGCAACGAGTGGCTGGACTACCTGAAGAGCAGTGGTTTGAAAAACACCGACCTGCTGCGGGACAAGGTGCATCTGAACCGCAAAGGCGAAACGCTGATGGCGCTGCTCTACGAACGTCATTTCACGCCCGCGCTGCCCGTGGGCCAGGGCTGGGCGGAGCGGGTGCGGCGCTTCGATGTGGGCCGCTTTCTCGCCGACAACAAGACGGATGAGATTGTGCTGGAAGGCGCCGGCTGGACTCACAACGACACCCGCATCGCCAAATCGAACACGGCCACCGACCAGCTCCGGCTGAAATTTCGCGGGACGCGTGTGGACCTGGTGCTGCCCATCTCCCATGGGCGGGCCACGGTGCTCATCGATGGGAAAAAGCCCAGCGAGTGGAATCTCTTCCACGGCACCCGTCCGCAGCCCCGCATCGCGAACAACACCGCGCCCAACGTGCCTATGACGTATCACCTCGGTGCGAAAATGCAGGAGGAAACCTGGGTGCTCACCGTGATCGAGGGCAACGCCGACGCCGATGAGAAAAAGGCCAATCAACAGGTGCGTTTCCGCCTCGTGGGGTCGAAGACAGGATTCGATGGCGAGGGGCAGAACGACCGGAAGTTCGTCTCCAACAGCGGCCGCATCACCATCCTGCCCACGGATTGGAACACTGCCATGCAACCGGTAAAAGAAGGTGAACCGCAGCTGGTGATGAAGCCTTTGCCGAAGCTACCGCAAGTCGTCTGGCACATCCTGCCGGATGGCTGCGACGAAGTCCCCCACGGCCCCGGCTGGTGGCGTCCGCAGATGGACCACTACAGCGGCCAACCCTACGACTACGTCACCGTCGCCGACGGCCTGCCCAGCGGAATTCACGAGCTGACCGTGACGCCAATCCCCGACCCGAATGTCCAACGCTCCTTCACCGTGGTCGGCGTGGACGTGCATCTGCCGCCGCTGGCCCGGGACGCCGCTGAGTGGACTCAAAAGGGTGCCGAAACGGCTCCTGGGAAACCGTAGTGGCAGACCTTTACTCAAAGATTCACGAGAGCCACCGTATGACCTTATCCCGCCGATATAAGATATAATGTGCCCATTCTTTGCCGAACACACTCCTTCTGAACCGCGGAGCGTCCAGAAAGCAAATTCCTATCAGTTCGCCCGGTCCGCCTTCGTAGGCGGGGTTCACGCTGTTGATGCGGATCAGCTCGGCGAGAGTCCGGATGACGGGCGAATCAGGCACGCGCGCATGCTGGGCGATGGGTTCTTTGCGTGCCAACCGAAAACGCGGGCACGCGTTATTTCTGGGAGCATCGCATCTTCGAAACCGTCGAACCGCATTGTGAACAGTTTGATGGCGGCATTGCCAAGCCCTTGCGTTAGAAGCTTTGCCATCTGATTTTTAACCCCCATTCCCCCATGAAAACTAAATCCCTCGCCTGTCTCGCCCTCCTCCTGCTGGCCGCCACCGCCGAAGCCCGCGTGAAACTCGTGGCGCTGCCCGACCGCGCCCGCGTGGTCATCTCGCTCGCCAACCAGAACGGCACGCTCGTCGAGGAGGAGCGCGTGCTCACCCTCCAGAAAGGCGTGATTCCTATCAGTAATCCCACCGCCATGAAATCCGCCGCCCTCCTCCCGCTCGCCGCCGCCGAACCCGAACGCCAGCTCGCCTTCAAGGAGGCGAAGAAACAGCAGGTCCGCCACTCCATACTCGGCCCGCGCGACACCCTCCTCTTCTACACCTTCGCCGAAAAAAGCGCCGTCCTCGTCCTCCGCATCGGCAACACCGCCGCCGCCCTGCCCGTCACCGGCACCGTCCACCTCTTCGCCCCCGGCACCACGGCGGAGAATCTCGGGAAATGGGTGAACAACCAGCACTCCGACGGCCTCTTCCCCGATGTGCCCCAACCGACCCTCTCCTCCAAACTCCCGGACGGCACCTGCACCGTCACCGCCCGCGAACTCACCGGCCGGGAAAAGAAGCCGAACGGCGAGGACACCTTCGGCGATTGGAAGGTGAAGATCGCGGTCAAGGCACACCGCGAGGCCGGGAAATTCCACCTCCCCGCCTTCGGGGACGAGGCGAACGTCTTCGTGGTGAGAATCGAAACCCGCTGAGCCGCCGCCCGGAAATCCCCGCTCCCCATCCCGTCTCCCTACGGAAAGCCCCGGCATCGTCTCCGCCCCGCTCGCATACAGCGCCGATGACTACAAGCTTGGCGCGGACTCCCAGCCGAAGGTCTATCTGGAAATTGACACCTGCACCGATGTCCCAGCGACCGCGCCGGGGAAGGAGGGGCGCACCGTGTCGAGTTCGTCCTTCTCCACCACGTTGAACAGCGCCCATTTCGTGACGGAACTCCGCACAATCCGCGCGTAATCCTATGGAAACTCCGTGGACTGGGCTGAACGTCGTTGCCTGGCGCGGGGGGCTCTGTTTCCCTGTGGCCATCAATATAGCCATCATCGGCGGTGGGCCGGCGGGCTTGCGCGCGGCCGAAGTGGCGGCGGCGGGTGGGGCGTCCGTGACCTTGTTTGAAGCCAAGCCGTCGGTGGGGCGCAAGTTCCTCGTCGCCGGGCGTGGGGGGCTGAATCTGACTCACTCTGAGCCTCGCGACCGCTTCGCCACGCGCTACACCGGGCCGGAATTGCCGCCCTTGGCTTGGCCGGCGCTGCTAGCGGAATTCGATGCCGCAGCCCTGCGGCAGTGGGCGGCGGGGCTGGGGGTGGAGACTTTTGCGGCCACGAGTGGGCGGGTCTATCCGCGCGAGCTCAAGGCGGCTCCGCTCTTGCGGCGCTGGGTGCAGCGGCTGCGGGCCGCCGGGGTGAAGTTCGCGTTGCGCCATCGCTGGACGGGCCTGCGGGCAGGCGCGCGGTGGCAGCTCGAATTCCAAGTCGAGGACGTGGTCCGCAGCTTCGAGGCGGACGCGGTGATTCTCGCGCTGGGCGGCGGGTCCTGGCCGACGACGGGGTCGGACGGCGGCTGGGTTTCGGTGCTGGAAAAGCTGGGGGTGGCGGTGAGCCCGCTGCGGCCGGCCAATGGTGGCTGGGAGCTGGCCTGGCCTGCCGCCGTGCGGGCGCAGGCGGAGGGCCAACCGCTGAAGAATGTGACCGTTCGCGCGGCGGGGGTGACGGCGGTGGGGGAGCTGCTCGTGACCGGCTACGGGCTGGAGGGGGGCGCGATTTACCAACTCGGCCCGGTGCTCCGCGGCATGGCGGAGCCGGAGGTCGTGATTGATTTCAAACCCGCGCACACGGTCGCGCAACTCGTGCGCAAGCTGGGCCACTGTGAGCGGAACTTCCTGACGGCAGCACGGTCCCGCTGGCGGTTGAGCGCCGCGGCGGTAGCGATCCTGGAGCATCGGCCCGGGGGCGTGCCGTTTGCCTCGGCTGAGGCGCTGGCGACGACGGTGAAGGGCTGTGCGTTGCGGCTGGTCGGGCCGCGCCCGCTGGCGGAGGCGATTTCATCGGCCGGGGGCGTGCGGTGGAGCGAGCTGGATGCCGCGCTGATGGTGCGCCGACTGCCGGGCGTGTTTGTCGCCGGGGAGATGGTGGATTGGGAGGCCCCGACGGGCGGCTACCTGATGCAGGGCTGTTTCGCGACCGGCACCCGGGCGGCGCGCGGGGCGTTGGAACGAGGCGGGGCTAGGGTGGTTTGATCCCGCAAGCCGGAACGAGCCGGGCCTTCGCCCGGTGGACGCACACGGAAAGTGCTTTCCCCGCCCGCCTACCCCTCTCAGGTGCCGCAGAAGGTGCGACACACTGGCGTTCCCGGGGGCGGAGGATTCAACAGTCCCTCCGGTTGGTCGGTTTCCTCGTAGGGCCTGGCCAGCGCGGAGAGCAGGCGTTCCAGCGGTGCGAGTTCGTTTCCGGTGGCAGCGGCGAGGGCGGCTTCGACTGCGTGATTGCGCGGAACCACTGCGGGGTTGTGGGCGTTCATGAGTTGAGCGACTTCAGTCCAAAGTTGAGGCTGCCGAGCGAGGCGTGCGGTCCAGCGTTGGTGCCAAACGGTGAACTGGGCGTCGGCCGAAGCTGCCGGTTCCGAGGTGGATCGGGAGCTCAGATTTCGGAAAGTGTGGGTGTAGTCGGCGCGCGTCTCGTGCATCCAGCGGAGCAGGTCTTCGGCGAGGGCGGCGTCTTCTGGTTCGGCGGTGAAGAGCCCAAGTTTGGCGCGCAGAGCGGCGAGCCAGTGGCGCTGGAAGCGCCCGGAAAAGGAATCGAGTGCTGCGTTGGCTTGTGCCAGGGCGGCGTCCGGATCCGGGTGCAGGATGGGCAGCAGTGCCTCGGCAAGGCGTGCCAGATTCCACTCCGCAATTCCAGGTTGCTGCCCAAAGGCGTAGCGGCCGTTGTGGTCGATGGAGCTGAACACGGCGGCGGGATCGTAGGCGTCGATAAAGGCGCAGGGACCGTAGTCGATGGTTTCGCCGCAGAGAGCCATGTTGTCAGTGTTCATCACGCCATGCACGAAGCCGACGCGCATCCAGTGGGCGATGAGCGAGGCCTGACGTTCGATCACTTCCTCCAGCAGTCCGAGAATCGGATTCTCCGACTCCACGCGGTCGGGGAAATGGCGGCGGACCGTGTGGTCAGCCAAGACGCGCAAACTGTCGGTGTCACCGAGCGCAGCGAAATATACGAAGGTGCCAACGCGGATGTGGCTGGCAGCGACGCGGGTGAGGACCGCGCCGGGGAGCGGTGCCTCGCGAAATACCGGTTCGCCAGTGCTGGCTACGGCGAGACTCCGCGTGGTCGGAATGCCGAGGGCGTGCATGGCCTCGCTGAGCAGGTATTCGCGCAGCATGGGGCCGAGGGCGGCCCGACCATCGCCGCGGCGCGAATAGGGCGTGGGGCCGGCACCCTTTAACTGGATGTCGAAGCGATGTCCCGTGGGCGTGAGGTGTTCGCCGAGGAGGATGGCGCGCCCGTCGCCGAGCCGAGTCAGGTTGCCGAACTGATGTCCGGCGTAGGCTTGAGCAATAGGGTCGGCACCGGGGAAAAGCTGGTTCCCGGTGAAGCACGCAGCGGCGTCCGGGCCGGTGAAAGCCGCGGGGTCAAGCCCGAGGAATTGTGCCAGCGAAGGGTTGAAGACAACGAGTCGCGGCTCGGCGACGGGCGTGGGGTTCACCCGGAAGTGGAATGTTTCCGACAGGCGCGCGTAGGAATTGTCGAAGTGCCACTCAGCGCGGAGCGGAGCCGATTCTGATTTCATCATGCTCAGTTCAATATGGCGTGACTCTGCCCTGCACCGTATCCACCCGGCAAATCCATTGGAGGAAGCCGAAGCGGGTGAAGTGTGCGGCTGCGATTAGCTGACTGGTGCGACTGCGGCTTGGCGTGCCCGA
>Ga0208960_1001519_pt1 | contig 12318 bp, 7 predicted proteins | sample GreLakmeON33MSRF_FD_187703 | JGI IMG/M metagenome (GOLD analysis project Ga0208960, IMG submission 187703) | Freshwater lentic microbial communities from great Laurentian Lakes, MI, USA - Great Lakes metaG ON33MSRF (SPAdes) | ecosystem: Environmental > Aquatic > Freshwater > Lake | place: Great...
CGCGTTCAATTCCGGTGTCAGTTGTCACGCTGATGATCACTTGCGCATTTATCGGCCCAGCGGCAAGTATGTCCGCAAGTATGCGGGCAGCGTTGACTTCTCCCACAGAAACTGCATGTAGAAGGATGCGATGGGCGCGCTGAGCCCCTGCCTTGGTGACGTCTTGTTCAGGTACTTGTTGTTCCGGTACTTGTTGTTCAGGTATTTGGGGGAGTCGCCATCCAAGTCGCGAAGACCAATCCGTGCGCAACTTCCCCCGCTTCCACATAGAAACAAGCCAAAACGGCATAGTGACTATGGCAAAGAGAAGAAAGGCAATATCGACCACGATGGCCATAGAACCCAAGAGTATCCGACCCCGCTAGTCTCGATGCAATGACTGTGGCATCGTCAATAGCAAATGAATCGAACACGGCGTTCGCTTGGGAGGTTGGCGTTGACACAGGCGGCACATTCACAGACTGCATCGCACGATCCAGAGATGGAGAAACGGTTCGAGCAAAGGTATTGAGTACCAGCGCGGTCCGCGGGAGAGTTCTTTCGATTCGTTCTTTGATTCTTACTCTTGAAATCCATTTACCTCTCGCGGATCAAACCATAGATTCATTCTTTCGCGGATTTGCAGTTCGGCTTGCGGGTGCTGCGAATGCATCCGATTCATCAAATGCAACGATCCAAGAGTGCAGAGTCGTTTCTGTTCGGCGTATGACCTCGCGCACACTCGAATTGACCCTTGATCGAATTGAATCCGTTTTTCAGAATTCCAATTCTGATATCAAGGAAATCTTCGTCGATCTTCTTGCGCCATTCGAAGCGCCACTTCTCGCTGTGCGCTTGGCGATCGGTCGACCACATCCAATTCCTCTCACAGACTGCCGTATTTGCATCGGAACGACTCGAGGCACGAATGCACTTCTTGAAGGCAAAGTGACTCCAGTGACGCTCTTTGTCAATGAAGGACTCGAAGACATTCTTCGGATTGGCGATCAACGGCGACTTGACATCTTTGCTCGTGCGCCGCGCAAGATGCGCGCAATTGAACGAAACTCTGTCGGTGTGCCAGCGCGCATATCACACGATGGAAACGAAATTCGTCCGCTTGATGATCAACTCATGCGCGCTCGTGCGCGCAAATCATTTCAGCAAGGATCACGATCGGCTGCGATTGCCCTCTTGCATTCCGATGCAACACGAGCATCTGGTGTTGCACATGAAATCAGAGTCGCGGAAATTCTTCGCGAAGAGGGATTTTCATGGATCTCCGTTTCGCATCAATGCGGGTCAACAAGTCGATTCGAGGCCCGAGCTCGTGCGGCAGTTGTTGACGCTGCTCTCTCTGGTCCAGTCGGCGAGTTTATTCAGTCAATTGCACATTCTGCATCTGGTGCTGAAATTCTGATGATGACCAGTGCTGGAGGATTGATTCCCGCTGCTGCTTTTCAACCGCGTGAAAGTTTGCTTTCAGGTCCCGCAGGTGGCGTCGCAGGTGCCGCTGCAATTGCCGCATCGTGTGGGTTTCACCGCTGTGTCACGCTTGATATGGGCGGTACGAGTGCAGATGTTGCACGAGTCGACGGTGCACCAGAAATGCGCGACGAAACCACAGTGGGACCGGTGTCGATTGCATCTCCGTGCGTTGCAGTAGAAAGTGTTGCAGCGGGCGGCGGTTCTATTCTTTGGTGGGATGGCGAGGCGATGCGCGTTGGACCTCGCAGTGCGGGAGCGTCGCCCGGTCCTGCGTGTTATGGCACGGGTGGACCGCTGACTCTGACCGATGCAAATTTATTGCTCGGCCGCATCGATCGTACGCAGTTTGCAATTCCAGTTTCTCTCGATGCCGCACAAGGACAAGCGAATGCACTGCATGCACAAATTGCAGGCAATTCGCAGAGAAAGATGTCAATCCAAGAAATGCTTGAATCTTTTATCGCCATCGCAGACGAAGCGATGGCATCTGCAATTCGAGCGGTCACTGTTCGACGCGGAGTCGATCCAGCTGATCATGCACTCGTGGCATTTGGAGGGGCTGGCGGATTACACGCGTGCGCAGTTGCCGAGCGACTTGGAATTCGTACGGTTATCTATCCACTTGATGCGGGGTTGCTTTGTGCAAGCGGCATTTCTTGTGCGCCAATCACGCGCATCGTGACTTCATTGGTGCTTTGTGCACTGAGCGATTGCGATCCGTCGATGTGGGATCGGTTGGAGCAATTACAGAATCGAGGGGAAACAGAAATGGGGCTGCTTGGAATTGATCGAGCGTCAACCCTTGTCACTCGAAAGATTGCGTTGATGCGCTTGACTGGAACCGAGGAAAGCATTGAGGTTGAAATTGCATCGCATTGCAAGCGTGACACTTTGGTCGAATTACTGACCGCAGGATTTCGACTGCGTTTTCGCGAGATTTATGGCTTTGATTATGACCAGACGCGCAAGATTGAAGTCGAGCGGATTCGAATCCACATCGAATCCGCAAGGGTCAATGCGCCAATCACAATTCCGGCAATTGTTGAAAACACTCAACCCTCAAATGGTCCGATGACTGTAATGCGTCGAGACTCGACGGCATTTATTGCGGCTGGTTGGCAATCTCATACACATAAAAATGGTGCAATGATTTTCAAGCGCATTGACCAAGTCACTACAAGTGCAGCAAGCACCCACGAACTTCTGGCAGCGCAACTCGGTTCGATTGCGACTGATATGGGCGAACAGTTGAGGCGTACTGCTGTGTCTGCAAACATCAAGGACCGACTCGATTTTTCTTGTGGCCTGTTGGATGCGGAGGGATTTCTCGTCATCAATGCGCCGCATATTCCAATTCATCTTGGCGCGCTTGGATCGTGCATTCGTAGCGTGAAGGCTGTGCACGAATTCAAGCCTGGGCAAGTCGTTGTCGTGAATCATCCTCGATTTGGTGGTTCGCACTTGCCCGATTTGACTGTCATCACACCGATCTTTACTCCATCCAAAGAATTGATTGGTTTCGCTGCAAATCGAGCGCATCACGCGGAGATTGGTGGGTCGCGACCAGGATCGATGCCACCTGAGGCGACCACTCTGGAGCAGGAAGGCATCGTGATCGAACCGACCGTGATTGTCGAAGATGGCGCAGCGCGATTCGATCGAATCGAAGATCAACTTCGAAGTGGGAAATGGCCTAGCCGCTTGGTCGATGACAATCTCGCTGACTTGCGAGCACAAGTTGCTGCGAACGAACTTGCCGCTATACGAATGCGTGGACTTGTAGGCGAGTGCACTATGGCATCGCTGCGAGCGTGTTGCGATCGATTGCGAGATTCCGCGCGTCGTGCAGCAGAACATGCGATCGAACAACTCCCCATCGAGATTCCAACTTCGCATGAGCGACTCGACGATGGAACAATTCTCAGCGTGCGAATGAAACGAAGTTTGAATCCCACCCGACTCGAAATCGACTTCACCTCGACCGCGAGCACACATCCTCGCAATCTCAACGCACCATCTGCAGTCACTCGAGCCGCTGTGATGTATTCCATTCGCGTTTTAGTCGGTCAACTTCTTGGTGCCGACGGTCCTGCATTTCCGCTCAATGAGGGACTTCTTGATCCAGTGCAAATTACCCTTCCAAATGGCTCGATCTTGTCACCAGATTTTTCTGGTTCACCCGAGGCTTGTCCAGCATGCGCAATCGGACAAACCGAAACAAGTCAGCGATTGGTCGATTTACTGTGGCGCTGCTTTGATCTCGCTGCGTGCAGTCAAGGCACAATCAATAATTTTCTCTTTGGAAATTCGCGATTTGGTTTCTATGAAACGATTGCAGGTGGAGCTGGTGCGACTTGTGAAGGCGCTGGTGAAAGTGGTGTGCACACGCATATCAGCAATACGCGCATTACAGATGCTGAGGTTTTGGAGCGGCGATATCCAGTTCGACTTGAGACATTTCGAGTGCGCACGAATTCTGGCGGCGCTGGGAGACATCGAGGCGGCGATGGAATCGTTCGCCGAATTCGATTTCTCGAATCAGTTGACTTGTCATTTCTCTCGCAGCACAGGGTTGAATCACCCTATGGACTTGCCGGTGGCGGACCTGGAATGTGCGGTGCACAGCGAATCATCCGCGCGGATGGGCGAATTGAAGATGTTGCGGGAATCGTTGCGGCCCGTATGGAGGCAGATGATCAATTCGAGATCGAAACCCCAGGCGGTGGCGGTTTCGGCGCAACGCTCAACACTCTTTGACGGCTGCTTCGATTGCCGCAAAGTCGACTTGGACGAGCGGGCTCTCGCTAATCCATGCGTATTTCACAACACCCTTGGCATCGATGACGAATGCGGAACGCTTCGAGACACCCTTGAGTCCCATCAAGTCTTCGTGCAACGAGTCATATAGGCGCGAAACATCCTTGTTGAAATCACTGAGAACTGGAAACGGGATGTTTTCAATTTCGCGGTACTTCGCAACAGTGAATGGAGAGTCGACGCTGATCGCAAAGACCTTGCAGCCAAGCGTAGCCCAGTGATTCCAGTGATCTCTAAAGTGGCACATTTCAACTGTGCATACTGGGCTGAATGCAAGCGGGATGAAAAGCAAGACGATCTTTTCTTTGCCGATGATTGCACCAACATCAACAGGTTGGCCAGGTTGGCTTGGAAGAGTAAACGCAGGGGCTTTCGATGCAACGGTCAATGACATTTCGGTCTCCAGTATCTAGAAGGTGAAAAAACTGGCATCGAACAAGTATGCCATTGCTTGACACTATCACGAATCATCACTGCGTGCATTGATTCTGACTGCAACTTATGAATGACTCGATGAATCATGTACTTCTGCGTTCGCTAGAATTGTGATCTCACGGACAAAATCAAAACATCGCCATTATGCATTCTAAAACGTCCGAGATTCCGCATTGCCCACCATCATTTTGGTCGTTGATTGCATCTGATCTTCGGCCAGACAAAGAACGCTGGCAGTTTGCTGCAAGACTCGCAATCGGCGGGCTTTTGATCATCGCAATTCAGATGACGCTTCGATTCGAAATTCTGTATCCAGGAATGAGCATCTTGCTGATTGTTTCAGAACTTCGTGGTGCGGGTTCGGTCACTCGATTTGTGCTGAATCTGTGCGCAGCAACATTCGGTTGTGCAGCCGCGGTTGCCTTGGGTGCCCTTTTCATTCAGCAACCTTGGTTCCTGCTCTTCATCCTATGGTTGTACATCGTCGCGATCATGTATTTCATGGGATCGAGTCGGTACCGGGGCACTGTTTTCATCATGGGATATCCATTTATTGTCATCAACTTCATGATGTTCTTTGACAAGGGAAACGCAGAGCATATTGCGATTATTGTTTACAAGTCGGTCTTGGTTGGGGTTTGTGTTGTGGCATTCGTGACGATTTTTCTCTGGCCGTCACATCCAAGTTTCACTCTGCGAGAGCGCATCGCGAAATCACTTGTTCGCTCGCAACTTCTGCTGCAATCTCTGATTGATCATATGCGAAGCAAGGAACAGATTGATGTCGCAAAGCTCTTCCCAGATTATTACCGTGGCGACATCATCGAGAACATGCAACTACTCGATCAAGCAGAAACAGATTCGGCATTCGATGATCGCGAACATCCAGATCTGCTGTCTTTTCTTGCGTTCGAACGGCGAGTGAGTGCGGGTTTGTATCTCGCGGCACAAAGACTGGCTTCCAATAAATTTGAACCGACTCCTGAAGCCATCGAACTTTTGACTTCGCTTGACTTTTTCTTGTCTCGATTGATTTTGAAGTTCGAGAACTTCAAGGATTTTGCTGGTATTGACGAAGCGCTTGTGAGATTTCAAGAATCAGCAAGTAAACCTCATGCAGACCCTTCCTTGCGAGCGATCTGCAACCTTGCTTTAGAGGCTCCTCTTGCCATTGCGACACTGCGTACTTTTACGATTTTATCCCACCGTCCAGACTTCGTAAGTGTGCTCATTGGGAATTTGCGCAAAAGTCTTCCGAACATTTTCCGCCAGAGTATTTTGATTCCAAACATCCCCGCACTGAAGCATGCTGCAAAATGTGCAACTGCAATTTTGATTTGCGCAATCATTTGTGTCACTTTGAATTGGGATAAAGGAATTGGATGCGTCGAGACGGTCATGTTGGTCGTTCAAACAACGTTTGGTGGAACGCTCATGATTGGCAGCCTGCGCTTTCTTGGTGTCCTCATGGGTTTTTCATTAGCAATTTTTACAGTTATTTTCTTGATGCCAGTTGTGACAACTCTGGCTGGTTTCTTGATGATTTTCGCACCGATTTTGTTTTTCGTCGGATATGGCATGCATGGATCACAACGGGTCAATGTCCCTGCGCTTCAAATCATGATTGTCTTTGACTTTTCTCTTCTCCAGGAACTTCGACCAGATATCAGTTTATATCCCACGATGAATTTCTCACTTGCAGTGACCATGGGTGTCTTTGTTTCATTTTGCGTTTACCGATTTCTTTGGCGCGCACGAGCAGTTGACGGACTCCCAGGAAGTCTTGCCGAAATGCTGCAGACTGTTGCCAGTGTCATGCGAGTGCGCTTGGTTGGCCCCGTCCCTCGCAAGACAATGATCATGGCTGAAATTAAAATCGAAGATGAATATGCAAGATTTATGAAACTTCAAAATGATGCGCAGTTCGAGTCCTACTGCGCCGTTGCTGGCATCGATACTCGCTTGCGTGCCGCCGCACTCACCCATCAACTATGCACAGAATTCCTGTTGCTCTTGGATTCGAAGAGCGCTGAAGCGCAAACTCTGGCGAGCAATCTCCCAATTGCAACTGCGTATGTTGAAAACTTGGATCGTTGCTGTCGCATCCTGCGTCGCCAGCCTGATACGGACTTTGTTCCTATGCCCGAGGTCGGAGATATACAGACTCCGTGGTCCATCTTTCTAGATCGCGGGAAGATGGAGATTCCAGTTCTGCGCAGTGTTCTATTCGATTTGAATGCGATTTCTATCAGCGATTCCGCGCTGGGTCTGTCCAATCAACCACCAGTTAGCGCAGCCTGCTGATCAAGTGGGATATCAATTCGCTCGATGCGCATTGCTCGACCGCTGACCGGATCAATCTCAACGACGCACCCGCACGCGCGCTCCCCACCTTCTCCCATTTCGAAATTCGTGTGCACGCCTGTCGTCATTGCACGCAACACACCCTTCACATCACGGCCGATGATGCTTGCATATGGCCCGCACATTCCAACGTCTGTGATGAACGCAGTTCCGCCTGACAAGATGCGAGCATCCGCAGTGGGAACATGCGTGTGTGTGCCGATCACTGCTGCGACACGACCGTCCAAATGATGCGCAAGTGCAGCTTTTTCTGAAGTCGCTTCCATGTGCGCTTCGACGATCACGATGGGTGATTTTTCTGGAAGTGAAGCAAGAACAGCATCCACAGTCGCAAATGGATCGTCTGCGTGTAATGACATGAAGACTCTGCCCAAGACTGTGACAACAAAAATATCCCTCGGACGTTGGGGTGTTGCTGGGATACGAATCCAACGTTTTCCTGGCGCTTTGGAAGAAAGATTTGCTGGGCGAGAAATAGGCTCTGTTGGATCTTCAAGTACTGGAGTGATTCGAGCGTCTCGAAAAACATGGTCACCCAAAGTGACGGCATCCGCCCCCATCTTGCGAAGGTCGCGATACAAATCAGGCGTGATTCCCGAGCCATTTCGCAGATTTTCGCCATTGATCACGATTGCGTTTGGGGCCGTCGTTTGGCGGACAATTGGAATGGCGTGTTGAAGGGATCGCCTTCCGGGTTGGCCGACACAATCTCCAAAAAAAGCAATAACAATTCCGCCGTGCATGGTTACACTCTACATGGCGTCGCGAATCATGACTGAGTTGGTTGTTGCGCGAACGCCGCTGAATGATTGAAGCAACGTACAAAAAGGGCGATCGTGTTCGTCATCCTTCCCGTCCAGAATGGGGGATTGGTGTCGTCTCAAAGATCGAAGTCGTCACGCGTGGCCCGTCTACGGACTTGCGCGTGTGGGTTCGTTTTCCTTCGATTGGCGAAAAAACATTGCTTGCCAGCGCAGCGGCACTAGAAATCCTTGATGACCAAAGTTTTTCCAGCGCCGTTCATTCACGACCATCGGTGACGGATTTCGATGTTGCCAAAGGTGGCGGATGGCTTGGTTCGATTTCCAAGCAAACCGCAAACGATCTCATGACTACGTTGCCAGGCGAAGCAACCGATCCATTCGCCCATCCAAAGCGCAGATTAGAAGTGACGATCAAGCTCTATCGATTTGATGGAACCCCTGCCCGATTGGTCGAATGGTCCATTGCTCAGAGTGGACTCGATGATCCAATGGCAAGGTTCAATCGCCAAGAACTCGAACAACTTTATAAAAAATGGATGTTTAATCTCGATGCGCATCTGCTCAAATTACTTGGTGAGTTTCGTCGTGAAAAAGTTGTGGTTGACCAAGCACTTCTCAACGCCCCTCCGCTTGCGGTCAAGGCGGTACGTCGGCAACAAGGTATGTTGAAATAGGCATGTTGAGATAGGGATTGGATTGAATATGCGAGAATTGATTTACTCGCCGAATCCTATAAATTTATTCCTTCGATAGTATTTGTTTCTGCGATGACGAATTCGAATTCCAAATCATTTCTATGTCGCCACACTCAAGATCGTCGTGGTGAAGTTCGTCCTACAACTCTGTTGGGACTTGCAGTTGCGCTCTTACTTATCGCTTGTGGCACTCTGGCAATTTGGAACTTGCGAATCCAATCACGCATAAAACTCGTCGAACGCGAGCGAGATGAAGCACGGGCAACTCTCGAACCTCTTCAGGAGACTCTCAAATCAGAAATTGCATCGCAATCGAAAACCCAAAATACCGAAGGCATCCGTTTAGCCGATGAAGCCACTTCTTCTATGTCGGCGGATCAATCTCAGATTGCCCAACTGGCTACGCGCGCAACTGTATTGCAGCAGAAGAACGATCAATCAGAGGGGAAACTTGTGCAGACTGCTTTGCAATTGCAAGAAGCTCAAGAAAACGCCGAGCGGGTCGCGGCAGAAATTCTGCAAATGTCCAATCGTTCCCATCGGGTTCGTGAATTCATAGAAGGTGCATTTCATTCCTTCGCACCTGCAACTGTTGGGCCATCTGATGCGACTGTGAATGGGGTGATGAAAGCTGCGCTGAATGAACTGAAGAATGGTGGATTTGATGACGACCTTGATGCAAAGTCACAACTTGAGTCGACGATTGCAACGATTCTTATGGCTGGTGGAGAATTCTCTCAGGCCAAACAGATCTTGGATCAGGTCCTTCAATATCGACGGTCGATTCACAAGACAGACAATGCCGAACTCGCCGATGCAATCGGTGATGCATCAAGGATTCGAATTTTACTTGGTGATTTGATAGGTGCTGAACCACTCGCACAAGAATCACTGGCGATGTATCAAAGACTTTTCAGCGGAGATCAACTTGTTATCGCAGCATCTCTGAGCAATCTTGCGCAGCTCCAGCGCGCTCAAATGAAATGGGTGGAAGCCCAAGCGCACTGTGAGCAAGCAATTGCAATGTTCATGCGACTTCGTGCCGGGAATAGTTGGAATCTCGCACGTGAACTTCATGAACTTGGAGAATTGCACGATGAATGCGCTCGTTTGTCTGATGCGCAGCGTTTGTTCGAGCAATCTCTCACCATGAAGTTCGCCTTGGTCCAAGGCGATCATCCCGACATCGCTGCTGGAATGACCCATCTCGCTGGAGTTCACCAATCACTCGGCAATTTTGAACAAGCCGAAAAGATATTGGTGAAAGCTTTAGAGATGCAGAAAAATCTTCATCAAGGTGACAACTTGCTTATTGCGGATTGCGAGAACAATCTGGCAAGTGTTCTTCAATCACTTGGGCGATCAGCCGAAGCCGAGAGATTCTTTCGGCAAGCGCTTTCCATGAAGGAACGGATACTGAAGTACGACGATCCATCTATTGCCAATGGGCTGACAAGCCTCGCATTTGTCGAGCAAGCGCAAGGAAGAAACGACCTTGCTGAACCTTTGTTGGTTCGAGCACTCGATATGCGCAAGCGTCTGCATCCTGGAGATCATTCAAGCACTGCACGCACGCTGAATTGTTTGGCGTGGGTCATGTTCGATCAGGGAGAGTTGAATGAAGCTGTGGTGAATTCACAGGCGGCGGTTGATATGTACTCCCGCACCGCACCCGATGGCGACGCGCAGCGGGCAGTTGCAATTGCCCTTCGAGCACGGATTGCAAAAAAGCAAGGTGATACTGCAATGGCCACCGAGTTGATTTCTCAGGCGCAAGTGATGGTGCTTGCGAAAGAACCCGCGACTGGAGCGAATGCGAAAGCCGTCATGACCCTCAAGGATGAGATTGCTGGCAAATAGTTTCGCGGGCAAGAGCGGAACGTTGCTGGATTGACACTAAAAATCTGCTCTTATTCCTTCTCCGCCATCAACGTTGCACGTACTTCTTTCAACTGAGCCAATCTTTTCTCATCCACTTTTGGATAGTGCAAATTGAGCGACGCAAGCGTGTCAATGATGATTCCAGAAACGGCGATGCGCATGTACCACTTGTTGTCGGCAGGAATGACATGCCACGGAGATTCCTTCGAAGATGTCGTTTGAATCATCGATTCATAGGCGTTCATATATTGATCCCAGCACTGTCTTTCCTTGACATCTGCAGCTGAAAATTTCCAGTTTTTCTCTGGAGTGTCAATCCGTTCCAGAAAGCGTTTCTTCTGTTCTTCCTTCGAGACATTCAGAAAAAACTTACGCACGACAGTTCCATTTCTCCCCAAGAATTCTTCCATCTGGCGGATATCACCTTGGCGCTTTTCGAAGATATTTTCCCCGACTAGTTCTGGCGGAATTTTTTGACTCTGAAGAATTTCAGGATGTACTCGCACCACAAGAACCTCTTCGTAATACGAGCGATTAAAGATTCCAATCATGCCTCGCGCGGGCAATCGCCTCATCGATCGCCAAAGAAAGTCATGGTCAAGTTCTTCCGTTGACGGCGCCTTGAATGAGTGCACCTCACATCCTTGCGGATTGATCCCAGACATCACATGTTTGATAACTCCATCCTTGCCCGCAGCATCCATCGCCTGAAAAATGAGCAGGATCGACCAGTGATCTTGCGCATAAAGCATGTCTTGCAGTTCCGCCATCATCTGCACGCTCTCTTCCAGGATTTCTTTTGAATCCCCCTTCTTGATTCCAGGCAACCCAGATGTTTCATTTGGATCGCAATTCTTAAGGAGAAATGCCTCACCGTCGGTCACTGCATACTTTTTCCGAAGTGACTTTGCAGCTTCCAGTATGTCTTGCGGGTTCATATTCGCAAGTTGTAACAGGAAAAAATGAATGTCAACTTCAAATGAGAATTTGCAAATTATTCTGCAGCCCATCCCCCCGGATACATCCCCCTTTCGCAACTTTGGAAAGGGGGATTGAAGGCGAAAAACAGAATGAACCGTACTGGGCTCGAACCAGTGACCTCCTCCGTGTCATGGAGGCGCGCTAGCCAACTGCGCCAACGGTCCTTCAAATTACATTCTACGGCGATGCGAACGAATGGGCAAGCATGGCTGTTCTTCAAGCATGGCTGTTCTTGAAGCATGGCTGTTCTTGAAGCATGGCTGTTCTTGAAGCTTGCAGGTTCTTCACGCATGCGCAGCGACGCAGCGCTCGATTCGCTTGATAGAACTCGCCTTTCCAAGAATTGCCAGAGTGTCAAAGATTGGTGGACTGACTGTTCCGCCGCAGAGCGCCACACGCAAAGGTTGTGCGATGGATCCGAGATTTCCCCCCGCTTCAATATCAACATATGGTTTGATCGCTGCCTCAAGGCCCTGCACGGACCAATCGTCGCACTGTGACAAAATCTTATTGAGCGCCTTCAAATGCTCCTGACCGCTCGGCGCCGCTCCTTGCAGCACTTTCTTGACAGCCTTCGCGTCCCACTCAAGTGCATCGTCAGCGATTGTGATAAAGCCATTTGTTCGAAAGAGATCGTCAAGTGTCTTGCTGCGTTCTTGACTTGCATCACAAAGCGATCGGAACTGCGCATCAGTCACGCGCGCCATGAATTCTGGATGAAATGTGCGTCCATGGTCGGCAACCTTGGTCACGAATTCCTCGTGCGGCATCGCTTGTAATGCATGCAAATTAAATGCAAGCAATTTCGATCGATCAAATTTCGCCGGAGTTTTCACGACACGTGGAAGATCGAAGTGGCTCTTCAGAAATTCTCGGTCAAACTTTTCCAAGTCTCCACCAGGACTCCATCCATT
>Ga0208960_1001522_pt1 | contig 12310 bp, 8 predicted proteins | sample GreLakmeON33MSRF_FD_187703 | JGI IMG/M metagenome (GOLD analysis project Ga0208960, IMG submission 187703) | Freshwater lentic microbial communities from great Laurentian Lakes, MI, USA - Great Lakes metaG ON33MSRF (SPAdes) | ecosystem: Environmental > Aquatic > Freshwater > Lake | place: Great...
CTGCATTCCGATTACCAACCGATGGGCGACCAGCCCACGGCCATCGCCGCTTTGGACGCCTCCCTCACGGCGGGGAATGCGCGCCAGACGCTGCTCGGCGTGACAGGTTCGGGTAAGACATTCACCATGGCGAACCTGATTGCCCGCCAGCAACGGCCGGCGCTGATCATCTCGCACAATAAGACCTTAGCGGCCCAACTCTACTCGGAGTTCAAACACTTCTTTCCGGAGAACGCGGTCGAATACTTCGTCAGCTATTACGATTACTACCAGCCTGAGGCCTACGTACCGCAGACCGATACGTTCATCGAAAAGGACTCTGCCATCAACGAGGACATCGAGCGGATGCGCATCAGCGCCAGCAGCGCCCTGCTCTCCCGGCGAGATGTTATCGTAATCGCGTCCGTCTCCTGTATCTACGGCTTGGGTTCACCCGAGGACTTCTTGGCGCTGATGATTCCGCTCCGCCAGGGCCTAGTCATCAAGCGCGACGAACTCCTGACGCGGCTAGTCGCCAACCAATACTCGCGTAACGACGCCATCCTCGAGCGCTGCACCTTCCGGGCCCGCGGCGAGACCATCGATATCTGGCCAGCCTATATGGAGTCCGCCATCCGGCTGGAATTCTGGGGCGATACGCTGGAGCAGATTCGGGAACTCGATGCCGTCACCGTGCGCCCAGGTAAGACGCTCGACAAGTTCGACCTCTACCCCGCCAACCAATACGTGACCTCACCGGCTCGGGTGAAAACCGCGGCCGAGGCCATCCGGGCCGAACTCGAGGAACGCGTGGCGTTCTTCGAAAAATCCAACCGACTCATCGAAGCCCAACGCATCCGCATGCGGGTCGAGCACGACCTTGAAATGCTGCGCGAAACAGGCTTTTGCTCGGGCATTGAGAATTACTCGATGCACATGGCGGGCCGTCGGCCGGGCGAGCGCCCGCATTGCCTCCTAGACTTCTTCCCAGACGACCGACTGATCTTCATCGACGAAAGCCACGTCTCGGTCTCGCAGATCGGCGGGATGTACCACGGTGACCGCGCGCGCAAAGAAAAGCTGGTCGACTTCGGTTTCCGCTTACCGTCGGCCATGGAAAACCGTCCGTTACGGCCCGAGGAGTTTGACACGATTTCTGGCCAGACGGTCTACGTCTCGGCCACGCCCGCGCCGTATGAGTATAAAGTCTCCAGCGTCATCGCCGAGCAGGTCATCCGCCCGACCGGCTTGCTCGACCCTGTCATGGAGGTCCGGCCGATTCGCGGTCAGGTGGAGGATATCATCGGTGAAGCCAAGCGGGTAGCCGCACTCGGCTGGCGCACCTTGGTCACCACACTCACGAAGCGGATGTCCGAAGACCTTTCGCACTTCATGCGTGAACACGGGCTAAAGGTCGAATACCTGCACTCCGACATCGACGCCATCGAGCGCGTGGAGATTCTGCGCCGCCTGCGGGCGGGCAAGTTCGACGTCCTCGTTGGCGTCAACCTACTCCGCGAAGGCCTCGACTTACCTGAAGTGGCGTTGGTCGGTATCCTCGACGCGGACAAGGAAGGCTTCCTGCGCAGCGAGACGAGCCTCATCCAGACCTCTGGCCGCGCCGCCCGTCACGTGGACGGCAAGGTCCTGCTGTACGCCGACGTAATGACGAAGTCACTGACGCGCGCGCTGACCATCTGCGGCGACCGGCGCAAGCGCCAGCAGGCCTACAACGACAAGCATGGCATCACGCCCAAGAGCACGGTCCGGGCGATTGAGGAAAGCCTCGTCGACGAAGAAGAAGCACTGCTCGCGGTGGCCGAAGGCACCGATGACCGCGATGTGGCCCGAGTCCTGGCTGACCTTGAGACGGAAATGTTAGAGGCCGCGGATGAACTTCAGTTCGAGAAGGCAGCGATGTTGCGCGACCAGATTGAAGCGCTGCGGACGGGCAAGCCGGCCCCTGCCAAACAACGCCGTAAAGGCGGGCGCCGCTGATCAGCTGAAACGCCGACCGAGGTCGGCATCCGTCCACTCCACAAACGTTCGGCGGCCCTTCGGGTCCGTTCCTGGCTGGGCGGTCCGGAAGAGCGCCTGCACAAGTTCGAGGAGCTCGCCATCGGCCAAGGCATCACCCTTACGACGGGCCTTATTGACCGCCATCCGCGCTAAGGCGTCGTAGGCCAAGGCCGGACGGCCAAAGTCGCCTTCACGGCGCGCCATCTCCGCGAGTAGGTCGCGCAAGAAGCCCAACGCATCCGCCGGGTCCAGCCAGACTGGCAACGCGCCCACCCGCCAGAAATTCCGTCCGTATTCCTCGAAATCAAAACCGGCATTCTGTAATAACCCCATGCGCTCTTTCAGCACCGCCGCGGGCAAAGGCTCGAGCTCGATGGTCAAGGGAACTAACAAGGGCTGGCTGACGGGCTTATGTTCGGAGAACTGGCGGAGGATATCTTCGTAGAGCACGCGTTGGTGGGCAGCGCCAATATCCAAGATAGCCAGGCCCGTCGGGGTCTCGAAGACCGCCCGCTCTTCGCGCAGACGCGCGAGCAGACGCCAACTCAGACGCAGCGAACTGCTGGAGGCCGGAGCGGAAGCCAGCGGGGCGGAAACGGGTGGCACATACGTCGACGTCGGCGAGGGGACGGCCAGAGGAGCAGTGCCAGAGGTAGCCGTTGGGGCAACGAACGACGGTACGAGGGTCGGCGTGATCGCCGGTATCGTCGTCGTGGGCAACCCATCGTCGACCCGAGCCAAGAGCACTGAGAGGACAGACTGGATGAGGAAACCGCGGACGCGGGCTTCATCACGGAAACGCACCTCACGCTTCGCGGGGTGAACATTCACATCGACCCAAGCGGGGTCGATTTCGAGGAAGGCGAAGGCTAACGGGTAACGCCCCTTTGGAATCAGCGTGTGATAACTCTCGGTCAAAGCGAAGGCCATGGTGCGGCTATCCACGGGGCGGCCGTTGACGACCGTCACTAGGTCTTGGCGCGTACCGCGGCTCACGCCGGGCTTACCCAAGAGTCCGCTCAGGCGCATGCCGTCGCGTTCGAAGACTGGCATCAGGCTGACCTCATCGGCGACTTGTCGGCCCCAAATCTCCCGGACGCGGTCGAGGAGCGGGACGTTGCCTGGCGAACGGAAGATCTCGCGGCCATCTTCGCGTAGCAGGAAGCCCACTTGCGGGTGTGAGACCGCGTAGAGGCGTACCAAGCGGATGATGTGCGCGGCCTCGGTCTCATCGGACTTCAGGAACTTGAGACGGGCGGGGACGGGATGAAAAAGGTTAGTGACTTCGATACGCGTGCCGGGGGCCATACCATGCTCACGCTGATGGACGACCCGCCCACCGTTGATCAGTAGCTCGGTACCGGAAGGTGCGGAAGCGGGACGCGTCTGCAGGGTGAAGCGCGCCACGCTGGCGATGGAAGGCAGGGCTTCACCGCGAAAACCAAAGGTCGTGATGCGGTCGAGGTCGGCGGCGAGTCGGATCTTGCTGGTCGCATGACGCTCAAGGCTCAGGAGCGCCTCTTCCGGCGTCATCCCCTTGCCATTATCTTCGACGACCGTGAGGGCTTTGCCGCCGCGGGAGAAATCCACGACCACGCGCGTCGCCCCGGCATCTAGGGCGTTCTCGAGAAGTTCTTTAACGACCGCGGCGGGACGCTCCACCACTTCGCCGGCGGCGATTTGATTGGCGACCGTCGGGTCGAGTATGCGGATTATCGACATACTTACTTCGTCTTAGCGGGCACGACCGCAGCCCAAGTCTCATCAATCGTCTGGCCGCAGTGCTCAGCCCAGACCTTCTCGACCTCGCCGCCAGACACGCCAGCGAGGTGCAGTTTCTTGACCAAGCCTGGATGGCGCTTCTCGGCCTGCAGAATTAGATAGCCCGTCACGCGGTAGGAATCACGAGGCTTGTTCTTCACTGGGTCGATGCGGATGCCGAACTTCCCTTCCTCGGCGATGCCGAAGCGGACATAGTCGGCGATACCTTCGGTCATCCAGCTGGGGATTTTGCGGTAGCCCTGGAGCACATGGGTCAACTCATGAACCACCAGCATCACGTCGTCCGGGTGCTTGGACGCATAACGGGTCGAGATCGTGATGGCCTTACCGTCCCAGAAAGCCACGCCGTCCATGTCCTTGAAGCGGACCGTGATTTGCTTGGGGCGCTTGGCCTCGGCTGTACCGAGGACTACGGCAATCTTGGGTTCCCATTCCTTAATGAGTTCAACCGAGCGGGCGCCGAAGGCCTTCAGCTTCTCTTCGTCGGCCTTATCGTCAAAGACCAGCTGCACCTCGACGGCCGAGACAGCCGCGGTGGCGAGCAAAAGGGCAAGGAAGAGGCGCCGCATGGGTAGGACGAGGATTAAGCCCACCCCCTGCCCCTGCAAGACGAACAGACCAAAACCTCGAGGGTTGCACCCGGCCAAAGAGCCGCAACCTTGCGAGGGTGTCTAACCGACTGGCCCAAGAGCAATCCCTCTATCTAAAACAGCACGCGGCCAACCCCGTGCACTGGTGGCCTTGGGGCACTGCGGCCTTTACCGCCGCCCAAGCCCAAGGCAAACCCGTGCTCGTCTCGGTCGGCTACTCCTCCTGCCACTGGTGCCACGTCATGGCCCGAGAATCTTTCGAGCAGCCCTATATCGCGGAGCTGATGAATAAGCATTTCGTCTGCATCAAGGTCGACCGCGAGGAACGCCCTGAAGTCGACAAGCTGATGATGGACGCCGTCCAGATGATTAATGGCCATGGTGGCTGGCCGCTCAATTGCTTTTGCCTCCCCGACGGACGTCCCTTTTTTGGCGGCACCTACTTCCCGCCCGAAGACCGCGGTCAGGGCCAAGTCCCCTGGCCACAGTTGCTGATGCGGGTGTCGGACTTCTTCCACCGGAATAAGGACGAACTCGCCGCGAACGCGGATGCCATCGCCCAGAACCTGACGCACCTGACGCGGGCACCCGATGCGGATGGCAGTTCACCGCAGCCCGCCGACCTACTCGCCGCAGCCAAACGACTCTGCGAACAGCATGATGACACCTATGGTGGCTTCGGCGGCGCCCCGAAATTCCCGTCGCCACCGACGGTCGACTTCCTCCTCGCGATTCGGAGCACAGCGGCCGTCGAACAAGACCGGGCCTTGGCCACGCGACTCGACGCCGTGCTCACAGTAACGCTCGGCGGGATGGCCCGCGGCGGGCTCTTTGATCAAATCGGTGGCGGCTTCCACCGCTACTGTGTGGACCGCGACTGGACCGTGCCGCACTTCGAGAAGATGCTTTACGACAACGCCCAGTTACTCGGCACCTACGCCGAAGCCTGGGCCCGCTACCGCGACCCGTTGTATGCGCGGATCTGCGAGGAAACGATTGGCTGGCTCCAACGGGAAATGCGCCTACCCAACGGCCTCTATGCCAGCGCGCTCGATGCGGACACCCACCACGAGGAAGGCACGACGTATATCTGGAAGCCCGCCGAGATTGTGGCCTTGCTCGGTGAGGAAGCCCTGCCCTTCGCTTCCGCCTATGGCCTGACCGACCAAGGCAACTTCGAAGGGGCGAACATTCCGAAGCTCCGCGCGAAGACCGCCGAACGCGACCGCCTCGCGGGTGCCCGCGCCCAGTTGCTCGCCGCTCGTAATCTGCGTCCGCAGCCGGAGCGCGACGACAAGGCCTTGCTCGGCTGGAACGCCCTGCTCATCCGCGCCTTGGCTAAGGCCGCTTGGATTTTTGGTCGCAAAGATTGGTTTGTGCTGGCGGCCGACCTCGAAGCCCACGCTTGGAAACTCTTCGCTGCGGAGGGAGCTTCGCCCACACTCCGTTCCGTCGCACACGGCGACCAAGCCACGCTGACGGGGAACCTCACCGACTACGCATGGTTCGCCCAGGCCGAACTCACGCTGGCGGCCTACGCGTCCTGGGGACTCCCCAACGAGTCGCAACGCTTCTCCGACCGGGCCCGTGCCCTCATGCAGGCCACGACCGACCGCTTCGCCGACCCGCACGCCGTCGGCTTCTTCTTCGCACCCGCGGGTCGCGACGACCTTTCGGTCCGCCAGAAAGACTGGTTTGATAACGCAGTCCCCGCTGGGAACTCCGCGATGATTCACGTATGCGCGGAAGCCTACACGCTGACCGGCGAAGACCGCTGGCGCCAAACCCTTGAAGACCTCGCGCAAGCCTACGGGGGCATGGCCCGCAATGTCCCTAACGGGGTCGCCCACGCCTTAGAAGGCCTCACGCACTACGCGATGGGGCACGCCGTCCTCAAGCACGCCCCTGGCGTCAACCTGGACGCACTCCAGGCCACCTTAAGTGGGCAGGTAAACACCTCAGCCCACGCCCGCCCCCATCGCCGCGTCTTACTCGTTCCTTCGCCGGAAACCCCCGGTTTCCAGCTTTGCGTCGGCCCGACCTGTCAGGCACCGACCCACGACCTCGCGGAAATTGCGGACGCACTGTGAACGGCGCCACTCCACTCTTGCCGTAAAGCGGGTCAGGGATTGATTGGTTGCAGCGATGGCCGACGATCCCTCTTACGTCTATGGACAGGGCCCGGGCAACAAACGGGCCCGCCGGTTGCTGCTGGGGTTGGTAGTGGTGGAGCAGAAAGGCTACCATGACTTGGCCTACCGTCCCAATTGGCCGCGCTTGGCCTGGGTCATACCGGTGACGGCCCTGGCGGCCTGGCTACTCGGCTCCGAAGCCTACTACTTTAAAGAACGCTACATGGGCGGCATCACGACGACCCGCCGCGGGGACATGTACCTCTACTTCCCGGACTCTATCGGGAACTGGTTCGCTAATCTCCCGCTGACCAAGGAAGAAGTCCGGCGACGGGAACGGGCGCTCATGCTGAAGAGCCGCGAGGAATACGGACGCATCGCCCACCTTCAACACAAAGGCGAATACTTCGTGACGGTGGCCAAGGCGGCGCTCGTCCGGCAAGACTACGCTGAGTTCTCCAAGTATATCGGTACCGGCGCGAACCTCGCCCCCAAAAACCTCGAGGCGCAACGCCTTTGCGCCGACCTCTTCTTCGCCTTTGGCCGACCGCTCGACGCCTACCAAATCCTCGAGGAGTCCTTAGAATTCTCGCTGGATGACCAAACGCACTTCCGCTCCTTCCTCTATCGCGGGTTCATGCTGGACCAGGATCAGCGCATCATCGACTGTGCGAAAAAGTACCTGCCGATGGCTGGCCTCAACGCGGGCATCAAGAGCGACCTGCAGATTGCCCAAGCCCAGGCCAACTTCCTCCGCGGTAACTACACCGAGACCTCGCGCCTGATCCAGGCCTACCAGTTGGACCAAACGCCCGAAGGCTTTCTGCTTAAGTGCCAAGTCCTCTGGGAGACCAACGAGCGGGCCGAAGCGCTCAAGCTGCTGGACGCCGCCACCTCCGCCTATCCCGGGGTCACCCGCCTCCTCGAACTAAAGGCGAAATGGCTCAAGGATAACGGCAACTTCCCGGGGGCCCGCGATTGCCTCGACTTACTGTTCATCAAGGACCCGTCCAACCCCGGCCCGACCATCCAATCGCTCTTCTTAATGCCCGGCCCCGAGAACGCCGCCAAGCGCGAGGTCATTATCGATAAACTACTCCGCGAGCACGGCCGGAACGATCGGGCCATGCTCGAACTGGCCCAGTATGCCAACGACAGCATCCAGCCGGCGCTGACCGGACGCCTACTCAAGTGGTCGGAGGAACGCCGCCTCCCCAACCGCCTGAAGTTTGCGCTCACCCACGCGGAGTGCCTCATCAACGCCCAGCAGCCCCACGCCGCCGTCATGCTCGTCGAGGAGCTCATCCGCCAGAGCGACCGCGAACAGTGGATGAGCGAGACGCGCATCGCCTTCGACGCATTACGTACCATCGGCTACTTCGCCGACAGCCAACCTGAGATTGGCTTGATTAACTTACAGCGCCTGATGCAGAACAAGAACGTCCCGCCGCAGTTGCTCGTGGCGTCCGGCCGTAAACTCATCGCCGCCAAGCGCTACGTGGAAGCGAATAACATGCTCATCGCCGCACACCTGCAAAACGAAACCAACCAGTCGATTCTCCTGCAGATTGTGCAGCTCAAGCTGGCGCATCCGCAGATTGCGAGCGACCTCGAGACCTACCTACGTCGCCTCATGGCCACGCGTAAGCCGCCCCGTGATATCTTGGAGTCCGCGCTCCGTTCCGTCGGCTCGGACACCTTCCTCTTCTCCGGTGACCGTGAGCAGTTACTGACGGACCTCGAGAAGCTACTCAACTAGCCTCCGGCGTCGGCGTCGATTCTGGCGTCGGCGTGGGAGCTGGACGGTCGGTGAGGTCGAAGTTCATCGCCGCGCCCAAGGCGGTACCGTCCGGCAGCCATGCGCCGCGACTGCAGCCTTGGCGAATGAGTTCCTCAGCTTCGGAGGGGGACTGGACCGCCACGGCCATCGCAATGCCCGCGGCCTCGAGGGCACCCGAAGCCAAGGCCCGCACCGGTGCGGCCAGCGTGATGCATTGGCCCGTGCGCGGATCAACGAACTGCGTGGCCTGCCGTTCGTTGGATTTACTCGCGAGGGCGAAGCGACAAAGGTTCATCTCCTTGTCCTTACCCATGCCGATACGCCAGCCGTTGGCATCGCCAGGCGGATCCAAGGCCAACACGACGCCCCCACCACCCATGATGAGCGCACGATGGATACCCCAGCTATTCTCGAGCATATCCGCGATACGGTCGACGGCGAGCCCACGGATAATCGACCCGAAGTCGACGGCCGCACCGGACTTGACGCACGTGAACTCGGTACCCGCGAGTTTGAACTCAGCCCCGCGGAAATCGTTGTAGGCCTTATTCCATTCGGCGTCATCCGGGTTAAACGAAGGCGTCCCGCGGGCTTCCCAGTAGCGAAAGAGTGTTCCGGCGGTGACGTCGAAGGCGCCCGCGGATTCTTCCTTCAGGGCTTGGGAGAAATTCCAGAGCGTCTGGAAATGGTCGCCCGCGGCCACGAGGGCACCATCGGGCATGCCATTGACCCCGGCGAGCGGGCCGCTGTCATGGCGGGCGTCGACTTGGAAGTCTAGTTCGTCGATGGCGTAGAAGATCGATTCCGCGGCGCGCTCGGCATACGAACGGTCTTCGTCCGCGATGCGAATCCAGAAGCGCGTGCCCATGGCCTCATGGGAGAAATTGTGAATGACGTTGCGTTCGCTCATAGGGAAAGGGGGCTAACGACATCACCATTCACCAAACATGAGGGGGATGTCGACCTTGTTGGTGGCGTCGACCAACACCCAGTAAGTTTCGTCCCTGCGGAGAGGGAGACTATAGGCCTTGTACCCTGGAATGGCCGGTGCACTGGAATCATGGGCCACCAAGATGCGGACGGGGGCGCGTTCCGCCCCGTCGAATTCGCCGTACCCGACTTGGAAAGCCCGAAGGTAATAGGGTAAGGGCCAATAATGACCGCCATCAATGGCGACATAAAACGGCTTCCCAAGATGAGTCTTTTGCCAAGCTTGCTGGAATTCACCGAGATCACGGGCCAGCAGAGCGCCACGGAATGTGGTTGGAGTATGGCGCTCCAGTGTGCCCGTGCAGGCCACAACAAAAGCCACGGCGGCGACGGTGGAAGACAACCACGCGAACACCCGCCGCTCGGCCAACAGTGGCCAAGCCATCGCCAAACTGAGGCAGACCGGCAAGAAGAGCAGCCACGGGGTCTTATACGGCAAGGCGAGGTGGAAAAGGAAGCAGCCGACGGCGAGGGCCAGCGGGACGTCTTCGGCGGAGCGCTGACCGCCGCGAACTAGGCGAATGCCCACCAACGCAGCCAACCAAAGTGCGACCGTCCACCAATACCCGGGATTGGTGAGCGTAAGCGTATCGTCATTGCCTGAAGCGACGGCGAAGGAACGCCATAACTGGTGGGCCCAAGCAATCATGCCTTCCCAGTCGGTGAATAAAACTGTCTGGAGGCTGACCCAGACGATGAGCGTACCTAATGTCGCCCAGCCGATGCGGCGCCAAGTGAGCGTCTCACGGGCACATACAAGCAGAGCGACCAAGAGAATCCCGAGGTAGGCCAACGCCGTGACCTTGCAGGCCAAGGACAACCCAAAGGCCGCGCCGGAAAATACCGTCCACCACGCCGGCCGCTCACCGCCCGCCGATTGAATCCACAGCAGTACGCCCCAGACAAAACCAGCCACAAGCAGTGGCTCTTGGATAAAGTAGTGGCCGAAATAACAGCCCGCGGACCCCATCAGAAGCAGGAAGGTGGCCAAGCAACGGGTCGGCCAAGCGACGTCGCGCAGAAAGAGCGGCGTCGCAGAGATTAGCAGGAAGAACAGAAATGGGACGAGCCGAAGATCCGCTTCGCTCGCGTCATCGAACTTGAGACCACGCACGGCGAACACGGCTTGGGTCGCGACGGCTAAGGCCGGCCCATGGAACTTATCCTGGTTAAGGCTGTAAGGAATACCCGCAGCGGAATCCTTGGCGAAGGACCACTGGACCGCTTCGTCGGCGTGCAAACCTGGTGGGCATGTCTGAATCCCCGGTGGGCTCACGGGAGAATGCATCACCACCCCGCCCAACATCACCAAAAACATCCATCCCAGCACCCCGATGGCGGCTAGTCCGACCAAGAGGACTTTGGTGTATCGGCCCATGCCTCAGACTTCCCCGAAGTGGCGCTGCAGGGCCTGCTTAATCTCAAGGGGGACCAAGGCGGCGGACATCGGGCTCTGGCCGTCGCGCCAAGCGTAGACCGTCGTGAGCTTACCCTGGGCGACGGCGCGTTCACCGACGTGGGCATCGAAGATCCAGACGAGTTTCTTATCGCCGATCTCGGCCGGGGTCAGTGTGACCTTCACGACGTCGTCACGGTAGATCGGAAAAAGGTAATCGCACTCAACGCGGACCCGTGGGAAGCCAGAAAGTTTGGCACCATCGGTCTTCAGGAAAGGCAGGTGGAGGTGACGGAAGATAGCCTCTTCGGTCGCCTCGACCCAGAAGAAGATGGTCGAGAAATGCACAATCCCCGCGGCATCGGTGTCCGAGAAATGCGCGCGGTATTCGGCCGGGAAGGTCACCATGCCCTTATGCAAACGAAGTCGCCCGACGGTGCAACCGCCAAGGCATCAAGGGGCCCGCCGGCCCGCCCGTAACCAGCGGACGTTGATGGAGGCCCCACCGGAGGCCTCGACGCAGCGCTGCAGGAAGCCCTGCGGCTCTCCCTGGATGGAGAACAGGTATAACCGCGGACCTTTCCCCTGCTCGGCCTGCCGGAAGGCTTGGAGCCACTGTTCCTGCCATCGTCCGTCCGGCAAGGTGCGCCCGACCTGACGGTAAGCACTATCGGAGTAAATGAGGGACGGATGACCCTTCCGTTTCTCGTCGTAGACACGGATGCCATCTTGGAAGTCCGAGAACACCACCAACGCATCATACTTCTCGGCCAACAACCGGTCGACCCAGGCCCCGAGGGAGCCTTTCTCACACGGCAGGCGAAGGCGGGCCAGCAGCTGACGTCCCGCCGGCGTGAGCGCGGACTCCACCGTCTGCGATGGGGCCTCCGTCAGCCGCGGGGCTTCGCCGCGAAAGGTGCGGCCATAGACAATCTGGTCCTCGACCGCCACGATGCGGGCCCCATCGAAGAGAAAGACATCGGCGTCGGGGTATTGCTTGCGAATCTCCGCCGTCACCCGCTCGAGGTAGGGCTTCATCGAGCCTGAGCAATCCAAGTACACCGCCACGTGCTGCGCCCGGATGGTCGCCCCCATGACGGGCTTACCGACAAAGTGCTTTGCCGTGCCATGGGCTCCGCCAAACCCCATGCCCTTCCCCGCCCCATTACTAGCGGACGCTAGGCCCTTGGCCCCGCCCGCTGGGCCAGCGAGCGCACCGCTCACCGGCGGCAAGCTGGGGAGCGAGATGCTCGCATTCGCATTATTCACCGCCAAGCGCTGACGTGGCTGGAAGTTGGCTTTCGGGCGTGCCTTCAACGCGTGCTCAGCGGAGCCCGCCGCGGTCGAGCCCGACGCCGTCACAAAGACCGAAGGCCCTTCCTCGCGCGGTCGGGACGTCGGCGAGCGAAACACAATCCAACACGCCGCCACGAGCAGCCCGCCATGCACCGCCAAAGAGGCCAACAGGCTCGACCAAGTGCGGGTCTGCTGACGGGTGCGCGTAAAGGTGTCGTGATCCACGCCTGCGAGTGGACGCAACCGCAGGCCAGCCACAAGGAGATGAACCTATGGTTCATTCCCTGAAGTTTAGCCCCGAGATTACCCTAAGGGCTTAGCGGGCGGGCTTGTAAGCCTTGGCGCC
>Ga0208960_1001523_pt1 | contig 12309 bp, 11 predicted proteins | sample GreLakmeON33MSRF_FD_187703 | JGI IMG/M metagenome (GOLD analysis project Ga0208960, IMG submission 187703) | Freshwater lentic microbial communities from great Laurentian Lakes, MI, USA - Great Lakes metaG ON33MSRF (SPAdes) | ecosystem: Environmental > Aquatic > Freshwater > Lake | place: Great...
CGGTGGCTACCATCGGTGGCCAGTGAGGATTCTCGTGACCAATGACGACGGCGTGGATGCTCCGGGACTCCTCGCGCTGAAGCAGGCCGTGGATTCTCTCGGCGAGGTATTCGTGATCGCGCCGGATACCAATCGCAGCGCGATCGGCCGTGGCATCACCATTCATGACCCTCTTGTGGTGGACGAGGTGGAGATCGGGGATGGCACCAAGGCCTTCGCCATCAGCGGTACGCCTGTTGACTGCGTGCGGCTCGGGGCGCTCGGGCTCATTGGTGCTCCCCCCGATGTGGTGGTGAGCGGGGCCAACCTCGGGCTGAACCTCGGTGATGACGTGACCTACTCGGGCACTGTTGCTGCAGCGCTTGAGGGCGTGATGCTCGGCATCCCCGCCATCGCCGTAAGCCAGGACGCACTTGGTGGGGGGAGTGGCCCAGGGCTTGCGTACGACTTCTCCGCCGTCACCGCGTTCGCCGCCAGGTTGGTGCCGTTTGCGTGCCAGCGGCGGTTTCCGCGCCACGTCATCTTCAACGTGAATGGGCCCGGCATATCGCCTGCTGAGATCACGGGTGCGAGGGTGACGCGCCTGGGGCGGCGCGTGTATGACGACACCCTCACGCTCGAGGGTGAATCCGGATCGAAAAAGCACTACCGCATCTACGGCGAGCCGATGAGTCATGACCAGCAGCCCGGTACCGACCTCTCGGCCGTCGACGAAGGCCTGGTATCGGTGACGCCCCTGCACTTTGACCTCACCGACATCGATGGGATGGACGAGATGCAGCGCTGGGAGATCGACGGGCTCCTCGACGACGCCGGAGTGCGCTGAGGCCATGCCACCGCGGTTCGGCACGGTCCTGTTTGATCTCGATGGCACGGTGGTGGACACCGTTGCGCTCATCCGTGAGTCGCACCGGCATGCCGTGCGCACGGTGCTGGGGCGTGATCTGTCCGATGACGAGCTGACGGCGAATGTGGGACGGCCGCTCATCGACCAGATGAGGGCCTTCTCCGACGATCATGCCGACGCACTGCTGGCAGCGCAGCGATCCTGGAACCACGCACACACCGCTGAACTCATCGCGTCGTACCCGGGCATGGACGATCTACTGAGGCGCCTGCATGAGGCCGGATGCCGCATCGGCATCGTCACGTCGAAGAGCCGTCCAACCGTCGATCTCGCGTTCGATGCACTGCCGGAGATCGCGCGGTATCTCGACGACGTGGTGGGTCTGGAGGACTGCACCACCCACAAGCCGGGCCCGGAGCCGGTGCGTGTGGCCCTTCAGCACCTGAATGGCCTCCCCGGCGATGCTTGCTACGTGGGTGATGCCCCATTCGACATCGCCGCGGGCAATGCCGCCGGCGTTGCGACGATTGGGGTGACGTGGGGTTTCTTCGACCGGGCCGCGCTCGATGCCGAGCACCCTGACTTCGTGGTGGACGACATCCCGGCACTGGACGCGCTGCTTCTGGGAGGCGGGTCGTGAGCGATGCCCAGCGTGCAGCCGAACTGCGGGGGCTCATCCGTGACGCCGCGCACCGGTACTACGTGCTGGACGATCCCGCAGTTGATGATGCGATGTATGACGACTGGCTGCGCGAGCTTGAGGCGATCGAGGTCGCGCACCCCGATCTGGTCACCCCCGACTCTCCCACGCAACGGGTGGGTGCCGGCCCCGCGGCGGGGTTCGAGTCGCACTCCCACGATCAGCCCATGCTGAGTCTGGCCAACGCCCGGGGGGACCAGGAGCTGCTCGAGTGGAACACACGCCTGGCCTCGGTGCTGGCGCAGGAAGGGCTCGCCGGCGCCGCTGTGCAGTTTGTCGTCGAGCCCAAGATCGATGGGCTCGCCATCTCGCTCACCTATGAAGATGGCCAGTTGGTGGTGGGCGCAACACGCGGCGACGGCACGGTGGGCGAGGACGTGACCGCCAACATCCGCACCATTCAGTCCGTGCCGCTCGTGCTCCGACCCGAGGCGGGCACGCCGCCGCGTCGTGTGGAGGTGCGGGGGGAGGTGTACCTGCCACTTGAGGCCTTTGCGCAGTTCAATGAGATCCGGGCGGCCGAGGGGCTGCCGACATTCGCAAACCCACGCAACGCTGCGGCCGGGAGCCTGCGCCAGCTTGACCCTCGGCTCACGGCGGAACGACCCCTGTCGGCGTGGTTCTACGCGGTCGGTGCCAGCGATGGCCTGCGCGTTGAGGCCCAGACCGATGTGCTCACATGGCTGGGTGACGCCGGGTTCGCGGTAAATCCCCTCATTGAGGTTGTTGACGACATCACTGCAGCGGCTGCCGCGTGCGCCCAGTGGGAGGAGCGCCGTGGCGACATCGACTACGACATCGACGGGGCCGTCGTGAAGGTGAACTCCCTTGAGCAGCAGCGCCGCCTGGGCGCGGTGGCCCGCGCGCCCCGCTGGGCCATTGCGTACAAGTTCGCCCCCACCACGGCGACCACGCTGCTGAAGGCCATCAACATCAACGTCGGCCGCACCGGGGCCATCATTCCGTGGGCTGAGCTTGAGCCCGTACATGTGGGCGGGGTCACCGTGCAGCACGCCACGCTGCACAATCAGGACGACCTCGCGCGCAAGGACCTGCGCATCGGTGACACGGTGGTTGTGCAGCGCGCCGGTGACGTGATCCCCCAGGTGGTGTCGGCGCTCATCCAGCGGCGCACAGGTGCCGAGGTGCCGTTCGTCCTGCCCACGGAGTGTCCGTCATGCGGCACCACGCTGGTGCGGCCCGAGAATGAAGTGATGTGGCGGTGCCCCAACCGTTCGTGCCCCGATCAACTGGTGCAGAGCGTTATTCACTTTGCATCGCGCGGGTGCATGGACATCGAGGGGCTCGGCGACAAGACCGTGGCGAAGTTGTTCGAGGTGGGCCTTGTGGGCAACGTGGCCGACATCTACGACATCACGGCGGAGCAGCTCATCCCGCTCGAGGGGTTTAAGGATCAGAGCGCGGCGAACCTGGTGGCGGGTATCTCTGCGTCGCGTGAGCGCCCATGGCCGCGGGTCATCAATGCACTCGGCATCCGACACGTGGGTGAGGTGACGGCCAGCTCCATTGCGCTCGTTGCGCCATCACTCGATGCTCTGTTGGCGGCATCGCCCGACGACCTTGCCCGTGCTGAGGGGGTGGGTCCCGTAGTGGCCGAGGCGGTCACGGAGTTTCTGTCGAGCGACGACAACCGGGCCATGCTTGAACGCCTGCGTACGGCTGGGCTGACTGTGGAGATGGATGTGCCCGACGGGCCGGTGGATGGCCCGCTCACCGGGTGCACGGTGGTGGTGACCGGAGGGCTCGACGCCTTCAGTCGTGATGAGGCCAGGCGGGCCATCGTGGCTGCGGGCGGAAAGTCCACCGATTCGGTATCGAAGAAGACCACATTCGTGGTGGCGGGGCGCGACCCGGGCAGCAAGGTGGCCAAGGCGGAGTCGGCCGGGGTACCGGTGATTGACGAAGTCGGCTTTCAGCGGGTGCTGGCGGGGCATGATCCCCCGCCGGAGCGGCAGGCCGGGGTCTAGGAGGGAACTTCGGGGCTGCTGTCGGCAGCACCCGTGGCGAGGAGGGTCACGGCCCTGTCCATGGTGCGCTGCGCCGCCTTGATGTCGGGGTCGTTGATGAGGAATGCAAATGCGTAACGCGCCCCCGAGATACTGGTGACCGTGCCCGCGAGCGAGGCAACGCCATCGATGTAGCCGGTCTTCGCACGGATGCGGTTTCGCACCGCCGGATCGCGCAGACGACGAATGAGGGTTCCCTCACCGCCGCGTGCCAGCGATCTGATGAGCGGGTCGCCCCACTCCGGCTGGGTGGTGGCGAGCCCGAGCATGGTGACGAGCGTGGAAGCCGAGAGGCGGTTTGCATGCGACAGCCCTGAGCCATCCACCAGGTCGTCCCCTGGGGCCAGCGCGCCCTGCTCGCGCAGGATCTTCTCGGCCTGAGCCGTGCCCGCCGCCGTGGTGCCATGCCCGGCTGCGTACGCGCCCACATCCTTGGTGAGGGTCTCGGAAGCGAAGTTATTGCTGGCCGGGTTCATGAACTCGAGGATGGCCGACAGCGGCTTCGACTTGACCTCACCGATGATGTCCCCGCCCGGAGTATTTGCGCCCTTGCGGACCGTGCCGTGCACGGTGACCCCCACCCGGCGGAGTGCTGTGACGAGCCGCTGGCCAGCGGCGATGGCCGGGAACGGGGCGTTGCGTACCTCATCATTGCCCGCACGCCCCTGATTGATGGCGATTGCCGACAGGGGGCCGCACTCCCACACATAGTTGCTGCGCCACTGCGGACCGGTGCGGCGCGAATCGAACAGCGACTCATCCACGATGATGCCGCCCGAGATGGAGGTGGTTCCCGACGCCCTGATGTTGGACGCCAGACGCTCAATCGGCGTCCCGGCGCCACCGAGGTAACCGCGGGAGAATGCGCGTGTCGACAGAAGCGGATCGCCGGCCCCGATGAGATACGCCGGGCCCTGCACCACGCCGCCCACCGGCGCCGCCCCCTCCACTCGCGTGGTGAACTGGAAGTCGGGCCCCATTGTCAGCAGCGCGGAGGCGCTCGTGATGATCTTCATCGTCGATGCTGGCGCGAACGACTCGTCTGCATTGACGGCCGCCACGGCAACGGGGCCGGACGCGTCGAGTCGCGTCACCAGGGCGCTGATGGCCGGGTGCGTGCGTGCGAAGGCCTGGACGGTGGCATCGACCGGGTTGACCGCGGCAACGGCAGGTGTGGCCACGGTGAGCGCCGCCACCGCAAGGATGGCGAACCAATGGAGGCGTAGGCGGTGCGCAGAGGTCACGACGGTGAGAGAGGCTAGCGCCGTGCCCGGGGCAGCCCGTCGCATTGGGGTCTGCCGCACCGCACCCCGCCTGGAGTGCGGTGCGGCATCCCGGTCAGGCCGCGATGGCCTCGGCTGCCTCGTCTGGAAACCGGTGTCCGGTCTCCAGCAGGCTGGTGATGACCAGCGATTTGTCCACACGGCCCTGGTAGATGGGAATCGACTGCAGAAGGCAGTACCGCACGAGGCGGTCTCTGCGCATGCCGATCGCATCGGCGAGTTCATCCGGGGTCAGGTGATTTGCCACTCGATCCTCCCTGGTGATGTAAATGTCCCGAAAACGACGACGACCCGCGGCCAGATGGCCTGCGGGTCGCTCACTGCAGCGCACGTGGAGATGGGCGGGTCACCGTCCGATCACCTCGCGCGCGTCCATATTGAGACGCTACGCCCATCGTCGGATGTAGGTGACGAGATGGCCGTCGCGGGCACCTCGAAATGCACGCATGATGGGCTACTATCCGCGGGCTTCACCTCGGGGTGTGGCGCAGCTTGGTAGCGCGCTCCGTTCGGGACGGAGAGGTCCCCGGTTCAAATCCGGGCACCCCGATGAAGCAAATCTCGGTGTACGACGGGAGGCATGCGATGGGACCCGATTCCACCCCGGCCGAGATTCTCGGCCAGACCTGTGTTATCGCGATGATCGGCGCGTCGGCCGACCCGGCGAAGCCCTCGTATGGCGTGATGGAGTACCTGCTGGCGCAGGGGTACCGAGTCGTCCCCGTACGTCCGGGTGGCGGTGAGGTGCTGGGCCAGGCGGTGGTGGGCTCGCTGGCAGAGATTGACGGTCCCATCCATATGGTGGACGTCTTCCGCAACTCCGATGTCGCCCCCGGCATCGCCGATGAGGCCGTGGCGGTCGGTGCACAGGCCCTGTGGCTGCAGCCGGGGTGCATCAGCGACGAGGCCGGCGCTATCGCCCGTGGTGCTGGGCTCGCCTTTGTCCAAGATGTGTGCACCCGTCAGGTGCACCGCGATCAGGGCGTCGGGCCAATCGGCCCGCCCATCTCCTAGACGGTGATAACGCCCTCGACCTCGGGGATCTCGCGGCGGAGCTCCGCCTCGATGCCGAGGGTGAGGGTGGCCGTCGACATGGGGCACCCGCCGCACGCGCCGAGCATCTGCAGGTGGACGAATCCCTCGTCGTCAAAGTCCATCAACTCCACGTCGCCACCATCTGCATGGAGCGCCGGGCGGATCCGCTCAAGAACGTCTTCGATGCGGGTGAGTGTCTCGACCGTCGACATCTCGTCTCCTGCTGGTCATGGATGGGCCTTCGGCACCATGGTAGCGCGGGGCGCTGCTGATGCACGCTAAACCGCTGCGTGCCGCGGTGGTGCAGGTGCTGTCGGATTCCGATTGCGCTGCAAACATTGCCCGGACGGCCGATCTGGTGGATGCTGCTGCCGCATCCGGTGCCCGGCTCATTGTGCTGCCCGAGAAGTGGAACTGGTGGGGTACCGCATCGGCCACGGCCAGCGGTGCCGAGGCTCTCGACGGCCCGTCGCTCACGGCCGCCCGGGCATGGGCCCGTGACCTCGGCGTGGTGATCGTTGCCGGCAGCGTGCTGGAGGCTGTGGGTGATGGGTCGCGCGCCTTCAACACAAGTGTGCTCATCGGCGCAGGTGGCAACGACCTCGCCGTGTATCGGAAGATCCACCTGTTTGACGTGACCGTGGACGGCCACGAGTACCGTGAATCGGCCGCCACAAACGCGGGCGATCGGGCGGTGACCGGCGACGCACTGGGTCTGCGTCTCGGCATGTCGGTCTGTTACGACCTGCGCTTTCCTGAGCTGTACCGCGCCCACGCGGCCGCCGGAGCCACCGTGCTCAGCGTGCCCGCCAATTTCACCCCGGCCACCGGTGAGGCCCACTGGGAGTTGCTGCTGCGCGCGCGCGCGGTTGAGAACCAATGCTTTGTTCTCGCTGCAGGGCAGCAGGGCATTCACGCCACCGGCGAGGGCGCCTGGGGGCATTCGATGATCGTGGACCCATGGGGCCGCGTACTGGCCGAAGTACCTGAGGGTGAGGGATTCGCAGCGGCTGATCTCGACCTTGGTATGCAGGCGGCCATCCGCACATCGCTGCCGGCACTCGCGCACAGGCGGCTGTGATGGAGCAGCCCACGAAGAAGGAACGGCCGAAGTACGGCGATGAGGTTGAGGTGACCGTGGGCGACCTGGCCTTCGGCGGCCGGGGCGTGGCACGTGCTGACGGCTTCGTGGTGTTCGCGCCCGACACGGCACCGGGTGACGTGGCACTGGTGCGTCTTCGCAAAGTGCGCCGCCGCTTCGCCGAGGCCGATCTGGTTGAGGTGCTCACACCTGGCCCGGGGCGCGTGCCGGTTGAGTGCCCATTCGTGCCCGACTGCGGGGGATGCCGCCTGCAGCATGTGCAGTACGACGTGGTGCTCGAGGCGAAACGCCAGCAGGTGATTGAGCATCTGGCCCGGATTGGCGGCCTCACTGATGTGAACGTGCTGGACGCCGACCCGGCCATCGAGCGGTTCGGCTACCGCAACAAGATGGAGTACTCGGCGACGCCGGGGCCTGATGGCGAACTGGTGCTGGGGTTCCATCGTCGCGGGCGCTGGGATGAGGTGGTGGACATCAATCCGTGCATGCTCGCCACCGCGGCGGGAAACGTTGCACGCGAGGCTGTGCGCGCGTGGGCCGTGGACTGCGCGATCCCGCCGTACAGCCAGCGCACGAATGAGGGCATCCTGCGCCATGTGGTTGTACGTGAGGGCGTATTCACGGGCCAGCTTCTGGTGACCATCGTGACCGCCTCCGGCGCCGACGATCTGGTTGACCTCCTGGCGGGGCGCCTTCCCGATGATGTGCCAGGCCTTGTGGGAATCGTCCACGCGATCAACGACGGTGTGTCGGAGACCACCCAGGGCCTTGCGTCACGCACGGTGTGGGGCCGGGACTGGATCGAGGAGCAGGTAGAGGTGGAGCCGGGGCACCCGGTCACGCTGCGCCTCTCCGCCGCATCGTTCTTCCAGACCAACTCGGGCATGACCGGCCATCTGTACCGCCGGGCTGCGGAGGCCGCGGGGCTCACCGGCGGCGAGGTGCTCTACGACCTGTTCAGCGGCGTGGGCAGCATTGGGGTGGCGCTTGGTCGCCTGTGCAAGCACGTGGTGGCCATCGAGATGGTGCCCGAGGCCGTTGAGGATTCGCGCGGCAACGCGGAGCGCAACGGAATTACCAATCACACCGCCATGGCGGGTGACGTGCGGGTGGTGCTGCGCGAGCACCGCGGCCAGTTGCCCGAGCCCGATGTCGCCATCATTGATCCTCCGCGTGGCGGTCTGTCGGGCGGCGCATGCAGGCGAATCATTGAGCTCGCGCCGAAGACCCTGGTGTATGTGTCATGCCAGCCCGCCACCTTTGCGGACAACGCCAAGCGGTTCGTCGACGGTGGTTACCAGCTGGAGTGGGTGCGCCCGGTGGACATGTTTCCCCAGACGCCGCACATCGAGGCGGTTGCCCGCTTCACCCGCGCCGACTCGTAGGTCGGCCCCGCCCTCATCCCGCCGGGGTCAGTACGGGGGTTCGGCTGCGTACCAGTCGCCCAGGGCACGGAAGTCGGCCCAGAACTGGCGCTTCGCGTCCTGCTCGTCCATCGAATCGTCGATGTCGGGCACAACCAACGCCTCAACGGCTGGGGTCCACCGTGCGACCGTGCCCATTTCCGCGGGGAGCGGCTCAGACATGGGCACCTTCAGCGAATCGATGGCACGTCGGGTGCGGTCGCCCATCACCACGATCAGCCGGGGCCGCACGATGCGGATCTCCTCGGCCAGCCACTCGAGGTCCTCGTCGACCGGTTCAGTTCCAGCGGCGTGCGGGCACTTGAGGACGAGGGTGCCGTAAAGGACCGAGGGGTCAACGCCGAGCCGTTCAACACTGCGGCGGATGGCGTCGCCCGAGCGGCCGAAGAACGACACACCCTCCTGGCGCTCGGCCAGTGCCGACTGCCACTTGATGAGCATCACGTCGGCGGTCGGTGAGCCAGATGCCTTCACGGGGAAGGTTCCGGCATTTGCGCATCCGGGGCATGCATCCATGCGCTCTTCGAGCAGGTGCACCTCGCGGATTGCGCGGTCAAGGTACGCATCCTCGATGCGCGGGACTGCTCGGGTGCCGCTGGTCCCGGGGTCGTCGGGCTGCGGCGTGGCGGTGGGCTCGGCGGTCATCAGCGAGAGGTCATTTCCCCGGCATGGGCCTTGAGTCCTGCCAGCAGCGCGCATCCCGCGTTGCAGGGTTCAGTTCTGCTGCGAGATCTTGCGCGAGGAACGCGGGGTCCGAGCGCGAAGGCCGCGCCGCCTGCGCACTGGGCGGGCATCGCCCAGTGCCTCCAGAAAGTCCTCCGGCCCAACGAACGGCCGCATCATCACGCCTGCGGTGCCGATCTCGTCGGGCCGCGACGCGCCACTGCCTGCGCTCACCACCAGTCCGGTGCGCCGCAGCAGCAATGCCGACTCGGTGGCCTGCGCTGCAGGGCGTGCGGGCGTGAGGCCCTCGTGGCAGTCGATGAGGTCCCGGCACGCACGCAGGGCCTCGGCCGGTGGGGCCACGCCGCTATCGGGGTGCGGTGCCATGGTGAGGCCACCCTGATCGCGTACCCGCGCGAGGGCGTCGGCGAGGGCCAGGCCATCGGGCACCGGTGAGGTGAGAAAGAGGCCAACGACCACGCCGTCACGGGTGGTGATCTCCTGCCCCACGATCACTTGAAGTCGATCGGGCGCCACGCGCAGCACGGCAAGAGCGGGCTCGATGCCCCCGGGCGCAGCGATGGCAACGATGCGCACGCCCCGATCCAGCGCCGTTGCCACCACGTCGGCCGGAGCCAATCCCGGGCCGGTGCGGATGCGGAGGTCGGCAAACACGGGTGCGCTCGGCGCATCGTGCTTGTGGCGGTTGCCCGCGTCGCGGTAGAGGAGATCCAGATCGGCAGCCACGTCATCCCAGGTGCGTGTGCCTCCCCGTGCCCGTGCGGCGTCGCCCAGCGCCACCACGCGCTCGGGTGCAGCCGTAAGGGACCGCACCGCGTCCGCCCATGCATCGCCCGAGAATGGCTGCACCACGAGCCCACCATCGGTGCCGATGAGGTCGTCTGCCTCTGGGCATCGCGATGCCACGACTGCGAGGCCCGCTGCCATCGCCTCGCGGAGCGCCGGGCCGGTGGCATCCTCTGCCGTGGGCAGCAGGGCGATACGACCGCGGCGGAGCGCCTCGGCGCGCGAGACGGGTCCGGTGTCAGGAATGACATCCACGATCTCTCGCAGCACCTTCGGCACCGCGTTTCGTGTGCGCCATGGGGCATCGGGCGGACCGAGCACCGTAATGCGCCCGATGGCATGTGGGTCGATCCCAATGAGCGCCCGGAGGGCGAAGCGGAGCCCCGTCCGCTCGCGCTCCCGGGCCACGATGACGATGCCGGGGGTATCGGAGGGCGGTCCGAACAGGCCCTCCGCCACGCCAGCCGGGACCACCGCGTATTCACCCGGCAGTACGCCCTGAAGCACGTGCCGCGCGGCATCCGATTCGGCCACCCGTATGTCGGCCTGGGCCAGCGCACGGTCCACCAGGGGGCGCACAAATGCGACGCCTGCGAGTGGGGCAGTGCGGTGAAATGTGACCGCACGTACGCCGGTGGCGTGCCGCAGCGCGTTGAGGGCTGGGCTCGGTGCCAGGGGCTCGTGCAGATGGGCCACATCGAACCGGCCCATGCTGAGCGCCACCTCCAGGCCCGACGCCGCGTCGATGGGGCCACCGAGGCGTCGCCCGGGGCCGCTGCCGCGAAGCGCCCGGGAGGTGGCCACGAACAGCGGCTCGGCGCCGGGGGCGGGCGAGATCGCATCGTCATCACCCACCTCGAGGGCATCAATGCGCCGACGCCCCGCATCAACGGCCGCGCGCCCGGTGCCGGGGGCGAGGATAGTCACCGCGTGACCGCGTCTGGCGAGCGCATCGGCCTCGGCCTGCACAGCCCGTCCGACATCGTCGCCGGGCGGAAATGCGTGGGGCGAGATCAGGGCGATGCGAAGAACCGGTTCATCCATCACCGCGAGCCTAATGACGACGGGGGGAGCGCGCCATGCGTGCTCCCCCCGTCGGGCCCTTCATGTCGTCCCCAGAACTACTTGGGGAGTGCGGAGTTATCCGTGCCGTCAATGAAGGCCTCGGTCATCTCGCGGGCGACGTCATCGGGATGCTGGACGGGCGGACTCTTCATCAAGTACGCAGCCGGACCCTCGAGGGTGCCAGATATGCCGCGGTCCATGGCCACCTTGCAGCAGCGCACGGCGTCTATGACGACGCCGGCCGAGTTCGGGGAGTCCCACACCTCGAGCTTGAGCTCGATGTTCAGGGGGACGTTGCCAAAGCCCTCGCCCTCCATGCGGATGTGGGCCCACTTACGATCGGTGAGCCACGGCACGTAGTCCGACGGGCCGATGTGGATGTCCTTCGGATCCATCTCGTAGTCGAGCATCGACGTCACGGCGTTGGTCTTGCTGATCTTCTTCGACTCAAGGCGCTCACGCTCGAGCATGTTGAGGAAGTCTGTGTTGCCGCCGAAGTTGAGCTGGGTGGTGTGCTTGAGGCGCACGCCGCGCTCGCGCATAAGGCGGGTGAGCTGGCGGTGCACGATGGTCGCACCGACCTGGCTCTTGATGTCGTCACCCACGATGGGCACGCCGGCCTCGCGGAAGCGCTCTTGCCAGTAATGCTCGCGGCCGATAAACACGGGCACGCAGTTCACGAAGCCACAACCGGCAGCGAGGATGTGCTCCACGTACCACTTGGTGGCCTGCTCGGAGCCCACCGGGAGGTATGACACCACCACGTCGGTTTTGGTCTCCTTGAGGAGGCCCGTGATGTCGGCGGTCTCGCCCGGCGCCTTCTCAATGATCTCGGAGAGGTACTTTCCCAGTCCGTCATGGGTCATGCCGCGAGCGACGGTGATGCCGGTCTTCGGGACGTCGGCGAGCTTGATCGTGTTGTTCGGCTCGCACAAGATGGCCTCGGAGAGGTCGGTCCCCACCTTGCGGGCATCGATGTCGATCGCTGCCGTGAAGTTGATGTCGCGGACGTGGTACCCGCCCAGGACCGTGTGCATCAGGCCCGGGATGAAGTCGGTCTCGTTGGCGTCCTTGTAGAACTGAATGCCCTGAACGAACGACGAGGCACAATTGCCCACACCAATAATGGCGACGTTGACAGTCTTGCTCACGTGTTGGGGTCTCCCCTTCGGTTACCTGTCCTCGGGCGTGCCGTCGGCATCCCGAAGTGTGGAGTGTACGTAGGAAAGGCGCTGGGCGACAGTCACCAGAGTGCCGACAGCGAGGATTGTCACCGCGATCTCGAGTACGGGCCCTACACCGCCGAAGAAGATCCCGGCGCCGACCAGCACCAGGCGCTCAGTACGGCTCATCAGG
>Ga0208960_1001527_pt1 | contig 12288 bp, 8 predicted proteins | sample GreLakmeON33MSRF_FD_187703 | JGI IMG/M metagenome (GOLD analysis project Ga0208960, IMG submission 187703) | Freshwater lentic microbial communities from great Laurentian Lakes, MI, USA - Great Lakes metaG ON33MSRF (SPAdes) | ecosystem: Environmental > Aquatic > Freshwater > Lake | place: Great...
GGCCCGCCGATCTCGACGCCGTGGTCGGCGCCGGTGGCGGCGGAGTTCGGAACCGGTTCGCCGCGCGCCCCGCGCCCGGCCCGAACGCCGTAGCGCCGGGCGTCCTGCCTGATCCCGCATGGGCGGGAGGCGTGCGTCCCGCCGCCCGGAAAGAACTCTTCTGGTGCGGTGCGGTGTTGGCCGCCAAATGTGCGTGGGAATTCTTTCGCCTTCTTTCCGCCGGGCGGGACGCACCGGCTCCACGGCAGGCGAGCCGCCCGCCGCTCCGCGCAAACGCGATGCTTGCGCCGCTTCACAGCCGCGCATTAAATTCACCACATGTCGCACGCGGATTTTGTTCACCTTCATTTGCACACCGAGTATTCGCTGCTCGATGGCGCGTGCCGGCTCGACACCTTGATGGAGAAGGCCCGCGAGCTGCGCTTCCCCTCGCTTGCGATCACCGATCACGGGGTGTTGTACGGGGCGATTGATTTTTATCAGGCCGCGCGCAAGGCCGGCATCAAGCCGATCATCGGCTGTGAGGTTTATGTCGCGCCGGGCAGCCGGCTGGAGAAAAAAACAACCGGCGGAGGGCGCGATGTCTATAATCATCTCGTGCTGCTCGCGAAGGACGAGACCGGCTACCAGAACCTCATCAAGCTCACCACCGCCGCGCATCTGGAGGGCTATTATTACAAGCCGCGCATCGACAAGGAACTTCTGGCGCAGCATCACGAGGGCTTGATCGCGCTCTCCGGCTGTCTGGCCAGCGAAATTCCCGCGGCCATCTGCGGCGATGATCTGCCCAAGGCCCGCGCGGCCATCGACTGGTTCAAGCAGACGCTGGGCGCGGAAAATTTTTATCTCGAACTGCAAAACCACGCCCTCGCCGACCAGACGAAGGTGAATCGTCATCTGATTCCATGGGCCAAGGAATTCGGCCTGAAGACCGTCGCGACGAATGACGTTCACTACGTCGAGAAGGGCCATTCGCACGCGCATGACTGCCTGATTTGCATCGGCACACAGACGACGCTCGAAGACACCAAGCGCATGAAGTATCAGCCGGAGCAGTTTTTCCTGCGCTCGGCGATGGAGATGAAGGCGCTCTTCCACGAACTGCCGGACGCGGTGCAGAACACGCTCGAAGTGGCGGAGAAGTGCAATCTGGAAATCGAGTTCGGCAAGCTGCACTACCCGGTCTTTCATCCGCCGGAGCATTTCACGCGCGAAGGTTTTTTGCGGAAGCTCCTGGCCGAAGCACTGCACCGGCGCTACACGATTCATGCCCAGGCCAAAGGGCAGGAATTCATCATCGAAGGGATCGACGATCCGACGCGGCTGCCGACGTATAAATCTTCTGTAGGAGACGACGTGAGGAGTCTCGCTTCAAATTCGGGAGAAAAATTAGAGGCTCCTCACGTCGTCTCCTACAACCTTAGCGATCCCGCCATCGCCGCCGCGGTCAAAGACGTCATGGATCGGTTGCAGACCGAGCTCGTCACCATCGAGAAGACCGGGTTCATCGACTACTTTTTGATCGTCGCGGATTTCGTGAGCTACGGCCGCGGAAAAGGCATCTCCTGCGTGGCGCGCGGTTCCGCCGCCGGTTCCATCGTCACGTTTCTGCTGGAGATTTCGAACGTCGATCCGATCCGCTACGGGCTGCTCTTCGAGCGGTTCCTCAATCCCGAGCGCGTCAACCCGCCTGACATCGACATCGACTTCGCCGACGACCGCCGCGCCGACGTGATCGAGTATGTCCGGGAAAAATACGGGCGCGATTCCGTCGCCCAGATCATCACCTTCGGCACGATGGGCGCGAAGTCGGTGGTGCGCGACGTGGGCCGCGTGATGGGCCTGCCCTACGGTGATTGCGACCGACTGGCGAAGATGATTCCCGCCGAGCTCAAGATGACGCTCAAGCTCGCGCTCAAGCAGGTTCCCGAACTCAAGCAGGCCTACGATACCGAAGAAGTCACGCGCACGTTGTTCGACACCGCGTTCATCCTCGAAGACCTCACGCGCAACGCCAGCGTTCACGCCGCCGGCGTCGTCATCGGCGATCAGCCGCTCGTGAACCTGCTCCCGCTCAAGCAGGACGAGGACGGCACCATCGTCACGCAATACGCGATGGGGCCGGTCGGCGATCTCGGCCTGTTGAAGATGGATTTTCTCGGCTTGAAAACGCTGACCGTGCTGCGCAACACCGTCGAGATGGTGAAGCGCGCGCAGGGCGTGGACATTCCGATTGACGCGCTGCCGCTCGACGACGCGAAGACCTACGAAGTGCTGAACAAGGGCAACACCGTTGGCATCTTCCAACTGGAATCCGGCGGGATGCGCGATCTCTGCCGGAAATTTCAAATTAGTTCCGTCGAGCACATCACCGCGCTGGTCGCGCTCTACCGCCCCGGCCCGATGGACCTGATCCCCGACTTCATCAAACGCCGGCACGGCGACGTGAAGATCGAGTACGAGCATCCGCTGCTGGAATCCATTTCCAAGGAGACTTACGGCGTCCTCATCTATCAGGAACAGGTGATGCAGGCCACGCAGTTGCTGGCCGGCTACACGCTGGGCAGCGCCGACTTGCTGCGCCGCGCGATGGGCAAAAAGAAGATCGAGGAGATGCAGCAGCAGCGCGAGACCTTCGTGAAAGGCTGCGCGAAGACGAATCACATTCCCGCTCCGAAGGCGAACGCGATCTTCGATTTGCTAGAGAAATTCGCCGGCTACGGCTTCAACAAATCCCACGCCGCCGCCTACGCCATCGTCGCGTATCAGACCGCCTACCTAAAGACGAACTATCCGGTGGAGTTTCTCTGCGCACTCATGACGAACGACATGGCCAGCACGGAAAAACTGACCATCCTGCTCAACGAATCGCGGTCGATGGGCGTGGAAGTCCTGCCGCCCGACGTGAACGAAGGCGAGATGAACTTCGCCCCCGCGCGCGACGGCCAGGTCATCCGCTTCGGCATGGCCGCGATCAAAGGCGTGGGCGAAGGAGCGGTGCAGTCCATTTTGAAGGCACGCGTGGACGGCGGAAAATTCACCTCGCTCTCCGACTTGTGCGAACGCGTGGACAGCCGCGCCGTCACGCGCAAGGCGTTCGAGGCGCTGATCAAAACCGGCGCGTGCGACAGCTTTGGCGAGACGCGCGCCACGTTGTTCGGCGCGATTGACCGCGCGATGACCCGCGCCGCCAGCGTGCTCGCCGACCGTCAGCGCGGGCAGTCCTCGATGTTCGGCATGTTGGAGGAGAAGGCGGCGGGTGCGCCGGAAAAAATGGCGCAACTGCCGGAGTGGCCGCAGAGCCAGTTGCTCGCGCAGGAAAAAGAACTGCTCGGCTTCTACGTCACCGGCCATCCCCTCACGCCCTTCGCGCCGCTCCTGGAAAAGTATTGCCTCGCCACCACCGTCACCGCCGCGCAACTGCCCAACCGCACTTTGACCCGCATCGGCGGTCTCGTCACGGCGGTGCAGCAGGGCGTCTCCAAAAAAAGCGGCAAGCCCTACGCGATGGTCACGCTGGAGGATTTGGAAGGCACGATGCAGATGCTCTGCCTAAACGATCTCGAAAAATTTCGCGACCTGCTCGTGGTCAACAAGGCCGTGCTCGTCGTCGGCGAAATCAACAACGGCGAGGACAAACCGAAACTGTTCCCGCAGGAAATGATGCCGCTGGAAGACGCACCGCGCAAATACACCAAGCAGGTTCATCTGCGGCTGCACAGCTCGAATCTTTCACCGGACCGGCTGAAAAACATTTTCGACCTGACCACGGCGCATCGCGGCAAATGCCCGCTCTACCTTTGCTTCAAGCAGCCCGGCGGCGAACTGGTCTTTGTGGAAAGCCACGAAAACTTCCGCGTCAACCCGTCCCGCGAACTCCAGCAGGCCGTGGACGACCTGCTCGGCGAAGACGCTTACTACGCGAAAGTGGACACCAGTCTGCCGGAGCGAACGAAGCGGGTTTGGGAGAAAAAGGGCACGACGAACAACGGTGAGGAGTAGGGCCAAATCAAACTACTCGCGGGGAACCAATTTGTCCGCACTACAGCCCAGCGCCTTTCGGAGACGCGCAAAGGTGGTGGCGAGAACATTGGTTTCCCCGGTCTCGATTTTTTGAACATTGCGGATGTCGATGTCGATGAGTTCGGCCAGCCGACCTTGGGTTTTTCCGATAGCGTTTGATGCGGCGGTCAATCTCCTTTATTTGGTCACAGGTAAGGCTTGGCACTTGACGGCACGGCATGAACCGAACAATTCGCGAATTGACGACTGGACCAATGCGTGTGGAGCCCGTCAGGGAATTGTTTGAGCGTTGTGGCTGGACAGAGAATGTAGAATCGCTCGACAGTACATTGGTAAAAATTCGAGAGCAACTGCGCAAAATGGGCTGAACAACTTGGTTTTGAATCGGAACGTGACGTTAGCCAAGCACACGTCTTGCTGATGTTGGATTGAATCAACAAAGATATTCCGTCCCGCTAAAAAAGTCATCGCAATCGCCTCCACCCGCGCCAACGATGGGAACTGTGTCTGGCGAAACGGGTCAAACCGGCGTTTGCTGTCCAATCACCACAAAAACGATTTCTGTTCGCCCACCTGTTTGTCGCCGTCCCAGAGGGTGACGCGCCAGGCGACCAGTTCGCCGAACTTTTTGTATTCCTCGCCTTCCAGCTTGATCGCGCTCCAGTTGCTGAACCAGCCGTCGGGCTTGACGGTTTTTTCCAGCACCACGGGCTTTGAGTTCGTGCTGGTGGAGCCAGCCGGGCTGCCGCGCAATTCCACGCGCAGCTTCGCCTCTTTCAAGCCGCCGTCCTTCCACTGAATGTCAAAGCGCAACGCGGAGCGCAGCGCGGGAGTCTGACCGAGTTTGGCTTGGTAGGCGTCGCGTTCGTAAAGGCTGGGATGCAGCGCGTGCCGGCCCCTGAGGTCGAGGAAGTGGGGCAGCACCTTGATGACTTTGGATTCCGCGTGGGCGGCGACGGCCGGGACCAGCCAGAGCAGACAGAGAATTTTTTTCCAGCGCATGACCGGACGATAGGCAGCGCGGTGGCGCGACTCAATTCAAAAACTGAAGCGGGCGGCGTGAGAACGTGAAGACTCTGTCGGACAGAGAAAGGCCCGGCATGAATCGAAAGGTGGGGGAGACTCTATCGAGCCGATCCTGCCGCCGCCGGCAGTGCGAAGACGGCGAGCAGCTTGGTGGTTCCATCCGGGAAGCATGTTTGCGGTGCCCGCCTCGCTCCGCTCGAACCGGGCTTGACGGAGTCTCGCCCCATCGCGCCTGCACGGGCGCGCCCCGGGGTCCACGGTGTAGTCGGGCATTCACTTCTTTTGGGGGAGGCGGCGGGTTGAAAAGCTTCGCGCGCCTCCCTACGATCGGCGCATGGACAAACGATCTTGGATCATTGCCAGCGTGCTTTCGGTGCTGCTGGTCGTCGGCCTCATCAGCTTCTCAGCGTGGCGGGCGCGCAGCGATCTCGACCGCGCCGGGCGTGAACTCGCCGGGGCGCGCGCGGCGTCCGACCGCGCGCAGGCGCAGCTCGACGCCATGAAAAAGGAGACGGAGGAGGCCCGCGCGAAGATCGAGGAACTGCGCCAAGAAAAAGAGCAGGCCGGCAAGGTGCAGAAAAGTCTCGAGGACGAAATGCGCGCGTCGCTCGAATCGAAGGACGTGACCATCTCGCAGCTTCAGGGGAAACTGACCGTGACTATTCTCGACCGGATTCTCTTCGATTCGGGTGAGGCCGAATTGCGCGGCGAAGGGGAACGGGTGCTGCGGCAGATCGCCGCCGTGCTCGCGCAATTTCCCAGGCGGCAGATCCACGTCATTGGCCACACGGACAACGTGCCGATCCGCGCCGGTGCCCGCGGGCGTTATGCGAGCAACTGGGAACTCTCGACCGCGCGCGCCACGGCCGCCGTGCGGTTTCTCCAGGAGAAGGCGGCGGTCGATCCGCGCCGGCTGGGGGCGGTGGGCCACGGGGAGTTTCATCCGATCGCGGACAACAGCACGGCGGAGGGACGCGCCAAAAACCGCCGGATCGCGCTGGTGGTGCTGCCGGAGGAACAGGTCGTGGCGGATGTGCCGAAGGCTGCGCCGCCGGTGACGCCGCCGGTGACGCCTGAAAAACCACTCCCCACCGAGCCGCCGGGGTTGAAGGAAGATTAGGGCGATGTAGCGGTGGGCGTCCCCGCCTGCCGCAGAGCCGGTGCGTCCCGCCCGGCAGAAAAAGCGTGGTGCGACCTGGCGTGTTGGAAATTTCGTGAGCCCCTGTTTGTGGGCGTTTTTTCCGGGCGGCGGGACGCGTGCCCTCTACGGCAGGGGGTGAGGCCCGCCGCTACAGGGGAGGCCGCTCATCAGCCGTTCAAAACCGGTTTCCGGTTTTAGTGGCAGCCGCAGCCGGAGCCGCAGGAGCCGGAGAAATCCTCCGCGGTCGGGACGCGGCCCAGCTCGAAGGTCTTGGCGACATGCTTCATGATCGACTCCTGCATTTCGTGCATTTCCTGCTGCGCCTCCATGAAGCCGCGCGCCACGGGGTCGGCGGAAAATTTCTCGCGCAACGATTCAAAATCGGCCACTTCCTCGCCGGTCAGCTCTAGGCCCTGCTGCTGCTTGTGCTGGAGAAACTGGCCTTTCTCGCTGAGCAGCTCATACTGGCCGCGCGCCGTGTCGTTCACCATGAACTGGTCGATGCGCAGGCGGATGCTTTGAAATTCGGGCTGGTCGAGGATGGTTTGGCAGAGGTCGTGGGTTTTCCCCATGATGGCACCGGCTTCGATGGTCGTTTGCATAATTTAATTTTTTCTCCGGCGCGGCCGGGACGTTTTTCGACGGGTTCGTTGAACGGATGAAATACAGCACACCGCCGGGCGGACTTCAACCCTAGCTTTTGCGCGAGGCGGTGAAAGCGCCGCGTTCGTAGCGCCGGCATCCGCGCCGGCGAGTTCGGGGCGCGTCTCGCGGCCAGTTCATGGAACAAGGGGCGGAGACGCCCCGCGAACTCGCCGCCGGGGACGGCTGCGCTGCGGCACCTTTGCCCAGGAAACGAATTCCCAAACCGCCGCCGCCCTGCTACATCACGCACATGTCCAAGCCCGTCTTGAAATCGATCGCGCCCGAGGAACTCACCCGGCTCGCCCTCGCCACCATCAAGGCCGCGCGCTTTCCGCAGCTTGCCACCATCGATGGCGACCAGCCGCGCCTGCGTCCGGTCTCGCCCGTGCGGACCGACGGCTTCATCATCTACGTGGCGAACCTCCGCGCCTATCGCAAGACCGGGGAGATTGCCGCCAATCCGAAGGTTGAGCTTTGCTATGTGGACGACCAGCACAACCAGGTCCGCATCACCGGCGTCGCGGAAATTCTGAAGGACCGGCCCTTGCTCGAAGAAATTTGGAACACCAATCCGCTCCTGCGCCAGTATCTCGGCTCCATCGACAACCCGCAGCTCATCATCTATCGCGTGACGCCGGCGCGCGTCCGCTACATGGTGGAATGGGCGCTGGAGTATTACGAGGTCCCGCCGATGGCGGGCTGAAACATTCCGGCCGGCGCTTCGCTCCCGTCAACCGTCGCACATGGACAACAACCGCTTTTTCAAAGGCTGGGCCAAACCGGGGCCGCCGGCACCGGGCGCGGGCACCGGCGTTCCTGGACCCGGCGAGACGCTCGACGCCATCAGCGGCGACTGGCGGATTTTCCAGCTCAAGAAGGGTCACCGCTTTTCCACCGACGATTTGCTCACGGCGTATTATGGCACCTGCTGGTGTCCCAGCGCCCGGACGATCCTCGATCTCGGCAGCGGGGTGGGCACGGTGGGGATGATTGCCGCGTGGCGTCTGCCCGGCGCGCGGTTGGTGGCCGTCGAGGCGCAGGAGGAAAGTGTGGCGCTCGCGAAAAAATCCGCGCGTTACAACGGCCTGGAGGCGCGCTGCGAAATTCGCGCCGGCGATTTCCGGGACGCGGCCATCTTGCGCGAAGACGAAAAATTCAATCTCGTGCTCGGCAGCCCGCCCTATTTCCCGCTGGACGCCGGAGTGCATGGCGATCACCCGCAAAAAATCGCCTGCCGCTTCGAGGCGCGCGGGGACATTGCCGATTATTGCCGGACGGCGGCGCGGCATCTGGACTGGGGCGGATTGTTTGCCTGTGTTTTTCCCGTGCAGCCAGCGGCGCAGCAGGATCGCGTGACGGCGGCGGCGCGGGCGGCGGGGCTGGTCATCATCCGCTGGCGTCCGGTGATCTTGAGCGAAGGGGAGCCGCCGCTGCTGGGTTTGTTTGCGATGAGCCGTGCGGAGCATCTGCCGGAATGGTTTCGCGGGCAGACGTGGATGGAGCCGGCGCTGGTCATTCGCACGCAAGGCGGGGAGGTCCACCCGGAATATCAGGCGCTGAAATTATCAATCGGTTTTCCGCCCTGAAGTTCCTGGGCTGCCGAGATGGTTTCAAAACTCGATGACGTTCTCCCGTGAGCCTCCTCTTGGTAGCGGCCGCTGGGCAGCGGCGGCAGACTTGCGCGGCGGGTAACCGGGAAAAGAATGGCCGCACCTGCACCGGCGCGGCGACGGGGTCAGGGCTTGGGGGATTCTTTGCCGGTCAGGATGGAAATGGCCTTGTCGAGCTGCGGGTCGCGTTCGGCCAGCCAGTCTTCGGGAGAGAGGCGCACGGGCACATCGGGCGGTTCGCCATTATTTTCCATGGTCGTGCCGTCCATCCGGTATACGCCAGTGATCGGCATGCGGGCGTTGGTGCCGTCCACGAGCTTGAGGGCGAAGGTCCAGATGACGTAGCCGGGCGTGGGCATGCCGACCAACTTGGCGAGGCCGCGCGCGCGCATCGCATGGGGGAACATCTCGCCGTTCGAGTAGCTGTGCTCGTTCATGAGCACGACAAATTTCATGTTCATCGCCGAGTAGGGCGCGGTCTCCCGGGCGGTATCGCGGGTGCGGTTCCACCCGTGCTGCTTGCGCTCGAGCCAGTCGATGAGCGTGTCGGAAATGTTACCGCCGTTGTTGAAGCGCACGTCGATGATCATGCCCTCCTTGCCGACCATGAACTCGTAAATCTCGCGCTCGAACTGCGCCTGGTTGTTCTGGTTCATCGAGGCGATGTGCAGGTAACCGAGCTTGCCGCCGCCCTGCTGCGCGACGTATTTGGAGAGGCGGTCGGTGCGGTTACGGTAGTTCAGCTCGATCCATTCCTCCGGGGTGAGGGCCTTGTATTTGACGGTGCGCGTGCTTTTTTTGTCCGCGTTGGTGCTGACCAGAAATTCCAGTTCGCGGTCCTGCTTGTCGTTGATCCATTCGTAGAGCTTCTCGTCGAGCCGCACGTCGCGGCCGTTGATGGCTAGGACGAATTCACCAGACTTGATCTCGGTCTTCGGGTAGGAGCCTGGCGCGCCGGCCGGCACCCCGGCCACTTTCAAGCCGGGTCCGGCGTGGCCGTAGTCAAAGGTGAAACCCAGTTGCGGGGTGACGGGCGAGGCCGGGCCGCCGCCGGCTGTGACTTCGGAATGGGAGGCCTCGAGTTCGCCGACCATCATGTGGAGCAGCGTGGCGAATTCATCCGGCGTCTCCACCGCGTCGAGCAGCGGCTCGTAGCGGCTCCGGATTTTTGCCCAGTCGCGCCCGTGGAAATTGGCGTCGTAGAAGCTGCGCTCGTAGCTGCGCCAGAACTGGGTGAAAGCCGCCTGCCGTTCGGCGCGCACATCGCGTTCCCAGTCGGCGGTGAAGGTGACCTTCTCCTCCTTCTTGTCGTCGAGCTTCATGGTGTGCGGCTCGCCGCTGAACACGAGGGAAATCTTTTTTCCGTCTTTGCTCGCGCGCAGTTGCGAACGCCCGCCGCCGGTCGTCAGGCGCTTGGTCTCCTTGCCGTCGTAGCTGACCGACCAGAGATCGCCTTCGGACAGGAACAGGATCTGTCCGTCGGCGGTCACGATCAGGTCGGCCTGGGGGGCCTGGGTGCTGAACTTGCGGATGCGGCGCGGCAGATCGTCGAAGTCGATCACCACCTTCACCACGTTGGTTGATTTTTCATACTTTAGGTCCACGTCGGACACGCGGGCGGTCTCCTTGGTCAGCGGCAGGACGTAGAGGCCGTTGCCGTCGCGATTGCTTTGGAAGAACAAATACTTTCCGTCCGGCGACCAGGCCGGCAGCCCGTGCTGCGCGAAGAGCTGCGTCACGTTCCGGGCCTCGCCGCCGGCCGTAGGGATGATCCAGAGGTTGAAGGCCCGGCTTTCGCCGCGCTGGGAAAACGCGACCCACTGCATGTCCGGCGACCAGGAGAAGTCCCCGCCGCCCAGGCCGTGCCATTGCGGGCCGGGCAGGCTGACCAGTTTGCGCGCCTCGCCGGTCTCGAGGGTGAGCAGATAAAGCCCGCCCTCGCGGCCCGTGACCCAGAAGCCCAGTTGTTTGCCATCGGGCGACATTTTCACCCGGTCCACGTCGCTGGTGCGGTTCCAGAGCGGTTTCACCTTGAGCGACTCCACGTCCATCTCGAAGAGCCGCGTGTAAAACTCGCGGTCGGAGGTGAAATAAATTTTCTTCCCGTCCTGCGACCAGGAAAAGTCCGAGTCGTCGCCCGCCCAGTCGGTCAGGCGGCGGGCGAACTCGGCGCTGCGGCCGGCCACGCCCTTGGGCTTATCGATGCCGATCGTCCAGATTTCGCCGCGCAGGCCAAAGGCGAAGCTCTTGCCGTCGGGCGACGGCTCGGCCTCGGTCACGCCGGTGGTTATTTTTTCGCGGCGGCGGGTGGTCTGCTTTTCGTCGGCGGCGGCGATGAGCCTAATTTTCTCCGGCTCCTTTTTCCCGCTCTTCAGCAGCCAGAGATCGGGGCCGTACTCGAAGGCGATGTCGCCGCTCTTTGCCGCGACACAGGGTGCGCGCACCGCGCCGCCGGTGAAGATGGTGAGCGGCTCGCCGTGGCCGTTCAGATCGTAGAGCCAGAGATTGGGCGTGCGGCGCGGGTTGTCGGCTACGGGCGAAATCGTCTCGTCGAGCTTGCTGACCGAGGGCGTGGTCTCGCCGACGGTGACGGTGAGCAGGTGTTTGCCGTCGGGCATGAACCGCGTCCAGAGATTCTGGCGGCGGTCGTCGGTCAGGGCGCGGCGCGTGCCGTTGGTCAGATTCAGGAGGCTGATCTGGGCGGCAGCGGAGCCGAAATAGCGCGGGCGCGTCCAGTGAAAGCCGTAGCGGCCATAGACCACGGTTTTTCCATCAGGCGAGTACGAGGGCCAGTTCATCGGGGCATAATCCTCAGCCAGCATCCGGGTCTGCAGTGTGTCGGCGTCCAGCGCGTAGATGGCATGGTTCGGCGTGTCGCGCTTCGAGGAGAAGAGGAGATATTTTCCGTCCGGACTCCAGCCGGTGGGCATCTCCGAGCCGGAATGAAAGGTGAGCTGCCTGGTCGCGCCGCCATCGGAGGGCACTAGGAAAATGTCCCAGTTGCCGGTGCGTTTGCTGGCGAAGGCGATCCATTTACCGTCCGGCGAAAAAACGGGAAAGGCGTCCGTCTCGAGGTGCTGGGTGAGCGGCGTGGCGCGGCCGCCCTTGGTGTCGGCGACCCAGACATCGCCGCGATAGGTGAAGGCGAGGCGCGTCCCGTCGGGGCTGAGGGCGGGCTGGCGCGCGCCAACGACGGGCGGGCGGGCGGGCGCGGTGAGCTGCCCGGAGGTGCGCCCGGCGGAGGCGGCCAGCAGCAGGCCGATGGAAATTTGCGTGACGAATTTTATCTTCATTTTCAGTAGTACGGAGAGAGATAGTTTACGCCTTTACCGTGCGAATGGGAAGCGTGAGTTTGGCCTTCGGCACCCGGCGGCGCATCTGAACACTATTTTTGAATCAGAAGGGGCAGCGATCCGATTCCGTAGTGGGGCAGGCGTTCCGCCCCTCATCCCCTCCCCGAGTTCACGGGCGAGACGCCCGGGGACACAGCCGGACGGCTGCGCCACTAGATTTTCTCCATAAAACATGTAGCTTTTCACTGGTGGGCGGTTCTGGCAGGATGAGGGCATGAAAGCCATTCCCGTCCCCATGTGTGAACGCATCCTCAAGCTCTACGACCAAGGCAAAAGCACCGGGGAGATCGCCGCCAGCACTTCCAGGCCCGGGGCATGCTGGAACCGCAAACTCACCGTTGCGGCCGCAAGTCTCTCCTGACTGCCGCCCGCCAAACCCGCCTCCAACAGTTGCTCGCGCGGCGTCCGGACGCCACGCTGGCAGAACTGGGGGCGCAGTTGGCACGGCCCACCTCCACCATTGACCTGTGGTTGAGCCGGCTGGGCTGGA
>Ga0208960_1001528_pt1 | contig 12281 bp, 13 predicted proteins | sample GreLakmeON33MSRF_FD_187703 | JGI IMG/M metagenome (GOLD analysis project Ga0208960, IMG submission 187703) | Freshwater lentic microbial communities from great Laurentian Lakes, MI, USA - Great Lakes metaG ON33MSRF (SPAdes) | ecosystem: Environmental > Aquatic > Freshwater > Lake | place: Great...
GATACCGAGTTCTAAGCACCGGGCATAGATGGTCGGAAAATGTGACTTAATAAAGTCAGGTGATTTGTGTGAGATATCTAAATACACACAATCGATACCACGTTTTTTCATTTCGAAGTCAATCGCACGGGCGACAATATCGCGGGAAGCTAATTCACCTCTTGCGTCATACTCATCCATGAAACGTGATCCATCAGGTAATTTTAAAAGACCACCTTCGCCTCTTACAATTTCAGATATTAAAAAAGATTTAGCTTTGGGATGATAAAGACAAGTCGGATGAAACTGAATAAATTCCATATTGGCGACGCGACATCCTGCACGCCATGCCATAGCCACTCCATCCCCAGTGCTTACATCAGGGTTAGTCGTATAGAGATAAACTTTGCTGACACCGCCTGCTGCAAGAATAGTTTCTTTAGCAGATACCGTGATGACTTTACCTGTTTTGTTATTAAGAACATAAGCCCCTAAGCAACGATTGGATTTAATCTTTTCAACTTTTAAAGATTTTTTTTCTGTAATGAGGTCGACTGCAATATGGTTTTCTAGAATCGTGATATTGGCGTGCGCTTTAACTTGTTCACTCAAAGTTGCCTGAATCGCTCGACCTGTTGCATCTTTTGCATGAACTACACGCCTATGGCTATGGCCACCTTCTTTGGTTAAATGAAATTGGTGTGTTGTTTCATCACGGCTAAAAGGTACATGTAAATCATTAAGCCACTGAATGGCCTCTTTACCTTGGGATGCGACAAAGCTCGCGACTTTGGCGTTAGTTAAACCACCCCCAACAAATTCGGTATCCTTCACATGACTTTCAATGGAGTCCTCATTCGACATGACCGCAGCCACCCCACCTTGAGCCCACTGGCTAGAGCTATCTAGAATTTCACGCTTACTCACGATGAGTACTTTTTTGTGGTCAGCTAACTTTAAAGCTGAAGTAAGGCCGGCAAGACCGCTACCTATAATAAGCACATCACAACGTAACATTTTGCGTATTTTTCATGAACTAATTAAGAATGACTGCGTCTGTAAGGTAAATATAAAGTATGTTTATTGTTTTTAACGAAAGAAATTAAAATAAAAAAACCAATGTCAACACTTAACAATAACATAGAACAAAAGAAATTATCACTCGTTGCAGATAAGTCCGCCGTGTATACTTCTGATCATGATAAATCTTCGATGTCAGCCGTTGTGAGCGAGAAAATAGAAAATCCGAATCGTGCACTCGACCAGGTTTTAGTCGAAAGTGCTCAGCAGGGCGACAAGAAAGCTTTCGGTCTTTTAGTCGAAAAATATCATCGCAAGCTCGGTCGCATCTTAACACGCATGGTGCGTGATCAAACTGAGATTGAAGACATCGTCCAAGAAACATTCATTAAAGCTTATCGTGCCCTCCCTAATTTTAGAGGCGATAGTGCTTTTTATACCTGGCTCTATCGTATCGGTATCAACACCGCAAAAAATCATTTAGTGGCGATGGGCAAACGGCCCCGCAATATGACTGAATTTGAAAATGAGGATGGTGAGTTTGAAGAAACGCACCAAGTGGCGGAGTTTGAAAATCCAGAGACAACATTACTCACGAAAGAAATTGGTATTACTGTCAATGCCGCGATTGAATCCTTGCCAGAAGAATTAAAGGTAGCGATTACATTACGTGAAATTGAAGGTTTAAGTTATGAAGAGATTGCAGAGATGATGGAGTGTCCTATTGGCACTGTGCGCTCTCGCATTTTTAGAGCGCGTGAAACGATTGCAGAAAAATTAAAGCCGCTTTTGTCACAACACAATAATAAACGTTGGTAAATTTAATTTTAAGGAAAAGTTATATGAAAGAAAAAATTTCAACACTCCTCGATAATGAGCTCGATCTTAAAAGTTCAAGTCAAACGGTAACGGAGATTAGTAAAGATAGCCGTTTACGCGAGCGCTTCGAAACTTATCAATTAATTCGCGACTCAATTAAAAATGAATTGAGTGACGTAAACCTTTCATCTAAATCTATTCTAGATGCCATTGATAAAGAGCCGATCCAATTGCAGTTTAAGAGGCCATCTAAACTTCAATCTGCGATTGCACTCCCGACACCGTCATGGATGTCTTGGCCGGTAGCGGCATCATTTATTGCTGTTCTTTTTGTAGGGGCGATGATCACGACAAATCCTTTACATATGAAACCAACGAATGTCATTGAAATTGCTAAGGATATTCCAAATGAATATATTGAAGCCCATCAAATGTTAGCGCCGACTAATGTCGCGTTTTATGTCGAAACACAAGCTAAGTAATTTTTCTATGCAGCGATTAGCGATTGGCTTAATTACCTTTGCCTTAAGTTTTTATGCACAAGGCGCTGAGGATCCTTGGCTTCATCTAGAAAAAGCTTCTCAAGCCGCCAGAAAATTAAGTTACAAAGGTATTTTTCTTTATCAAAATTTCCAGGATGTCCGCTCCATCGAAATCACCCATCTAAATAATGGAGAAGAAGAGTTCGCCCGCATGGTGACATTAGACGGCCAGCCTCGAGAAGCGTTATCGCGCGGCAATAATATGGTGCTGTTTAATTCAAATAAAGAAAATGTCATTATTCAAGAGAGACAGGGTCAAAATTTATTTCCTGCTATCTTACCTCTAGACATTGAAAGTGTTAAGGCGATTTACACTCTTCGCTTTGCTGATCAAGAAAGGATTGGCGGCCGTGAAGCTCAAATTGTTTATCTTGAGCCCAAAGACCAGTTTCGATATCTTTATAAGCTATGGCTCGATAAAGAATTTGGCTTGATTTTGAAGATGAGTATTTTAGATGATCAACAAAAAATGATTGAACAAGCAAGCTTTAATCAAATTGCGTTATTTAGTGGTCAAGATTTAAACTGGTTTAAACCGAATGTCGATACACATAAAAAATACATCATGGATGAGGTGTCTGAAAATAAAATATCACACGAAAAATATTGCACTATTACTAATTTGCCGGCAGGCTATAAAGAGGTGAGTCACGTCACAAGAGCCATGGGTAATAAGCAACAGACTGTGCATCACTGGGTATTCTCAGACGGAATCTCCTTTGTCTCTCTATTTGTTAATCCTATCCCCAAAGATCAGAAGTCTCGACTAGGTGAAACGCGAGTAGGTTCATCCTATGTGCATGCGAGAGTGATGAATGGCAATCAAATTATGGTGGTGGGTGCAGTGCCAAAAGCAACTATTCAAAAAATTTCGAATTCGATTCAGGATATGAAAGCGCATTAAATGATCGAAGAACAAGCCATTGTCATTAAAACTTCAAAAGATCGAGTCACACTCGAAATAGTTCGGACTAAGCCATGCGGTTTATGCGGACAGGTCAGAGGTTGTGGCAATTCAATTTGGGGAAAAATTTTTTCACATCGATCAGGCTTCATTGAAACAAGAAATGATTTGAATGCAAAGTTAGGGGATGTCGTCATCTTAGGTATTGATGAAACGTTTATGCTTAAAGGTTCGCTCATGCTTTATGGCGTCCCGCTTCTTCTAATGTTTTTAGGCATGGTGATTGCAAATAGTTTTGCAAAAGATATGATCGAATTTTATTCATTGTTAGGCGCAGTTTTAGGATTATCTTTAGGTGTCATGATGATTAAGCGCGTCATTAACGAAAAGATGCAAATGTTTTATAATGAAGCAAGATTGATTCGTTTTAAATAATTCATTTAAGGAATATATAGACTATGTTGAGACGTCTTTTTTATGTGTGCATATTTCAGCTTTTACTTGTGACTGGATTAGCGGCTAAAGATCTTCCAGACTTTACTGAGCTCGCAGAAAAACAAAGCCCTGTGGTGGTCAATATCAGCTCGAGTCAAAAAAATCGTGCGAATGCTATGGGCCAAGGATCGCCCGAAGATGAGCAGATGCAAGAATTTTTTAAGCGTTTTGGTATTCCAGTGCCACCAGGTATGCCGCCTCATAATGGTCGCGGACAACAGCCCGCTCCAGATAAACAAGTCTATGCCACAGGGTCCGGATTTATTGTGACGACCGACGGTTATATTTTAACGAATGCGCATGTAGTAAAAGACGCAGATGAAGTTATGGTGAAGCTTAATGACAAGCGAGAATTCAAAGCGAAAGTAATCGGGATTGATTTAAGAACGGATGTCGCCGTATTAAAAGTGAATGCGAATAACTTACCGAAAGTAAGTATTGGAAATCCTGACACAATTAAAGTGGGAGAATGGGTGGCTGCGATCGGCGCCCCTTTTGGTTTAGAAAATACGATGACAGTGGGTATCGTCAGCGCTAAAGGCCGGGCATTACCGCAAGAAAATTTTGTCCCCTTCATTCAAACGGATGTGGCGATTAATCCAGGTAATTCAGGTGGCCCCTTATTTAATTTAAAAGGTGAGGTGATAGGGGTTAACTCGCAAATTTATAGTCGAACCGGTGGCTATATGGGGCTCTCATTTGCAATTCCTATCAATGTTGCGATGGACGTCATGAATCAGCTTAAAACTAATGGCAAAGTGATTCGTGGTTGGTTGGGCATTGCAATTCAAGAAGTAACCAAAGAACTTTCTGAATCTTTCGGCATGAAAAATACGAATGGTGCATTGGTCGCTGGGATTGAAAAAGGCGCACCAGCAGAAAAGGGCGGTCTGCAACCGGGGGATGTTATTACAAAATTTGATAATAAGTTGATTGAGATGTCATCTGATTTGCCCAAAGCGGTTGGTAATACGAAACCAGGTAAAACGATCGTGGCTGAAGTCTTCAGAAAAGGCAGCATCAAAATACTTAACTTAACAGTCGGTGAAATGCCATCCGATCAAGCCGAAGTGATTGCAAGCAATAAGGCGCCTGACAAAGCAGACGTGAATCGTTTAGGTCTAGTTTTAAAAGAAGCGCCACCTCAACAACGTAAAAAAATGAACGGCAAAAAAGGTCTGCTAGTTCTAGATGCGCAAGGTTCAGCAGCAGCTGCTGGTATTCGTCGGGGTGACATTGTCTTAGCGCTTAACAACGGCGAAGTCGAAAGTGCTGAAGATTTTGCCAAAGAAGTGTCTACCATTCCTAACGGCAAGACGGTAGCTCTCCTTATTTTAAGAAATGACGAGACACTATATGTGCCCGTCAAGATCACGAATGAGCGATAAAATCAGCTAGTTTAAAAGCTTTGTTGTAAAATACATGCTTTCAATCAAAGGCGCTTAAAGAGTTTTAAGCGCCTTTGTTATTAGGCAACTGAAGGCATCATGATTCTTCATGGATAACATTAGAAACTTTTCAATCATCGCGCATATCGATCACGGTAAGTCGACCTTGGCGGACCGTATCATTCAATATTGTGGCGGTTTATCAGATCGCGAGATGGAAGCGCAAGTTTTAGATTCGATGGATCTCGAGCGCGAGCGAGGCATTACTATCAAGGCGCAAACAGCGGCCCTTCAATATAAAGCGCTTGACGGCAAAATATATAATCTCAATCTCATTGACACACCCGGGCACGTCGATTTCACTTATGAAGTGAGCCGCTCTCTTGCCGCTTGTGAGGGCGCACTTTTAGTGGTTGATGCAAGCCAAGGTGTTGAAGCGCAGACAGTAGCGAATTGTTATACCGCGATTGAACAAGGGGTTGAAGTGACCCCTGTGTTAAATAAAATTGATTTGCCATCTGCGGATCCAGATCGCGTGATCGAGGAAATAGGTGACGTGATTGGCATTGATGCGACAGATGCGATTCGCTGCTCAGCTAAAACAGGCGAAGGCGTGAGAGATGTATTGGAAACAATCATCTCTAAAGTCCCAGCTCCAAGAGGAGATGTGAGTAAGCCATTAAAAGCGCTTATCATTGACGCTTGGTTCGATAATTACGTGGGTGTTGTGATGTTAGTGCGTGTGGTTGATGGCGGTTTAAAACCAAAAGATAAAATTAAATTGATGGCGACAGGCGATCAATATCTTTGTGAGCAAGTGGGTGTTTTTACACCAAAATCGAGAAGCAAAGAATCGCTCTCTGCAGGTGAGGTAGGTTTTATTATTGCAGGGATTAAAGAGCTTGCAAGTGCTAAGGTCGGTGATACGGTGACGTTGGCAGACAAACCTGCAGCCGAAGCTTTGAGCGGATTTAAAGAAGTTAAACCACAAGTGTTTGCAGGTCTCTACCCCGTGGAGTCTAATCAATTCGAAGCTTTAAGAACGGCTTTAGAAAAATTAAGTTTAAATGATTCGTCCCTTCGTTTTGAGCCAGAAAATTCGACGGCCTTAGGTTTTGGATTCCGTTGTGGATTTTTAGGCCTTCTTCATATGGATATCGTACAAGAGCGTTTAGAGCGTGAGTATGATATGGATTTAATCACCACAGCCCCGACCGTTGTGTATGAACTTCTCAAAAGAGATGGTGAAGTCACCCAAATCGAAAATCCTTCTAAATTACCTGACACATCCCGCATCGAAGAAATTCGTGAGCCGATTATTCTCATTAATTTACTGATGCCACAAGACTATGTAGGCCCTGTCATGACCTTATGTAATGGTAAACGAGGCATTCAAAAAAATATGCAATACCTAGGCCGTCAAGTGATGCTCACTTATGAGATGCCACTTAATGAAGTGGTGCTCGATTTCTTTGACCGATTGAAATCGATTTCAAAAGGTTACGCGTCAATGGATTATGAATTTCTAGAGTTTAGAGCAGCTGATTTAGTCAAGCTTGATATTATGGTGAATGGCGACCGTGTCGATGCATTATCATTAATTGTGCATCGTTCAAATAGTATTTATCGAGGACGAGAAGTGGCGTCCAAAATGCGTGAACTGATCCCAAGACAAATGTTTGATGTTGCCATTCAATCATCCATCGGTGCTAACGTTATTGCGCGCGAAACGGTTAAAGCGATGCGAAAGAACGTGTTGGCTAAATGTTATGGTGGCGATATTTCGCGTAAAAAGAAACTATTAGAAAAACAAAAAGAGGGCAAGAAGCGTATGAAGCAGGTTGGGAATGTTGAAATTCCCCAAGAGGCGTTCTTAGCTATTTTAAGGGTGGAAGAAAAATGATTTTTGCTTTAGTGATGATCATAGTCTTAACAATAACAGGACTTATTTGGTTGCTCGATATTTTTGTCTTAAGCAAAAAAAGAGCAGCGAATGCAAAAGATCCTATCCTTGTTGAATATTCAAAAAGTTTTTTCCCTGTGATTTTATTAGTGTTCTTTATTCGCTCATTCATTGCAGAGCCTTTTAAGATTCCCTCAGGTTCGATGATGCCGACACTTTTAGCAGGCGACTTTATTTTAGTAAGTAAATTTAGTTATGGTATTCGTGTGCCTATTTTGAACTACACGATGATAGAAGTGGATAAGCCAAAGCATGGTGATGTGTTTGTGTTTCACTACCCGCCTAAACCATCGATCGATTATATCAAGCGTGTGGTAGGCCTTCCAGGGGATGTAATTGAATATAAAAGTAAAATACTTTATATTAATGATAAAAAAATAGAGCAGATATTCGTTGATAAATACCCATACGTCATGAATGAAATTCATCAGGTTGAAGCAAAAGAATTTCAAGAGGTGCTAGGTCATGCGAATCATTCCATTTTGATTCATGATCTACCCGGAGATAATTTTAAATTTGAAGTACCTAAGGGACATTACTTAGCGTTTGGGGATAATCGAGACAATAGTGCTGACAGCCGTGTATGGGGTTTTGTGCCTGAACATAACTTAGTAGGACGTGCCTTTTTTATTTGGTTTAACTTCGGCGAATTTAAACGTATTGGTACCATCATTCATTAATGGATAAAGAGCGTCAAGCCTCGTTAAGTCGGATCATTCATTACACGTTTAATGATTCTACTTTTATGGTCATGGCTCTCACACATCGCAGTTTTTCAGCGCAACACAATGAGCGTCTCGAATTCTTGGGCGACAGCGTCTTAAGTTTTCTCATCGCTGAAGAGCTTTATAAAAGATTTCCACGCATTGATGAAGGTGATTTGAGCCGCTTACGTGCGCAACTTGTTAAAGAAAGTTCATTGAGTGGTATTGCAACATCAATTGGTTTAGGTGACTTTATAAGATTGGGTGAGGGCGAATTAAAAAGTGCAGGGTGGCGACGCCCGTCTATTTTAGCGGACACCTTTGAATCTATCATTGGTGCGATTTATTTAGATGGCGGTTTAGAACCTACACATCAATTTGTCCTTCGGTTTTTTGAAGTCCAGTTAAATGAAATTGATCCTACACTTATTCAAAAAGATCCAAAAACTTTACTGCAAGAATTATTACAAAGTAAAAAGAGTGATCTTCCTATTTATTCAGTAGTCTCTATTGAAGGAGAAGCACACAGTCAAAAATTTACCATTGAGTGCATCATTAAGAAGTCGAATATTAAAACGCAAGGGGTAGGTAATAGCCGACGTATTGCAGAACAAGAGGCTGCATCGAAAGCTTATCAACTTATGTTGGAGATAGTTAATGAGTGAACATAAGATTACACGTTGTGGGACGATTGCAATTGTTGGTCGACCTAATGTAGGCAAGTCGACACTTCTAAATTATTTGGTAGGTAGTAAGATCAGTATCACTTCCAAAAAAGCACAGACCACACGCTATCAATTATTAGGTATCCAAACCATAGATGACACCCAGTTTCTTTTTATTGATACCCCCGGATTTCAGCTTAAGCATTTGAACCTCATGAATAAGGGTTTAAATAAAACCGTACACCAAGTATTAAGTGATGTGGATGTTGTTCTTTTTGTGATTGAGTCTCGTGGCATGACAGAAGAAGATCAAGCGGTCATGAAACTCATTCCTAAAGATCGCCCGACGATTCTAGTCATGAATAAAGTAGATTTAATGAAAGACAAGAATGCACTTTTAGAACAAATCAAAACCATGAGCGAGTCTTACAACTTCAAAGCTATGGTGCCTGTGTCTGCTAAAAAAAATAAACATCTAGATCATTTATTGTCCACCGTTCGAGATTTTTTACCGGAACAACCTTTTATCTATGGTGAAGATGAGATTACCGATAAGAGCGAAAGATTCCTTGCGTCCGAAATTATTCGAGAAAAAATTTTTCGTCTCACGGGCCAAGAAGTGCCTTATTCCATTGCGGTTGAAATTGAAAAATTCGAAGTCGAAGGTAAATTACGCCGCATTTTTGCCGCCATTATTGTCGACAAAGATAGTCAGAAGCCTATGTTGATAGGCAAAGACGGTGAGAAATTAAAGCAAATTTCAACCGAGTCTAGACAGGACATGGAAGAGCTCTTTGGAGGTACAGTATGGCTTGAGACTTGGGTTAAAGTAAAAAGTGGCTGGTCGACAGATCAGCGTGTTTTAAAATCATTAGGTCTTTAATTTTTTAAATGGCGACCCCAAATCATCGTCAAGAAAATCAGCGTGTGTATATCCTGCACACTTACCCTTTCAAAGAGACAAGTTTAATCGCAGAAGTTTTCACAGAAAAATTTGGCCGTATTCCAGTTGTTGCAAAGGGTGCTCGTCGCCCAAGGTCATCCATTCGGGGTATGCTTCAATCCTTTCAGGTTTTACTTGCGAATTGGTCAGGTAAATCTGAACTTAAAAGTTTAAATGGATTGGAGTGGTGCGAGAAGCTCACTATTTTAGAAGGCGACGCATTGATGTGTGGGTTTTATCTTAATGAATTGATGATGCGTCTATTACCTCGTGACGAGCCATATACAGAACTCTTTGATTTTTATCATGAAACCATTTTAGCTTTAAGTGAAGGTCGTGAACTCACTATTACATTGCGACGATTCGAACTCAAACTTTTACAAGCTTTAGGCTATGCAGTTAGTTTAGATCATGATGAGGATTCAAATCCAATTATCCCTGATAAAATATATCGCTATGAAGCTGAATATGGGGCGTGTGATTTAACGAAGACCGATCACGGCATTAAAGTCTTGGGTAAGACCTTACTTGATATGGCAAGTGATCAATATATCGATAAAGAAACACAACAACAAAGTAAGCAATTGATGCGCTATTTATTGGGCTTTTATTTAGGTGACAAACCACTGCATTCGAAACAACTCTTTGTCGACTTACAAGGATAAGAAATTTTATGTTAAAGCTCGGAATTAATATTGATCACGTAGCGACCCTACGACAAGCCCGTGGTACCAAGTATCCAAGCGTTGTCGAGGCAGCGCTTCGTGCTGAGCAAGCGGGTGCGGATAGCATTACTCTCCATCTTCGTGAAGATCGACGTCATATGCAAGATGAAGATATTTTTGCCATTCGACCCTTGCTTCAAACGAAAATGAATTTAGAGTTAGCAGCAACTGATGAAATGATCGCGATTGCATCCCGTGTGAAACCGCAGGATGTTTGCATCGTACCTGAGAGGCGTGAAGAAAGAACGACCGAAGGCGGATTAAATGTAAAAGAATCCTATGATCACCTTTACCGTGCAACGCAAACACTGACCCAGCAGGGTAGTCGTGTATCACTTTTTATTGCACCTGATTTAAGAGATATTGATTTAGCGAAAAAAATGGGCGTGCCCGTGATTGAAATTCATACGGGTAGATATGCAGATGCAGATGATGAAGTGACAAAGCAGAAAGAATTAAAACGTGTCAAAGAAGCTACTCAGCATGCCTTGTCTTTAGGACTTATTGTGAATGCTGGTCATGGGCTTCATTATCATAATGTGAACTTAATCGCAGCCATCCCTGGTATTGAAGAGCTTAATATTGGACATGCGATTGTGGCGCATGCATTATTTGTAGGATGGGATAACGCGATTCATGAAATGAAATTATTATTACGTTCTTATTCGATGTAATGTTTAAAAAGATAACCTTATTATGATATTTGGTATTGGTACTGACGTTGTTGAAGTTTCACGCATTTATGAATCCATCAAAAAATTTGGTGATACTTTTGCTCGTCGTATTTTAAGTGACTCCGAATTCGAAAGTTACCTAAAATCATCGACTCAATCTCGCTTCTTAGCGAAACGCTTTGCTGCTAAAGAAGCTTTCGCCAAAGCCTTAGGTACGGGTTTTAGATCGCCTGTACGTTTTCAAAATATTATCGTAGGCCATGATGATTTAGGAAAGCCTATTCTAGAATTTGATGAAGCATTAAAAGACTATTTAAAACAAAAAAAAATCTTAAGTCAGCATATTTCTATTTCGGATGAAAAGAATATTGCGACTGCCTTTGTTGTTCTCGAAACTTAAAAATTAAATGGAAGACATCGATTTCAATCGTCGCTTTGGTGGGGTCGAACGACTTTATGGAAAAAATACTCTAGATCTTTTTCAGAAAGCACATGTTTGTGTCATTGGTATTGGTGGAGTTGGGTCATGGGCTGCTGAAGCATTAGCGCGTAATGCGATTGGACAACTCACGCTTATTGATTTAGATCATATTGCCGAGTCGAATATTAATCGACAAATTCATGCGCTAAGTCACACGCTTGGAAAGTCTAAAGTATTAGCTATGAAAGAAAGAATTCTAGAAATTAATCCCATCTGTCAGGTCCATATTGTGGACGACTTTATTTCGAATGAAAATTTAGAAATACTCATTAAGAAAAATTTTGATGTCGTTATCGATGCAATTGATCAAGCAAGCATTAAAACAAGTTTGGCAATTCATGCTTTGAATGAAAAAATCCCACTGGTCATGACTGGCGGTGCCGGCGGGAGGATAGACCCTTCATTGATTAAGATAGCTGATTTAAGTTTAACCCATGGTGATAGGCTGACAGCCAAAATTCGGCATGATGTCAAAAAAGCGCTGCATTTAAAAGAATCGCAAAAGGTTGGTATTGACGTTGTCTTCACGGATGAAATCATGAAAAAACCTGAGGAAGCATGTGAAGCTGATGAGGCGCTCACAGGTCTTCATTGTGGTGGGTATGGCTCAAGTGTGATGGTGACAGCTACCTTCGGTTTTATGGCAGCGTCAGTCGCTCTAAAGAAATTACTCTAAAAAGAGCCCTTGAAATTTCATGACTCAACCCCCATTGTAAGTTCATCCCAATATTATTTTTAAAAGGTAATTGAACATGGCAACAAAAGAAAATACATCTGAAAAATTAGTCTTCCAAGCAGAAGTTAAACAATTGCTCCATCTCATGATTCACTCTTTATATAGTAATAAAGAGATCGTGATTCGCGAACTTATTTCAAATGCAAGTGATGCTACAGATAAATTACGCTTCGAAGCACTCAAAGACGCTAGCCTTTATGAAAAAGATTCTGAATTAAAAATTAGATTAAGTTTTGATAAAAA
>Ga0208960_1001529_pt1 | contig 12281 bp, 9 predicted proteins | sample GreLakmeON33MSRF_FD_187703 | JGI IMG/M metagenome (GOLD analysis project Ga0208960, IMG submission 187703) | Freshwater lentic microbial communities from great Laurentian Lakes, MI, USA - Great Lakes metaG ON33MSRF (SPAdes) | ecosystem: Environmental > Aquatic > Freshwater > Lake | place: Great...
CAATCGCTTTCCAGTGAAAACAAATTTCGTTGGCTTGTCGCTTGCTACTACTATGCAGGAGCACATTTCTGTTGAAATTGCAGACCACAGCGAAGTGTCAGTTTTTCTTGATTAATAAATAATTTTACTCAACTCTTTCAAAATTTACTTTCCACTGGGCACAATTCCACAAGTCCCAGATTTCATTACCTCTTCTATTACCATTTTTAATTCTATTTCTCGTCCCCCCTCTTCTCTTTTTGTCATACAGATAAAGCATATTATTCAACAATAATTTTTTCTGTATAAATTTTCTCTCCGGCATAAACTTTCACAAAATAAATTCCTTTTGCAGCGCTAGAAAGGTCTATTTCATTTGTGTTTTGTTTTTGAAATACACTTTCTCCGAGTAAGTTATAAATTTCAACACTTGTGATCTGATGCTGGTTTGAAAATGCAATACTAAACTTGCCTGTGGATGGATTAGGATAAATTGAAAATAAATTTTTGCTGTATTCGTTGTTATTAATTCCTGTTGAATTCTGGAAATATTTGGCAACAAACACATTGTTACCCCACCCAGTTAAATTAGCGACTCCGGAACCTGGGTCAAAGTCGGCTGTAAATTGAAAAAAACCTGTTGTGTAAACATTCCCGGACCCATCAAGGGCGATGGAGTAGCCATAATCGATATTTATCCCACCCATAGCGTTCGCCCATACAAAATTTCCGGAAGTATCTAATTTAGAAATGAAAATATCATTGATACCTGCCGAAGTTAAATTAGCGACTCCTGCACCCGGGTCAAAGTCGGCTAATCCTGCAAAATAACCTGTTGTGTAAACATTCCCGGACCCATCAAGGGCTATGGAATTGCCATAATCATAACTCATCCCACCCATCGCTTTCGCCCATACAAAATTTCCGGATGAATCTAATTTAGAAATAAAAATATCATTGCCACCTACCGAAGTTAAATTGGCTATACCTGCACCCGGGTCAAAGTCGGCAGTGTCACTAAAAACACCTGTTGCGTAAACATTTCCGGACCCATCAAGGGCTATGGAGTAGCTTTCTTCACCACCTGAACCACCCATCGCTTTCGCCCAAACAAAATTGCCGGATGCATTTAATTTAGAAATAAAAATGTCATAACTGCCTACCGAAGTTAAATTGGCTATACCTGCACCCGGGTCAAAGTCGACTGTTCCTCCAAAAATACCTGTTGTGTAAACATTTCCGGAACCATCAAGGGCTATGGAGTAGCCATAATCGGTATCTGCACCACCAATCGCTTTCGCCCATACAAAATTTCCGGAAGCATCTAATTTAGAAATAAAAATATCATTTAGGCCTGCCGAAGTTAAATTGGTAACTCCTGCACCCGGGTCAAAGTCGACTATGTCACTAAAAATACCTGTTGTGTAAACATTTCCGGACACATCAAGGGCTATGCAAAAGCTAACATCCCAAGATGTCCCACCCACACCCATCGCATTCGCCCAAACAAAATTTCCGGAAGCATCTAATTTAGAAATAAAAATATCAAAGCCCCCAGACGCATTTAAATTGGCGACTCCAGCACCTGGGTCAAAGTCGACTATGCTATTAAAACTACCTGTTGTGTAAACATTTCCGGACCCATCAAGGGCTATGGAGTAGCCATAATCGGAATTTACCCCACCCATCGCTTTCGCCCAAACAAAATTTCCGGAAGCATCTAATTTAGAAATGAAAATATCCTCGTAATTTTGCGAAGTTAAATTGAAGACGCCTGCACCCGGGTCAAAGTCGGATGTTGTTTCAAAGGTACCTATTGTGTAAACATTTCCAGAACCATCAATAGCTATGGAGTTACCACGTGCATTACCATTTCCACCCATAGCTTTAGCCCATTGAAGCGCTTGTGCATTTGCATCGTTGCTCAAACCAAATAAGGCGAGCGCACACACAAAGATTACTTTTTGTAATTTTTTTTTCATTTCTAATTTATTTTTTAACCATCTGACTAAAATAGTAAAAATTCTTTGAAACTCGTATTTAAAAAAAGCTTCTTCTGATTTGATTTGAAGAAAGAGAATTATTCCGGTACGGCTAACAAAAACTATTTTTGCATTCCTTTTTCCTCAGCTATTTCTTTAATTCCTTGTACCAACAGATCTAAATCTGCAATACTGGTATAAACATTTGGCGTAATGCGTGCTCCGTGAATATTTTCCCAATTAATAGCAACACAATGAATACGGTATTTCTCCATCAATTTCGCTTCAATGTCTTCTGGCTTTAATCCTTCAATGAAAACACTTGCAATGGCGCCACAAAATTGTCTGTCATTTGGAGTAATTATTTTTACGCCAGCAAACTTCTGAACTCTAGAAGTCCAATACTCTCTTAAAAAATGCATCCGCGACTCTTTTCTTTTTGAGCCAATCAAAGAATGAAAATCGATTGCAGCACTAATCGCCATTTCAGAAGGAAAAGAACGTGTGCCCAGTGATTCAAATTTACGAATATCAGTTCCGTCGGGTTCATTGTTTGACATTAATGCCCAAACATCTTTAATTTTTTCTTTTTTAATCCACATCATACCGCTACCAAATGGAGCACCCAACCATTTGTGTAAACTCGTTGCCCAATAATCACAACCTAAATCGCCAATTTTATAATCAAGCAAACCAAATGTGTGAGCACTGTCACAAATTACTTCAATGTTTTTTTTGTGTGCTTCGTCAGCAATTTTTCGCACTGGCAAAACTTGTCCCACCCAGTTGATCATGTGCGTCACATGCACAACTCTAGTTTTATCTGTAAATAAGGAAGTGTATTTTTTTGTAAGTGCTTCAGCATCTTCAGATGGGAATTCATGATTTACCCAAACTAATTTTATTCCCTCTCGCTTCTCGCGTTGCTTCCAAGCATTCAGCATGTTTGGATAATCTTGTTTGGAAACGATGACCTCGTCGCCTGCTTTTAAATTTAATCCAAAAATAATGGTATTCAATCCTTCTGTAGCGTTTCTATTTATTGCCACTTCATCGGGCAACACTCCGGCCATTGCTGCGAGTCGTCGTCGAACAGGCTCACGACCTTTATCTAATTCTCTCCACATAAAATAAGAGGGCGCTTCATTACTATAGCGATAATAATTTATGTGGGCCTCTTGAACTGGTTTTGGTTGTGGGCAAACACCACCATTGTTAAAATTTATAATTGCAGGCGTAATGTTATATTGCTCCCGTACCCAATTCCAAAAATCTTCATCAGTTGCCGCCAATTCAGGCGACATTCCACTTACGCGTTCTAATTGAGCTTGTCCACCATTTGCAAATAAAGGTTCAAAAAGAGAAGGTATGGCCAATGCGCCAGCGGTAAATCCAATTTGCTGTAAAAATTTTCTACGATCGTTCATACAATTAATTATAAAAAGTAAATATAGGAAAATGAGCAAATAGAAAACGAAAACACAATTAAAAACAATTTATTGCAATGCTAGCTCGTCGATAATTGATTGTGCAAGGCAAGCACCTGTGGCAATAACATTTGTATTTCATCATTGACAATCACAAAATCAGCTTTTTTTATAATTTCATCCTGTGAAAACTGATTGGCCAAACGCTTCAACACCTGTTCCTCTGTAATTCCGTCACGCTTAGTTACACGAGCCACACGCAATTCAAAAGGAGCGGCAACTACAAGCATGCTGTCCAGATTTTGATCATCGCCTATTTCAAATAAAATTGCTGCTTCCTTCAAAATATAATTAGCGTTTTTATGGACTTCGCAGAAGGTATCAAATGCTTGCGCAACTGCAGGATGTACTATTGCTGTAAGTTGATCTAATTTATTCTTATCAGTAAATACAATTCCAGCAAGTTGAACACGATCCAACTTTCCATTATTATAAATTTCAGAGCCAAAAATTGTTTGAATGTTTTTTTTAAGTGCTGTGTCATTGTCCTGCAATTCTCTTGCAATAAAATCAGAATTAAAAACAGGAACGCCAAGTTGGGAAAATATACTAGCTACAGTAGACTTACCACTTCCAATACCACCTGTTAATCCAATTTTTTTCATTTGATAAAATTAAATTAAAAAGGCTGATCAATACTGACCAGCCTTTTATTAATTAAAATTCGTTCATCGAGATTTTACCAGTCGAACGGTTTTTGAAACTTCGTTCCCGTTAATAATCCGTACAAAATAAATTCCTTCGGAGAGTGAAGCGCCAATTTGTTTGGCACCTTCAGTTGTAGCAATAGCTTCTGTTTTAACCAAACGACCAGTTATATCACGAATGTCAATAAATGCTCCTTGAGCAGAAATTGAATTTAAAGCATAAGCAACAGTTGTAGATCCATTAAAAGGATTTGGGTAAACTGAAATACCGTTATTAAACGAATGATGTTGTATTGCCATCAAAGAAGAATCTGCCACATTAAAATCATCGAAGGCAGCTTCCACTAAATTTCCACTTGGAGCATCAACAGCATGTATAATCAAACGCATGCTAGCTGTAGGAACAGGAAAATAAGTCAAGACTCTAATGTCTTTAGGAACCCAAGTGGAATTACCAACACTTGTAGGAAGCACTGTTTCTAAAACCTGTGTAGTCACTCCATCGGTTAGACTAATTATGAGTGAATCGTTTGCTGGATTGTTACCTCCATCATTGAAAAACCAGCGAGAATAATGAATGTATGGATCAAAATATGTCGTCATATCTATAAGTGGAGAGGTTAGTGTAGTTCCACCGTTATCTACATCATCAGCACCTGCATTTCCACCTGCATTACCAGTAACGTAGCATTGGTCTGTACAATCGCCTGTAACATCAAATTCTGGGTTTGACTGTGTATTTTGATTAGTAGTTCCTACTGGTTCACCACGTTCCCAAGAACCTGTGGAAGCCGTTGTAGTAACTGTCCAACCTAAATCGAAAGTAAAATCATCTTCGTAGCCAACACTTAATTGAAAATTCTGTGTGTTGTTTCCAGTTCCCAAACTATCACTTGTACAAATTGTTTGATAACCCCATGCTGCTGCTGCAATTGAATAAGTTCCTGATACAACACTGCAATTAGCATAATCGCCATTTGCATCAGTAATAAAATTATAAGTTGTGCTAGGGTTTGAATAAAGAATTTGAGCCCCTTGAAGAACATTACTGCTAATCGAATCGGAAAGATTGCCTGAAAGTGTCATGGCAGTTGGTGAAAACATATTAATATTAAATGTGTCCAAAACACCTGGAGAAAAAACGAGGTTGTTAATTACGTAATTCAAGTAACCAGGTTTCGAGAAGGTGACATTGTAAGTTCCAGGTATAGGTGTACCAGTACGAATAACGCCATTTATATCGCTTACTTCCGTAACGTTAACAGTTGAAATAGTTGCAGTAACACCAGACAATAAAGTTCCGCAAATACTATCTTTAACAATTCCTTCTAAATAACAAGCACGCACATAAGTTGGAGAATAAACATATAATCCATCTTCAATGTTTGAAACTACAATTGTTCCAGAAGGAAGAAACGGATTAACGCCCCAAACTCCATTAAAACCATTTCCACTAGATGGATAATTATCAAACCATCCAACATTAATTAAATTGTAAGGTCGAGTTACATCAGTAATTACAAAACCATCACGGTACCAAGAGGTCACTGCCCAATTATTACGAATATGCGTATTGTGAACGATTGAACCAGAATTAGGATATTCAGATTGAATTTTATCAGTTGCCTGAATGTTATTAAGATTAGAAATATCATAGCAAGTAAGGTATGAATTGGTATTTTCATCCGTTGTAAAAACAAATTTCTTGTCGTTACTTGGCCATGTATTGTGTGTAAAAGCAGTAGTCGTAAGCTGAGAAGCTAAAACAACTGGAACTGCTTTGTTGGTCATGTCAACTACGCACATGTATCCATCGTAAATATGTCCTGCATAAAGTGTGTCATTATCAACATATCCGTCATGGATATAATTATGAGCTGGATTGGTATAATGCCCAACGTAAGTTGGATTATAAGGGTCAACATTTAAATCAAGAACAACAGCGCCACCTTGGAATAAATTAGAACCAAATAAGTAACAAAAACCTAAAGTTGTGTCAATATGCAAGGCATGAATATTATCTAATAATCCAGCAATGACACCGTCGCCAGTATAATTATGATACGTAGTAGGCGCAAGTGGTAAAGTTGAAAGATCTACAATTTGTAATCCCCCGCCCCCCTCTGTAGCAACGTATGCATAAGTTCCGTAGGTCTTAATTTCTTTCCATAAATTATCTACGTTAGGAATTTGTGAAACAATCACAGGTGCTGTTGGAATGGTTACATTCACAATCGACATTCCCTGAGCCGCACCATTCAGGGCATATTCGTTACCACTTGCATCAACGTAAAAATAAATATTTGCACATGTTTGATTGCCATAAGAAAGATGGGATGCTTGTACAACATTCAAACTAGATTGACCATTCGCCAAAATTCCTAAAAGCATAAAAACGATAACAACTGTGATTTTGTAATTTAATCTCATAAATTGATTTTTAAATTGATTTAAAAAAATTGAACAAATTATTTAATTAGCGCTACGCAAATATCAGTAATAATACCTAACAATTCAGATTAAAATACCTATTCATTTACAAATCTAACGTCGTATTTTCCTATCCTCAGCAATTATTGCATTGCGCACATCATCATTAACCTCAAAAAGAGGTAAACGAAGCATTGCTTTACAAATTTTTTGATTAGCCAAAGCAACTTTTACGCCACCTGGATTTCCATCAGCAAAAAAGAGTTGTGTTACCCGCATTAATTCATAATGAATTTTATTGCCTGATTTAAAATTACCTGACAAAAATAATCGCACCATTTCTGAAAATTGTTTTGGATAAGCATTAGCTACAACCGAAATCACTCCTTCTCCTCCACTTGCAATAATCGGCAAGGTCAATAAATCGTCACCGGAAATAAGTAAAAAATCTTTGGGACGATCTTTAATAATTGCCATCACTTGTTCAAGATTACCAGAGGCCTCCTTTATAGCAACCACTTTTGGAAAATCGTGTGCAATTTTCAACGTTGTATCAGCAGCCATATTCATTGCTGTTCGACCTGGAACGTTATACAAAAGAATTGGTAAAGGTGAGGCATCAGCAACTTCCTTATAATGTTCATATATACCGCGCTGGTTTGGTTTATTGTAATAAGGAGAAACTGATAATATTCCAGAAACACCTAATAAATCAGTTGTAATTAATTGATTCACCACTTCAGCAGTGTTAAAGCCACCAATGCCGTAAACAACAGGAACACGGCCATTTATTATTGCAATTGCATGCGCAAGTACTTCTTTTTTTTCTTGTTTTGAAAGTGAGGGCGATTCGGCAGTTGTACCCATCACAACAATGTATTCGCATTTACCTTTTATTATATGCTGAATAACTTTTGTCAAGCCAGGGAAATCAATAGAACCATCGGCACAAAAAGGAGTAATGAGTGCGACTCCGGTACCAGCAAAAGGACTTTTTATACGAGAAATAAGTTTGGTGCTCATCGTTAATTAAATTAAAACATAAATTAAATTAAACTTATTTTGCAGCTTTGTTAATCATTGCTAAATAAGTATCTACCTGTCGCAGAAAAAATTTCAATCCTTTGTCTTTGTCCGCCTCAAATAAAAGGTCATGAATCCAGTCTTTTTCATCAAACCTGCCCAGCTTAAACTTGGCGTGTGACATAGCAGCAACATAAGTAAGTACCGCGTCATTATTGGTATTAATAGCAATAAGAATATCAAATTCCTCTTCAATAAAATTAGTAACAATATGATCCGTTGGCTTACCATACCAATTATGAGAAGACTTTGCAAAAAAATCGTAATCTACTTTTGAATACTGCACATAAGGTTCTTCTTTTGTGGTATAATATCCAATGGCCTTCACTTTCTTTTTTAAATCGCGGAGGTATAAAACATATTTCTTGAGTAATTCAAAATCGTCCTTGTCTGTAAAGGGAAAACAAATACCAATCGTTTTCGCATCATCAATGTTACAAACAACTTTTTGTCGCACGAGGTTCTTTGCATCAATTTTTATTTGACGATTTGCGTAAATATTTTTTATGGTATCAAATACACCCATCTTGTTAGTTTTAATTTATTTCATAAATCTAAATTAACAGCATAAAGTTAAGAATGAAATTCAATTCATCAACCGAAACAATTCATTCTCGTCAATAATTTTTACTGCCAACTTCTCCGCTTTTTTAAGTTTCTCTGGCCCCATATTTTCTCCTGCAACAAGATAAGATGTTTTTGCACTTACCGAACTTGTATTTTTCCCGCCATGTTGCTCAATAAGTGATTTAATTTCATCACGAGATCGACTAAAAACTCCAGAAACAACAAATGTAAGTCCACTTAACTTTTCACTTCGATGTGCAAGTTGTGCATCAGAAAGTTCAAAACAAAGTCCAGCAGACTTCAATTTATTTATAAGTGTCAAATTCTTTTCATCCTTAAAAAAATCCAATAAACTATCAGCCAACACCTCACCTACTTCAGCCACTTCTAACAATTGCTCACGCGTTGCCAACAGCAGTGCGTCAAGATTTCGAAAATGATTTGCAATTTTTTTTGCTGTTGTTTCCCCCACATGTCGAATTCCAATTGCAAATAAGACTCTTTCAAATGGAATATTTTTTGATTGTTCAATTCCATCAATTAAATTATTGACAGATTTTTCTGCCATCCGATCAAGCCCAATTAATTTATCTTTTTGACTGTGCAAATTATATAAATCTCCAATATTTTGAATCAATTTCGCATCGAATAATTGCCCAATCGTTTCTCCGCCGAGAGAATCAATATTCATTGCACGACGAGAAACAAAATGTTCTATTTTCCCTTTTATTTGTGGTGGACAGCCGTATTCATTGGGGCAATAATGTTTTGCTTCTTCTTCACCACGTTGAAGTTCAGTTTTACATTCAGGACAATGACTGATGTATTGAACAAGAGCAGCATCGGATAAACGTTTTGCCAAATTAACTCCAATAATTTTGGGGATAATCTCTCCACCTTTTTCAACATAAACCCAATCCCCAATTCGAACATCTAACTTTTCAATAATATCCGCATTGTGTAAAGAGGCGTTTTTTACAACTGTTCCTGCTAATTGTACAGGGTCAAGATTAGCAACAGGCGTAATTGCTCCGGTACGTCCCACTTGGTAGGTAATGGCTTGAAGAATTGTTTCTACTTGCTCCGCTTTGAATTTATAGGCAATTGCCCAACGAGGAGATTTAGAAGTAAAGCCCAACACCTTTTGTTGATCGTATAAATTTGCTTTGATGACTACACCATCAATATCAAAATCAAGTTGGAAGCGATCGTTAGCCCATTTTTGAATGAATTTTTTTACACCTTCTAAGCCCTGAACTTTTTCTGTGTAATCAGGAATATTAAATCCCCAACTACGCGCAGCATCAATACTTTCAAAATGTGTTGTCGAGTTTATCGATTCGCCAAGCAACATATACATATAGGCACTGAGCTTTCGAGAAGAGACAACCGCAGAATCTTGCATTTTCATTGTACCAGAAGCTGCGTTTCTAGGATTTGCAAGAGGCGCCTCACCAAGTTCTTCTTTCTCCTTATTGATATTATTAAAAATACTTCTAGGTAAAATTACTTCGCCTCTAATTTCAAAATCGTTGGGCCAGCTTCCCTTTTTAAGTCGTAACGGAATATTTTTAATGGTCCTTGCATTGAATGTTACATCATCACCTTGTGTGCCATCACCACGAGTAACTCCTTGTGTGAGTATTCCATTTTGATACCGCAAACCAATTGCAAGCCCATCATATTTTAATTCGCAAACATATTCAACGGTTTCCACACCCAAACCTTTTCGAACACGTTCATCAAAATCGGATAATTCCTCTTCGCTATATGTATTCCCAAGTGAAAGAAATGGGTAACGGTGGTTCACAGTTATAAATTCTTTGGTAATGGTACCTCCAACACGCTGCGAAGGAGAATCAGAAAGTAAGAATTCTGGATTTTCTTTTTCAAGAAGAATCAACTCTTCTAAAAGTTTATCAAAATCGAAATCGCTCAGTACAGGATTGGAATCGGAATAATAGCGCTCATTGTGCTCCTCTATTTCTTTACTAAGTGTTGCAATTCTGTTTTTAATGAAATCCTTCATACTTGAAATTAATGCTGAATGAATTTATAAATAATATATTTAGGATTTAGGAAAATCGTTAGCAACCATTTCTAATTCCCCCAAAATCATTTTCCTTAACATTGACAATGCAGTGACAGATGAACGAATAATATTTCGCTCACGATTATCACCAAACTGAAATCTTTTTGCGAACACCTGTCCCTCTTTTGCTACAGCAATCCATACTGTGCCAACTGGTTTATCTTCTGTTCCACCATCGGGTCCTGCAATGCCAGAAATTGCAATTGAATAATCAGTTTTCAATCGCTCGCGAACACCAATAGCCATTTGTCGAACGGTCTCTTCACTCACGGCACCAAATTTCGCCAACATCGATACAGGAACATTGAGCTCCATTGTTTTTACTTCGTAGGAATAGGAAACGATACTCCCCCAATAATATTCTGAGCTACCGGGAACGGATGTGAGCATATGTGCTACCAATCCACCTGTGCAACTTTCAGCAGTGGATAGCGTTCGTTTTTCTTTCTTCAATAAATCCCCTATTACCTTTTCAAGTTTGTCAGTATCAAAACCATAAACATAGTCCTTAATAATTGGCATTACTTGATTCACTTTTTCATCAATCAATTTTAACAATGCTTCTTTATCACTTCCTTCAACGCTTAAACGCAAACGAACAATTGCCGGCGATGGTAAATAGGCAAGTTTAATTTTATGTTCAGCCAAAGCATTTTCCCACTCTTCAATTTTCTCGGACAACATTGACTCACCAATCCCTTGCGTAAGAATTGTTCGATGAATAATTGTTGGTAGTCCAAATTTTTCACGCAGCATAGGAAATACACTTTCCAACATCATACTTTTCATTTCATAAGGAACGCCAGGCATTGATACAAAAATCTTTCCTTCTACGTCAAACCACATTCCTGGTGCAGTTCCATTTTTATTTTTTATTACAATGCATTGATCAGGAACCTGCGCTTGTAATTTATTGATGGCACTGGTTTCTTTACCAAAACCTTTAAATATTCCAATAACATCTGCCAATACATTTTCATCCATCCTCCAACCCATCTTAAAATAATCTTTCAAAGTTTTTTTGGTAAGATCATCTTTAGTTGGTCCTAAGCCCCCCGTTATTAATATAATATCCGCTCGTTTCTTTGCCTCATCAAGCGCTGCAAAAATATGCTGTGGATCGTCCGAAATTGAAGTTATTTGTTTTACTTGAATTCCGTTCAAAGAAAGATGTTGACCGAGCCAAGCCGAATTAGTGTCTATAACCTGACCTATCAAAAGTTCGTCACCAATTGTAATAATTTCTGCTAACATATTACAAATGTAAGATTGATTTGGCAGCTTCATTGTTACATACATATAATAATCCCATTAAAATAGAGGGTGTTAACTACCTATAATACATAGAAACAATTTTTTGGCAAAGTATTTGTAATATTGCAAATAAATAAAGTACCCAAATTATGAAAAAATTCTTTTTTGTGCTAGCTGCAATGGCAATTGTCATTAGTTCCTGCGATGTTAACAAAGCTCTCGAGCAGGTTAACAAAGGCCTTAATACCATAAATACAGGTGCAACACCTGGACTAACAAGTGGTGAAATTATCAATGCGCTCAAAGATGCACTGATGCAGGGTACTAACAATTCAACATTAAAAGCATCAGCATTAGATGGCTTTAACAAAAATCCAAAGATTCGCATTCCCTTTCCACCAGCTGCAGTTAAAGTGAAGGAGTGGGCTATTAAATTTGGAATGAAAGACAAAATTGACAAGTTTGAGGAAACTCTCAATCGTGCTGCGGAAGAGGCAGCAAAAGGTGCAGGAACAATTTTTGTAGACGCTGTGAAAACAATGACTATTGGTGATGGATTAAGTATTTTAAAAGGTGCTGATACCTCTGCAACAAATTACCTACGCAAAAAATGCACCGCACCTCTAAATGTAAAATTCAAACCTACTGTGCACAGTGCAACTGAAAAGGTTAAAATAACTCAATACTGGAATCCAATTATTATGGCTTACAATAAATTACCAAACCACGATGACATCAACCCTGATTTAGATCAATATGT
>Ga0208960_1001532_pt1 | contig 12275 bp, 6 predicted proteins | sample GreLakmeON33MSRF_FD_187703 | JGI IMG/M metagenome (GOLD analysis project Ga0208960, IMG submission 187703) | Freshwater lentic microbial communities from great Laurentian Lakes, MI, USA - Great Lakes metaG ON33MSRF (SPAdes) | ecosystem: Environmental > Aquatic > Freshwater > Lake | place: Great...
TGCCGTGCTGTCTCCAGTCGTGGCAACCCGTTATGGGACGCTCGATTTGTTCTACTATAATTCTCTCGGAGAAAAAGTTACGCTGACGGCGAGCATCGGCACCGTCAACTATGAGACGGGTCGAGTGACCCTGACCAATCTGAAACCCGTCAGCACCGACACGACCGACTCAACGATTCGACTCTCGTTTGAGAGCGCCTCGATCTTAACCGCGACCAAAAATCAGATTTTTCAATTAGATGCGACCGATACCTCATCCTTAGTCGTGGAGCAATACTAATCCATGTCATTGCCGCTTCCTCTCTCCACTCTTGTACAAAATCAGTTGCCCGATTTTGTGCGGTCGCAATACCCCACCTTTGTGGCCTTTCTAGAAGCGTACTATGCCTATCTGGAACAGACGAACAAGGGAACGGACTTTGCGCGCAATCTCTTGTCCTATCGGGATTTGGATCAGACGCTCACTGAATTTGAAGAATACTTTCAAAAGCAATTTCTTGCCAACATTCCTCGCACGGCGCTGACGAATCAGAAAACCCTTCTGAAGCATGCTAAGGAATTCTATCGGACCCGAGGCACAGCGCAGTCCTTTGAGTTCTTCTTTCGGGCTGTCTATGGCGATACGGCAACGCTGGTCTATCCCAAAGACTTCATTCTGCGCACGTCCGATGGTCATTATGTTCGAAACAAGGCGCTCCGACTCTTTCAGGAATTCTCCATCAGCACCACGGCCGCTGGAGTCGCGACTGACTATACGCTCTTTGAGATGATCACAGATGCCACGAAACTGACCGCCTACCTGAATGGCACGCTGGTCACCAATTATACCATTTCTCCCAATGAGAAGAAGATCACCTTTGCGGCTGCGCCCACGGGCACACTCAAGTTGGTCTATACCTCGCAAAGTCTGATTGAACGCATCTCAGAGAAAACGGCAATTCTGTCTCTCACGGGAGACACCTCTGGGGCCACGGCCGTCACCGAAGATGCCAATGAAATTGTCCTGGGCGCCACGCGCACCTGGGAATTGACGATGACGATGACCAATACTCGCACGTTCGCGCAGGGAGAAACGATCACGGCCGTCGTCTCAGGAACGGGAGAGATTCTGCGCTTTACCACGGAATCACTCGTCGAGTCCATTGCCGTGACGGATGGTGGGGCCAGTTATAATGTGGGAGACACCGTGGTCGTGACAGGTGGATCTCCACTGATCCCAGCGACGGCCGTCATTGATCAAGTCTATCTGGCGTTGATTGAATCGCTTATCATGACCAATGGAGGCGCGGGCTTTCAAGAAGTTCGCCCCATTGTCATTGATTCTGTGCCTAACACTGGCTTTACGGGTGTAGTCTCCACGGTAGACACGTCTGGCAATACACATGCCAATACCATCACGCTGAATCAAGATCTCATTATTCACTATGCCAATGTCCTGATCTCCAACGCGAACTATGGCATGGCCTCATCCATTTCAGAAAATGTCAATACGACGATTGCAGATGCGCTGGTCTCAGGCACCGTCACGGGATTGGGCCCGATTACGGCCATGACACTCTTGACGGCCACCACTCAATTTCTCACGCTGCCAACCTTTCATGTGGCTCCCCCTCAATTAGCGATTACGGCGAATGTGCATTCCATTGCAGCGACGGCCAATGTGGGCATTGATTCCCTGGGTATCTTGGGCAACACGACGATCATGTTTGGGGGGACGGGCTATGTCCTCTATGATGATCTCATCTTTACCGCGAACACGGCGCCCTATCCGGATGCCTATGGATGGGGTGGGGCGGCGCAGGTCACCGAACTCCATACGGCCAACGCGGGGATTAAGGCCATTACCTTCACGCCCATGCGTCTGAATGGTCGTGTGGCCAAGACCAATGCCACGACCACGCTGACGGGCACGGGCACTCGCTTTACCACCGATTTGAAGGTCGCGGATCGCATTTATGTCACCGGACAATCTCGGTACATTAATGTGATTACCTCTGACACGTCTCTGACCGTCAATGTGAATTGGACCTCGACGACCACGAATACCTCGGCCGGAATCTATGGACGCACCTTTGTCGGTGGAGAACGGTATCGGCAATCAGTCCTTCCCAATGTGTCGATTTCGTCATCGAATTCGGCCGCTGCCAACGCCTCGATTCTGGTCACGGCCATCTTTGGAGATGGTGAGCTCATCACGGCATCGGCGCCCCACTTACCAGGAGAAATTCGGTCTATTGCCATGGTCAATCGTGGGTCGGGCTATACCGACACGCCGACCATTGATCTCTCGACCACTGGGAATGGTCTGGCCACGGCCCTCGCCTCTCTTCTGGCCTCGGCGTTTACCTATCCTGGTCGCTTTGTGACCACGGATGGACTCCTGTCCTCTGATCAACGCATGCAAGATGGAGACTATTATCAGAATTTCTCCTATGTCATCAAGTCGAAGACCGCCCTGACCACCTATAAGGACATTCTCAAGACGCTGCTTCATCCTGCAGGATTGAAGCTTTTTGCGGAATATGTGCATGAAACTCACATCGATTCCATGGCAGAGGGTCGCCAGATTGTGGGGCAGATGGAGACCGTCAACACCGAAATTACGCTCTCGGGGACGGTGGCCGTGACGGCGGGGTCCAATCTCGTGACGGGCACGGCCACCACCTTTAATGTGGCCAATGCGGCAGGAACCATCGCGCTAGGACGGTCTATTCGAGTCAATACTGAATTGCAGACTATTTCATCTATTATAAATAACACCAGTCTGAGGATCACCGGCACCTATACCGATTCTGCCTCGGCGCAGACTATTATTGTGATTCGCACCGTCTAGAAGGACCTCCTCACGAATGATCAATTATCATCTTCATTACACCGAAGCGGTGCAGTTTGCCGAAGGATTCTCTGAACCTGACGCCTCGGTGGGCTATGTCCTGCTCGGCAAGTCTGTGGCCTGGGATGCCAATGACACCCCCTCGGCAGTCATGCATACGGACCAGAATCAGTATGCCTATATGAACTCCGCATTGGGTGGCAAGAAAATTACGGGCAATGACGTGTCCCTGGTGATTTCTCGTCGCAATTGGGCCGCCAATACGGGCTATACCCCCTACGACGATCAGGCCAATACGGCCCTGATGATGTGGTCGACGGCCAATTCCAACTATGTCTATACGACCACAGGGGGCGTCTATCGCTGTCTCTCCAATGCCAACAATGTCGTCTCGACTGACGAACCCGCTGGCGATTATACCATCAATAACGGCTTCATTGAAACCTCTGATGGCTTTCTCTGGAAATATCTCTATACCATTCCGGCGTCCAATAAATTTATCACCTCGTCCTGGATTCCGGTTCCCACCGCACAGGGGGTGGCCTATGGTGGACATGCCAACAATGTGGTGATGGGCGCGATTTCCTCTGGGTATGTCACCACTGGAGGGACGGGCTATACGCTGGCCAATACCATTCTGACGATTACGGGTAATGGGACGGGAGCCACAGGGAATGTGAATGTGTCGGGTAATATTGTTCGATCGATTACGATGACCTCGCATGGACAAAACTATACGCTGGCGAATTGTACGATGACGATCTCCGGTGGGGGTGGGTCTGGTGCGACGATTCGACCGATTATCGCGCCGTACCTGGGGCATGGTTTCAATCCCGCCAGACAATTGACCGCCAATTCCGTGATGATTGCCGTGAACGTGGGAGAACTCGATGCGACTGAAAACAACACCATTACGGCGAACAACGACTTTCGACAGATTTCTATTGTCACGGCGATCCATAAATATGGTGAGACGGCAGAGGTGTCATATGCCAATTCAAATTCTGCGGTGACGCTGACGACGGCCGTCTTGTGTGTCGCGGGTGATCCGTATACCACCGATGAAATTATGTATCAGGGCACTGATGTGGCCAATTCGACCTTCCGATCATACTTAGTGGATAATCGCGTGAATACGGTGACGCTGACTGAACCCACTGGGCTGATTCAGATTGGATACGAGCTCAAGGGCAATACGTCTGGCGTCAGTCGCGCCGTGGTGTCCGTGACCCATCCCGAATTTGACCCAGGATCTGGTGACGTGATTCACGCTGAAAACCGTGCGCCCGTGATGCGAGCGGTGGGACAGTCTGAGATGATTAAAACTGTTGTGACCTTCTAGGAGACGCTATGGCTGTTGATTTTACGCAGAATCCCTATAATGACGATTACGCCGAGTCCAAAGACTTCTATCGTCTTCTGTTTCGTCCTGGCTATGCGGTCCAAGCCCGTGAACTGACCCAACTGCAAACGTCTCTGCAGAAGCAGGTTGATCGCTTTGGCTCGCATATCTTCAAGAATGGATCGATGGTGCTGGGCGGACAGACCTCTCTGGAAACGGAACAGGTTCAGTATCTCAAGCTCAAGACTATCAATGCGTCCAGCGTCACGATTGATACGGCCGACTTTGTCGGAAAGATGATTGTCGATCCCGCGAGCGGTGGGACGGTGATTCGCGCCTATGTCTCGGCCGTGGATGATGGGTCAGATGGCAATCCACCGACGCTCATGGTCAAGTATCTGACCTCCACGCACTTTACCGCTGATGCGGCCATTGAAACGGAAGATGCGGTCTACACGGCCACGGTCTTCTCGACCACTCCAGTCGGAAATGGCTCGGTCTGTTCGATCAATGACGGCGTCTACTTCATTAATGGGTACTTTGCGCGTGTGGGTGCGCAGACGATTATTCTTGAACGCTATACCACGACGCCCTCGTACCGTGTGGGTCTTCAGATTTCCGATTCGATTGTGACCGAATCAGACGATACCTCACTGCTCGATCCCGCACAGGATTCCTCGAACTATCAGGCCCCAGGATCAACCCGCTATAAGATTACGCTGACCTTCTCCAAGCGGTCGCTGACCTCCACGGATGATGCGGCGTTTGTCGAGTTATTCCGAGTGGTCGATGGGGTGATTACCCAGAAGATTTCCTATCCACAACTGTCTGAACTCGAAAATACCTTGGCGCGGCGCACCTTTGATGAGTCTGGAAACTATCTCGTGCGACCGTTTCAGGTGGCCCTGACCAATGATTCCGGTGATACATCTCGATTGAATGTTGTCCTCGAACCAGGCAAAGCCTATGTGCTGGGCTATGAATATGAGACCATCTCGCCCACGACGCTGAACATTCCTCGTGCGCGCACGGCCGCCAATGTGACCAATTATCCTCTGACCATTGACTATCAGAATTATGTGGACGTGACACGGCTTCGCGGACCCTTCGCGATGGATACCCTCGCGCCCCTGACGATTCACTGTGTGGCCAATTCCTCGATCGACGTGGCCACGGTCGGAACCGCTGGGGCCACCAATATGGGGACGATTCGCATTCGTGCGATCGATTATCAATCTGGTGCCAACTCGGCATCTATTTCGACGGGTGTCTGGCGGTCCTATGTGCTGGATGCGAATGTGTCCTCTCGCTCGGCCAATTGCGGCGGCACGGGGTCGACGCAGACGATTCAACTTGATGCCGCCGCGGCGACGCAAACGGATGCCTACAAAGGCGTGAAACTTCGCGTGGCCACACATGCTGGCATCACGTATAATGAACTACGACAGATCTCTGCCTATAACGGATCTACCAAAGTCGCCACGGTGACCAGGGCGTTTGACTTTGGCACGCCCACGACCGCGACGATCTTTTCACTGGACTATGAATTTAAGGATGCGGAATCCTTTGTCTTGGGCGCCTCGAATACCATTACCACGTCGATGGATGTGGATACCGCGTCCAAACTCCCCCTGCTGACGGATGACTATGAGGGGTCCTTTATTACCGATACGGATTTCAATCGGTCAATTCTCACGTTGCCTAATTTTGCGATTGGTGACGCCTCAATTGTGGGTGGGATTCCCATTGCGTCCTCAGAATACTATGGTCGCAAACAGTACACGCAATCATTCTCATCGAATGTGATGACCTTTACGACGACCTCGGGCATCACGTCAGCCGTCAACGGGTCTCCTCTGGCCGCGACTGATGCGATCGATAATATTCTGGTGGTGACAACCTCGGCGGGAACGCTGGCCAACAATCAGGTCATCAATTTTACCACGGGATCCAATACGGCCACCGTCACGACCTCGGGTAATACCTCGACCTATACGATTACGGTACCCAATGCGGGATCCCAATCGGCCATGGTGTACGTGAAAGTCAAGTTGCCCTACTCGCACACGCTGGGCAATCTTCGAAAGTCCAAGCAAAATAAAACGGCCAATACCGCGATTGTGGACACGACCGCGTCCTCGGCGATCAGTGGCGCGAACATTACCTGGACGAAACAGGGAGGGTCGGGATCGGCCAACGGCGCACAAATCTACTTCTCCTCCTCGGCCATTGGGTCGCTCCAGACCCCCAATCAGACGCAATCGGTCTATACGGCCGATGTGACACGATTGGCTGGAGTCTTTGACTTTGGCACCTCGGTGCCCACGACCGCGAATATCGCCACGGCGACCAATATTACCTCACGGTATACGCTGGACACCGGCCAACGCGATAATCTCTATGACCATGCGCAGATCAAACTCTTGCCCAATAAGCAGGGGCCCACGGGGAATACGGTCGTCTATCTGGATTACTTTGAACATACCGGATCGGGCTATCTGACCGTGGATTCGTACATTGATGGAAACACGGCCTACACCGCCATTCCGACCTATGCCTCACCTGAAACCGCCGACACGTTCTTTCTCAGAGATTGTATTGACTTCCGCGCACGACGACAGAATGCGGATACCGCCGGACTCTTTGATGAAATTATTCTGGGCACCTCAGGGACCAACTTTGAAACCGACTTCTCCTATTATTTGCCCCGTATTGATAAGGTGGTACTCACGAAAGATCGCACCTTTGAAGTCCTTCAGGGCATTTCATCCTTGACTCCCGCGCCGCCCACTGACCAAGAGAATGCCATGACGCTCTATACGCTGGGTCTTCCCGCCTATACCGCCAACACCTCGGATATTCGCGTGCATCAGGTTGACCATCGTCGCTTTACGATGCGGGATATTGGTACACTGGAAAAACGTCTTGACAATTTGGAGTATTATACCTCACTGAATTTACTGGAACAGGCCGCCAAGGATCAGCAGATTATCGACAGTGAAACGGGATTGAATCGATTTAAGAATGGCATTCTCGTCGATTCCTTCAAGGGCCATAACATCGGGGATGTCAGTCGCACGGACTATCTGTGTTCGATGGATATGCAGAATCTCGCGATGCGACCCCCGTTTCTCATTCAGAATCATCAACTCAATCTGAATACCACTGGGTCGACCAATTACGCCAAGAATGGCTCTCTGGTCACGCTGTCCTACGTGGAAACGACCTTTGTTGATCAACCGATGGCTTCGCAGACCATTAACATCAATCCCTTCAATGTCATCTCCTTTATTGGTCAAGTGCAATTAGACCCCGCATCGGATACCTGGATTGATACCGACCAGCAACCCGATGTGCTCGTCAATATGGAAGGCGGAAATGATGCCTGGGCGGCGCTGGCGACGACCGTTGAACGAGAGATGCCTGAAATGTTTGGAACGGTCTGGGATAATTGGCAAACCACCTGGACTGGTGTCTCCAACGTGCGAGATGTCACGGTGATGCCGGCCTGGCAGGGTGGACGAGGTATTCCTCTATTTGGCAACATCATTCAACAAACGTTAGCCGATGTCACGCAACTCCAGTCTCGTACAGGTCTGGAAACTCGGTTTATTCCAGAAACGATTACCAGAAGCTTGGGCAATCGCATTGTCGATATGTCCATTGTCCCCTACATTCGTCCACAGGGCGTCCTCTTTATCGGCAAGGCCTTTAAGCCGAATACGACGCTCTATGGATTCTTTGATGACACCTCTGTGCAGACGTATCTCAATCTTCCCAATATTGTGGAATTGGCGAATACGTCCGTGGTCTATCAAGATACCTATCAGGATGCTGAGACCATTCGCGTCTATGATCCCGCCAAGGGGGCGAACATCGCGACGGGGTTGGTGGTGCTCTCACGGACCAACGCCAATACCACGAATGTCTCGATCATCAATGTAGGCGCCGGTGATGACGCCAATATCGCCAATGTGCTCGTGGTCAGTGCCAACGTGACCTTTCTGATTGGCAATAGCACTGGCGCCAATACTCGCATTTCAGGATACCATCACTACTCAGGACTCGTCCAGAGTGCTACGGCATCCACCATCACGCTCTCCAATGAAAATTTGTCCTCCAATACCGCGGCGGGGCTGGTGGGCCAGACCGTCTTTCTGACCTCTGGAGTTGGCCTGGGCCAATCGAAGGCCGTCTCCTCCTATAATGTCTCGACTCGCGTGGCCACCTTTGGATCCAATTGGACGACCACTCCAACCTCGAATACGACCTTCTCCATTGGGTCGCTCACGACGACTGATCGTGGAGAGTTCGCAGGAGTCTTTACGATTCCGTCGACGACCACGACACGATTCAGAACGGGAGAACGCATTCTACGATTCAGTGATGTCAATTCGACCGTCTTGACCAATTCCACCACCAATGGAGACGGCCGCTACTTTGCGCAGGGCCTGCTTCAGACGGCTGAACAAACGATTCTGTCGACTCGTGTGCCCGTCATTCAACGGACCGCCTTAGGTGCGCAACAGACCGTCGTGTCTTCGGTGGTGCAGCGAGCTCAGGTCGTCGGTCGTGCGGTCGTCGGGTATTATGATCCAGTCGCCCAGACCTTCTTGGTCGATCAGAGTCAGTTTAACAATGGTGTTCAGATTACGTCTGTCAGACTGGTCTTTAAGGCCAAGGATGCGTCGATTCCCGTGCAAGTGCAAATTCGTCCGGTGGTGAATGGCTATCCCCATTCCTCTCAGGTCCTTCCCTTTGCGGATATTACGCTGAATGCCGACGATGTCACCGTGGTGTCTGAAGCCACCATGCAAGCCCGATTTGCCTCAACGACCTTGACGAAACCGCTGGATGATGCGACGCTCTATACTGAAGTCAAATTCCAGGGACCCGTGACCCTTCAGGCTGGGCAAGAATATGCCATCGTCCTGATCGCCAATACCATCAAGTATGAGGTCTATATCTCAGAAGTGGGTCAGACCTTGCTGGGTACGGATCGCATGATTTCCACGCAACCCTACCTGGGGAGTTTCTTCAAGTCTCAGAACTCCTCGACCTGGACGCCGATACAGGAACAGGATTTAATGTTCCGCGTGATGCGTGCCAATTATGATGCCGTGACGGGCAATGTGGAATGCACGTTAGATGCGAACGATCTTCCGTCTGCCAACGTGCCAGTGGATGTGGCCTACATTACGACGGGCAATCTTATTCTTCCCAATACGAGTCTGGCCATGCAGGTGCAGACGACGCGCACGCCATCCGGTGAGGTGGATAGTTATCGGTCGATTGATCCCCAGCAGAACATTCTGTTTGATGACACGCTGGGTCGTCGGACGCTGACGACCAATGCCAACTCCTTTAAGGTCCGTGCGTATCTGAGTGCGACGACTCGTGACATCTCTCCCATTCTTGACCTCGAACGCCTGAGCGTCCTGGCCATTGAAAATAAAGTCAATAATCTGGGTCTGGCCAATGCCAGCCTCATTGTCGTGTCCTCGAATACGGGGTATGCGAACGCCTCCTCGATTTCCGTATCCATCTCTGGGGGTGGAGGCAGTGGAGCGAACGCCTATGCCGTGGTGGCCTCAAATACCGTGACGAGCTTTATTGTCGACACCACGGGGTCGGGGTATACCTCGTCTCCGACCGTCACCGTCACGGGTGGAGGCGGAACGACCACGGCCGTCTGCGTCGGAGAAAATCAAGCCCAGGGTGGTCCGGCCTTGGCGCGATACATTACGCGCCGTGTGGTCCTGGCCGATGATATGGATGCGGGAGATCTTCGCGTCTATCTGAACGCCTATAAGCCCATTGAAGCGGGCATTCAGGTGTACTATAAGTTACTCTCCTCAGATGATCCTGCCACGTTTGATGCGCAGGCGTATCAATTGATGACGCCCATTCAGGGATACAATCAAGTGTCACTCGGTCAGCGAGACCTCAAGGAATATGGCTATGCGCCTGGAGTAAGCAATGTCGCGACCAATCGTATTTCCTATGGCATCTTTACGAACTTTAAGTATTTTGCCATTAAAATTGTGCTGACCACGACCAACACGACTCGGACACCCTTTGTCAAGAATCTTCGGGTCGTCGCCGTGCCCTCACTGTCCTAGCAGAAGGAGTTGATGATGCAGGTGCCGATTACCAATACAGAATTTGTGAGAGATCTCTCGACGTCTGCGGTACTAAATACAGACAGTGCGGGGCTGCAGGCCTATCAGCAGGCCCGTCGGCGACTGTTAGACCAGAAACATGACCATCGAACCATGTGCGAACAAATTACGCAACTCGAACAAGGCCTCTGTGAAATGCGTGCCGCCCTGGCCGAATTAGCGCGACTTACCTCACCCGTATAAGGAACGAGACCATGGCGATTCCCCATCTCAGTTCAGCCAATACCTTTGGAGCCTGGCTCTCCACGACGCAAGAATTGGTGACGCTGGCCAATGCCATTACGGATGGTCCCTATGTGACGGCCAATACGGAACTTCGATTGACCCGTCCTGGCACATCGCTCAATGTCTCGACCAATGCGCTGGTGACGGGCAATCTGACCATTAGCGGATCGATTCCCATTGGAAACATTGCCACGGCGCGCATTAATACCATTACGGGGAATGCCGTCAATCAAATTGAAGATATCGCACTCTCCCTGTCGATTGCTCTGTCCTAACTAAATACTGTAGAAGAGAGGTCTGACCCATGGCCAATGCGTTTAAAAATAGTTTTCTCAAGAATGCCACGACATCCTATTCCAATGTCTACGTCTGTCCGGCGGCCACGACCGCCACGGTGATTGGCATGACCATTGGCAATACGGGAGCGTCTCCGATCACGACCAACGTGGCGGTGGTGTCCGCGACCGTGAGCTACGTGATGGTGCAAGATGCGACCATTGCCGTGGGTGGCGCCCTCGTCCCTGTTGGAGGCGATCAGAAAGTGGTCCTGGAATCGGGCGATTATCTAAAAGTCCAGGTCAATACGGCCAGTTCGGCCGACGTAATCCTCAGTGTTCTTGAAATCACGTAGGAGCGACGATGAGTTATCTCGGCAACACTCCAACTTATACGCATTTTGACTCGTCTGGTGAACAATTTTCGGGCACGGGCGCCGCGACCGTCTTTACACTGGCGCGGCGCGTCACCAATGCCTTTGATCTGCATGCCACGATTTCCAATGTCCTGCAGGACCCCTTTGTCGCCTATAGTGTCACGGCCAATACCGTCTCTGGCACCTCTGATATCACCTTTACCTCGGCCCCACCCTCGGCGGCCAATAACATTGTCATCACCTATCAGACCGGACAATTGAACGCTTGGGAAACCGTGAAGGCGGGGGATATTCTGCCTGGGGCGGTGGGGACCACGGCGATTGCCGATGGCGCGATTACCACGGCCAAGATTGCCGATGGCACGGTCATTGCCGCAGATATCGCCGATGGCACGGTCACCACCGCAAAACTGGCAAATTCTGCCGTGACCGATGCCAAGATTGATACGGTCGCCAATACCAAGGTGACGGGCGTCATGACCACGGCACAGATTGCCGATAGTGCCGTGACCAATGTGAAAATTGATTCGATGGCCAATACCAAGATTACGGGCGTGATCACCGCTGCACAGATCGCCACCGTCGCGAATACACAGATTACGGGCGTCATCACAGCCGCACAATTAGCTTCGGGAATTACCTTTCCCTCTTCTACGATTATGACGTTTCAACAGACCGCGGCGCCCACGGGCTGGACCAAACTTACGACTCATAATGACAAAGCGTTTCGTGTAGTCTCGGGATCAGCCAGTTCTGGAGGCTCGGTGGCATTTACCACGGCCTTTGCGTCTCAGGCGGTCGCCGGGACGAATGCCTCGGGAGCCGTCTCGGCCCATACGCTGACCATTGCAGAAATACCCTCTCACGATCACTACTTGCCACGATATACTCTTGGTGGGGGATATCAAGCCCCTGACGATGTTAGTTGTTCTGCTGTTGGAGCGTATGAAGGGTTACCCTCATCATCGACCGGCGGTGGTGGGTCGCACACGCACAACTTTACGCAACCGACGTTCAGTGGCACGGCCATCAACCTGGCCG